>Ga0315312_1000593_pt1 | contig 38930 bp, 40 predicted proteins | sample TDP7_MG_FD_203629 | JGI IMG/M metagenome (GOLD analysis project Ga0315312, IMG submission 203629) | Freshwater sediment microbial communities from Lake Towuti, South Sulawesi, Indonesia - TDP7 | ecosystem: Environmental > Aquatic > Freshwater > Lake > Sediment | place: Indonesia: South Sulawesi... | reverse complement strand
CCGCCGCCGATAAGGTGGAGGAAGGAGTGGGCCACGGCAGGTCAGTATGCCCCGAATCTCCCGGGCCACACGCGAGCTGCAATGGCAGGGACAATGGGTTCCGACCTCGAAAGGGGGAGGTAATCCTCAAACCCTGCCTCAGTTGGGATCGAGGGCTGGAACCCGCCCTCGTGAACATGGAATCCCTAGTAATCGCGCGTCATCAGCGCGCGGTGAATACGTCCCCGCTCCTTGCACACACCGCCCGTCGCTCCATCCGAGTGGGGCTTGGATGAGGCGTGGTCGTCTGGCTATGTCGAATCTAGGTTCCGCGAGGAGGGAGAAGTCGTAACAAGGTGGCCGTAGGGGAACCTGCGGCCGGATCACCTCCTAAGAAAAAAGTCTGGAACCATGGTCGATGTCAAGCCCAATACTCCCTCAGTTTTCCGCTCATTTTCCATGGGTCTTCTCTCGTTGACCTTATGGTATTAGTTGCAGGAGTAGGATGCTTGCCAGCGACACGTAGATCGCGAATGGAAAAAGCGTCGAAATCTCAGACAACTCGATTATCTTTGCCGCGATCATAGGCGATACAGCGCCTACTAAGCTGAATGGAATCATGAAGACTGCGTAGGCCAGTCCGCGCCTCTCTCTATTCACTCTAGGCTGCGATTTTCTAGCCAAATCTAGCATCCAAAACATGGAGGATACATCTTATTTAGAATTATCTCATGCAAGTTGAAACCGGCTATTTGACAGAGCTTTATCGTTTCAGCGGCCATTGGAAAATAGTTTTCCCTTTTCTCCAAATGTCCTTAACAACGACGCCATGATTGATTTTGCTCGGTTTCAGAGCTCTCCAGCATTCTCAGAGACTTTTAGGAGAACATCGATAGACTTTAGGGCTGCCCCTTCGCTCTGGAGATTGGTTTATTTTCTTGGTGGTGCTTGTCTGTTATAGGTGTACGTGATTGTCTATTGAGAGGTTGTCCATAGGCATACCTGAGCTTGACCGAATATTAGCCGGAGGAATACCTCGAGGCTTCTCGGTTGCTGTGACTGGAGAGCCTGGCACGGGAAAGACTATTCTTTGCATCCAATTTGTCGCTCAGGGGATTCGTGAAGGCGACCGTTGCATATACGTGACCACCGAAGAGAGTAGAGAATCCATCATCGTACAGGCGGGTCAGTTCGGCTTCGATTTCTCAAGAGTATTGAGGGAAAAAGACTTATCATCGTCGATGCGTTGATGGGCATGAAAGAACAATGGTCACTACAGAGCTTGGATATCGAAGAGTTAGTTAATAAGATAATTGAGGCCAAGAAGGCTCTCGGATATGGGAGAGCTCGGCTTGTGGTTGATTCTCTCTCTGCTTTCTGGCTCGACAAGCCCGCGATGAGCAGAAGGCACTCATATTTCGTAAAGAAGGTTCTCTCCAAGTGGGACTTTACGACGTTGGTTACCTCTCAATATGCTATAACAACATCTGAAGCTTTCGGTTGGGGTGTAGAACATATAGCTGACGGCATCCTAAGGTTCAGGAGGTCCGTTAGAGGAGGCATCCTCAGAAGATACCTCCTAGTGGAGAAAATGAGGCAGACCCCTCATAGCCTACAGATGCATGAAATCGAGATACTTTCTGGAAAGGGCCTCATGATAAAAGGGCCCGTCGAAATGAGGAAAGAGGACATCGCTCTTCCCAACCAAGTCATCACTAGGATTCAGAGGACAATAGAAAGGAGAGATGTTGAAACGCCTTGACGCTTCTGCTAGAGCACTATTCCCGACCAGATGTACAGAGGGAAATCTCAGAGTTCTGTAAAGGCCGCTGGTTAGCTGCATATTATGTGAATGCGTTCGGTCGACTAGTCTTTAGAAGGTATACTCGAAGAAAACCCATAGGGATCGCGGAGCCTGATAGCCTCTCAAATCTTATGCAGTTAAAGGGTTGCTATCTGAGATCAGTTTATGCCACAGCTAACATTTATCAGACGATAGCAAGTGTGGAAGATGTATACGATCTATCAAACATCCGATACTGCACTCCTACATGGGACATCGATGGAGTGCTCTCCAACTGGCAAGAAACTGTATCGATCGCCCAAGAGATAGTGACCTTCCTCAGCAATTGGGGCATCGAGAAATCTCTCTACATCAAGTGGTCTGGGAATGGATGTCACATTCACATCCATGAAGAAGCCATATCGGAGGAGTTACTTCGAGGCCAGCATCCGTTAGACTTGGCCTATGCCACTGTGAAGTACGTCAACTCCAAGATTTCTCAGAAGTTGAGGGAGCTCTCGCCCCAAGGCAAGACCATCGTGGAGAACAAGATGGATCTCACTAGGGTTTTCACGTGCCCCCTTAGCCTCCACCGCAAACTTGACATTGTCTGCGTTTGCATGAAGCCTCATCAGCTAAGCGACTTCTCGCCTGATTGGATCAACCCTTCCAGCTTCAGACATGACAATTCATGGCGCGATTTCTATAGGGGAGAGGCGGACAGTCTAGCGGAAGCTGCCTACAAAGGAATAGGGGGATACCCTGCGAGCCCGAGACGAAGAAAAGGCAAGAACTTGCCCCTTGACAAGCAGATAACAAAATGGCTCCTGAAGGAGTAAACAGGTTCCGAGGGAACTTTTTGCTTTCGAGAAGATACCCCAACCGAAGTGAACTAGAGATGTTGCAATTTGTTGAGGTTTACGATTACTTCATCTATATCTTGGTATTCCTTTCCCGGGAGCCGTCGCAGAATCTCTTTAACATGAACTCTCTTGTCCTTTGTGAAATCGATGACTTTCCATCCTTGGTTCTTAATCAGGTCTTCCTTGGTGGCTGGGAACTTAGCATCCTCTTTCAGAACTGCCCTCAATGATTCGAGTCCGACATATCTAGTGATTGAGGGAAATCCCCCTGTTTCTTTATATTGTTTGTATCTCGCCGCGTCTTTATACATTCTGACGTTATGAAAACTGACAGTGATTTTCTCGTATTCTTTTCTTTTCGTTCTACTGTCAATTTCTAGAAGTTCACCGTCCGAGAACTGGTATAGGTTATGTTCACCTTTCCCGAACAACCTTGTATAGAGTTGATCGGATTCGTATGAGGGGTCCTCCCTTGAGAGGTCTACGCAATGGATAACGTTTCGTTCCTGCATCAGGTTTATGAGTGCTTCTGGCATTTTCTTTTCCCTACTTCTTACTTCCCACGCGATTCTAAGGCCAGTCAAGTTGACGCTTTCGAAGAAGTCTTTTACTGACTGAACCTTCTTCTGATCGTATTGTAGGTCTTTGGGCGTTTGAATAACTATCAGTTCGGATCCCAATATTTTACATATCTGCGTTGTGTAATCGAACACCTTGAATGCCTCCTCATTCGGCTCCAATTTGTGCTTGTGTGTTGCGGCTCTGTTGAGGCGCACCGAAAACTCAAAATCCTGTGGAACTCTCCGCCTCCATGATTCAACCACTTTGAGGTCGGGGCGGGCATAGAATGTCGAGTTCACCTCCACAAAGCTGAATAACTTTGAGTATGCTTCTAAAGAGTTCACGGCTGGAACTTTGAAGTATGCCCAACCTCCGGCGCCGACAAAGTATTTTGCCAAGTCTCGGCCTCCACTCCCCATTTTCCGTCAAGGCTTTAATTAGGGTTTTCCTTCATAGTTATTTCCGGACGTGTCCGATTTGGCTATCTTCCTGTTCGGTACAAGCGGATGGTCTTATGCTGAGTGGGTAGGTCCATTCTATGAAAAGAGCGAAAAGATGTTCTCATACTATCGTAACTTCTTCAAAACCGTGGAGATAGACTCGACTTTCTATCGATATCCGACAAAGTCTCAGATATATGGTTATTTCCGATCTTCTCCGAAAGATTTCATCTTTTCGGCTAAATTCCCCAAGGTCATAACGCACGAGAAGAATCTGAGCCTAGAGCTGAGCGTGAAGAATGATTTGTTCCGTTTCTTGGAGCTTATGGAACCACTATATCGAGCAGGAAAGCTAGGCGCTATATTGATTCAGCTGCCTCCAAGCTTCGTCTATGGGAGAAATCGTGAAAACCTTGCCAATTTCCTGGACGCTCTACCCACAGAATACGAGTTTGCTGTTGAGTTCAGGGATCATTCATGGCTTAGAGACGACGTCTTAAAGCTTCTATCGGATCATAACGTAGCCTACACAGTGGTTGACGAGCCCATCCTCCCACCTGAGATTCACGTGACTGCTGATTTCTCGTATGTTCGGTGGCACGGACGTGGGTCACGCCCCTGGTACGATTACCATTACAGCCGAGAGGAACTCCAGGAGTGGGTTCCCAAAATACTGGAGATAGGTGACAAGGTCAGAAAAGTCTACGGCTACTTCAACAACCACTATCATGGGTACGCCCCGGAAAATTGTATCGAAATTCTCGAGATGCTCAACTTGGCCGTGCCAGAGCAGATCAGACTCAAGGAGAAAATCATCCGACATAATCTTCAGAAGAGGCCATTGGTTTACGACAGAAAGCTTGAAGAGTTTAGCCCAGGCCTTGCCGACCTTGACGTAAAAGATCTGCTCTTAAAGATGACCGATGAAGCTCGGATTGAAAGAGGCAGGGAAATACCAGATGTTGAGGTTAACATTGAGGAATCTACTTCCGAACACATTTTGGTCGCTATTAGAGAATACGTCATTGACATTGATCTAGATGCAAAAGTGATCCTGCATAACTGTGACGATTGGAGGAAAGGTCTCGGCACTAAAAGAATCTGCAAAACACGTGTGCAAGCTCTTTCTGACCTTGCCAAGGGAAGAATCAGTCCGCATACTTAAAAGCATGATCGAAGAGAAAGAAAGATGGGTTTTGAAACATCAATAGATCGGAAAGACTTTTCTGACAGAGAACGATATGTGGGACGGTCAGGTCTTTGAGGATTGCGTGGAAAGGTGGAGTCTCGATCGAACACGATGACCTCAAACTTATCATGGACCCTCAAAGCAATAATGTCGACTGTTCCTACGCTTTTGTTTCTCATGCCCATCTCGATCATTCAAGGGGTTTCAGACAAAGCGGTTTGCCGCTTTCTTCTTCCAAAGAGACTGCGCATATCGTCTCCGACTACGGCTACCGACTAGATAGTTGGAAGCCGCTATCCTCTAAAGGTCTCACTTTAGGCGATATCGAGGTCGTTCCGCATAACTCTGGCCATGTTTTAGGCTCCTTCGAATTTGAGATCGGAACACCCGAAGGAACTGCTCTTTTCACTGGAGACTTCAATACAAGATTAACAAAGACGATGAGGCCTGCTGAACCCGTTCCGTGTGATGTACTGATCATAGAAGCCACGTTCGGTTCCCCCAGCTTCGTCTTTCCTTCTGAAGAGGATGTGTCAGAAGATATGATAGGTTGGGCTAATGAAACCATGAAGAGGGGGAAGATACCAACATTCCAAACTGATCCTTTGGGAAATGCTCAAGAGATAATACGGATTTTCAATGAATCCACCAGAATTCCTGTCGTCACCCATTGGAGAGTTTCAGGAATAAGCAGAATCTACCAGTCCTACGGTCATAAACTGGATTATGTTGATGCCAAAACTGATGAGGCTAAAGAAATTGTCTCTTCTAAAGAGCTAATATTCATCGCACCCAAAGGACTAGACTTTTCAAGTCGTCAGGAATTTAGTCCAGCACTAGTCTCCGGTTGGGCCTTGTGGTCTAAGGATGAAGCGTTTCCTTTGAGTGATCATGCCGATTTCAAAAACATCCTAGAATTTGTCACGTTCTGCAAACCGAAGATCGTCTTAACTTGCCACGGAGGCAGATACAACCATACTCTCGCAAGATGCATTGAAAAAGATTTGGCGGTTCGGGCGTATCCGATTGGGCTTATACCGACGAATCTGTCTATGAGATTTGATGATGAGAAACTTAAGAATTGCGAGAATGCGATCCTTGGTATAACCAAGATTCCCGGATTTACTTACTCCAAGAGAGCTATAATGAGGGAAGTGCAGAGTTATGGATACTCCAGGTCGGAGATCAACTTAGCATTGAAGAGACTGATCGACAGCGGTTTCCTTCGAGTCGAGGAGTCCGAGGATGATGGACTTTTTAACCAACGATCTGGCAGAAAAGATCGAATCTAGCTTTCCGAATCACTTGTGGGACGTTTTATTCGATTGCTAACGGATGATCGGCGAACACATCCTCAATCAACTTTTTTAAGCATAAAGAAATTCAGATTTGCAGAGGGGTATGTTGAAAGATGGTCAATGTCGGGATCGTAGGAGCCGGTTACGCCGGCAGTATCCACGCGGAGACCCTCAATAAGAACAAGCGAGTCAAAATAATCGCTGTTTCTGATACTAATCGCGGAGCAGCTAGATCGCTTGCCGCAAGGTTTGGTGCGAAAACCTACGTTAGTCATCAGGATTTGACAAGCGACAGAGACGTAGAGGCCGTTTTCATAGCTAGTCCCAACGCTTACCATGTGGAACAGGCCGTTCAGGCCCTTGAGAATGGAAAGCATGTTTTCTGTGAGAAACCGATGGCTACGAGTCTGGAAGGCGCCCGGGACATAGTTAGAGCCGTGGAAAAGTCTGGAATGAAATATCAAATAGGACATAGCCGGTGTTTCTGGCCCGTCTACAAGAAGATAAAAGAGTTGATCGAAATAGGAGAATTGACCCCTTATATCGCTGATGCGAAAATGGTCCGTGGGGAACTGAAGAATCCCAGCTGGGTAGCAGATCCCAAGATCTCTGGAGGTTTTCTCTACGAGAGCACGATTCACATGCTGTACTTGTTAAGGTGGTTTCTAGGAGATGTGACGGAAGTATGGAGCCTCGCAAGGTCCAATCTCTATCAGGATCAACTCGACGATTTCGTCATATCACTCCAGTTTAGAAACGGCGGAATAGCTTCCGTGAATTCATCGGCACATGCCAGCTGGACTTCTCCCTTCGAACGTGTCGAGATCTTCGGAGACCACTCCTGCGCCATGACTGAAGAGGCAGTGAGGATTACTTACTGTCCTGGACTCAACAAAGAGATAGTGATTCATGACTTCAGTCAGCTCGCAAGATCAGAATCATGGGGATTCGTCGAAGAAGACAAAGGGTTCATAAACGCTTTGGTTGAAGATAGGCAGGTCGCAATCGACCTCCACGAAGGATACAAGGCCGTTGAACTCGTCGAGGCTTGCTATAGATCAGCAAAGCTTGGCAAACCTGTGAGTCTTCCGCTGTGAAGACAAGTCCCCGCCTTTTCCATCACGGTCAAATGAGACTGTTGAGACTGTTGAAACTGTTGATGCAGCCCTAGAAAACGAGATAGCAATATACGATGCGAGCTATGTAGCCCTAGTCAAGCATTTCCAAATAGTGATGTATACTTCAGACGAAGATCTGATGATCAAGCTTAAAGATAACTACAAGGAATACGTGAAACACCTAAAAGAGTATGCCTGAGCGACCACCTCTTTTTCATGTTTTTATAGTTTTGTATTAGATAACAAGATTCTCTAAGGAAGATGAGTACGTAGCTAAGTTGTGAGCACGCTGAAGAATACTGTAAGACGCTTGAACCCGAAGATTCACTTATGTTAGGGATGACGGAGACGCTACGGTTAGGGTGCTTAAGAAGCGGAATGTTATCGTCTGAAGTTCCATTCCTTTGAGACATATTTCTCGCGCAGATCGAGCGTTAGTCTGCTCTCGTAGTTGATAATTTTTCCCTTAACCAATCTTATGTCAAGAGTCTTTTCGAACCCCTCTTTGAATGCGTTCTTCAACTCCTCAAAACTCACTTCTCTTCCGAGATATGTGTTTATCGAAGTGACTCTCTCTTTGACGCTTTGAATGAGCTTGTCGCGTATCTTCTCGCTGGGAACCTTCAATAGGCGGAACATAACAGCCGGGTCGACTTCTCTGAGTATTGTGCCGTGTTGATGAACGACCCCCATCCTTCTGGTCTGAGCGTTTCCAGAGATCTTTTTGCCTCCGGCGACGATGTCATTTATCGGTTTGAATTCCGCTGGAACGCCGAGGAGGTTCAACCCGTATGACAACCCTGAACAGAGAACCTCGTAACTTTTGAGTATGTCCCGTGGGACAAGCCTATGATCTTCGTTCACCATGATGCTGTAAGTTAGCTCACCGTCGTAGTCGTGGTAGACGGCTCCTCCACCCGTAACTCTTCTAACGTAGTCCACGCCCTTCGACTTACAGGCGGCTATGTCAACCTCGTCCTCCATGCCTTGGAAGTAGCCGATAGAGACAGCTGAAGGTTTCCACCTGAAAAACCTGATCGTGTTCGAAACGAGCCCTTTCGATCTGGCAACAGCTATGGCTTCGTCGAGAGCCATGTTGTAATAGGCGTCGTGGGCATTGGTATCTAGGAGACGCCATTCCTCAGCCATATCAAACACTCGCCATCATGATGCATTTGGCAACGTCTTCAGGCGCGGCGCCTAGCAGTGTGGCCTGCCTTTCCTCCATGAAGGCTTTCATGGAGGTGCTTAGGCTCTTTTCTTCAAGCGGAGAACCGATGAGCATGTTCTCGATTTCCTCGATCAGGTCTTCGGGGTGAAGGAAGAAGTCTCCCATTATCTTTATCTTCTCGATCTTTCCGTCCTTTTCAGTCAGCTCAACCTTTATCATTTTGCCGCCTTCAACCTTGTAGACGGATCTTCCCATGTCAGCTCCCTCTTTCAGGATGAATGTGTCCCCTGTGAGCTCTAGGATTTCTTCTTAAGAATCTTGTGCAAAAAGAAGGTTTAAATATCATCTAGTATGGTCTAGTATAACGAGTCAGCTGATCCTCAGTGATGCCAATGGACGTCCCAAAGGAGATCATTACGTACTGTCCGAGATGTAAGATACATAAACCTCACTCTGTCTCGCTTTACAAAGAAGGGAAAAGACGGGCATTAGCCAAAGGCGAAAGGCAACATGAACGCAAGAGGAAAGGATACGGCGGACAGAAGTATCCGATGCTGAAAAGGAAGGCTAAGACGACGAAGAAACAAACCCTAAAGATCAGGTGCAAAACCTGCGGATATACAAGACACAAAGAGGGCATACGGCTAAGGAAGCTGACAATCACGTAACGAATTGAAGGGCAGAAGAATCCAATATGAGCGAGTGGGAGAAAGTTATACCGAAACCCAGGAGCTATTTCCTCAGGGTGAAATGTCCAGATTGCGGAAACGAGCAAGTGGTATTCAGCCGCGCGGCAGTCGTTGTTCGCTGCAACATCTGTGGCACGGCGCTAGCAGAACCGACTGGTGGAAAGGCAAGAATCAAGGGAGAGGAAGTCGCAGTATTGGAGTGAAGGAGAATTGTCAAAGCGGGAAGAGTGGCCGGAAGTCGGCGAACTCGTAGTTACCACAGTGAATAGGATAATACAGTACGGCGCCTACGTCAGATTGGATGAATACGGGAAAGAGGGGCTTCTTCACATCTCTGAAATCTCGTCAAGCTGGGTCAAGAACATTCGGGATCACGTTCGGGAAGGACAGAAAGTTGTGCTAAAGGTTCTGCGGGTTGATCCTGAGAGGAAACATGTAGATCTCTCCCTCAGAAGGGTTACAAAAAGGGAGCGGACGGAAAAGACGCTTTCATGGAAGAGAAGCAAGAAAGTAGAAAGTCTCCTAAGAGGCGCCTCCAAGAAGATGGGAATCCAGCCCGAGGAGGTTTACGAGAAGGCAGGTGTACTGATAGAGAAAGGGTTCGGAGATATCTATGATGGCCTTGAAAAAGCCGCAAGGGAAGGAGCTGATGCTCTCCTAGAACTGGGTGTTCCTGCAGATGTGGCTACTGTGCTTGCTGAGATTGCCAAGGAAAAGATCAAAATACCCATGGTGAAGATAAGGGGGACATTGAACCTCACATGTACAAGACCTGATGGAGTGCTAGTAATAAAGAATGCACTGTTAAGCGCACAGAAAATAGAGAGACCTCACGGTGCAGAAATTAGCATTAGCGTCGTAGCTGCGCCAAGATACCGGATTGAGGTCTTAGCTCACAACTACAAGGAGGCAGAGGCTTTACTCAAGCAAGCCGGAGAAGTTGCCCTAGACAGTATAAACGAAGGCGGAGGGCAAGGGTCGTTTACTAGGGGCTAACTAAGAGATGGTTTGGCTTCTCAGGCGATGTGAAAAGTGCGGAAGATACGCCCTGAAGAAGGATGCATGCCCCTGTTGTGGAGGAAAGATGCGTATACCCCACCCGGCTAAGTTTTCTCCCGACGACAAGTACGCTAAGTACAGACGGGCGATGAAAGAGGTGTCTGTGAAGGATGAAGAAGACAATTATGATCGATAAGAACAAGGTGGAACTCAGAGACCCAGTTTTGATAGAGGGCCTTCCAGGTCTGGGATCCGTGGGTAAGATCGTCATACGATACTTGAGAAAGCAGATGAAGGCGGAGAAATTGGCGGAGCTCTACTCTCCTCACTTTGCCTACTATGTACTTGTCAATAAGAAGGGAAGCGTTAGACTTCTTAGAAACGACTTCTACTACTGGAAGAATGAGGAGGGAGAAAACGATCTGATACTGCTGACTGGGGACAGCCAAGCGCAAACGATCGAGGGCCAATATGAGGTGGGGAGTTGCATTCTCGACTATGCCGAAAAGATGGGCGTCAGACTCATAATCACAATTGGAGGCTATAGATCCGAGGTTAAGGATAAGCCCAATGTCATAGCGGTTTCAACGAGTCCAGAAGTTTTGGGGAGGGCTTTAGAGGCTGGGGCAATGAGTAGCCCTGCCGGAAACCCGATCGTCGGGATAGCTGGACTACTATTGGGGCTGTCTAGGCTTAGAAATATGGATGCGTTATGTCTCTTAGGAGAGACGCCGGGTTACTTACCTGATGTGAAGGCTGCTAAGAGCGTCTTGAGCGTAATTACGAAAATGTTGCAGATCGGGGTCAATCTGAAGGGGCTCGATAAAGAGATAGATAGGTCTGAACTAATAATAAAGAGAATGCGCGAGATCGAAGAGCAAAGAGAAGCCGCCGCGCAGAAGATACGAAAAGAAGAGGAAGAACGAGTGACATACATAAGCTAGAGAACGGCTTGACTGACGCGCGGCGCTACACTGTCTCCAATTTGTATATTACTTTTAACCCCTTTAAGGTTTCATGTAGGTTGTTGGCGAGCTGAAGGACTTCTTCAAGTGTCGGCTCCCTTCCCCAGTCATATACATGATCGTAATGCCCTTTCATTGGTTTGAATCCCATGGACAGAACTCTCTCGACCACCACCATGGGAGAGGCCCCCTCACTATCAAACCATATAGTCAGATACGTTTTCATCCGCATCCCTCAACATCTGCTAAAACTTTTCCGCTAATATATTTTATGATTTTCTCGCTTTGGCAAAAGTCTGCTAACCTCTTAAGATAGACGAGGGAGTTTACCCGAAAGAGAGACCGTGTTCGCTGAAAAAAGTTTTATTCGAAGGTTAAGCATCATTTAAAGGCAGCCCGGGAAGCCCGGTGGAGGAAGAGCCTAACCCTTCCACCGAATGTAGCGGACAAGCATGGAGAAAGCGAAATTCGCACGTCCCTTGAATGGCGGGCTTTGGACCCGCCGACGAGAGTTCGAATCTCTCCCGGGCTACCAAAAAATCAAGTTCAGTTTTTGAAGCCTTTTCTGTTATAGTCATTTCCATTGCTGGAACTGTACGTACTGTACCACGCCAAGAGATCTTCGATAAGCCTTGGAACAGATGTGGCTGAAGCCTTCGCCGCAAGGGTTAACTGTTCTTTTAGCGATATTGGAATCGTTATAGCTCCGTATCCATTTCTAGGCATTTTTCCATTTTTCCCTCCTTTTCTAAATCAGAGTTTCATTTAGTAGGCTCCTCCTCATTTTCCTCTCGAGATCTCTTATGGAAGGCGGTTTTTCCTCATTTTCCCTATCTGTGAAAAGAGATCGAGTCCATAAAGCCTCATAGGATCTGAGTATTGGGCACTTTTTTTCTCTCATCTTAGGCAACAATCCGCCTGAAACTTGCTTCTTGCGGAAAATCTAAATGGGGAATTTAAACCTATCCCGCGCTACCAAAGTCAATGACAGATCTGGTTTGTGAGAGTTCTAGAACGGAAACCAGTCCCCAGCCGCACCTTTCGCTTCTTCCACATGGCGTTCTTCATTGGCTCCGAAAACCTCCTCGAGAGGGCCTCTGGGCTTTAAATAGGACAGTCACGAGATCTTTTCCAGATCGACGCCTACGAGACCGCAGAGAACATCCACTGACTCTTGGCAACGATACTACGGGATCTAATGCTGGAATCGCTGATTGAACGTCATAACAGCCTCCTCTTTCTTGTTTCCACTATCCTAGTTTTTCGCGCCCAGGCAAGCCTTATGGCGGATAAAAAGAACAGCTGTATTTGAAATGAGGAGTGAACAACGAAGGCTGAAGGTAACAATCCATCTCGATTCAACTAAGCTGTAAGTCCGCAGCGAGCAAGAAGGCTAACCATAGTCACAAAAGTGTTTCCTACGCGGTCTCAGATTTCTGACCATTGAAAAAACTTCCCTCCACGACGCCATCCTGTTGATGACTGGCACACCGTTTGCGCAGAGTCCTCAACACGCCGAATTCTTCAACTACCCTCCTGTCATCAGTATTGATCACGTTGACCTCTGCATCATACTTCTTCGTGTTCTGCCTGATCCTGTCAAAGATCCACCCAGCCCATGGACATTAGCTATTGAAAACCAGTACAGTGGGAGATTCATAATGCTATTTCTCAAAATTGTTTCCTAAACCTTAACTAACCCCATTTTCAACCCAACTTGCGGAACACTAGGAGAAGGTCCGAATCGTGAAACTACGGTCGAAGCTATGATGGTGGATGTTGAGACCTCATGGAAAAATCTATGCCTGTAAGATCTAGACTCTTAGTAACAGTGCTTAGTCTACTCCTTGTGAGCGCAGGCTTGCTTCACCACTATGCCGTTTCAGGAAAAATATTCGATGTGGAAGATGTTCTCCATCATGAACCCCTCTATCTGCTTATAATCGGATTCGCAGCCGGCGCTTGGCTCATTCCAACCGAGACAAGGCCAAAACGGAAAAACGTGAGAGAGAACAGCAAACTAAGCCGGGAAAAATAGGGGCACTTGGTTCCTCTGTCCCTTTCTGAGTTCTTTCTTGCGTTGTCTCCCCAATAAAGTCAAGTAAACATGCGAAGTCTTACCAACAAACCTCCTACGTCCAATCCGTTATCTTAGGTTAGTCCGAATTTTTCTCTGTTAAGGGAAAGAGATCTGTTCAAGCTACATTGATGAGCTGTTGAGACATTCATGGATCGGTTGATCAGGTCGAGACCGAAATCGAACCCTCTAGATGGTGACTCTCACCTCCCAATGAAGTTGCCGGAATGTTGCCAGAGTTCATGCGCCGTCAAAATGGTGCAGTCACGTTGACCCATATCTGGCACCATCTTTGATTATACTCGATCCTTCTCGAGAGCTCGTTGTACGTCCAGAGTTCAAATATGATTCTCTGGTTTAAGCCGGTTTCAATCAACTTGATGTCGATGGGGAAAATCCAAGTTTCATTGTCTAGAAGAACCTTCTCAAACTTCACGATCGGCTCTATCTGAGCTGGATCGACCGACGTTTCATTGCTCCCCAGCTTAACCATAACAATATAGTCGACAGGTCTCCCCATATGGTTTCCTACGTAAAGATTGAGTTTAAAAGATTCGCTCGCGACGACCTCTTTGGGGTAATCAGCCATATTCATACGAGCGCCAAGAACCCCCAGTTCCGAGAAAGGTTCCGCAACGCTTCGAGGAAAGAATAACTGTGAGGAGACTAAGACTGTGCCGATAAGGATCATAACAAAGGCAAGAGCCCACACCTCCCCACTAGTCAACATCGAACTTACGCTCTTCTGGTTTGAACCCTTCAGGCTAACCCTGTAGTCTTTCCTAAGCCTAACCCACGTTCTCCAGAAGAGTTTAGGGCCGTAAATGTACACAAATGCGCCCGAAACAAAGAGGCTTACAAGTGACCCGATCGTAGTTACGGTTTCGACCTGTCTGCGTCGCTCGCCCTCTTCCTTTATGTAGCGGGCATTAGACCTAACCGTTTGAGCTATTGTCTGGACTTGTGAGGACAGACGTATAACTTCCTCTAGATTCGCATCTGAAGGCGTCTCAGCTTTGCCGATTAGGCTCAAAGCTTCATTAAGCGTTCCGATAAGTTCGCTCACTTCTCCTCCCGAATTGTACGCCTCAGTGACCGCATCGATAGCTTCATAGATCTCCTTTCTGGCATCGCCAATTGTGTCATCAGCCTCCTGAGCGCCGTGAAGAGCATCAACTAGCCAGAAAGAGATCGAGAACATTAACAGAATGCTCAAGAGTCTAAAGGCTCTCAAATCAACTGCCGCATCTTTTTTTCTTACGAATCGTATGAACCTATTCAAGTGCCGGCTTCTCGAGAAGGTGTGACGAAGGCTTTCCGAATCGTCTTGCGGAACACTAATCGAGACACATGTAAGTTGCCTCCGAAAGAGGACAATGATGAGATGGTTCAAAACGATCTGGGAAAGAAGAAAAGGTTTCTCTTTAGCCCATCTGAATTATGTTGCAGCCCTTTCGTTTTAGTTCTTCCAAAGTTATGCTCACCGCTTCAGCGTCGTGGTTCATCTGAGAGATCATAATTATCATAACGGCCGGCTTAGCTGTCTCAACTAACTTTTTGATTGCTAATCTTGCAGGATTTTGTCCCACTGATTCTTTTATTGCCTCATATTCAAGTCTTAACATCTCCAGGAGCCTCTTGGCTGAGCCTATTTCCACTTGCTTGAGTTCGCTCAAGTTTCTCTTGAGCCTTTGAATGTCAGGTGGCTGCAAAGACCTCTGGGGAATGCTGACCATAGAGATGCTTCTTGTGAGTTTCAGCGCCTGCTTGAGCGCCTCCCTAGGATTGCCAAGACGTTGAACAGCAAGGACCTCCTTTGTGTTGTAGGCAGCAAGACCCACAGGAGCGGCCTCCTTGGCGAATGTTAGGGCGGTCATCACAAGATCGTACGCAACCGTGTCGGCTTCTGTAGCATCCTTCACAGCCAGGTTCACTGTTATTATTACCGGCTGATGCTCGGTGCCGAGGAACTCCTTAACAACGAGTTCGCGGAGCTTGAAGGTGTGCTTCCAGTCAACATCCTTGAACATGTCACCGGGCTGGTATAGGCGACTGCCGTAATACTCGAAGCCACGCCTAGCCATCCTTGCCGCTCTTGTGAAAGCAATAGTCGAGGCCGAGGAGGTTCCTGGAGCAGTCTTTTCTAGATATCTCTTCGCTAGCCACTCCGCATACCTAGCCCTCGGAATAATATGAAGATCAACAAACTCCAGAATCTGACTGGTCTGAGTTAGCCCCCACTGGTCAATCACTAAGGCTTGAGTCTGAATCTTCGACGGACCACTCAATGGCGGGACAAACTCTATGCCAATCTTCATCTCGCTTTCTAGTGAAAACTCTGATGGATTAAGACTAACCCATTTGTCGAGAGGGCTCAGTAGAACCCGGAGTTTGGCTCCTTTTCTTGTGTTGATGGTTACCGTCTTCTTGACTTTCTCGCCGACCAAACCCCTGATCAAGGTCTTCGACTCTTCGAGCGGTACCTTAGGAACGACACGGCCGATATATACCAAGATAATCATGAGATATCCCGCAAGTAGCACGAATGTAAGCATAAGTACTTGATTCTGCACGATAATTGAGATCACCAGAATCAGAAGCAACGCAGCCGCAAGAGACTTCAAGATGGGGGTAGCCTCTCTTCCCTCCTCCTTCGCGGACCTGAAAGCGAAGCCAGAAGCGTTCTTCCTCAGGCTCTTATCCAATGGAGCCAAAACTGGAATTGCTAAGAAGGTTGCTAAAAAACTTCGAGTCGAAGGTTCCAGCGCCAACGGAGTAAGCACAGAAGCCAAAAACATTAAGACCAGATTCAACCGAGCCGGTAGAGGCTTTATTGACACCGCGGCACATAACAGCAAGATGAATGCCGCAAAAGAGTTAAGCGGCGAAGAGGTCAGAACAGCCACTAAGAGAATAAAGATCAAGTATAGTTTGGGAACGATCTCCGAAACTGACATTCTAGCATGAGGATTGGCTGGTCGCGTAGAGCTTCAAGCTTCAATACATTTATTGTTGGTCAGTTTTCGGAACCGGAACCTGTTTCAAGGCTCTCTCGACTATAGTTCTTGGCGTTACATCCTCCATCTCTGCTTCGGTTTTCACACGTATCCTGTGGTCAGAGACAGGGAAGGCGAGCTTCTTAACGTCGTCGGGTATCACATAATCTCTTTCTTGAAGGTAGGCTAGACTTCTCGAACCCTTGTAAAGGCATATGCTTGCTCGGGGGCTTGGACCTATCTGTATATCGGGGTCTAGCCGTATCTGGTTCACCAAGGAAACAATGTATTCTCGGATGTTCTCTGAAACGTGAATCTTCTTTATCATCTGCTGTAGCTTCAGCACCTCTTCAGGTGTTGCAACGGCCTTCACATCTGCCTCTTCAATAAGGTCTATCTTCTCGAGAACCTCGTTTTCTTCTTCTCTCCCAGGGTATCCGCTCCATGCTCTGAACATGAACCTATCTACTTGGACCTCGGTCAGAGGATATGTTCCCTCGGAGCCATATGGCAGCTCACTTGCCACAACCATGAAGGGTCTGGGTAAGGGATGACTATTGCCCTCGATCGTGACTTGCCTCTCCTGCATAGCTTCGATCAGCGCCGATTGAGTCCGAGGAGTCGTTCTATTCAGCTCGTCGCTTAACACGATATTTGCGAACACTGGTCCGAGAATGAATCTGGACTGACCGGTTGGCGTGTAAAGATAGAATCCCGTGACGTCTGCAGGTAGCATGTCTGGGTTGAACTGAATCCTTTTGAATTCGCCGCCAATGGCCTTTGCAAAGGTCTTTGCAATGAGGGTTTTAGCTGTCCCAGTTAATCCCTCTATCAGAACGTGTCCTTCGCTAAGTAGAGCTACGAGAAGGATCTCCTTTATGTCCTCCTTTCCTATCACGACCTTTGAGATTTCACTTAGAATCTTTCTCGGAATGTTTCCTATATCCTCACTCAACATTCATACCACTTTTCTTCGCCATATGGGAAATAACGCCAAAATTAAAAGCACTGTTACTAACCCTAAGGTTCCCCATGGGGAAGAAACTGCTTTATAAACTTCCCCGAGGGCTTCTTTAGTTTCATCTAAACGCGTCTTGGGCAGGTGTAACCTGTCAATGTAAATTCTAGTAGACTCTCGCAAGTTCAACATGATTCTGACGAATATCACGTTGTCATCCATCTCGGTCATGCTGTTGATGAGTATGCTCGAATCGGATACGGCTACAACATATCCTTCACCCATTTTGCCATACGCTGCTATTGGCAAGGGGCCTTTAGGTTCGTCTTGATCATATGTGGAGTTGCAGTTGAAGTCTAGATAGCTGAACCTTGAAGACCAGGCCAGAACCGTGATCTGCGACGTGTTGTTCAAGGTTGAGCCGTGGTTCAAAACTATACTGTTTAGCCCCTTTCCTTGTGCGAAATCTGAAAATGTGGTTATTCTCGGAAGCCACTCATTCCTGTAGTTGAACAGCGGGTCAAGTAGAGGTTTCCCTGTGAACCTCAAGTCTAGTCCAAGATGGCTGAGGATCTGATTTCCATAAGCATAATCGTCGAAGATTAACAAGGTTCCGCCTTTTGAGACGTAATTTCTAAGGTCTTCGAGATCCTTCCCAACGAAGGGCTTGTATGGTATCACGATCAGAGCCGTTCCGCCTGGATTAGGAGGCAGCTCGTCCATTGAATCCAGAGGATGAACATCAAATTTCGTCGTGAAGGTTTCTAAACCGTTCCAGAACGGGTTGTCCTCGCTGAAGTCTCCGGTTGAGGAATGAAACCATATGAGTAACATCAGAGCAACCGTTACAACCAATAACAGTGATGGCAAAAGCTTATGGGCTTCCAACTTTCAGCGACTTCATTATCCTTTCAGTAGAGCCTTCTGCCTTTGAAACTTGATCCTCTTCAGGGAAATAGGGAGAATACAGAACCCTCTCAGCCAGTAAAGTCAAGTCTGCGAAATAGTCTACTGCATCTTTCAGATTCGGCCTAACCGCTGAGAGGAACTCTCTCAGCGTCATATATGGTGCCATGAGGATGCCCGTAACTTCCACTATTTTTTCCACAACCCTTAGGTAGGCTTCTAGAACTCTTCCTCTGGCATCTTCAGGTCTTGGTGCGGGCTCAGATCTAGGAGATCCCACAACTTGTATCTCAGGTTTGTGCTGGACGATCGGAGCTGTAAGCACGGTTTCTTCTGTCAGCCTCGTCTTCCTCGGATTCGTAAACAGTGCCGCAGTTATGGAGAGAAAAGCAGCGGACATAAGACTTATGTTTGCAGGATTTATGACGAGGGCAATTCTCTTTATCTGTACTGGCGCATTCCAAGGTTCGGCGGGTTCAACACTTACCCTAAGTTCTTCGAAGCCTGAAGGAACCAGATTGAGAGGCATATAGATCGTTGCCTCAAACCTTCCTTCTTCAAGTGTTTCTGTTGTAATTGTGTACTCTGAGATCTCGAGCCTGACTAGAGCTCCCTTCACAGGACCGAAACTCGAATATACGTATCCCTCTACGTACATATTCGCAGGAAGACATAGGATTGACGGAACTTGAATGCTCATCTCAGATGTGGCCTTGACTACATTCAGTTCCCCCTCGTATGTTACGCCCGCAAAGACCTTCTGGGGCTCAATACCAACTGTCAATCTATGCTTGCCCACTGGTACGCGGGGATTAGTGACCACCCTAACTTCGAAACGGCCTTGAAGGTCTGTCTGGTTCTCAGCCAAAAGGACCCCATCCCGAAATATCCTGACACTTCTTAAACTGGCGGGAACGCCTCCCATTATCGTTGCCTCGCCCTCAATTGTCATGGGAAGACCCGGATACACCTCCTTTGGAATGGCTACTCCGACCCTGGTTTTGTAGAAGAGTATTCTAATGGCAACCGGCGGACTTCTAGAGGCCAGATATACGCCCCTATCATCACTTCTCGGCAAGTACACAGCTTGAAAATTCGATGAATTGACATATTTGTATGGTATTCTCACAGTGGCGGAGTACCATCCGTCTTGACTCGTTAAACTCTCGGCCACAGGCATTCCATCTAGAAGGATGGTCACAGCTCTTTTTGCGAGACCTTTACCTTCTGATAGTAGGCTTCCCAAGGTTGTGACGAATCCGCCGACTAAGACGCTGGACGCGTTTAGGTTCAGCGTTATCTCGGTCGGTGTGAGCTCCACTATTTCAATCTGTGTCGCTTCACCTCTCAAAGTCTTTAGAAGCTTTCTGTAATCTTCTGTCAGCAGCCTCAACCTTTGAAGCATGCTCTGAAGCCTGTTATACGCCTGCCTCACTCTGCTTTCAGCAGGCGATGCAAACACTCGTAGACGGCTACTGAGAGTTGCAGTGGCATCCTCAAGACCCCTTATGAGGATACCCGCCCTGCCAAGTAGGATCCCTGTACTGTTAAGTACTCTTGACACTTCTTCCAGTCTATACGCGTACAGCAAAGTCGACGCTTCTGTCAACAGATTCTCAGTATCGTTGAGAACTTGGGTCAATTCCAGCATTAGGTCGTTATACCTTTGAATAATGTATCTTAGTTCCTCGGGGACGTAAGCGAACCTGAATGAATCCGCCAGCATACTGGCGTTTTCATATTGTCCAATTGATATCTGCATCAATATGTCCGAATAATACATCAGCAGCGAAAAGGAATCTAGGGAGCTCTCGGCCTTAGCCGGGTCTTCGTGAGGAGTAAGATTGACTTCGCTCATGACTGACACATTCAGGATAGAGGTTAATACGAAAACCAACAAGACCAGCAGGAGAATCAAAGAACGCTTCACCATAAGCTTGCCCCAAAGAGTATCTCGATCACCTTGGAGCCCGTGATGATTATGAACGCTATGAAGAGCAGGCAACCGATTGCATTCAGGATTTTCCTTGTTCCTGGATTGAAGGGCAGGTGTGGGAGCGTAAGAAGAAAGTATTCCAGTATGTATAAAGAGACGTATAGATCTAATCGGTTCTCGCCGTAGGCTGAAAGTGATACCGTGGTTAGAATGTAGGCAAACGTTAATGACATCAGGTATCTATCAGAAACCCTCAAATCGTTCCGCCATCGCTTGAATGCGACATTCCTTAGAGGCGCCGTATGCGCCTAAGATGGACCGAGATCTCAGAGCAAGCTTCAACCTTGCCGAGAACAAGGATACCCATCAGAGCGGTCAGTAAACGATAAGATTTGTGCCTGATATATCCAACGCCAGACATGCTGTGAAAAATCAAGTCAGCATGTGAATTCATCATTAGGCGACTAGCCTAGAACCTTCAGTTCAATGAGGCTTCTGTCTTTCTCATGCGTCTCGTTATCTATCATCACAGGTTTCTCTAAGGCTTCAGATATTATTGATGCAACTATCGAGGCTAATGGGCTACCGAGAATCTCGTAAACTAACAGGTCCTCGTGTTCAAAATGTGGATTTATAACTTCAGCTCTAACCCTACTATCATCTATAGCAACTCTTACCGCATCGGCTAAGCCGGTGACCCCAACTAGGACCGATGAGATGGCGGCCTCCAGTTCTCCGGCAGTTGATCCGATTTTGGATTCAAGCATCTCTGTGATGTACGAGCCGGGTGTTGCAACCAGAAACCCGATGTCTTTAGGGCTTTGGCCATACTTCACTATTAGCCTTTTTGGAACGGCCTTCTCCAGTCTTGGAAGCTCTGGGTTTGAATGTAAGGGTATGAGTGCAGCTTGCCTTCCCTCATTCATCGACGACGGCAGATATAGAGCTCTGGACCTCATACCAAGTTCCTCGATAATTGCTGAAATGTTCTCCAAACCTGACCTTAGAAGGATCAGGCTTAGTTCGGGCTGGATTTTCGGCTGTTCTCTACCTAGGGCTGAAGTTACCGCTCCAAGAATTGTGGTTGAAATCCCTAGGGCGGTCAGAGGAATGGAGCCGATTACAGAGTAAGATACTAGGGTTAGCAATAGTCCTGACAGAGTCAGAGTTAACCCCAACAACGTATACGAACCTTTCAAGGGTATTTGGGTCTACTTCCCCAGGCTTAATATGTGATATTGGTGCTTTCTCACGAGAGCTATACTGGCCGTAGCCTCAGTGAAGAGGGCAAGCGAAATCGTTATCGGCGCAAGTTCTATTCCCCAAGGAGAATAGTTCAATAATAACCCTATGAAAGGCACTATCGCAAGGCTTAACCCTATTGATAAGGCTAGTCTCTCGACGTTTTCTAGATCGCCACTTTTAGGATAGAGCGCCTCGATAAGCATGGATCCAGGCATATATAGGACGAAGATTGAGCCCAATACGTATCGAACGTAGAGGAGCGGAGCGTTCGCTTGGAGGAACGCTATCAGAACGGTTAACGTGATAAGTGCTGTGATCGCCCAAAACCGTAAGCTTTCTAGGCTCAGAATATATTTTCGCAAGCTTAGACACTGCCTTGTCCTCGTGAGGTCGACTCTGTCCTTCTTCCACAGCAGATAGACGGTTTTGGCTGCCTCTTCAAACGTAAACCCACTGTCCTTAACGAGCCTATGAATCAGATCGGAAAGTCTGGGACTGCCCATAGTCATCGCAAGGTATTCAACCACTTTCTCCGGATCCTTCGTTAACTTTTTTTCACCCTCAACGTTTGTAACCATCAGCGCTCGAACCCACACTAGCTTAGTATACTATCCAATCGCGGCAATTTGATCCCCAGTGAGCCCCCCAGCAAACCGCGCCTTCATCTTCTCATCGTGGTTGAGAACTATCCGCTGCTGAATGGACTCTGTAGAATTGTAGCGTTCTTTTGACGCCTTCTTCAACTGAGATCTCGTGCTTGAACCCGATCAGTTTTTCAGCCTTCTCGGTTGACGCTCGCTGGCGATATATGTAGCTTCTCGTTGGTATAGGAAGATATGTAGGTTCAACTTCTTTTTCGGCTGCCTTACTGATCATTCCTATGAGCTTGTTCAGGCTTGTTTCCCTTCCTGTCCCCACATTTATGACCGCGCATTCTAAGTCGCCGTCTGCGGCTAATATGTTGGCTTTGACTACGTCTTCGACATGTATGAGGTCCCTTGTCTGTGTTCCGTCTCCCCATATCGCGGGTCTTTCCTCGCGCAATATGTTCCATATAAATTGGGTCAGTATGTTGGCGTATTGTTTCTTGTGGGTTTCTCCAGGTCCGTAGACGCTAAAGTACCTCAGCCCGATTGCCTGAAGGCCATAGCTCTCGTAAAATATTCTGGCGTACTGTTCCATTGCGTACTTCGTTGCTGCGTAGAAGTTTGGAGGCTCAACCTTCATATCTTCGTACTGAGGCAGCGCCGAGTTTCCATATATGGAGGAAGTTGAAGCGTACACCACTTTCTGGACTTTGGCTTTCGAAGCCAATTTCAGCAGCTTTGCGAATCCCACGATGTTTATCTCCGCGCCCTTAGCTGGATCAGTATTGTGCAGTTGGGAGCTGGATAATGCTGCTTCATGGAATACGTAATCAACGCCTTTCAGCGCTTTCCTCAGTGTCTCGATGCTACACCCATCTCCACGCATAAACCTAACGAATCTGCCGAAGTTGGGCTCCGACTGACCCATACAGAGATTGTCTAGGGCCGTAACCTCCCAGCCCATCTCAGATAAGCGTCCACAAAGGTTTGAGCCTATAAACCCCGCTCCGCCGATAACAAGGGCCCTCACGCTGGGGAATTCTCCGTTTTCCCGTGGTTGATGATTTGGCATAATATAAGCTTCTTCACGGAGACACAAATTTTCGTTGAGAAAATGGATATCAGAGGTCACTGGGGGTGTTTGATCTTCTTTTGCTTGCGAGCCCTCCAGAGTTCTGAGGAACGACAAGATCTCCTCTCTATGCGGATGGCTTCTCGCTCCATAAGATGTGATGACCTGAGCTCCATACCAGTTAGCAAGTCGTGCTGTAAGTTCGAGAGGAAGGTTCTGAACTAAGCCGTATACAATTCCCGCGATGAAGGCGTCTCCAGCACCGGTTGTATCCACTACTCCAACCTCGAAAGCCGGAGTTTTGATTGTTTTGCCGCCGTCTATCAAGATTGAGCCTTTCGCACCCAGTTTTATGGCCGTTAGCCTATTGTCTTGCCTTAGGCCTTCTATACACGCACGTAGGGTTCTAGTGTTTGTGATGGACAGAGCTTCCTTAAGATTAGGGCAGAAAACATCACACGATGCCAAGAGGCGTTGAAACAATCTAGGCTTTGACTCAATGAGGTTGTATGCCCCAGGATCAAATACCACTTTCACATGATGATGTTTCGCGATCTCTACAGTTTTCAGTATAGCATTTGTCTGATCTGAAGAGACTAGAGAGTAACCGCAGACATAGACGAACCTGGAGGTTTCTAGAAGTCGTTCAGAGATCTCTATCTCCTCGGGTTTAAGTTTATCATTAGCCCCTCTAAGTACTAGGAACGATCTTTCTCCTTTAGGTTCTGTTAAGACGATAGCTATGCCTGTTGGCGAGTCTTGTTCAAAGAAGATCTTTGCGGAGACGCTATTTGATTCCAAATCCTCTTTGTAGAGATTTCCAAGGAGGTCCTTTCCTGCTTTTCCTATGAAAGCGGTTTTCAACCCGAGAAGCGTCATGCCCATTGCGACATTTCCCGAACCGCCCGGCATGAGCTTCGCGTGGTCAAGGTATAGGGTGCCCCCGCGGCGAAGGCTTTCTCCGCCTGTCTTTTTCTGAGCTAGGACATCAAAGAAGACATCTCCAACCACTGTACAGTCATAGAGTCTCATGCCGCAAGCCCTAGTTAGCGAACTCTTGCCGAAGAACGTGATTGATCCTTTGTTTGCACTTGCACCATTCACGTATAAGTTCCGATACAAAATTGGCGCGCGCTGCTGGATTCTATGGTTCAGGACTGTCGCATCCTCGGAACTTCAGAACTTCACAAAGAGTTTTCATCGATGCCGCATATCTGGTAGATTTCTTAGCTGAAGTATCTTCTGATCTCATCGCATATATGTGCTATTTGATCATCCGTTAGGAAGGATGAGGATGGGAGCCACAATCCTCTTTGGGAGACATATTCCGAGTTCGGGAAGTCTTCTGGGATGTGGGAAAAAGGTGGCTGTGTGTGAATAGCCGGGTAGAATAGCCTGGTGCCTATGCCTCGCTGATCTAAAAATGAGACTAAGCCCGCCCTATCTCCCACCAGTATATCAATGTACCAAGGCGCTGTATCTTTCAGGTTGGTTTCTATGAACTCTATCTGGATGACACTTTCCAATAGGTCACGGTAGAGTTTGCAAATCTCCTTCTTTCGGTTCACACGCCAGTCTAGTTTCTTCATCTGTTCGATCCCGATGACGGCTTGTAGATCAGTGAACTTGAAGTTGTAGCCGACAACAACATGATAGTCGATTCCCTCCTTCTGGCGGCCAAAGTTCTTTATCAGAGATATCTTTTCATGGAGTTTCTCATCATCGGTGACTAAGACGCCTCCTTGACCAGTAGTTATTATCTTGGGAGAGCTGAATGAGAAGGAGCCAACCTGTCCGAAGGTTCCAAGATGTTTGCCACGGTATCTGGAACCCATAGATTGGGCTGCATCCTCTACTAGGAATAGGTCGTGGTCCGCAGCGAATTTGACGACCTCATTCATATCGGGAGATCTGCCATTCAAACTGACGAACATGATAGCCTTAGTTCTTGGCGTAATGGTTTCTTCTGCCTTCTCAAGATCGAGACATAATGTTGCAGGATCTATGTCAACAAAGACAGGATTCACGCCCGCCAACATAATGGAAGTAGCCGTGGCAATCATCGTGAAATCCGGGAGAATGACCTCATCTTCCCGCCCGATACCTAGGGTCATCATTGCGATGGTTAGACTAACTGTGCCGTTACTTACTGCGGAAGCGTACTTCGCGCCCACGTAGTCTGCTACCATCTGTTCAAATTCTCGTGTCTTCTTATACTCAGTTAACCAGCCGCCTGAACCTAGATATTCTATGACTGCGCGTTTTTCCTCTTCGCCTATCCAAGGCTCCATTTGATTAATCCTCTTCATAGTGTTACATCTCAATTCAGTAACGGACCTAGAACGGTTAGAAGATGTCAGTCAACAGCTGTTCTCTTTGAGCCTATTTGTTCGTTCGGTGTTTTCGAGAGATTGCTTCATCTCCTTGATTCCATCCTCCAAGTTTCTGGTCGCCTGAAACCCCAACAGCTTGTTGATCTTGTCAAAGGAGACTTTGTAACTTCTAGGATCAGTCACATCATCTCTCAACTGAACATTTGTTTGCGGAAAATACTTCCTGATCATCTCAATAACTTGGATCTTCCGGTAATTCAGAGAGTTTGAGCCTACATTGAATACTTGGCCAGACACGGAACTTTTGGGCGCTCGTAGAACATATAGCAACGCTTCTACGACATCATCGACATGCACGAATGGTCTCCATGATGATGGACCATATACTATGATGCTTTTCTTGACAAATGCGTCGCGAACAAACGCATTGATCATCGAGTTAAAGCTCATGCGTGGAGACCAGCCGAAGACCGTTGCCAACCGCAGAACAGTTATGCAGAAGTCCTCATTGGCACAGCTTAGGACGTACTCCTCGGCTTTGACCTTAGATTCCGCATAAGCAGACGTTGGATTCAACTGATCATCCTCCTTGCCAAACCTCGATGCATCGGTGATTCCGTAGTTACCACAGCTCGAGACCAAGATGAATCGTTGTACTCCCTTTTCTGGGCACAAGTCAACAATCAGTCGCGTTGCCCAGTAGTTAACTTCGTGGATCAGTTCGGCGGGAGGAAATCTTTCGCCGGGAACGATGGCAGCAAGGTGAACGACAGCGTCGCTCCCGTCCAGTGATGCAGAAACTATGTCTTTGTCTCTGATGTCGCCCTTTAGAAACTCAAAGGAGGCATTGTCCAAAAACGATGAGAGCGATTCTGGCCCTGAGGAATCCAGGACCCTTACTCGATAATCTGTGTTCAGAAGGCTAGACACAAGTTTGGAACCAATATATCCAGCTCCGCCGGTAACCAGTACCCTCATCTTCATTCTACTTAAAGCAGCTCTTTAGCCATCGAGTTGGTCCTGTACGCATGGATGATCTCGTTGTACGGGTTGTATCGGCATGTTCGACAATTCGTAGTGGAACCATTCCATTTATCCACTTCAAACTCTTCTTCTTGGTCATGTTCGCAACATACATACTCCTTTCCATTCGCGGCAACGACTCTGATTATCTTGTGAATCTCGCATGGTATGTTATGGTTACACATGAGATCTTGAGATAGCCTATCAAATTTTACGGCGAAATCTGCCTTTTTCTGGAGCTTCCTGGCATTCTCAATCCCTTTGGCTCTTGTCCCTTCATCAATGCCTTGAACGAGAGGTTTGAAGTGAACGTAATCTATGGGCAAGTCCAAGTCAGCAAGCATGGGAATCTCATCCACGTTCTCAGGGACCACAAGGTAGGATAAGCCGAGCTCGAACAAAGTTTTCCTCAGTTTTCTAACATTGTCCAGTATCCTATCAAAATCGCCTTGACTACACCCATGTAAGAATGCATGAGTTTCCTTTCGAGCAGCATCCAGAGAGATGCGGCAAAATCTGCAGTGATCTCGGACTGTGTGTATGCTTTCTTCGTTAAAGAGGGCGCCATTAGTGTAGATTCCAGTTACAATGCCTCTTCTGCCACACTCTTGGATGAATCTCGGAAGGTTCCTGTTGGTTAGCGGCTCTCCACCTCCGCCTATCGCTATGCCTCTGAGATGGCGATACTTTTCTAGCACAGCGACCAGCTGGGCCCAAGATAGCTGGCAGGGAGTTCGCATATATCGGCACCATACACAAGAGTGGTTACAGATGTCTGAGGGATGGAGATCTATGAAGACGACGTCTCCCCGTTCTAACTCCCCTGTGTAAAGTAGCACTTTAGCCCAATTGTAAAAAGGGAGATCCAAACTTCGCACCGAATTGCTGCTTGACAATACCCTATTGGCTAGTCTGATCCTCTTGGAACGTGGGAAACTTACGTTGGATAAAGAACATTTAGAATGCTTACCAACTCTCTTTTAGAAGGGAACAGTTCTTCTATGAATATTGGTCTGCCCTCGAGTAGGCTCTTCTCGACTCCTTCCAGCACCGCGTTAATGACTACTCCTTGTTCCACTGGTATCGGAGATGTCTCATCATTTTGAATACTATCTATGAAATCGGAGATGAGTCGCTTGTAGAAAGCGTTGGCACCTCTAAAGAAGTTTCCAGTAAGTATGCCTCTCGCAATCTTGAGGGCTTTCCTTGACGCGGAGCCCAGCTCATCCAACGGGGTGAGCATTCCATGAAATTCCAGGAAGCTATCGTTTCTTACGTCGAGAAGTATGTTGCCGCCAGTTCCGTAGATATCTATGGTGAATTTCATCCCCAGTATGTTGTTCAGCCAAGAAGTATCCGCGGAGGCTAGGCTTCCATCCTCGAACTCCATAAGTATTTTTGCGTAGTTTATGAAGCCCATAGTTCCGCTGGTGAAATCACCGCCTAATGCGAAAATCTTTCTAATGGAAGACGGATTAAGCCACAGTAGCATGTCAATTAGGTGAGGGGCGATGTCGTACAGATTTCCTTGGGAGAAATATGGCCATCTTGCTCTTGTTTGGTTGGCTGGGAAAGTATTGAACCCCGTCCCATGCATACTGACGATCTTACCGAGATATCCACTTCTTATTCGGTCTCTCACCTTAAGAGCTGAAGGGAAGTACCTATAATTCTTTACTAGGCATAATTTGACGTTATTTTCCTTAACGACCCTGTAGATTTGAAGGGATTCCCCCAGCGACAGAGCCAGAGGCTTCTCTACAAGTATGTGCTTCCCTGCTTCCGCGGCCAATTTTATTACTTCTAAGCGCACTTGCGGAGGAGTACATAAGTCAATCAGACTTACTGATTCGTCTCTGACCAGATCTGCGCAATCCCCAAAGAACTTTTGAATCCCGAATTTTCTTGCTGTCCATTTCGCTTTTCTTCTGCTCTTGTCAACTACGGCTACCACTTCAACAGCCGGCAGAGACTTGTAGGCCGGTAGGTGAGCGGTCCTGGCGATCTTCCCAGCCCCAACTACAGCGATCTTCAACCCATGCACTCCCAATCCCTCATCTGGAGTCAGCTAAGTTGAAATCTGGCTTGAAGACGGCTACCCCACTTGAACAGCAAAGCCTTGAACTTACGGATCTCGAAGCCTGCAAGGGGCAATTCGTCACCCACTAATTCGTACTTGGTGGAACCTATGCCGACCTGAGCGGCTTTGCGTATGTGGCCTATCCGTGAAGGGTTGAGGCCCATGAGTCTGGCGCAGAAAGAGTCTACGGCGACGGGGTCTTTCCCATAGACTATGGTGTTAAGCGGTATGGGCGTGCCGTATGCTGGGCCGAGTTCTCCACCCATGGCAATTATGGCGTCGACTAGGCACAGATCTGGTCGGTAGGCCGTGTTGACATCCGCAATTACATCGTCGATCCATGGATGGTATTTTGCCTTCCGAAGTATTGGCAAGCAGCCAAACTGATTCTTCAGGCAGCATGTGATGTCGGTTAGGAAGAATAGTGTCTTCAGCTTCGGCACGGTTATGATGAAGGCGTCCTCGAATATCTTGGGAACGGGTATTTTCTCGAAGAATAAGCCGTTTATACCCTTGAGGGTGAAGGGCGCCTTGCTTAGGTTCACGTATTGTGCTTTCCACTTTTCAAGGACAGGGATGAAGCCGTACCACCTTATGAAGAGGTCTGGTTGGGCAGTTGTCGCGTCGCTCTCAACAACATAGATTGGAGTATCGTCGCATTCTTCACGAAGGAACTGCAGCAATCCGTCAAGAAATAGGGGATGAGTGATAGCGCCTGTTTCCGGTCCCCTCGCTGCGCAGAGATTGATCTTGATTGCGATTGAGTCTCTGTCGGAGACATCCATTCCTCCGGCTGTGGATATAGCTTTTTCAAGATTCACGTTGAGGTCACCGTAGCCAGAACGGACTATGCTTACTATGTTGGGACGATTCATTACTGATCTTCGACAGCCATTCTTGCTCTAATGCCTTTCTTGTAGGCATATTCTCCTTTGCCTTGATGTGGAAAAACGATATCAGTAATGCTTAAGGCGTCCAAATGATGGGATACTTCATATATAAATTCTGAGCACCTTGTGGACACGGTGTGGATAATTGTAGACGTACATGAAAGCGGTTCCGCTTTTTTGACTAGATGAAACAATAATCCATGTCGTCGTTTATGAAAGCTCTCTCTGCAATGCGGTTGTAACCTCCATAGGTGCATCTAGGACATTTATTGACATCTATCGCTTTCATAATCCTCCTATGTTTTTCGCCTCCCCATGATTCTAGAAGATCACCAAAACCGTCCTTAAATGAACATAGCTGCACTGTAGGATCGGCTCGTCTGTCGCAACATAGATTTATTTTGCCAGTAGCCTCAAAGACCACACTTAATGGCAGTATTAAACATCTTTCAAAATCTACTTTACGTCCGAAGTCTTCACGACGAAACTTGTGCAATACTGTATACACACCAAACTTTTCGTCAGCAATTGAATGAGCACGCCGCATCAAAGTAGAGGCAAGTTCAACTTCACCTTGTGCAAAAGGTCTGGGTTCGCGACCCGCGAAGATCTCGAGATTTTCGGTACCTACAGGTCTCAGATGGAATACGTCACAGCCGAGGTCCTTGGCAAGTTGTGACGCCTCAAATATCTCTCTATAGTTCTCACGTGACATCAAAAACTTGAAAGTAATCTGTGTGTTAGCGCAAGTTTTCCGTTTGTATTCAACCATGGCTCGTATGTTCTCTAAAATCTTCTTCCATGAATCCTTAGTTCCATGCACATATTCGTAGGTTGCCTTCGTTCCGGCATCCACACTAATCCCAATCCAGCGCATGCAATCAATCGCTACTTCATAGAAAATATTTTCATCGTCATCTTTTCTATCAAGATAGAATCCGTTGGTAACACAACTTATGCCAAGGCCTTCCTGTCTAAGAGTGAGAATGAACTTAGCCCAATCAGGATGAGCTAAAGATTCTCCGCCACCACCTACGCACGCTGCTTTAACTCCCCAGCTCTTGAGAAACTTAGGCATCTCCAATAATAGCTCGGTCGGAATCTCTGCAGGTGTCTTCCGAGCGGAATAACTGTTACACCACACGCAGTCATATGGACAATGACTCGTCGGATCGATGCTTGCAAAAATGGGCGGCGGCAATGCAACTTCTCCATTAAGCCATTGCGCAATTCTCAAAACGCGGTCCCTATGCATAAGAATTTTCATACTATTAAATGAGTTTATGTGATCGCTCCATTCTAAGCTCAAATTCATCACAGCGTTGCTATTTCCAGATTTGCGTTTTTGATAAGTGTCTCTCTATTTCTGAGGTAATTGCTCTTGATCTAAGCGAGGGCTGCGTCGAAGATTCTCTTAAGCTCCGTGTTTCTTCTTTGAAGCGAGAACTTCCCTTGTTCAACCTCTCGCCTGGCGGTTTCGCTCATTCTCTTCCTTAGAGCCTCATCTTCGATGAGGATTTGGACTCTTTCGACGAGACGTTTAACGGTGTCCCATTGGAGGGATTTCCGTCCTTTGTCAAACAAGGGCCTTGCTGGAGAAGGGCCGCCAGGAATGAAGTTTCTCCAAAAGTATGGGATACCTTTTGGGGGCTCTATTAGGAAACCGTTTATCCCGTCCTCTATCCATTCTCTGTAGTTGTAAATATCTGTGGCTATCACGGGTAGCCCATAACTCATAGCGTCGATAACGATCGTATTAAGGTGGGTATGGGCAGGATTTATCAGAACATCAGAAGTCTTAAACTCTTGCTCTAACGCCTTTCTTGGAAGAACATTTTCCATTATCTTGATGTTTTTGCGATGTCCTACCTCGCTTCTGAGCTCGGGTGGAAGTCTAGTTCTTAAGACTAGTTCTATCTTATCATGGTATTCCTTGTCGAGTAGTGTAAACATCTTCACTACTTCTTTGCCCCCTCTGCTGTGAAAGTCTCGGACACCTGGATCTTGAGCGGAACCGACGAAAAGTAGCTTGACGCGGTCGCTTCTATAATGTTTCACGAAATTCCTCGTTGGGACCGCTGGAAAAACGACGTGAATCTTGTCTTTGAATCGGCTGCAGTCAACGTTAGCCAGGATGTTTCTCCGCTGCATCTCACTCCAGACTAACATTGCCTTGCAGTAAGTTGATGCAAGCGCATTTTCAAGGATTTTTCTGAACCTCCAAAGGAGTCTGACATGGTAGCCTATGGGCATATGTATCCACTCCAAGTAGATTACCCAAGGTATCTTGTTGAAAACCAGCTGATTGAAGGCGTAGACCATGTCAGACCTTTCAACATTCTTTCTTAGGAAGCGGTTCAGATACGGCTTGATTAATCCCGTAGGCAGAAGGCGCGATGCCTCTACCATGGCTTGATGGCTTAACGGGCTAGCAACGATCCTCCCATGAAGACTCCTGAATGCCTTTTGTCCAGTCACAAACCTATATCCTTCTGGGGGATAATCAATCAAGTTGTGCTGAGAGGGATGAATAACCCCCGCCGACTCAAAATATATCAGCTTGTCTATACCGACACCTTTGAAGAAAACGAAAATGCCGTTTTGATTGGGATTATTGAGCAGTCAAAAGAGAGCGACCTTCAGTCTCGGGTGGGATAGGCGAATGAAGAAGGTCCAGTATCGTGGCAAAAAGATCCATAGGTGTTGCCTCGTACTCGATCTTTCGAGCATCCACATCATTGCTGCAGATGATGAACGGTGAGTTCTGTTCCTCTACTTCCGGTGCGTATCCATGCATTCCAAGATTTGGATTAGAGCCTTGATAATAATTCGGGAGGATGAGAGTTCCCGGGTCAGCAAGCCAGATAATGTCCCCGTTTTCTTTCTCAGCGGGTATCTGGTATCGTTCGAAATCTTCTTCGGTGAGGACCCTGCCTCCCTCAGCTTTTCCGACTAATGTTGTGATCCGCTCTTTAATCTTTTCGTCAAAGGTCCAGAAGCGGGCAAACGTTGAATCGAGGAATATTATGTAGTCGTGTCCTTCTTTGAGATCTGCTTTCTTGAGGTGCCTGAGAAGATCGACTGTTCTATTCACTTCAACCATTCCATGATCTGAAAAGATGAAGATGTCAAGTTGAAAGAACTTCTGGTATTCTTCAACAATCTTATGAACTATGTCGTCAATATTGAGCAGTGACTGACGGATTCTGTCTGAGCGTGGACCAGCGAGGTGTCCCACCCTGTCGAGTTCTCTTAATTGCAGGAATATCACTCTAACATTTCGATCTAGGCGGAGGGCTTCTCTGAATATCTGAGAATCTCTCATCTTCGATTGGGATAGAACTCTAAATGCGATTTGGCGTTTATGGAGAACATCTGGAATATTTGAGATTGGAAGGCATCCTTCATGGAAGATGTCATGGCGGATTGTTACATTGAAAAGGTGCAACATGCTCAGGGGAATACCGTGAGCAATCGGCGTATATGTTCTGTGAGAGACTCGGTTTGAGACTTTGTATGTGACATGAGCAACCGCAGTCTTCGCTCGCTGTCCCTTACCGTCAAGGCGGGTAGTGGCCGCATCGATCATTTTGGTCAACATGGAAATCCTCTCGGTCCACTTAAAGGGGGACCTCTCTGGATCATAACTGAACTCCGTCCAGATGCGGTGCTTCAACGGGCTCACGCCCGTTAATATGCTCGCCCCAATCCCAGCAAAGGCTAACAAGGGTTGGTGCTCGCCTGTCAAGCCTCTCTGAGACAATCGGCACAAGTACGGCGTCCATTCCTCTTTGAGATAATCTAACCGGAAGCCATCCAGCCACATAACGAGGAGACACTGATCCCTCATCAGCATTTTCTCAGAGTGAAGAATCGTAGACTGTATAGGCGTAATAAGCCAGCAGTCTCAAATACCCGTGATCCTGTGACCATGCTATGCCTTATGAACTGCTATTTTGGCGCCTTCTATCCTTACCGCCTCGACGTGGCTGTCCTCCAAAGCGCTTAGCACGCCAAGTAACGGAAAGTCATGCCATATGATACATTTGCCTGTTTCTTTCCGGAGCATCTTGACTGCGTTGATGGTGTCTGATTTGACATAATCATATGAGTGATCTCCATCTACGAAGACAAGATCTATGCTGTCATAGTAGGGTGAGAAATCAAAGTTGGCTGAGTCTCCCCATAATTGCGATATCTTGCTTTCAATAGGTTTGCCCCGGAACTTTTCTCCCGTGATAGTTCCTGACTGGTACATTAGTGCCATGTCTGGGGCAGACTGGTTTTGTGCAAGGTCAGGTGGTAAGTCAAGTGTAAACAGCTTTGCTGACGGGGATGTGTTTAGAGCGAGGTTGTAAGTTGTGTTCCCGTCGAAGGTCCCTATCTCGAAGATCCGCTGTGCATTTATGTACTTGGCGATGGCGCAGATGACGTAAAGCTCGTGGCAAGAGATGTATCCATGTCTTATGCCAGTATAATGCAGGTTGACCTCCACCTTGTTGATTCCAGGAAAAACAAGTTCTATCTCGGTACTTATAATCTTAGAACTGAGGCAGACCGATTCATCGAAGACGTAACCCCAGAAATTGGAAGCATCTTCAAGCCCTGCCAATGCTTTGATTATGGATGAGGAAATAAATCTCGCACGTCTTAGTCTTAGAAAATTAACATTCATGGGCATGAGTTTCAACTTGCGACGGTTTCAAGATTTGAAGCCCTTATCAGACTTGAGCAACAGTGTTTGGGTGGACAGTCAGTTCAAACCTCATTGCTGAGAAACAGAGCTAATGATAAATCATTATAGACTAGATTGGCGAGCGTATTCTCAAGTAAGATTTTCGGATCACAGAACGTGATTACCGTTGTCTCATCGGTGCGAAGCTGATACCACATTCCATGTTTCAGATAAAGGTCGCTAACAACCAGATGGCGTATAGTTCTCCAACCCCTTTCCCTAGATTCCATCTCTGAGATAAGTTCAGGCGGCCTATACCGTTCAAGCCTATTAGACGAGAACGGCACAAAATTCAGGACTCCATAGCTGACACTATCCACCTGGATAAACTCATACTCGCCGACCTTATCAAATATCCAATTTGCAGCTGCATAGCGCGCTTCTCGTAATGCGAAATTCGTGCTCCAAGCAGCAGCAATTCCGATCGGCAACTCTGATTCTGGATGGAACATCAAGTCAGTATCATGTGAAGGCAACAACATATTCATGGGAATCATCAAGGCAACGAAAAGCAACGCTAGAACCCTAAGATGTGATCTGCCTATCTTTATCAGCAATAAAGCTAGAAACGACATGGAAAAAGGAACCGAATAGATTAGTGCCCTGTTTGGCTCCATATATGGGTTGAAAGTCGCTCTCAAAAAGACGGATAAGAGGATGTAAACAATCACATTACAACCGCACAGAACCCACGCGGATTTGAGCTCATCGAGGTTGCCTTTGACAAAGCCATAGAGTCCCATCAAACAGCCTAAACCTATCAGAAGGAATTCTAAGTCAAACCAAGCTGTTAGGATCCATCCTCTTCGGCTACTTACTATATAGCCAGCCTCTCGAGAAATGGACGGTCTTCGAAAAACTTCGAGAAAGTAATTCAGAAGGCGTTCGGTGTGGCCGACGCATTCGTACCACTGAACGTACACCATCCAGCCTAGCAATATCGCTAGATAAGCGAAGAGAAAATGCGGTTTGAACAATTCAGCTATGGACGCCCGAGAATTGAACCTTCGAAGAAGTCGCTGCAGCATCTTATACAATATGAGCGAAGCGATCAACAATGCTCCAAAGTAGCCAACTGTCTGATGCCCAGATATAGCACCAAAACTCAGCAAGATCATGATAGTCCACCGTACATTTCCTCCCACTGTAGAGCAAAATAGGACAAGATATAGTATATAAATCGAGACGGAGCTTCTAAAGTTGCGCATGAAACCATAATTGAAAACGAGGTATAGAGGTATCAGCACGGTCGATAAGTATGTCAGGGCATTGTCTTTGAAAAATCTGCGAATTAGCACGAAAAATGCTAGAGGTAGAATGCTCACAATCGCGGGATAGAAGAGACTGAAGATATTGAACAGACTTAGTCCTGTGATCTTCGAAGCTACGGTCGGAAGAATAGTAACACTCAGGCAGCCAATGTAATCACGAAAACTCAACATTCCACCAAAATAGCCTTTTTCCTCCGGGGGAGGTTGGATGACGAGCAATTCGGGGTTCCATGAATCTCTTGTCACATAGGCGGCTACGTATTCCTTCGATGAATCTGTGTTGAAAGGTATCGGAAAGCGACTTACATACATATAGTTCACGGAGAAAGAGAGAGCAATTACGCAAAGTATGAAGAATTCTTTGCTGACTGTTACCTCAGAATGAAATAAATAGGGCAAGACCAGCAAAACCGCTCCGATCGACAGAGAGAAAACACCAAAGAAAAGTAGCTGAATATCAAAAGGACTGTTCACTCTGACACTGTAGAGATATAGATGTGTGATTGCCGACCCTGTGCCTATCAATACCAGTGGCCATCCTCGGATTCTTCGGCCTAGATCAAAAGGGATGCTGTCTAAGTTTCTCATTTTTTCGACGTGATGACGGATTCAATGCGTGGGTTGAAGATCTTGTGCGAGTCCTTCATTGCCGCAAAACGCTTTCGTAAACTTGCTCAACCTTTGTTAAGATGATGTCAGAGTCATATAGTTCTTTTGCTCTTTCGTAACTCGCCTGTCCCATCGAATCAGCAAGCGACTTATCAGTTAGAACTTCTTCAATTGAGGCGGCAAGAGCATTGATGCACTGCTGAGGAACGAGGATCGCTGACCTCTCGTCTACTACCTCGGGCACCCCCCCGCTTGAAGTTGCGATTATCGGTTTTCCTGCGGCCAGCGCCTCAATTAACACAATGCCTAGAGGCTCACCATAGGATGGCAATACGAAAACATTGCAGGCCGAGTATGCTTCACGAAGTAGCTCAGACGTTAGATATCCCGTAAACAGAACTGAACGCGTGATCTTGTACTTCTCAACTAGAGCTTTGAGAAAGTCCTTTTCAGGCCCTTCGCCGACTATTACAAACAATACTTCTGGATACTTTGCTACCAAGATCCGCGCCGCTTCGACGAGATCCGCAAATCCTTTGTAAGGAACTAGACGCCCAACCCCCAAGACTATGGGCTGATTATCTAACGAGAAAAATCTCCTGAAGGCGGAACCATCATGTGACTGAAAACTTTTCACATCAACAGACGGTGGGATAATGTAAACATTCTCTAGCCCCCAGAACCTGTATAGTTTAGCCTCAGCCCGAGTTTGCGCTATGATAGCATCTGCCCTTTTTAAGAGATGCGGCCGGACCGCAAAATAGTACGCAGATTTCACCAACCAAAAAGGACCATCATAGATGCGAGCCAATTCGGCGTTTGACGGATTGAAACTTGGTGTTATCACAATTCCGGTTGTAAGGAGTCCGCCAATCAAGAGAAGAGCGTTAGTAAAGGCGTAAAGTCCAGAGCCATGGATGTGAAGGACGTCCACCTCAAGTTTCCTTAGAAGCCTAACAGCTTCAGGAAGAGAGAGCAACTGCTCCGGGTGCAGAACGGACTCTGATGAATAATAGTCTGAAGATGATATACCGGACCACTCTCGAATCCATCTAGGTGTCAGAATATAGCAGACGTGATTCCGCTTGGACATTGCCTCCGAGATAGACAATATATGGGTTTCCACGCCTCCTGTTGAGGGAAAGTGTCTATATGCTTGTACGATCCTCATCGAGTACGTTTCCTGATGCTATCCCCGTCTCGTTGGATGACAAAATAGGCCTATAAGCCATCCTAGTGATCTGGCCATACGTAGGACTAACACCAAGAAAGACAACCTTATGGTCTTCTTTCTTATGAAAACCCTCAGGGCTATCATGTAGTCGTTGAGCCAAGCAACCGGAGCAATACTAAGAATTCGCTGCCACTCAGAGGGGTAACGTCTCACATATTTCACAAGAGAAGAAGCCCGTTCTGTACCTTTTCGAAGCTCAGTGTAGAGAGATGTATCCGATGCATCATTATGGATCACTAACTCCGACTCAAAGACCTTCGGGTTTGTCATTTTTAGGCGGTTCCATAAATCAAAATCTTCATACGACCCGCCCATCACGCTATCCCATCCTCCCACTTTGCAGATAGACGCTCGGTTGAAAATCCTCGGAAAGTGAACCCAATGATGTCTAAGAGATGAAATCTCCAGCCACTCTAATTGACCCGCCTTCGCCTTCTGAGAAGAGCCTACCCAGTCTTCTAGACAAAACACAGCATCATATTTTGCCTTCGTAAGGATCTCTTTCAAATCTGTGTTAAACTCCTTACCGATCCATTGATCCCCATCGACTATCACAACATACTCGCCTTTACACTCTTTCAGACCCATGTTTCTTGCGGTTGCGATATTTCCTCTTCCTTCATCATACAGATGTTTGAAGGAATATCGGTCAACGATCTCTGAGGTCCCGTCTGTTGACCTCCCGTCAACAACGACGACATCGTGCACATTGTTCCGTGCCAGAGAGTTAAGGCATTTCTCAATAGTCCTGACCTTGTTTCTAACAGCTATGAGATAACTGACTTCTACGGTGGTCATTGTTCATACGACTGGTTCGGTCCCAGGACTCCAACTTACTGTCTAATGAAGGCTGATGGTTCCTGGGGTTGAAGCGTAGATCTCATGAGAGTGCAAACACGCGTCACGTACGAGGCGCCAGCTATCAGGAGTTTCATCCCTGATAGGCTTGCATGGATACGTCGACCGTATCAGTCTGCAAGCTTCTTCAAGTAGACCTCTGTTCACCACGCCGTCTCGATCAACAGAATAGAGCAGAACAGCAGAACAAAGGTAAATCAGCATAAGGGGAGACTCGAAGCCTAGAAGTGGCATCAAAGGGACTCTCTTTATGCTTTTGTAGCAATTTCTCATGTATCTGAGATTCTCGTACATCTGAACGGCGGGCATAGCAATTCCTAGAAGAGTAGATCGATTGGGTATTCGATATCTCCTGAAAGCGTATCTTAGATAGGGTTCAAAGTAAAAGTAGGTTAGCCTTCTTCTTCGGGTGGTTAGAAAACTTATGAAATTCGAACTCATATCGAATCGTTCGTGCAGAACTATGGACACGAGGTACCATATGACATACTTCAATGCCTCTCTAGCTTCGAGCCAGCGTTCAGCGAGGTCACATGAACTGAAGTCCTCTGACTTCAATTTTAGATCCGTGTGATATGCCACTTTTGAAGGTAGATCGGAAAGAATGGCACTTAATTCAGGAAATCTGTCGAAGTAATACTGGGAAAAGAGGTAGGCTCTTCTTGAACAATGTGGATCCCAAAAGCCGCCGAGCAAGGACAAAGCATTGCCTATCTCAATGAACGCCTTTGAACATTGATAGGTGAACATCGGAACATCAGTCGAGTATGAATCCGCAGTTAGATATTCAGGCTCGAAGTTCACCACTAACCCCAACGCTTCTATAAAAAGTGTGTTTAGTCCAGCACTCAATGGTATGTCACTTTTCTCGAGGGGGATTTGAGCCTTGAGGTTCTTGCCCCAGATGACCCTAGCGGTTGACTTAAGATCGTAAGTGAACATATCAGGGATTAGTGAACCGATACCCGATGTTCTGATGAACTTTATGTCTACCTGCACCCCAACAACGCCAGTCAGTGTTCTGCTCAATGCTTGACAGATGGAGTAGGAAGGAATACCGTCGGA
>Ga0315312_1000592_pt1 | contig 38979 bp, 27 predicted proteins | sample TDP7_MG_FD_203629 | JGI IMG/M metagenome (GOLD analysis project Ga0315312, IMG submission 203629) | Freshwater sediment microbial communities from Lake Towuti, South Sulawesi, Indonesia - TDP7 | ecosystem: Environmental > Aquatic > Freshwater > Lake > Sediment | place: Indonesia: South Sulawesi... | reverse complement strand
AGGAAGAACCGTTCCATAGATGCTCATAGTCACACCTATTTTACCACTACTCATTAGCGTTTAGGTGTCACTAATCTGTCTGAACGAGAACACACTATATACCTATTTGGGTAAATGTTAGAGTGAGAAAATCCTGAACAAAAAAAATTAAGGAGGTTTTACCCCAATAGCTGAGAACTACAAAGTGTTGTCACGAGCTTGTTAAGAACTTCAAAGGTGTAAAGTAGGAAAGCGAGGGGCGAATTTTGATTGACAACCGGGGTAAGTTTGTCTTATAATAAATTTAATAAAGTAGGGCCCATAGCTCAGTGGGTAGAGCGACCGGCTCATAACCGGTTGGTCCCTGGTTCGATCCCGGGTGGGCCCACCAGTTTTTGTCCTAAATATTTCGTGGGCGATTAGCTCAGGTGGTCAGAGCGCTGGTCTCACATACCAGAGGTCGGCGGTTCAATTCCGTCATCGCCCACCAAATTGAATTTTGAAGTCCTACCCTTTGCCCAAAGTGGGGGGTTGTATTCTCTCCTACTCAAGCAGTCACAGTCGGTTAGCTTCAGCTCCTTCAGGTCTTCCGTAACGCCTCTAAGGAATCAAGAGTAGGAGACATTAGGCCAAAAATCTAAAAAATTCCCTTTACTAATTCTGTGTTTCTTTGTATAATTTTGGTGAAGTTAATGGAATAATGGCAGATTAAGATTTGAGGAAAAGTCAATGGAAGGAAGAGAAATATTGACTGTTAAACAGGTCGCCCAATACCTCCAGATGAATGAGCATACTGTCTATAGGCTTGCTCGGTCAGGCGAAATTCCTTCAATTAAGATTTCTGGTCAGTGGAGGTTTATGAAAAAGATTATTGATAAATGGATAATGGAAACCTCAATGCAGAGAGCAAGAGACAACAAGGAAGGTCAAAACAAAAGAATATAAAGAACCAGGAAGGGCAAAGGAAGAGATTGCGAGAGAAATTTACAAGATCCGGCATTTCAGGATTTCATGATTATGAGATAGTAGAATTGCTATTAACTCTTGGAACCCCTCGAAAAGACTGCCAGCAACAGGCAAAAGATGAAATTGAATTTGTCACCCAATGTCTAAAGCAAGGTAAGCCACTTCCTGATAGTTATATATTTAACTTTTCAAGCCTGACTCTAATTGTTTGACGATGGATGCGAGTAGAGAGTGGCTGGTAATTAGAAGAGCCCATTTTCACTTGACGTTGAACAATACATAGGGTATATTAATAGTGAATAATATTCTATCAGAGTGAATATAATGCAAGATGAATATATCAATTCAAAAATACCCGGGGGTATCTCGAAAGACAATAGAAGACTACTTGATCTTTTGAACCGAAAGCAAAAAGAACCTTTCAAAATATCCGATGCTGTTGAGATATTGGGAATAAGTTACCACAAAGCAAGCCGTCTTCTTGCTTATTGGGCATCCCGGGGGTGGCTGACACGAGTTCGTAAGGGCCTTTACATAACCGTTCCTTTGGGAACAATAAGCCCAGCTGAGCGAAAAGAAGATCCTTGGATAATCACGGCCCAAATTTTTGAGCCGTGTTATATTGGTGGCTGGAGTGCGTGTGAACATTGGGGGCTTACAGAACAAATTTTCAAAGACATTGTAGTCTTTACATCTCACATAGTTCGAAAGAGAAAAATTCCCATTCAAAATACTCTATACATCATAAAGGTTGTGCAAAAGGAAAAATTATTCGGCACAAATATAGTCTGGAGACAACAAACTAAAGTAAGAGTTTCTGATCCGACACGAACATTAATTGATATTTTGGACGACCCTTCTATTGGTGGAGGTATGAGACATATAGCAGAAGTAGTGAGGCAATATTTTGAAGGAGAATATAGAGATGAGGCTAAACTACTTGAATATATGAAACGGTTGAATAATCGAACAATCTATAAGCGGCTTGGTTATGTTATTGAGACTCTAAATCTTAAATTCCCCCATATCATTGAAACCTGCCGATTAAATCTTAGTAAAGGTTATTCCACTTTTGACCCTACAGTTTCTGCCAAGGGACGTTTTTTACGACGATGGAATCTGCGGGTTAATGTTACAATAGAATTAGAGAATAGAAATCAATGATTAGTCACGAAGATATTAAAAATTTAGTTAGTGAGTGGCGCCTAAGAGAAGACATTATTGAAAAGGATTATGTCATCGGTTGGGTCCTTTGGGGAATAGGTTCTGATTCTGATATTGGTCATAAATGGTTTTTTAAAGGGGGAACATGTATCAAGAAATGTTATATCGAAACCTACAGATTTTCCGAAGATTTAGATTTTACCGTATTGCCCGATGGATCTATTAAGCCTGAAGAATTATTGCCAATTCTTGATAGGATTTTAAAACGTGTAACAGAAGAATCAGGTATCGACTTTTCTGTATCTGAGCCGAGACTTAAACAAAGAGGATCTCCTTTATCTGTAGAGGTTCGTATTTATTATCGGGGTCCTCGTAATGCATCGACTCCAGCAAGTATTAAGTTAGACCTCAGTGCTTTAGAAAAAATAATTCGTCCTTCTGTTCTGCGTAAAATTGCCCATCCATATCCAGATGAATTGCCACATCCTGCTCAAATAAGATGTTATGCCTTTGAAGAGGTATTTGCAGAAAAGATACGTGCAATGGGTGAACGCGGTCGCCCACGGGATTTATATGACATAATTAACCTTTTTCGTCGTAGAGATCTCCAAGCTCAACCCGAACTTATACGGTCTGTCTTAATAGGCAAATGCGAAACAAAAGGCGTTTCAGTCCCAACTCTTACATCCATTGAAAACTCTCCTTACCGTGATGAGTTGGAGAGTGAATGGAAGAATATGTTAGGACATCAATTACAGCTATTGCCCCTTTTTGAACAATTCTGGGAAGAATTACCACGATTATTCAGTTGGTTAGAGGAAACTTATGTTCCAGAGGCACTTGCATCAGTGCCAATTCAGGAAGAAGAGGATACTACTTGGACTCCTCCACCAACAACATGGAGTTGGGGCATTGGTATTCCATTAGAATCGATTCGCTTTGCGGCTGCCAATCACCTATGTGTTGAACTTGGTTACAGGAATAGTAAGCGGATTATCGAGCCTTATTCTCTTCGACGCACTAAAGATGGCAATCTAATACTTCACGCAATTAGAGTAGATAATCGTGGACATAGAGCTTATCGCGTTGACCATATTCAAAGTATCAGGGTAACTACAGAACCATTCAAACCTGTATATCAAATTGAATTCTCGCAAACAGATCCTATAAGAGCTTTATTAACTTTCAGAAGGAAAAGTCGAAGTTTCTCATCTGGGTTAAAGAGGCATAAAACGCATTTGGGTTCTATATATATTTTTGAGTGTTCTTATTGCGGCAAGAAGTTCAAGAGGACAAAATACGATTCAAGACTTAATCCGCATAAGGACAGAAACGGATGGAATTGCCCAGGAAGAACGGGTTATTTCGTAGAAACTCGTTATGACTAATATGAGAAACAAAGTATATGGGAAGAGAAGATGAGTAGTAAAAAGACGAGTATAGGAACTTATAATGGATCACTCATTACTAAAACGGAAATGGGGAACTCACATAACAAAGTTTTTTGCTTCCAAATATAAACTGGCATTGCCAACGGAGAAGGAATAACAGCAAGATTAAAGCTGATTACTTCAATTAACTATAAGCGGGAGGATTAATTTATGGGTAAGTTGGATGACCGACTTCTGGATATTTGTCAACAATGTATAGATTTGGGACGTAAGATTGCCCAATCAACAAAAGCTATTACTGTAAATAGTGAGGATGAATATTTTCATAAGGTGATACTTTTATATTTTCTATTGAGGGGGAACCAAACATTGGAAGCAGTGATGAAGTTGTGCAAATATGGTTATACTGATCAAGCTCTTCTATTAGTTAGATCAATTTTTGAGATGTCTCTTACAGTGCAGTATATAGGTAAGCAACCAGTGCCAAGAGCTCGATTATTTGCCGAGTATTACTTTATTAGTAGAAAAAAGTCGCTTGATATCTGCCGTAAATATGCAGACAAATGGCCAGAGATATTACGAGGAAGGTCTCAATCTGAATGCGATGGGATTGAAAAAGAGTTTAAGAGAGTTGAAAACAATTACCCTGATAAGCTGCATTGGGCTGGTAAGGGAATAACATTATCAAAAATGGCTGACGAAGTGAATGGGGGAAGAATATACTATGACCTGCTTTATTCTTTCTTTTGTGAAAAATCCCATAGTGTAGTTAGGTGTATGAAGGATTATTTTGAAGAGAATCCTGCCGGGGGATTCATAATAAAGGACGGTTCAGAGTTTCAATATTTCTCAGCAGCTATCGCAGGTGGCTGCGCCTTCCTCTTGATAGTACAAAGCCGATTCTGTGAATTGTTTAATTTACACTTTGATACTGAAATCGAGGAATTGAAGAAGAAATTGGAGACAGTTAAAGAAAATGAAAGTTAGTTTAGGGGCAATGTTATGGGAACCCCAAGAAGATTAATTGAAATAGATTTGCCAATAAAGAAGATGTCGGAAAATGCTAGGAAAAAGGAGAAGAAATTTCCTATTGACTTGATGGGGACGGTTCTCGATCAGTCCACAAAGATGTTTGAGATTAGCCGACAGGCTGCTTTGAAAGAAATAGGAAAACTGGTAAGATTAAAGGTTGTTTCATTAAAAGGAAAAAAGAGATGGGCACACTATGTCTTATCTTAGAAACAGTTGTCATTTTATGAGGAGTCCAATATGAATAAACTCAGCAAGGAAGAGATTGAATTTATAACGAAATGTTTGAAGGAAGGCGAGCCTCTTCCTGATAGTTACAGATATATTATTCCTTTTGAGACAAAGAAGGAATACGAACTAACGTGCGACGGTAAAGAACGGGAGGAGGATATACTTGCAGATACCATGACGGTTCCTTTGCAACCCGTGAAAACTTTTGGCAATGGGAACGGCTTTTGGACTAACAAACTGATATTCGGTGATAATCTTCAAGTTCTTAAAGCCTTGATGGATGAGCCAGAGGTTTATGACAAAAATACTGGAAGAGGTAAGGTGAGGTTAATCTATATCGATCCTCCTTTTGCCACAAGACAGGAATTCAGAGGAAGTCAAGATCAAAAGGCTTATCAAGACAAGATTATAGGTGCACAGTTCCTAGAATTTTTGAGAAAAAGGCTTGTCTTTTTGAGAGAACTCTTGGCGGATGATGGGAATATTTATGTGCACCTAGATCAAAAGAAAGGACATTATGTAAAAGTATTATTGGATGAAATTTTTGGTGAGCATAGATTTCAAAACGAAATAGTTTGGAAGAAGACTACAGCGCCAAAAGAACAATCCACTGCTTTTGGTTATATCCACGATACTATATTCCTCTATTCGAAGGGAGCAGACTTTCATTTCAAGTCCCCATATATTCCATTGAGGGAAGATTACATCAATAATACATATAAATATGTTGAAAAAAAGACTGGGAGAAGATATGGCTCTTTTGATTTAACACAAAGTGGTCCAGGACCTGCAAGGCGATTTGGCGACAAGGTTCTTGACCCACCACTGGGCAAACATTGGATTTGGTCTCAAGAAAGAATAGATAAGGCTATGGAAGAAGGGTTAATAATATTCACAAAGAGGGGTACACCACGAGTCAAAAAATACCTGGATGAACGTAAGGGAGAGCCGATAAAAGACATTTGGATTGATATTCTTGCAATTCAGGCTGGAGCGAAAGAAGACACAGGTTTTCCTACTCAAAAACCCGAAGCCTTACTTGAACGCATCATTAATGCCTCTTCCGAACCAGGCGATCTTATTCTTGACGCTTTTGCCGGATCCGGTACAACAGGAGCGGTGGCAGAAAAACTTGGTAGAAGATGGATAATGATTGACTGTGGAAAATTAGCAGTTTACACAACGCAAAAAAGGTTACTCAATTTAAGAGAAGAAATTGGAAACCGTGGGAAACCCCTAAAGCCAAAACCCTTCACCCTCTATAATGCGGGGCTTTATGATTACAAGATGGTCAAGGCACTGCCTTGGGATGAATATAGGGAATTTGTGCTTAAACTATTCCAATGCAGAGATGAAAAGCACAGAATTGCTGGCGTGGAATTAGATGGCTATCTTGGAAGGGATCCTGTGATGGTATTCAACTATAAAAAACACAAAGATGTAATTTTAGATAGAGAATTTATCGATGACCTTCATAAAATCCTTGGTGATAAGGTATGTTATAAATTCTTTATTATTGCTCCAGCAGCAAGCGTTATGTTCTTTGAGGATTATATTGAAAAAGGGAAGACAAAATACTTTGCCCTGAGGATTCCCTATTCTATAATTGATGAACTCCACCGCAGAGGATTTTGCCATATTAAGCAACCTGTAAGCGAATTTGATGTCAATGATACGGTTGATGCTGTGGGGTTCGATTTCATTCAGATTCCTGATGTAGAATGTGAATATTTTATTGAAAGCATGAAAGGACAAATGGAGATAGATAAAAGCAATAAAGAAGCAGTAATCAAGATCAGAAAATTTATAAGCAATATTTTATCAAAGAAACCTCTCAAATTTGAAAATCGGGAAACTCTGTCAATGGTGATGATTGATTATGATTATGATGGGGAAGTATTTGATTTTGATGAGGTCTTTTACGCTGAGGACATAAAGAGAAAAGACTGGGGAAGTCCATTTTGATGCTAATAAGATAGATGGACAAATAATGATTATCTATATAGATATTTTTGGAAACGAGAAGAGAGAAGTAAAAATGTTGAAGGATTTTAAAAAGGAGACAAAATGAGTATAAATGAGATTTTTAAAAAGCCTAACGGAGCAAATTTCCATCTTGCTGATTTGCATATCCACACCCCTGCTGACAGGAGTAAAAATTATGATATGGTAGGCGAACAAAAGTATTTGAAGAATGGGGACTGGTGTAGGCAATATACCAAAAGAATAATTGAGGAAGCTTACAAAAAGAAAATTGCAGTTATGGGGATTACTGACCATAATTCCGCAGACTGGATTGATTATTTTAATGAAGAAGTGAAGAATATAAATCCTCCGGAGGGACAAAGCAGAATAGTTATTTTCCCTGGGTTTGAAGTAAACACAAATACAGGAAGCGGGGTTCATCTTATTTGTTTGTTTAATCCTGGTATATCCAAACTGAAGCTGAATGAATATCTATCAGCTCTTTTTGAAGCTGAAGAGAGATTTGATCCAAGAGGCTATCCAAAACTTGCTAAAAAAAATTGTAATGAAGTAATTAATTTTATTCAAGAAAAAGATGGCATTTGTATTGGAGCACATGCATTATCCAGTAATGGAATCCTTTCTGGTTATGCCGAGCAGCCAAGAATGGAGACATTTACTAATCCTAAATTATTGGTTGTTGAAATCCCTGGAGCACGTTCTGAATTAACAGGTTTTGCAAAAAGTGCTATTTATGGACTTGATCCGAATTACAAAAGGGACAGGAAAATTGCAACTGTAAATTTTTCTGATGCTGATTCTCCGACAAAAACTGGGGAAAAGGCAACCTATATAAAAATGAGTTCCCTTGCCATAGAGGGTTTACGCGAGGCTTTCCTTGATTGGGAATCACGCATCCGGTTAAAAGAGGAACTTGAAAAAGAAAAATATGCGGTGATTATTGGGGCAAGATGGGAAGGAGGAGATTGTTTTCTTAATGACCAGATAGTCCATTTTAATAAGAATTTGAATACCATTATTGGTGGAAAAGGAACTGGTAAATCAACAATAATTGAAACTCTGCGATATGCATTCAATCAGAAACCTAAATCACAAAATGCTGAAAAGGCTCATCAAGAAATTATAAGGGATGTATTTAAAAGTGGGTCAACTTTACAGGTAATAGTATGCTCTCCGCAGCTTGATAGACATTATCTTATTGAAAGAAGCTATCCAGGCCAACCGGTAGTAAAGAGTGTTGACGAAGAATTGCTTAAGCAAAAAAACATCATCAAGGAGAAAGAAATTATTGATTTGCCTGTTGAGAGTTTATTTATCCCTGAGATTTACGGACAAAAAGAGATTTATGATATTTCTAGTGATAAGTCCTTTCAGTTAAAATTAGTTGATAGATTTCTAGATGAGGAATTTGCTAAACTAAAGGCAGAAGAAAGTAATTTATTAAAACAGCTAAAAATCAACAAAAGGGATCTCATTAGTACTCTGGAATCCTCAGATAAAATCGAAGAGAATAATAAAGAGTTACTTGAGATTAGGGAAAAGAAACAAAAATATATCGATTGGGGCATCCAGGAAAGATTAAAGACCCAAAGGAGTTATGAGAGAGAAAAGTTGTTATTAGAAAGAGCTATTAAGAAAGTTGATGATTTAAGAGATAATTTTATGGAGTTTTTTGATTCCCTGGATATGGATGTTACCTTTCTATCAGATAAAACTATTGAAGATTTACCAAATAGAGGTTTATTAAAGAAGGGAAGAGAAGAATTGGTATCGTTTTTCAGTTTTTTGGAAAGCAAAAGGGCTGAAATAAAAGATACTATAACAGAGGCTAATAGTAAACTTAGTGGAATAAAAACAGAATGGGAGCCATTGTATAATAAACAACAAGAGGGGTATCAAAAGATTATAGATAATCTGCGAAAAGAAGGCATACCCTTAGATCCAGAAGAATTTATGCAACTCGAACGAAGAGAAAACCTACTTAAGTCCATAGTAAGTGACAAGGATAAGTACATCAAAGCAAAGGAAGAATTGGAAGCTAATAGGAGAAGATTACTCGACCAATTAAATAAGATTCGCCTAGAGCAATTTAAGAAGCGAAAAGAAGTTGAAAACATGATAAATGAGAAATTAAAGGGAATTTTGAAGATAGATGTTAAATATGCAGCCATTCGCAATGGTTTTATCGATAAACTTTTCGGTTATAGTTCTCGTGAAAACAGAATTATGAAGGAGCCGATTAAAAGAATAGTTGATGATGATAAGTTCAATATAAGACTTTTCATAGATACTTTGAGGAAAGGAGAGCAAGAACTTATTGACGACTTAGGACTTACCCCGGGTACTGCCGCAAGTCTATATCGGGCAATCCCCAGAGAGGATTATTATGATATAGAGACCTTGGATTTTGACCAGGAAACCCTAATCAAGTTATATATAGGTCCTCCAGAAGTGCCGATTCCTGAACGGAGTGATGATCTATTCAAAGAAACTGAGCATCTATCTAAAGGACAGAAATCTACGGCAATACTTACACTTGTACTTTTAGAGTCGGATCGTCCTCTTATTATAGATCAGCCAGAAGACGATCTTGACAATCGGTTTGTGGTTGACGATGTAGTGAAAAAACTTCGGGCCGAAAAAGAAAAGAGGCAATTTATAATTGCTACTCACAATGCAAATATTACTATTTCAGCGGATTCCGAGTTGATTTTAGCCTTAGATGCGGATGAAAAGCGCGGTTGGGAACAAGCATCAGGTTCTATTGATGACCAGGCGGTTAAGGAGGCGGTAGAGAGAATTATTGAAGGAGGCAAAGATGTTTTCCTTCTCAGAAAGGAAAAATATGGATTTTAGGAGAGAATAATGAATAAGATTGAGTTGTTAGAAATAGTCAAAAAGGGCGAGGATTCTTTTATAGAATTTAAAGAAGAAATGTCACATCAAGATGACCTTGCAGCAGAAATAGTTGCTTTTGCCAATACAGAAGGAGGGAAATTGATAATTGGTGTTGCTGACGATGGGGAAATTTTGGGTGTTACAGATTTTGATAAGGAGATGCAAAGGATAGACAATATATGTGCCAATAATTGCGAACCGACTGTTTATACAACTATAGAAAAGTTAATCATTGATGATAAAAAAATCCTAATTGTTAAAATACCAAAGGGTACTCAAAGACCTTATAGAACTAATAGAGGGATTCATTACATTAGGACAGCAAGTGGAAAAAGAATAGCAAGCCCGGGAGAACTTAGGCTGATACATCAGGCATCTGGGGCACTATACTACGATGAGATGCCAGTTTTCAATACATCTCTTGAGGATTTAGACATGAGATATCTTGATGAATTTCTAAAGAAATCTTTGGGAGGTGGGATAGAAGATTTTGGAATAAAGACCGATGATCTCTTGAAAAATATGAAGATAATGACACCTTATGAAGGGGATATGGTAACTACCACTGGGGGGCTACTCTTCTTTGGGAAACATCCAGAATATCATTTGCCCTATTGTAAAGTGACAGTTGCAAGATTTCCGGGTAATGACATTGGCGAGAAATTTGAGAAAAAGGATATAGAAGGAAAACTCATTGGACAGATTGAGAGAACGGAAAGTGTGTTAAAAGATTATTTAAGATCTGAAACAAAGATAGAGGGTTTTAAAAAAGAAGAACCTGTCTTTGAAATCCCTATTGAATCCTTAAGAGAAGCGGTAATAAATGCTGTTGCTCATCGAAATTACCAATTAGCCTCACAGATTAGAATATTCATTTTTGATAATAGAATAGAGATAAAAAGCCCAGGAAAACTTCCCAATACAGTAACTGTTGAAAATATTAAATTTGGGTTTCCTCTCCATCGGAATCCCCTTATAGTTTCTTTTTTGGCTAAAGAGCATAGAATGACAGAGATTGGAACTGGCATTCCTCGAATGATCAGGCTTCTAAAAGAACATACTGGTAAAGAACCTGATTTTGAAGAAAGGGATCAAGAGTTTGTTGTAAAAATCTGGAGACCAGCTTTATGATAGAAGATAAAAGGGTTTTCAAAAATCGGGACCTTGTCCTTAAAGTTTCTCCAAATATTGACCCTGAAAGGTTTGATATAAATAAGTATGAGGCTTTTCTGGATGCACTCTGTGGAGAGAGGGAATATCAGAAAGATGCTATAAGAGTTACCTTGAGGTATCTTTTAGGAGGTCAATATAATAACCTCAAAGAATTGACAGAAGAGAATTACCACCAGAATCCAGTTCTGCAGGAAAGATATGGGACATTGTCGGATTTTTATAAACATTTGCAGCTACCTGACAAACTCTCCTGCACCATGGATTTAGCCACTGCTACTGGGAAAAGCTATGTTCTTTATGGAATTGCCCGAATTATGCTTGCCGAGGGAGTCGTAGATCAAGTATTAGTTCTTTGTCCCTCTAATACCATCGAAACCGGTCTTACGGAAAAATTTCGCTCGTTATCAGCCGACGGGACTTTAAAGGATTTGCTCCCAGATTCTGCAAAGATTCTAAATCCAAGAATCATTAATGCCACTCAGACCATTAAAAAAGGTGATATTTGCATAGAGAATATCCATGCTACTTATGAGCGAACCAAATCTGCCATAGAAGATAGTCTCGTAGGTAAGGGTGAAAGAACACTGGTGTTGAATGATGAAGTTCACCATATGGCTAATCCCCCTATTCGTGATGAAGCTATAAAGAAATGGAAAGAATTTCTGCTTAATCCTAAATACAATTTCAGATACATAGTTGGTGATTCGGGCACTTGCTATGTCGCCGATGATTATTTTGCAGATGTGATTTATCGTTTTTCCTTGAGAGATTCAATAGAGAATAGATTTGTAAAAACGATTGATTATGTCGCTGAGGATATTTCTCATTCAAAGGAAGAAAAGTTCCAGAAGATTTACGATAATCACATCCAGAATAAAACGGTAAAATATCGATTAATTAAACCCCTTACTATTTTAGTTACTAAAGATATTAGTGCTTGTAAAAGGTTAACAGAAGATTTAATTGAGTTCATAGCGGAAAAAGAGAAGACAACCAAAGAGGCTGCGTCAAATAAGGTTTTAATTGTGACTTCAGCAAATGAGCATGAAGATAATATACCCAAGCTTAAGGAGGTTGACGATAGAGATAATCTCATTGAGTGGATTACATCAGTTAGCATGCTCTCTGAGGGTTGGGATGTACAGAATGTATGTCAGATTGTTCCCCATGAAGAAAGAGCTTTTAATTCTAAACTGCTTATTGCACAGGTGCTTGGAAGAGGGCTGAGAATACCACCAGAATATAAAGGAGAACAACCTGTTGTAACTGTATTCAACCACGATAAGTGGTCAAGTAGCATCAAGCATCTTGTCAACGAAGTTCTTGAGATAGAGAAGAGGATTCATAGCTATGTTATACCCAAAGATAGGGATTACAATTTTGAGATTCATAACATAGATTACAAAAAATCAGAGGAGATTGTGGAAACCCTAAAGGTTACCGAGTATGATTTCAGTAAAGGATTTATCTATTTGAGCAGTCAGGCACCGCAGGTAGAAGAAGAAACCATCTATGAACGAGCAGTCACGGAGAAAAAATATCCAAAGAAAACTCTTATAGAGTTCAGGATGTATCAAGCTTCCGAGGTTGCTCAGGTTGTTCACAACAGGTATAAAAGTTGGGATATGGATGAAGGCACTAATTATGCACAAAATTATCCTTTTGATAAGATTTTAGCAATTGTAAAAAACTCTCTTAGAAAGATAGGCGAAAAAGGGGATTTAGTTAGTCAGGAAAACAGGCAGAAGATATTGCAGGCGTTTGGAGTAGTGAGAAGGAAAAAAAGTAAAAGCCTGAGATATAAAATTGAAGCTGAGAATCTTTTTTTGATTAATACAGCGGATATTAAGGAAAATAGTTTAGGAATTGGGTCTTTAAAAGGAGATGGCAGTATTTTTTATGATGATTACTCTTTGAAAATTGGAGATGATGATGACAAGAAATTATTAAAAGAGATTATTGATATGTTTGAGGACGGGCAATTGCATAGTGCCTCACTAATAAAAGTCGGGAATGCCTTCAATTTCAAGACACCTTTAAACATTGTTTTTGCTTCATACAAACCAGAAAGGGATTTCATTAAGAGATTGGTTAGTGAAGAAAATGCCACCAAAATAGATGCATGGATAAAATCTCTGGATGTAGGATTCTATAGTGTGGAATATTCTTGGAGAAAAGGAGAGCATCCAAAACAGTGGAGTTTCAATCCAGACTTCTTTATAAAAATTGGAAGAGATATATTAGTAGTAGAGATAAAGACAGATACTGATATATCCAATGAAAATAGAGCAAAACTTAGATATGGAAGAGAGCATTTCAATAGGGTAAATGAACTACATTCCGAACACAAGTATTATTTTAAATTCCTCTCTTCCTCAAGTTACGATCTTTTCTTCCATAATCTGAGAGAAGGGAAATACAGAACATTTAAGTCAAAAATTGAAGCCGAATTAGATGAGCCCGACTGAGCAAACTTATAGACAGTATGTTCATTCATCCGGAGTTATTGGGGGATCTGTTTAACAGTCAATATTTCTCTTCCTTCCATTGACTTTCCCTCAAATCTTAATCTGGCAGTATTCCTTCTATTTAGCCTTTCTTTTAAGCTGCCTAAAGTTTCACCATTTCAAATACTCTTAAATAGAGGTGATGAAGAACACGGCTTCCTCCTGGTCGTGATGTCCCACAAAATTTTGATTATTCAAGTCCCGATGGATACGTGAGAAAAAGCTTTCCCCATTCTGTTTCCCAGAAATTTCTTACCCGCCAAAAGCCAAACAGAGGATACCACAAGCCATCATAGTAAAATCGAGAGGCGAGATAGGCCCAGATAGCCACTGGTTCCCGCAGAAGAATTTTTTCCAGTGGCTTTAAGGGTCCATAATAGATTAATTTCTGTCCTTTACTGGCCAGGCTGTCTTTTTGCCGAAATTGGAAATTAACTTGCGAGATGTCATCTCCCTCTAGAGCGATTTTTTTTAGATCTCCACATCCCAGTCCTTTATCGTTAGCCAGGCGAATGAATTTGAGAGATAAAGGATCAAATCCCATCATTTTTGCAGCTACTGCATCCAGGGCTACCGGATCCGAACTGGCTAATAGGTAATTGGTAATATGAAAGCGCATGGCTCGTGGTCCTGCTCCATCACCAGCCACGGTAGCATCCATTACGGCAAAAATACCAGAATGGACTTCGCGCTGGATCTGAAGTAAATCCACCAGCGTTTCGTGAATCACACTATGAGTCCAGTGTCTCTTTTCAGAGAGTAAGCCCCCGAAGGCATTTTTTACTGCTCCGGTGATGGTAGTGAATACATGGGTTTTCATGGTGGGTAAATGAATAATATTACTTCCCAAAAAAATTTCTGGAAGACAAATCCCTTGGGGGAATATTTTATTCAGGACCAGCAAATTACTCCGGGGATGGTAGCGAATCCATCTCACCGAGGGTTCATAGAGATGAATATTAGTGATGTCGTATTTTTTTAACACCGGCAACTGTCGATTCTTAATTTCTCCCACCCGAGCGCTTACGACCACCGTTCGGTTTTGGGCGGCGGCTATCCTTTCCCGGGAATAGCCATCATTCAGCAAAGTACTGATGACTCCTTCCAATTGCCAGGGAGTAGTGGAACAGGCGGGAAAGAATTTTTGCCAGGAGATATTGATTTTTAAATAAGTTATTTTCTCCCGGGAAAGAAATTTTTGGTATCCGGAAAGATGTAGCAAACGTTGGTAGTCAGCAAGCACGGTTGGTGGAGAAGTTTTCACTACTGTTACAGTAGTTCTCATATCTCCCTATTTTATAGTAGATAAATAATGATAATTATCGATCCCAGCCAGAGTAGAACGTTTATAAGCAAAGGCTTATCAGTAAAAAGAATTTCTTCCGGATTTCCCCCCAGATTTTTCTGGTGAATGAGGTAAAGATAGCGGAAAATTCCGTAGATTACAAAAAGTAGAGTATAGGTCAAATTACGGGTTTGAAAACGTAAAACCGTCTCCAGAGAAATAGTATAAAGGGCATAAGCCACCAGGATGGCCGAGGTTACCATTGCTAGCATCTGGTCTAGGAGGTAAGGAGTGTATTCCTTTAGAATGGTTCGGTGAGCGGAAGCGTTATTTTCCAGGAGTGTCAGTTCCTGGCGTCTTTTGCTAAGAGACAGAAACAAAGCCAAAAGGGCAGTGCATATAAGAAGCCAAGAGGAGATTTCCACTCCGATAACCACGGTACCTGCTAATGCCCGAAGTATGAATCCTAAGGAGACTGTTAGCACATCGAGAATGATTATTCTTTTCAGATAGAGGGAATACATAAGGTTTAGAAAGGTATAAACCAGGGCTATCAGCCCCAGAGTAGGACTGAGCAAAAAGGCTACGGATGTCATTCCTACGGTCAAAGAAATGGCAAAAGCTCCAGCCAGATCGGGACTAAGCTGCTTAGTAGGAATGGGCCGTTTTCTTTTTCGCGGATGAAGGAGGTCCTGTTCTCGATCGAACAAATCATTTATCAGATATAGACTTCCGGATAAAAGGCAGAAAATTACAAAGGTTAGTAAAGTTTTCCCTAAGAGAGGAAGGTTCGTAAGTTGCTGGGAAAAAATTATTCCTGCGAAGACCAGTGAGTTTTTAATCCATTGTCGGGGGCGTAAGGAAATTAGGATTAATCGAGCAGAAGTAACTATGGACACCAGGTTTTTCCTCCTTAGTCACTAATTCTGAGATAGAATAAGCTGCGATACCAGTTTTGCCAGGCGAATACTATAATTCATGCCCCGATCCTCCGGAAAAATCTGGGAAGTATTAGCTAGATAAAGTCCATTAATAGGAGTAATAGGAGAAGGTTTTTGTTGGGAATAATTCTTGATAATAACCGGTTGAGCAAACTCCTCTCGAAAAACGTGATATTCTTCAATCCAGTTTTCCTGGAATTGAGGATTAATGCGGGCCAGAAAGGGCAAATAATTCCGGAGAATTTTTTCTTTTGGCAGATGAAACAATTCTTCTTTACTCGATAAATAACGGGAGAGGTAAACTAGATGCTGGTTTCCATAATTATCGGAGGAAATTAAATTAGTGTGCTCAATTACTGCCACGAAAGGGAATCGGGAATCACTAATATTGAGCCAGTAAAATGGGGTGAGGGGATGCGAAAGTCGCAATAACATTGTGATGTTGGACTGATAATTAATTTTTGTCAACTGATAGCAATAGTCGGGAGGTAACTGAGGAACCATTTTTATCAGTAGGGGCAAAGCAACGGTTACTACCACCAGGTCAACTAGAAATTCCGCTTCTTCTCGACCAATTGAAGAAGAGTCGCTTCTTAAATGCGATGTAAAATTTTCTCCCGTGAGAACTCGCAGAAAAAATTTTCCTTTTTCGGGAGATGATATTTTAGTTACGGTGGTATTTATCAGAAGAGTCCCTCCACGATTTTTTATTTCCTTTTCCAGTTGGTCAATCAATAATTGAAAGCTACCTTCCATATATCCCAGTTTTTCTCTCCCCCAGAAGGAACGGGTTTCTCCCCGCAGTTTTATTTTGTTTCCGAACCAGGCTAGTGAAACATCAGGAGCTCTTTCTCCGAATTTAGATTCCAGTAAGGGACCCCAGATTACCTGATAGACTCTATCTCCTGCCCATTTCCTAATCCATTCTCGGGCACTCTGATTCTCCCATTTTTCCAGGTGATAGTTTTTCTGAAGATAAAGAGTAGTAATTCCGAAGCGTAAACGGTCAACCAGTGGAAGGGAAGAAAACTTTAACAGTTCCCAGGGAGTACCAAAAGGAGAATTTTTCCGCTGGTGATGGATTCCCATTTTCGGCTGTTTCCAGACTATCTTCCTGGGAGGTGATATTTCCTTTACTAATTCTAAAAGATCAGTATCTCCAGTAAATAAATGGTGATAAAATTTTTCTAATGGGTAACCACCTAGGCAAACGGTGGCTGCTTGCCCGCCGGTTTGGGAGTTTTTTTCCAGTAGAAGCACTTCCACCCCATTTTTGCTCAATTCATAAGCTAGAGTAAGACCGCTAATTCCTCCTCCTACCACCGCTACTTTCAATTATTTCCCTCTTATTTTAAATCAGGGATTCGTAGTTTCTGGATTCGATGGTTGCCGGTATCCGCCAGATAAAGATAACCTTGCTGGTCCAGACCGATACCCATTGGTAGATTAAATTCCCCAGGGTTAATGCCCTGCCGACCCATTATGCCCAGTAATTTGCCTTCCCGGGAATAGATCTGTAAGCGATGATGATGGGAATCAGTGAGAAAGATCCTTCCTCGTTCATCGATTTCCAAGTAGGGTTCGGAATAAAATTCCTCCCAACCCAGGACTCCCCATTGATAAAGGTATATACCCTGAGAATCGAAGACCTGAATTCGCCGGTTTCCAATATCGGCTATGTAAACCCGGTTGTTCTTATCAATAGCAATTCCCACTGGTTCAACAAATTCTCCCGAACCGGAGCCTTCCTTTCCCCATTCTAACAGTAATTCTCCCCGAGGATCAAATTTTTTTATACGTTTGTAGCCGGTATCGGTAATGTATATATTGCGGGTGGAATCTACGGCAATTCCCCGGGGACCCCAGAAAGTCTTTTCATTTCCCCAGGCCAGCAGAAATTCCCCTTGGGAAGTGAACTTCTGGATACGATGATTCCAGGTGTCGGCGATATAAACTATTCCTTCCTTATCCACCGCTACTCCGGTAGGGGAATTAAATTCTCCCCTCCCTTTTCCCGCTTTACCCCACTGGATAAGAAATTTTCCTTCGGCAGTAAATTTTTGAATCCGGTTATTACGAGAATCTACCACGTAAACATTTCCCTGCCTATCTACTGCAATATCCCGGGGTTCGAAAAATTTCCCTGGTTCCTCCCCTAGTCCTCCCTGAATAGCTATGATTTCTAACGAGAGGATAGGTACGGTGTCCGATGGAGGAAGCACCGGTGGTGAAAGACTGATGACCGGAGGTTTATGTTGGAGATCTTTTTGAAAATAAAAGACAATATCAGTAGAACCGGGAGACCCAAAAATTTCTCGAAAAAGGAAGTAATTTCCCAGCTGACGGAAATTAGCTTTCCTCCACTGGGGAATCCACCAGCCACGAAGCTGGTACCTTTTCCCTTCGTAATAGGGAGTAAGAGCCCTTTCTAATCGAATATGATTTTCCCAGTCAGTGATAATTATTGGGGTATCAAAACGAATAAAAGAGGAGACGTAGTTAACCGGATATTCCCGCAAATACCAGGAAAGAGGCCAAGTAGCTTCTCCCTGAATAGTGATAGAAGGATTTTCTTGCCCCTTAGTATTACCGACCACTTGCTGGACCTTATTTACCAGTTCCTTGATGTCATAGGTAGTTTGAACATAAACTAATAGTTCTCGGTGAGAAATTTTTTCTTGGGGGCGGGGAGCGTCGTTTCGGAAATTCAAATTGAAGTTTAAATATATCGTAATAATACTCATCAGGCATAGCATTCCTAAAACTGGTTTTTTCAGCCAACTTTTAATTTTCCAGAATTCTCCAAGAAAATATCCTGCTAATAGAATTAGAGGTAGGAGGAGGTGCAGGAATAGCCAGGGGACTTTTTCTCCCAGCGAAGAGTAAATGAGAAAACTGGTAACCGTCCAGTAAGAGTAAAATGCTGGCAAATACTTTTTCCTTTTCCAGAAATAATGAGTGGTAAGAAAACCTAAAAAAAGAATAGTCCAGAAGACCACCATGTCCGAAGGAATAAAATGATAACGTGTCAGGAAGCCTGTCATCCGCCGGGCAATCAGGTAAAGGAGGAGGGAAACAATTGCCCATGCTGCAAGAAGGTTAAGTCGCCGGTATGTCTTGAAAACAAGATAGAAAATGCCGGTAATTACAATAGCCGTCGCGACAAATTCGTAAAGTAAAAGGAGGGGTAAGTAGTAGGTAAATACATCCCCAATTCTTTGTTTTTGATGTTGGGCCCACCAGTAACGTGCACCCATAATCACTGCTTTCCATCCTTGAGGATTGGTAAGGAAAGTAGTATAAAACAAAAGGTAAATAATTATCAGCAACAATCCCCAGGAAAGAAAGGAATGGAAATTTTTTCGGAGATAATGGTAATAAAAACTTGCTCTTTTTCGAAGGGCAGGAATCGGCTGGGGAGAGATAAAGCCCTGGTAGAGTTCCTGTAAGAGCAAATAACTAATGAAAATAAAAGCAGTAATAAGGGCGTTCTCTTTAGTACACACCGATAGGGCAAAAAAGACTGTTATCCCAGTTATATACTTTTGGTTCTTGGTCTGTAGGAATTTCAGGAGAGTTACCACCATGGCTAGAGAGAAGAAAGCAATATAAATATCGTTGCGTATAAAACGAGAATAATAAGTGAAGGAAGGAGAAATAGCTGCCAGAATGGCAGCAGTCCAGGTGGCAACTTCTCCTTGAAAGGGGCGAAGAGCAAAAATCAATGCTATCAGTCCTACACCTACGAATGCCGGTAATAGTCGGGAGGTAAAATCGTTGGCTCCTAAAAGGCGGTAAATAAATGCATTAGTATGAAAAAGAAAAGTACCATGCATCATGGGATCATAACGGTAGGGATGCCCTCGGGAAAACCACCAGGAATAATAGGAATGCAGGCTTTCATCATGATGCAGAGGACGAAGGGAGAGGCCCCAGAAATGGGTGAATACTAAATAAAGGAACAAAAATATAAGAAATACCGACTTCCAGTATATTTTTCCCATTACGTTGCAAAAGATTTCCCTATTTAATTATACCCTTATCGTCAAAATTTTCCAATATTGTCCCTACCCGGTAAATGGTTATCCCCGGATTTCGGTAGACGGGGGAAAAGATATCTTTCCACTGGTCGAACTTTTTCCATCCGTCAGTGGAATAAGTCTTTTTTTCTAATTTTCCCAAATATATATAATTCACACCGTATTTCTGTAAAAGGGAGACCACTAGAGCTTTATCCTGGCTCTGATAGAGAAGTTTAACATCTTGCTTTCTTTGCTGAACATCAGTCCAGGAATAACCTCGTTGATGGATGTGGTACTCCCAACCCAGCAAAGTAGGTAAACCGGTATTCATGCTTATGCGAGAATATTCCCCGTATGATTCCCCCTGAGCTTCCAGAATTACCGGGTTACCGGAGATATTAAGGTTTATCCAGCGAATAGCGGCATATTCTTCCGGGTTGACCTGCCATAGGTAATTTATTCCATTCAGAGTAGGTTTTTCCGTGGGAACCCGTTGGGTGGTAATAATAGCATAAAGATCGGTAAAGGAACAGAAAAATCCTGCCGCCAGTAAAATATAAACTATTCCTTTTCCAACCGTTGAGGAAATTTTTCTTTTTTTAAATTTATCCTGGTAAATAGCGGCCGAAATAGCTAGAAAAAACCAGACAGTAAGATAAAATTTGAACACGGTATTCATACGGTCGGATAAGTAAAACCATTCGCAGGCCAGTGCGATAAATAATCCCGCTCCAGTAAGGACCAGGGGAAAAATTTCTCTCCGGGATTCCGGTTTTTGACGAACATTCAATACCGCCAGTATAAGGAACCAAAGAAGAAGGACTATTAGACATTCTCGCAAGCGGAAATGGCTTTCTAACATTATTCCCATTCCTGCTAAAAAGATAATTAAAAGTAAAGTAATTTTCCTCGGGCTTGTTTTCCCTTTACTTTTAATTAAAAAATATAATGCTTCTCTGGTTAGACCAGAAAAAATGAAGAAAATAAATATACCAAAAACAATCATGAAATGACCAAATTGGGCAGTAGATGCTTTTTCCCAGCCCAGAGGAAGAGGACTGGGTCGAAGATTCAAGTAGAATGGTAGGTAAAAGGTAAAACCAGAAGTCAAAATCACCGCCAGGGGTAAAATTATCTTCTGGCAAATCTGCTGGAGTAGGAAAATGATTCTTTCCCAAAAATGTAAATCGACGCGGTGAGGTTTATTACCAGAAAAGAAAAATCCGATAACTAGCACTATCGTAAGAAGTAATAAATAAGGGAGGAAGTCCCAGAAGTTGAGAGGGACAAGGGTTCCGTAAATCAACCCTGGAATTAGCCAAGAACGGGGATGAGGCATCCACTGTTTTTCCTCCCGGAGAGAGAACATTAAATTAATAGTTATTGCCAGAGCAAGCAGAGTAAAGGGCATGGCTAAAACATGGGCATGGAGGTCGGCAAAAAGAAAACTCCAGAAGGGGAATTCATTGATAGCATTATCGGGAAGAATGCGAGAAGTAGCCCAGAAATAATGGAAATTCAGAGGTCTCCCCAGGAAAAATTGCCGCATTCCTTCTAAATTACCAAGTATCCCTGCCATAGCAGCTCCTATCAGGGCAGTGGAAAGTTTCCGGCGAAGGGTATAGACAATTCCGAAAGCAGTAATTATCACCAGGGCAGGAATTAATCCCCAGCTAAGATTGAAAGTAATGTGAAGGGGTAAGCGTGAAAGTTTACTCAGGGCGGAAATTAAATAAGTACCAAAATAATAGTAGTTAAGATAGGTACCGGCGAACCATGGTTCGTAGGGAGGGAAATAGCGGCTGCGATGAATAGCATTTAAAATAGAAAAGTCCATCGGTTTCTCTCCCCAATATATTTCCGGATGGTAAGCACGAATAATTAGAAAAATAACGTAGCATCCCAGAAAGATTCCTTCTTCAGTTAGAATAAGTCGGCTATTACTCTGGAACTGGTCCCGGATTATAGGTAGATTCTTACGCCAGAAGTATCCTCCCACGAAGGTCACTATTAGCAGGGAAAGGCCAGTAGAAACCGGAGAATATTCCCACCAGCGCAGGTTGATCAAAATCCAGTTTCCATAACCTATAATGAGTAAGCCCAGAGTTTTACTAATGAAATAACCCCTTTCTGGTAAAAAGCGAAAGAAATTCACCGTGCTGCCATAAATAATTATTCCTACAAATTCTACTATCACTAGCCAGATAAGGGGAGGGAAAATAGAATGGGCTAAGCCCGGTTTTTTATCCCTAGTAAGTAAAAATTCCTCAGTAGTGGATAAATAAATTCGAGGAATAGATTTTGGCTGGGCAAAAAGGATATCAGATAAGTTTATATTATTTATCTCCGGTGGTGGAAGTGTTATCTGCTGATAAACATAGAGGGGCGACAGTACTTTCATTTTCTGGAAGATAACCACTTTAGGGTGATCATAAACACTGAAAGATTCATCAGCATCGTCGTCTATTATTTTCCATCTTCCGATTCCGGGGTAAGAATTAAAGGTTTTGACCAGACGATAACCAAGATTTTCGGAAAACAATAGTTTAAAATAGTTATTGGTGTAGGGATAACGTTCTGGGGTCCGAAGGATCGCCCCGTAAAGCCGTTTACTCTGAAGTATTATATAATCTCCCCGGCTTAGTGCTTCTGCTAATTGCCAGATTTTTTGGGGGGTCTCGGGATGATAGTATGGTATATTTTCTATCTGGTAATAAGCGGGATTCCCTTGAGCGGTGGGGACGGGGAAACCTTCGTCCCAGTGCTGGGTAAGGATGAGTGATCTGCGGGGAATATTTTGGTAGACCCAGTCCGAGGCTCGGATCCAGATATGAGAACGGGAATAGATGTTAATGAAGGCTAGGGCATAGATAAAAGTACAGATTACGGTAATCCATTTCCAAACAGTAATAATTTTCTTTCCGGCGGAAAATTTAATTTTGGTTTCCCCTTCTACTAGAAAATGTGCTCCAATTATCACTAGTAAAGGGACCACGGGAAGCATATAACGTAGAAATTTTACTTGGAAATAACCGTTAATTAAAAGGAAAGGCATAGTAGAGGCCAGCAAAAATAGTTCCCGGCTCTTGCGATAACGCCAACTCTGATGGAAAATAAATAATAGTCCCAATAGACTGGATATTCCCAGAGGGAATCCCAGGCTCCAGCGGATTAGTTCCTTTAACTGATAATAATAAGCAGGGGTAGCTATATACTGAATAGTAAAGGGGAAATAGCCTGCCTGAAGGATCATTTTCCCCTGCTCCCGGATAGCTCCCCAGTAAGCCTCGGGATCCAGGGCGGCATGAGGTTGAAAAAGAAGAAAGCTAACTACGAAGGTACTTGCAGTAAAGAACAGATAAGACCATTTTTTCCGAGGAGATAATAGATGGCCGATTAAGAGGGCACTGGCAAAGGGGAGGGCACTGAATTTGGTAGCTAGGGCTAATCCCAGACTCATTCCCGCCAGAAAGTAAACCGAAGGTTGAGGGTCATGGGTCATTTTCCAGGCCCAGTAGATGGTGAGTAGAATAAAGAAGGTTAGAATCCCATCGAAAGCAGCAAAATGACTCAACTGTATTGGTAAGACGGCGAAGGATAAAAAGGCGGTAGCCCAGAGAGCTGTTCTTTCGGAAAAAAGTTTCCGAGAAAGAAAATAAACCAGGATTAATGTTCCTGTCCCTGCTACTGCCGAGAGAAAACGTCCCAGAAGAATGATTCCATTGAAATCCACTCTCTTACCCAGTAAAGAAAGAAAATCAACCAGCAACCGGATCAAATAAATAGGCAAGGAACCATAAGCAAAAAAGTGGGGATGAAATTTCCTTTCTCCCAAGGAAATTCTCTCCACCGCAAATGCAATTGCTCTCTCATCGGGATGAAAAGAATAAACTCCATCCCATTCTAGATTATAAAAACGGAAAAAAGTCCCCAGGATCAATAATGCTAATAAAATTATCTGATGTTTAGAAAGGGTTCTCATAAATTAAGGCGTTCTGAAATTGGAATACTGGTTTCATAAATAGTGAAAATTTGTCCAGGCTATCTGCTGGGTAAAGTTTCCTTTCCAGAGTTCCAATGCATACATACTTTACTCGGTAATGATTGAGCAAGGAACGGGCCTGCGAAACATCTCTGGTCCGATAAATAGTATCGATTATCCTCTGGCGATGATATACTTCCTCCCAGGAACCACGCCAGAGTCCTTCATGGTTTCCCCATCCCAATACGGTGGATAATCCGGTAAAGGTGGAAATCCGGCTATAGTAAGAATAAGGCTCTCCGCTAGCTTCTAAAATAACTGAGTCCGGAGAGGACTGCTGTTTCAACCACTCAATTATCCGATAATCTTCCGGATAATGCTGACGGATAAAGTAAGCACCATCCAGCTCGGGCTGACCCCGGAAATAGTTAGTTCTAGTGATAGTGGCGGCAAAAGGGTAAATAAGACTGGTTACGCCAAGGAGGGAAATTAAACCTAAACTAACAAATTTAATGGTCATTTGGCGATACTTAATACTTCTGGGGGCGGTGGTCTGAAAAATTTTTCCCTCAATGAAGGAAAAAATTAGATAAGAAACGATTAAACCAAGTAGCACCCAGGCCTGGAAATAAAATTTAAAAACCGTATTCATACGGTGGAGGTCTTCCCCATAGGCATCCCGCAGATAGAGAATTTCGCATCCTATCAGGATAATGGATCCCACTAAAAGCAGAATGTAAACAAATAACTCTTCTTTCGAGGAGGAGAGATTAATTAGACTGATTCCTAGCCAGAAGAGTAATGGGAAAAAAATGGTAATTACTGAGTTCTGAGTCATTAAATTGAGGATGAGAATCAAAAGTATCAATCCCAGAGTCAGACTTTTTCTTTCTCCACTAGAAAATTGCCGAAGGAAAAAGTAGTAATTTCTCCCTAAATATACGATTACCACGGTGAGAAAAAATCCAAAGATAAGAAAAAAATGATCTAGTCGGGTAGTAGCGTGAACTCTACCCAGTCCTTGGAACTGGGACTGATAATGGAGATAAAATGGCAAATAGGTAATAAAAGCGATAGAAAGAAGCAGTAAGAACCATCCCATAAATTTTGCCCCAGATAGTAATTCTTTTTCTGCCCGATATTTTCGAATAAAAAGGATAGATAGCAGGATTCCATAAATCAATACTTGGGTAGGAAAATCCCAGAAGTTAGTGACTCCGATTCCTCCCAACACTAGAGCTAAAAGTAGAAAATAATGGAAACTTCTTTTCCCGGTTAGCATTTGGGAGAACCAGTAATATTGTAAGGTCAACGCTGCTAAGACTAAAGGGAGAACCAGTAAATGGGGATGAAGGTCACCGTGAAGAAAGCTAAAGTAAGGGAATTCGTTAATCGTAAAGGGAATAATCCGGGAACTCCACCAGTAATCGAAAGGTAGAATTTTTCCTTTCTGAATTATCTGCCATAATCCACCAAGATTGCCCCATATGGTTACTAAAGCTGCTCCCAAAATACCTACTTTCAATCGGGGGCGGAGATTGTAACTCAGACTGAAACCTCCGCTCAGGGTGAGAGCGAACCAGGTGGCTAAAGCAAGGTTATATCCCCGAGAAGGAGCGACAGTGGTTATTTTTATCAGAGAGGCAATCATATAATATCCAAAATAGTAATAATTAATTGGGAAACCGGAAAGCCAGGGATCGGAAGGAGGGAAGTGTTGGCTTTTTACTATCCGGTGGAGAAAGGCAAAATCCATAAACTTTTCTGCTCCAAAAATTGCGGGCTCAAAACTGCGTATAAAGGTAAAAATTAAGCCCCCTCCAAGGAAAATGGCTTCTAGGGAAACTATCATTTTCCAGCGATTCTTAAAAAATGACTGAAAAAAGATTTTATTTTTTATTACCCGCTGGAAACTGAGGATGACCATAATCAATATGGTGATGGTTAGAGGAATACGATGATAGGGAATAATGTGAAGACTGATCAGTATCCAGTTAAGGTAAGCAGGGAAAAAAAATCCTAAAGTTTTTGAAAGGCCAAAACCCTGATCGTATAAGCGAGAAAAAAGAGAGAAAAGTAGAGGGAAAGAACCCCAGCTGATAATCTCGGTCGTTAACCACCAGATGACGAGATCCCGCATATTGGTTCCTTCAGGTTGGGAATTTTTGGTGATAATAACCGCGAATCTGCCAGATTCCTCTTAGCATCCAAAAACTATCCCTGAAAAGTCGAACCTTGCTACTAGGAGAATTTATCCATCGCACAGGAACCTCTTTAATTCGGTACCCATATTTACGGGCCAGATAGAGAATTTCCACGTCGAATCCAAAATGAAATATTTTTTGTTTGGGGAAAATATGGTGGGCTACCTTCACGCTAAAACATTTGAAACCACATTGGGTATCCTGAAAGTCCATTTCTAATAGAAGGCGAGTTAGCCAATTAAACAGTCTCCCGAGTTTTTTCCGAGGCCAGGGCTGATGAACTTCTACCCGGGATGCTGATAGGTTCCGGGAACCGATGGCTACCTCATAGCCTTTCTGAAGCCACGAGAAAAGTTTTTCTATTTCTTCGATAGGAGTAGAAAGGTCGGCATCAGAAAATAAAATGTATTCTCCTTGCGCCCTTAACATTCCTTCCCTAACCGCGGCTCCTTTGCCTCGATGATCGGTAGTGATAAGTAAAATGTTACTCTCCAGATGTTGATTGATAAAAGAATTTATTATTTCTCCAGTATGGTCGGTACTTCCGTCATCCACCAGAATGATTTCGCTGGAGTATGGTTGCTGGTTTAAATAATCCTTTAACCGGAAAAGAGTAGTGAGGATACATTTTTCCTCGTTGTAAACAGGAATTACAACCGAAAGATAAAATGAAGATGTTTTTGCTGCTTTAAAATCCATAGAATATTTAGTTTATCTGGACGAATTTTCCTTTTTCCACGGTTAAAAGGAACCCCCTTTTTTCTACATCTCCCGATGTAAAAGAGGTTTTTCCGGTTACCCCTGGATAATTCTGTAGACTAGAAAGATAATCTCTTATTTCTTCTCGATAGTAATTGCCTTCCCTAATTCCCTGTAGGATTATTTTTGCAGTATCATAAGCTAGAGCAGCAAAAAGATCGGGTTCCATTCCGTAGCGATTGCGGAATTGTTCTATGAAGTGCTGCACTTCGGGCCAGGAACTATAGCTAAAAAATCCGGAGGTGAAAACTGTTCCTTCTAAAGTTTTCTCTTTCCAGCTGAGAAGGTAATCATTGTGCCAGCGGTCGCTCCCCAGGACAGGGACATTTATATCCTGGAATCGCAACTGGGGTATAATTACCACTACCTCCCGGAAAGATCCGGGGAGATAAATTGCATCATAAGGAGGAGGAAGAGTCCGGTAGGAAGGAATTTTCAGAGATTTCTGGCGGCGAACGTCAGTCCCGCCAATATCAATAATTTCATCCTGGTAATCATTTTTCCCTTCTTGGTAACTGCGGGAGAAAACTATTGTTCCACCCAATTCCGAGACTTGCTCCTCAAATTCCTCATTAAGATTTCGCCCGTAGGGGGTATCGGGATAAAAAACAGCAAATGAGCGGTACCCTTTCTCCTGAACGGCGTATTGGAGAATGTTTTGTACCTGTACATGAGGAGTAAGAGCATTGCGGAAAACATAATTGCCCATTCCCGGAATTTCTTCCGTAGTAGGAGCCAAGGTAATAAGAGGCAAGTTTATTTCTTCAGCCACCCGGGAAGCAGTAATTGTACTTTCCTGGAAAATAGGACCTATAACGGCAATGATTTCGCGGTCGCCGGCTAAGTTACGAACGCTCTCTTCCAGACTCGCCGGATCGAGCGAGGAATCTTCCAGGTGGAGAGAGATTTGCGGGGTGGCAGAGGTAAGGCGGTACTCCTCAATTGCTAATTCAACCCCCTGTCTTATTTGCCGGCCGTAAGCAGTGTAGTAGCCGGTAAGAGGAATTAGTAAGGAAATTTTAAGAAGGGAGGGAGGTTCTTTTTCGAATTCTGGAAAAGGAATCCCGGCGGATAGAGAACAGGCATTTATTCCTACCAGGATCAAAAACAGGGCTCCCAGCAGCCAATAATCTAGGAATTTCTTAACGAATAAATATTTCTTCATTTTAAAGGTCTAATAAATCGCTGATTTCTTGCATAGCTTGAAGACTAATGGCTATAAATTCTTTGAGTTCTAAGTCCAGATTTTCGCAGGTCTTTATCTGTTCCCGGTTAGCTCCGGCAGCAAACCTCTTTTCTCGGAAACGATGGAGGACAAATTCCGGAGTAACTTCCTTTAATCCTCGGGAGGGATGCAATAGGGCGGAGGCGACCACCAATCCGGTGACAGGATCTACTGCATAAAGAGCACGATCTAGCCTACTCTTAATTTTCTCGGCTCCCACATGAGCTTTTACAGCATGAACAATTCTTTCGTCAAAGCCCCACTCTTGTAGCCAGCCGGCTCCCAGCTGTCCATGGCGAGAGAAATCCTGCTGGGTTTCATCATAATCAATATCATGCAGGAGACCGGTCAGTCCCCAAATCTCCTCGTCTTCCCTAAAATGACGAGCTAGGGCCCGCATTACTGCCTCCACGGCCAGCATGTGTTTACGTAGGTTAAGGTTATGTACCCTTGATTCCATCAAACGTTCAGCTTCTTCCCGGTCCATTTCCACTTCTCCTTTTCAATACACCGTTAGTTTTGACGCTTATGCCAAAGTAGGGACAGTATTTCCTCCACCTCACCAGTATTTAATACATCTTTTTTTTCCATCCAGCCTCGACGGGCGGTTGCCACACCAAAGTTCATATAATGCAGTTGCATCTTATTGTGGGCGTCAGTTCCCAAAGTTATTTTGACTCCCAAATCTTTTCCCCGACGGACATGTACATCCCGAAGATCCAGCCTTTCGGGATAAGCGTTTATTTCTAGAAAGGTTTCGGTTTCAGCAGCTGCCTTTAAAATCTTTTCGATATTAACTTGGTAAGGATCTCTACCCGAAAGCAATCTTCCAGTAGGATGAGCGATAATATTCACGTATTTATTCTTCATGGCAGTGATAATTCTTTCCGTCATGACCGCTTCATCCTGTTTGAAATTGGTATGAATAGCACCAATTATTACATCTAGCCGGGCTAGAATTTCATCAGGATAGTCAAGAGTTCCATCAGACCGGATATCAACTTCTGCTCCAGTTAAAATGCAGAAAGGGCGATATTGAGTATTAAGACGAGCAATCTCATCTAAATGTTTATTAAGATTTTCTAAAGAAACTCCCCGGGCTACTTTCAGTGACTGGGAGTGATCGGTAACGGCCAGGAAGCGGTAACCCATTTTTTTAGCTTCTTCTACCATCTCTTCCAGGGTATGTAAACCATCGCTCCACTTAGTGTGGACGTGGAGGTCTCCTTTAATCATCGAAAGTTCTAGTAAGCAAGGTAAATTTCCCTTCTGGGCGACTTCCACTTCCCCCGTATTTTCTCTTAATTCCGGAGGGATATAGGGAAGGTCTACCATTTGGAAAACTTCTACTTCTTCGGCGCCTCCAATCCGTTTATCATCTCGGGTACGGAAAATACCGTATTCGTTAACTTTTAATCCCTTTTTAACGGCCAATTCACGGATCCGAATATTGTGATCTTTGGAGCCAGTAAAATAATGGAGAGCAGCTCCGAAACATTCCGGTTCCACTACCCGCAAATCAACTTGAATCCCCTGTTCCAGAATTACACTGGATTTAGTGTCCCCGGCCGCCAGTATCTGCCGGACCAATGGCAGATGGGTGAAAACTTCCATAACCCGAGTAGAATTATGGGAAGTAACGAGAATATCAATGTCTCCGACGGTCTCTTTCATACGACGAAGACTCCCCGCTAAACTTATACGGTCTACATCCTTTAATTTCTGGAGAGTTTCCACAATTTCCTTTGCCAGGGGTAAAGCATTGCCTAACATCATCCGGGTACCACGTCTGCGTACCAGTTCAATTCCTCGTAATATGTTCTCCTCGGTTTTTTCTCCCATTCCCGGGAGACCCCGAATTTTATGTTCCCGAGCAGCCTTTTCCAGTTCATCAATACTGGTGATTCCCAGTTTATTATAAAGTGCAATGGCTGTCTTAGGCCCAACTTCTGGTATGGTAACTAAGCTAACCACTCCTTTGGGAACGCTCTCTTTTAGTTCTTGGTAGTATTTCAATTTACCGGAGGTTAGATATTCCTCAATCTTCTCAGCAATTCCTTTACCAATCCCCGGGATAGAGGTCAATTCTCCCCGCTGGTAAATTTCTTCGATGCTTTCAGTTAAACTTTGTAAAACGGGCACTACTTTCTGGTAGGCTCGAACTTTGAATGGATTTTCCCCTTTGATTTCTAAAAGCTCAGCAATATCAGCGAATATCTGTGCCAGTTCCTGGTTTTTCATTTTTAAACTCCATCTTTTATTCCTTCGGATTCTTTTTCCCGCAGATAGCGGGATATCAGTGGTCGACACTGAAAGCAATAGGATGATTTCTTACCATCGGTGTCGGCCAGGCTATTAGAGAAATGCATTACACAATCTGGCTGAGGGCAATGAACCAGTCCTAAAGTATGCCCCAGTTCATGGACTGCTTCTTTTAGGGCGCGGGAGAAAAAAAGGTCCCTGTCTTCAGGATGACCATAATACTTGGGATGTAAACGGTAGAGAGAAATCAAAGCCACCTTACCGCCCATTTCTGCTAGGCCAAATACAAAATTTAAATGGGGAACAAAAAGATCAACTTCAGTAATTCCGAGACCCAAAGTTGCTTCTGATGGTAAACAAGCTTTTATAGTTTTTAGTAAAACAGTTGCTAAATGTTGACCTCTTCTTTCATGGTAAGCAATAGATGGCTCCACCCCTTGAGGAGATATTTTTATAGGAAAAACAATTTTTTCTTCTAGCATAAGTTTTAATCGCTGTATATCAGCAGCATTCAATTTGCCTACCGGGATAAAGTAAAGGAAGGTCATGTTAGTATTTATAATTTTTTATTTACTAATTGAAGAAATCTCCTAGCATCCTCGGCCATATAGATATTGTTAAAAAGACAATATACCATATTTTGATAACATTTCCCTTTCAAAAATTCCAGATCCTCATCCGTATACCGATAGCTATAACCTCCCTTCCCGTGAAGCCGGTAGTATTGCAGTTTTCCGAAAACCGGTTCCTTAACGAAAGGATCTACTCCGTGGACCAAATTTAACTTCTGGCATAGGTCTCTTACTGTAATGTCCTTCCACTGTCCGCGTGGTTCCCAAATGTAAGTAAGGGAATTGTCGGCGATAGTTTGGAAGAAAGTTTCTAAATGAGTTATATTTTCCAGAGAAGGTAAAAAACTGGGGGGAGACTGAAAGACAAATTTATTGGTAGATAGAATTTGACCGATTTCCCGTGTCCTCTTCCAAGCGGTCAATACCTCCTGAGTGGGCTGGAAAAAGCCGTACTTATTTTCTGCTCCCACTGGAATTTTTTCCTTTAGTCTCCGGTAGGTAGGACTTTTAGGAGGATGAGTAATGAGTTGCCACACCTTGAGAATGAACTCGAATTCTTCTGGTGCCTCTTCTCGCCATTTTCCAGCGGTAGAAACTCCGGGTAATTGATAGAAAGTCTGCTGAATTTCCACTATCGGGAAGGTTTTAAAATAATCTTGGCGTTTAAGAGAAAATCCGCAACAACCGATGTTTATTGTCAATGGGAACCGCCCATCCCTTAGTTGGTTTTACTCTCACCATACCAGAATCCCGGCATAACCTACTACCTGGCTATAATCTCCGATGATATCGCCCGAGGTTTGATACTTAACTAATTGTGCTTCGGTAGCTCCCAGAGCTTTACTGGCAATTAGCATTACACAACAGGGACCCTGGCCACACATAGAGATGTCGTACCGGGCTACTTCCTGGATTAATTTTTCTTCATCCAGTGTTAAGATAGAATTAATGGCCTGACGGTCTTTCTCTTTGGCCACCGAATGGGGTTCATAATGGGTAAAGTCAGAACTGGCAAGCACCAGGGTCTTTTCCGATCCTTCCTCAATCGCCCGGGAAATAGCAGTACCAATACTGCGGAATACTTCTAAATTGATTCCCGCCAGTACAATAGGAACAAATTGAAAAGGTTTTTCAAAGTTCTGCAAAAATGGCAACTGAACCTCGATGGAATGTTCATGCCAGTGAGCTTTCTCATCCTCTTCTAAGAAGGGGCAGTACTGACGTATTTTTTGCGCTAATCGGGAATTGATGGAGACCTCTCCCAGCGGAGTCTGCCATTTACCTTCCCTCATGATGGAGTAGGGGACTCCCATTCCGGTATGATTAGGGCCAAGGATTATAAAATTATCAGGGAAAAGAATACGAGAATAAACCGCTCCGGCTACCGAACCAGAAAACATATATCCCGCATGAGGTACTACTGCTCCTCGGACTTCTTTTTTGGGGACCTCGGATTCCAAGTAAGTTTCGATTTGTTGGCGTAACACGCGAGCATTTGCGGGATAAAATTGTCCGCATACCACTGGTTTTCTTAACATTTACTGGCTCCTTTTCTTTAATGTGGACGCAGTTATTTTAACATATTTCTTTCTCTCCCACAAGTTAAACAATGATAAGTCTTCTTTTTTAAAAGGTTTAAGTAGATTAAAATACTTTTCCGTGGGTTCAAAAAAAATACTTGACAAAAGAGAAAATTTTTTATAACCTACTTGTAGGAACAACCCAACATGTTTTCTATGAGAAGGACAATATTTTTATTATCGGAGAGAAAATAAATGCTGGATCGTAAGCAGCCCTTACCACTTTATTATCAGTTGAAGGAAATGATTAAAAAATCGATTAGAGAGGGTCAATATAAGTTATACGAGCGTATCCCCTCTGAAAATCAACTAGTGGCAAAATATGGGGTAAGTCGTAATACTGTACGCCAGGCACTTACTGAACTGGTCAATGAAGGTTGGCTTTTCCGAGAACAGGGTAAAGGAACCTTTTGTGCTCCGCGTTCAGGAACCCCCCTTCACCGCACTCGGACTATTGGTATGATTAGCCCGGTGATTTCAAACTATATTTTCCCGCAGATTGTTCGGGGAATTGACGATGTAGCCCATGCCCGAGGTTACAGCATAATTCTCACCCATACCGGTGAGCAATTCCGGAAAGAGGCCTGGTTTCTCAAAAATATGCTAGAAAGAAAGGTAGACGGATTGATCATTGAGCCTACGCGGAGTGCTCTTCCCAATCCTAATATAAGCTTATTTTATGAGCTTCAGGAAAATAAGATTCCCGTGGTAATGCTGGATAGTTATATTAAAGAATTGAGACCTTCTTACGTAATAGTGGACGATATATATGGTGCCCGTCAGGCAGTGAAATATCTCATCAGTCTCGGACACCGGCGCATTGCCTGCATTTATAAATCTACCCATCTACCAGGGGCACATCGCTTTCAAGGTTATTGTAAGGCATTAAAAAATTCAGGAATAGAATTCGATTCCCAATTAGTTAAATCCTTTTCGGTACCAGAATCTGAGCGTCCCGGCTATCATCTTAGCAGGCAACTTCTTACCCTGGGGAAAAGACGTCCCACTGCCATCTTTTTCTATAATGATCAAACGGCAGTGCAGAGTTTTCGTGCTTTAAGGGAAGCCCACCTCAAAGTACCGGAAGATGTTTCTATTTTAGGATTTGATGATTCGGAGTTTGCCATTGTAGCGGAGGTCCCTCTTACCAGTGTTGTGCATCCCAAATATGAACTCGGAAAGAGGGCAGCCGAGATACTTTTCAGTTTCATTGAAAACGATAATATTTCTCCCCCGATACAGGAGGTGATGAAACCAAAATTGATAATTAGAGATTCCTGTGCTTCTCCAAAAAATATACCTTAAGGGAGGTGAAAGATAGTTCTAAAAAGATTTTTGAGTTATTAAATTCTATAAATTTTTAAGGAAAGGAGAAATTAGACAATGAGTAAAAGGGAAAAAATTCTAAAAGGAAAATGGTTATGGTTAATACTGGTAGTGGTTATTTCCCTCTTCCTTGGTAGTGCCATAGTCCTGGCAAAAGAGGCTACCACTATTACCCTGTGGGGATGGCCAGCAGCGGACGCGGCTTTCGAATCATTCCTGAAGGATTTCTATGCTAAATATCCGGATATTAAAATGGATATTAAAATGATGCCTTTTGCTGATGTTCATAATAAGTTACTTACTTCTCTAGCGGCAAAAGCCGGTGCCCCGGACATATCTATGATTGAGATTAATCATATCGACAAATTTGTGGCTCGCGGTGGTCTAGTGAATCTTTTGGATCTGCCCTTTAATGCTGGAAAGTATAGGGAAGATTTTGTTCCCTACAAATGGCGTCAGGCAACCGATCCCGAAGGTCGAGTAGTGGCTCTCCCCTGGGATATTGGACCGGCTACATTGTTTTATCGTCGTGATCTTTTTGCCAAGGCAGGACTTCCTTCCGATCCTGATCAGTTGAGCAAAGTTCTTAAGACCTGGGATGACTATCTAGAAATGGGAAAGAAATTAACCGTTCCCGGAAAGCAGTGGATGATGAACCATGGCCAGGATATTTTTTACATTTATTTTGCGCACAAAGACTTTTATGATGAAAAATATAATGTAGCGGTTAATTTCCCCAAGGCAGTGAGAATTTTAGAGATATCCCTTAAAGCTCGCACCATGGGCATCGATGCCAAAGTAGGAACCTGGACACCGGAGTGGCAGGCCATGTATAAGAAGGACGCCTTGGCCACTCAAATTTCCGGGTGCTGGTTTGGTGGCTTCCTAAAAACTTGGATTGCTCCCGAACAGGCAGGGAAATGGGCGCAGATACCTATTCCGGAAGATCCTGGTCAGAACTGGGGCGGCTCTTTCCTCTCTATTCCCGAGCAAACCAAGAAAAAGGCAGACGCCTGGAAGTTTGTGGAATATTCCATGGCCACTGCTGAACCCCAGAACAAGATGTATGCAGCGGTGGATTATTTACCTGCTTATATGCCTGCTTGGGAAGATCCTATGTACCAGGAATCAGATCCTTACTTTGGTGGCCAGAAGGTAAGACTTCTGCATATCTGGGTAGCCAAGAATACTCCCATTCCTATGACCACTCCTATGGACAGTTTAGCGGAAAGTATCCTCATGGGTCATGTGGCCCAGTGTATTGATCGGGCATTAGATCCCAAGAAAGCTCTTGATGACGCTGCCGCTGAAATTACCAAACGCACTCGCCGGGATATGGAAAAGATTCGTGAGCGACTGGGGATTAAGTGAGGAGTGGCAGGGAGAATGGTAGTTAAATTAGTTATTAACCGGCCGGATTTCTTTTTTCCGGCCGGTTAAATCAATTCTAAGGTAAGATTTATGCCGAAAACGAGAAGTCTGGTTCAACAAATCCAGCGAAACTGGGTAGCTTATTTTTTTATCTCTCCTTTTTACATACTTTATGCCCTTTTTGGTGCTTTCCCTATTATTTTTTCCTTTTTCCTCTCCTTTCAATTCTGGGATGGCATTAGTCCCATGGAATTTGCAGGATTATCCAACTATCTCGATCTTTTTCAGGACGACCTTTTCTGGAAGGCTCTTTATAATACTCTTTTTATTACGGTATTTGCCCATATTCCCATGCTTTTGGGGGCTTTGATTCTGGCTTTTATTATTAATACTGGACTTGTCAGGTTCAAGAATATATTCCGAACGGTCTATTTTTTACCTATGGTGACTTCCTCCATTGCGGTATCATTAGTTTTTTTGACCCTTTATGGGGTGAGATATGGTTTTATCAATTATTTTCTTACCTTATTGCGATTACCCACTATTGACTGGTGGGGAGGTACCGGATTCTGGATAAAACCGGCCATCATGCTCCTTTTTATCTGGCGCTGGCTGGGCTGGAATATGGTTATTTACTTAGCAGGATTACAAAATATATCCCCGGGACTTTACGAAGCAGCATCCATTGATGGTGCTACCCCCCGCCAGACACTTTTTTACGTTACTCTTCCCCTCCTCAAACCAGTAATACTTTTCACAATAATTCTTTCAACCATAGGAGGTATGACCATTTTTGAAGAGCCTTTTATACTGGTAGGTTGGCAAGGGGGTACTAGCTATGCCGGATTGACTCTGGCGCTTTATCTTTACGCCAATGGATTTGAATTTGTGCGCTTTGGCCATGCTTCTGCTATGGCCTACGTAATCTGTGCCTTTATTATTATTTTATCCGTTATCAATATGCGAATATTTGGTTTCGGCAGAAAGGAATGAGAGATCATGGCAGTAAAAACTATCGGCCAGGATAGATCAATAACTGCCTGGGAGAGAGAAAGGGTTAGAGGCAGAGTTAAAAGAAATTTCTTACATTTTCTACTTTATTTCATACTAATAATGGGAGCAATAACCACTGCTTTCCCTTTTTATTGGATGCTGGTCCTGGCTACGCGTACCACTCTGGAAATTTTCAGTTTCCCTCCCCCTGTCGCCTTTGGCCTGGCAGCAATTACCAATTACGTTAACCTGGTGAATGCTCTACCTTTCTGGCGAAATATGTTAAATAGTGCCTTTGTAGCTTTTAGCCATACCTTCCTGGTTCTTTTCTTCTGTTCTATTGCAGGTTTTGCCTTTGCTAAATATGATTTCCCGGGAAAAGAGAAACTTTTCTTTTTAATGTTGGCCACCATGATGATTCCAGGAATGGTAGGTATCGTCCCCTGGTTTATTTTAATGAGATGGTTTGGGTGGATTAATACTTTTAAACCTCTTATTATTCCGGGAGTAGCTAATGCCTTTGGTATTTTCTGGATGCGTCAATATATCACTTCTTTTCCTTCGGAAATTCTCGACGCTGCTCGGATAGATGGCTGTTCAGAAATTACTCTGTTTTTCCGGGTGGTGGTTCCCTCACTGAAACCGGCTTATGGAGCACTGGGAATCATGACTTTTATGGGAAGCTGGAATAACTTTTTCGGACCGTTACTGGTATTGAAGGATGAATATAAATATACCCTCCCGGTGGCTCTGGCCACTCTGCGAGGGGATGCTACCCGGGGTTACGATTATGGCCTCCTGATGATGGGAACTGCCCTGGCCATGTTGCCCATTTTGATAGCTTTCTTAATGGCGGCCAGACAGTTTATCGCCGGATTAACCGTAGGCGCCATTAAAGGCTAAAAATATACTAACGGTTGTTTTGATACCCAGATTAAGGTGCTAATTTCATTATTATATGGTGATTGAAATAAGTTAAATACGTTAATTCCAAAATGATAAAGAAATCTGGTGAGAAAGGGGGAAAGCGAATTGTACTTTGGGGTAGATTATTATCCGGAACACTGGCCCCGAGAAAGATGGGCAGAAGATGCTCGATTGATGGCGGAAGCGGGAATGAATGTGGTACGTCTGGCGGAGTTTGCCTGGAGCAAAATGGAACCGGAGGAGGGTAAATATCAGTTTGAATGGCTGGAAGAAGTTATTGATATTCTTGGACGTCGAGGTATTAATACCATACTGGGCACTCCTACCGCCAGTCCACCCGCCTGGCTAATTTCCCAGAATCCAGATATCTTACCCGTGGATGAAGAACATCAGCGGATCGAATTCGGAAATCGGCGAAATTATTGTGTAACCAATTCCACCTATCGGAAATATACTCAAAAGATTGTTACCGCCATGGCCGAAAGATTTAAAAATAATCCCCGGGTTATTGGCTGGCAAATTGATAATGAGTTTGGCACTCGTTGCTATTGTGATTTCTGTCAGCAGCAATTCCAATCCTGGTTAAAAGAAAAATACCAGGATATTGACAATCTTAACCAACGCTGGGGAACAGTCTTCTGGAGTCATACTTATTGTGACTGGAAGGAGATTCCTCTTCCATGGAAAACCGGTGGTTCTCCCAATCCCGGTTTGGCTCTTGATTATCGACGTTTCATGTCGCAAGTATTTGTAGACTATCAAGAATTACAAATTAAAATCCTGCGCAAAATTTGTCCTCATCACTTTATTACCCACAATTTTATGGGGGCAGGATATGATCAACTGAATTACTATGATCTGGCTCGTTCGTTAGACTTTGTCTCCTGGGATAATTATCCTCGATATCATTCTCAAGCAGAGATAGATTATTTTCTAATCAAACTCAGTCATGATTTGATGAGGGGACTGAAGCGGAAAAATTTCTGGGTTATGGAGTCCCAGAGTGGTTCCTCGGGGTGGGAAATAGTGGGGAGCATTCCTCGTCCGGACGAAATTAGATTCTGGACCTACCAGGCTATCGCTCACGGTGGGGAGGGAGTGCTTTATTTCCGCTGGCGGACCTGCCGCTTTGGAACCGAGCAATACTGGCATGGAATCCTTGGTCATGATGGCATTCCCCGGAGGAGATATTTAGAAGTAAAAAGAACCGGACAAGAACTGGCTGCCCTCAGTGCTAAAATTTCTGGAGCTCGTTATCTGGCAGATACTGCTATGCTTCTTTCTTACGACGATCGATTTGCCTTTGAGATCCAGCCCCATAATTCCCAATTCAACTATTTAACTCAATTTGGGAATTATTATGCCGCCCTTTCTTACTTGGGAGTAGGGGTAGACGTAATTTCTCCTCTGGAGGACCTTTCTCATTACCAACTGGTTATTGCTCCTACCCTACATATAGTAACCCCTCAAATAGTTCGGAATCTCGATCAATATGTCCAAAATGGAGGAACTTTGATCCTCACTGCCCGGGGTGGGGTAAAAGATGAATTCAATACTGTCGTTGATAAACCTTTACCCGGACTTCTAACCGACTTGGTAGGCGCGGAGATAAAGGAATATGATTCCTTACCCCCCGGTAAGACGGTGGAGTTGGAGATGGTTCATCAGGAATTGGCGGGATTAAAAGATAAAGCCCACATATGGTGCGATTTTCTGGAACCTCAAGAAGCGGTTCCTCTGGCGCGGTATTGTGAAGAATATTACCGGGGAGAGGTAGCCGCTACTCTCCATAAATACGGGCAGGGTCAAGTAGTTTACATCGGGACCTTTCTCAATTCCAACATAATCTTTTATCTGCTACGCTGGCTGAGTAATAAACTGGGAATCAAAGCTCCTATCAATACACCAATAGGAATAGAAGTTACCCGTCGGCAAAAAGATAATCAATATTATATTTTCCTGCTAAATGAAACCGGGGAAACCAAAGTCTTATTTTTAGAAAAGAAATTCCGCCATCTACTTACCGGAAAGATAGTGGAAGGTATTATAAACTTATCTCCTTTAGAAGTTGTGATACTTGAAGCATCATAACGTTCTGCTATCCCAAGACAGAATTTACTTGAAGCACCTTTTACTTAGGAATCAGTATCCGAGGGATAAGCGGTCCTTCCCGGTAACTATACTCTTCTTGCCAGACTTTATCAGC
>Ga0315312_1000591_pt1 | contig 38991 bp, 37 predicted proteins | sample TDP7_MG_FD_203629 | JGI IMG/M metagenome (GOLD analysis project Ga0315312, IMG submission 203629) | Freshwater sediment microbial communities from Lake Towuti, South Sulawesi, Indonesia - TDP7 | ecosystem: Environmental > Aquatic > Freshwater > Lake > Sediment | place: Indonesia: South Sulawesi... | reverse complement strand
TCCAGAACTTGTTCTACTGCATGTTTACTTAGGACCTTTTCTGTCATGTATTCTGCAAGCCAGTCAGGCGTGTAGTATTCGCCCAGATCGTGTCTTGCGTCGGGATCCACGAGCTCTTGATAGAGTGTCTTGAGAATGTCTTCGCTCACCGTCGATAGATCATAAGTTGCCACCCTTTCCAGAATCATCCTAGTAACTTTCAGACCCTCTTCACGTTCAACTACCCACGAGAAGAAGTCCTCCTCTAGGAAATTATGAACTCCCCATTTTTCGCTGAAAATTCTACCTTCTAGTATTTCGATGAGTTGATCATCGGAAACAGGGAGCGCTCCTCCTGAGAATGACGCATAGGCAAGTAGCTTTGCTAAAGTTGCTAGGTAAGTGTGCTTGATGAATAGGTCTTCACTTTCAACACTGGATCCATATACTATACGAAGGAATGATGCCCATTGATCATAAAGGGTTGTCTCCCTTATTTGTCCCCATTCTTCCTTGAGCAGGTTGAATGCTTCCTTGTAAGCTGGCATGTCTAGTCCAAATTCTTTTGAGAACCCCTCTGCTGTTGCCGGTCTCAATGTGTGATAGAGCATGTAGCGATCAAGCCAAACAAAGGCGTGCCCAGACCGTGTCTTGTGTAGGTCAAGCTTGTCGATGCTCTGTAAGATTACTGATTCAGGTGGCACCTCCTCAATTGTTGGTGCAGTGGTCCTAGGTCTATGAACGGTGAAATTTAGTCCATCGCTGGCTACCGTGATATAAGGGACTCTATGCTTCCCTTGCCTTGACCACAAAATGGCAACATATTTCCTCAGCTCATTTTCCGCTTCATCCAAGCTCTCTTTATCAAGCTTCATCTTGAACTCGATTATGATGTTGCCCAAGAAAGCATCGGGTCTGCCTCTAACCATCAAAGTTTTGGAACGGAACTTGATGAATTTCTCTAATTCAGGATAAAGTTTCTCAAGATAATCCATGTCCAGTTGCTTGAAGACGCCACGCACAAATTCAAGAAACAGGAAAGCCTTTCCTGCTTCAGAACCAGCCTTCTGAACATCATCGAGGTATCTCTTGAGACGCTCTACAAAATTTGGCGGAGCCAATTCAGTCATAAACCACGCCTAAATATTGCCTGCGGACGCTTTCTTAACATGAATTGAGGCAACGGTCTATAAAAAGAAGCCTAGACTCTAGAAAATAGACTGGACTAAAGACCATAGTTGTAGGTTTTGTCCTTGGCTCATAGTAGCCTTCTCATTTCGTTCAATCGCTTTGCCACTTCTTTCCCTTTGTCGGTCAACGAGTAGTAGGCTTGTATAGGCTTGGATGTGACGACTCTCCTTTGAATTAGTTTTTCCCCCTCCAAATCTTTCAAGTTTAGAGACAATGTTCCACGGCTCGTAAATATACCTGCCAGATCGGAGTATCTCACCTCTCCCTTCTCAAGTACAAACAACAGAATTCTGACAGAAGGAGCTTCTAGAATAGCCGATATCTTCACCGATCGATCCCTTAACCATGATGAACTCCCTTCTGCTCATAATGCCATGACACGGATTGCCGTGTAAAGTTCATTACGGTGAACTCTTATAACACCAAGGCCATAAGCATCTGTAATTGTAGAGGAAGCTATCTTGCCCAAGGAGAAGCTCGGTAGAGAATACCTCGCAATTCTCGAAGAACTGAAGAAAGAGTCGAAAACCAGCTCAGCTATTTCAGCCAAGTTGAGCCTGTCGAAAACGATTGTAGCCGGCAGACTTGCTCCGCTGGTCCGATGGGGTTGCATACGAGAAGCCAAGCCCGGTCTCTACGAGATAACTGAACGAGGCTTGGAAGCTCTGGAAACAGGAATTAGGCCACAGGTGAAAGTAATGAGAAAGAGGCTGAGAATAGTCGGTCCTAGAAGTCAAATACCCGACTTGGTCTACGAGCCTGTCAATGAGCAGGGCGTAATCTTCCTCTTCGCAAAATACCACAAGGAACTCAGCATAGAATACATCGAAGGCATACAGCAAGGCTTCCCAGACGCATTCGGCAGACGGAAGATTGGGAAAACAGAATACGAGCCTGTTGACATCGAATTTGAGTTCAGAAGCCTAGACTTCAAGAATCACCAACATGACCCAAATCAATGCGACATAATAGTCTGCTGGGAACACAACTGGAAAGAATGCCCCATAGAAGTCATCGAACTGAAAACCGCTTTGGCTAAACTCATGGAAACGAGCAAGAGGACGTAGAAAAGTCTTTCATTCAAGACTGGGAATTTTTTTAATTTTTCCAAAAGACGAAGCTAGGGAAGGCTACTGCTCAGCGCATATAACTCTTGAAAGATCCCCATATCTATGGTGCCCGGGTTCCAGAGTTTTCCAATAGACTTGAGTTGAAAAGTACAGGTCGGAAAGAGTCGATGCAGTATGTCTCCAGAGCTAACCAGAGGGCTTTGGAGAAAGAATAATGGATTCCTTAAGGAATCCTTCATTTCGATTTGAAGAGAATCCAATCCAGAGAAAGTGCGAATCATGAAAGAGTATCTGGAACCGGAGAAAACGTCTCATCAGATCTCGAAAGTCAATACTAGAAAAGCTATGCGGAGAGGGATCAGGCTTTCCGGTTTGCAGCTTGCTGTTTCAGCTTCTCGATCGCTGCCTTGATCTTCGTCTCACCAATGGAGGGCCTTGTAAACCAATCGTCCGGCATAATCGGTAGATAGGGCTCGTTATTCGCCTCTCTAGCCATTGGATGGACGTTTCCCTTGGAATCTACTGCTAGAAGCGTAAATCCATGCATATTGAAGATTGGGCTCTCAATCTGTTTAGCTTTCCTTAAGGTTGTAACTAAGACTGCTTGATTATAACCGGATGCCAGCGCTTCAGCCAATTGACCTAAACCCCGAGCCAGATCATCGCTTGGCGTCTTAATCTCAATCGCTATCTTCTCGCCATCTAAGCCTACGGCTTCACCATCGATCTCAGTATTGCCTAGACGTATCCTAGCTATCCTGACGTCACACCCTAAAGATTTATAGTATCTCTTGACAGCCCGCTTCAGGAAGCGTTCACTCAAGCCTTCACGCCTATTCTTTCAACGTTGTTTTCTGGATTGCAAAAGTCGGTGACCCCATACTATCGCCAGGAATCTGCCGTATTTCGTTAGTTTATATTGATCCGTACTCGATTGTGCGATCAGCTTCTCTCTGATAAGTTGATTGCATACGCGCGTCACGCGCCTCCTACTCAGTCCAGTCTCTTCCTGGATAGCGTCTCGACTTACAGCGGCTTCAGGCTTTTCTATGTTCTTCGCGATGAACCTGAAGATTTCCAGATGGCTTTCCCTGTCTTCAAGCCATCTCAATTCAGATGCCCACATGTCTGGACGAATTCCCTCTAAAGTGAGCTCATCGGCCAAGCGATCAAGTTGCCTATTCCGCTCACTCCACTCAGATTCAACAAGCCTCTTTCTAAGTCTAGTAAAAAAATCCCCTTCACCGGTGAAGTCCGTTGGAAACAAATAGTAAAGCGGCGTCCAGTGCTCTTTCTCCATAAAGTATTTGGTTCCGTTCTGCTCTTGCTTAATGAGATTTTCAGAGATATCGTACATTATCTCCACTTCCGGCTGCATCTTCACCCTCTCCGGGTAAACAGTCTTCAACCTCTCAACCTCCCTGTTCACCTGTTCAACTGTCATGTTGAAGCTGCCGGCTACTCGCTGTAGATCTCCGATCTTCATCTTCTCCTTGACACGCGATATGAGCTCGCTGATGGAGTCGCTTGGTAGATTCTCAAAGTATTCTGCAAACGCTTCGTCCATATTGAAGCATAACGTTAGAAGACCTAGAGGATTCATCCCTCTCCGGTTAAATTCCTCTCGAACCTTTCCTGTGGCTTCCTCAAATTCTTTAAGGCGGTCTTGCTGGAAGAGAAACTTGAACTCTAAAGACGTGTCTTCAAGCAGGTCAGCTAAGAGTTGCGGAAGTTTCTGCAGCCGCTTTCTAATCCTGTACTCGTAGACCCTTCTGGCTTCACTGGGCTCTCTCAGACCCTTAAATTTCTTTTCTCTTTCTGCGATGCTTAAACGCATGTACTGTCTCTGGTCTTGGAGGAGCGTACGCCTCACCCGTACGAGCGAAGTTATGCCTATCAGATATTATAATCTTTTCGAGGAGTTTCGAGAGTTGGAGCATCAGTTTCTAGGAAAAGACGTTAGAAAGCTAATTCAGGTAGGGAAATCGTTCGCCGTAACTGTACCAAGGGAATACGTTGAGGCACACAAACTCAAGCTTGGCGACTTGCTGGAGATAAACTTCAACGACGCTCTCCGCGTTGAGCCCGTCAATGACGCCGAGATCTTATCGAAGCTGGGTCTACGTCCGAAGAGAAAGAAGGATCGACAGCAAGCTGATCGCTTAGAGCGCGAATTGTCAAAATTTGCAATCAATCTCAATTGCGGAGAAATAAAGGCACGCTATGCTGGTGGGAACTAAAGCCATGACCAGCAACAGCAAAAATAGCGTTGAAACTTTTTGTAAGTTTGCAATTAGGGACGACAAAGGCTACATTGTTTGCATGTACAACAGCGACGCCCCTGGGGACTGCAGGTGTCCGCGCGTGCTAGCGCAGGTTTGGAGGCGCTAGTCTTGGGGGAGAGACTGGTCTGCTGCCCAGAAGCTTTTGTTGCGGCCAGCATTGCCGCTGCGAGGAAGAAACAAGTTTGGACCGCACTCTCAGACGAGATCAAGATGCTCATCTGAATTATGGGCTGGTTATTCGCGGAAAATCTCCGGACCTCATTAGTTTGAAAGAGAAGATCCTAAAGGTTCTGGGTGCAATCGCAAACGGCGGTTGTACTCATCCAGCCAAGAAAATCAGCTCCCTAGCCGATAAAGAAATTAGGAATCCAGGTTGGAGAGGTAAGATTGATTGAGTGAAGATTATTCTGAATGGTATATCGAGTTCGTCGCTGGCAGTCCTGATCAAAGAAAATCGCCACCTCATATGATCAAACTGAAGGATCTATCTGCGGAAAAGGTAAAACATGAAGGTCAGGAAGCTTACACCTCTATCTATCGATATCCATCGGCTGACCCATATCTTGGTCCACTTCTATCCGGCTGGTATGTGGATTTCGACTCTCCTGAAGATTTGGGCAGAGCCCAGAAAGAATGCGCTGTAGTTGTGAATGAGCTTATCCGTCGGTTCAAAGTTCCGGAGGAAAGTTTAGGGATCGCCTTCAGCGGGGGAAAAGGTTTTCATCTAATGTTGAGCCGTCACGTCTTCAACGCTCAACCCAGCAGTCTTCTACCGAAGATCTGGAAAAGCATGACGGAAGAGATCGTCCAGCAATGCAGGCTGAAGACAGTGGACACAGGCATATACCATTGCCGGGCTCTGTGGCGGCTACCCAACTCTAAACATGCCAGCGGCTACTATAAGATTCATATTACGAAATCTGAGCTTGAGAACCTAACCGTTGAAAAAATCAAAGAGCTGGCAACCAGGCCCAGAGTGACAGTGGCGATAATCCCTAGATACACTCCGGAAGCTGAGCGCTGGTATTCGAAACATGTCAACAGAATTGAGAAATGGATCGGTGAACGGAAGGAGAAATTTGAGGCCGCCGACTTCACAACACTACAAGTGGATCTTCCTTGCATCCAGAAACTTTTTCAATCAAGCATTCCTCTGGGCAGAAGAAACATCTCTCGTTACTCTCTAATCATAGCTTTCAAGACCGCTGGAAAGAGCTTAGAAGAGTGTAAACGGCTCCTCCTCGACTTTAACAGCCGCTGTGACCCAGCTGAGAATGAGGAAAAGGTCCTTGATGAGGTTGAGCGCCTCTATGGATCTAACTATCATATTGGATGCGGCGACCTCCAAGAATACTGTTATGGCAAGGAATACTGTCCGCTCTTCGCGAAGACAGTGGTCAAAGCTGAACCCATAGAAGGTGTCGTTGCCGAACAGAGGGAAACGGTGTTTTCAGAGGAGGTTAAAGCCGAAGCTCTTCGACGTCTAAAAGAGGAACCGATCGAGCACGTCGTGAAGATTGGCAATCTCCGCCATAAGGGAGACCAAGTTTTATTGGGGCTTGATTGGCTCTCAGCCCTGTCACCTGAACTTGCTTATCAATTGCATTTGATGAGTGTTGGAAAAACTGGGAAGGGGAAGACTGACCATTTTGAGACTGCTTTAGAGTTTATTCCTAGAGAGAATGTAATCTATGTAAATGACCCGAGCCCCAAAAGCTTCTATTATGCCGCCAAGGCCGGAGTCAAATTCGATAAATGCGTACTTCTGATCGATGACGCCACTGAAGATCATATTCCCATACTGAAATCTTTGACTTCGCAGAACCGTCTTAAACCGAGAGCTTGGAGCGTTGATGAACAGCAGTTCATCGACCTGAACATTGAAGGCGACCTAGTTGTATGGTGCTCAAGTGTATCGCCGATCCGAGATGAACAGGGACAATTGACGCGACGTTTCCTTGTTGTAAATCCCGTCGAAAGTGAGGAGTTGGATCGGCAGGTTGCGAAGTTCACGATTGAGAGAATGAGGCGCGGGGTCAGCAGGAAAGAGGTGCCTCCAGAATTTGACGTTGTCAAATGTATGACCAAGATTTTGAAGGGGAATATGTGTAAAGTTGTAATTCCATTCGAATTCGACTTCATAACCGATCCGCAGCGAACCTTACACAGCTTCTTCGTTGCTATTCTACAGGCAGTAGCAAAAGCGAACATGTTCAAAAGGCTAGTCGTCGAGAGGGAGGGAGAGAAGATTATTTGGGCTGAGCCAGAAGACTTTGAGGAAGCAAAGAAGATCTGGAAGGAATTCGCACTCTACCAGATGAAGGTGGACTATACCGGGCTTCGCATCTTAGAAGCGCTTACAGACAATGAACCTCAAGGTTCACTTGATGAAAAAAGCAGAGAAACCAGACCTGAACCCAGTGACGATGCGCCCACCGTCTCGTATTTAGCCAAGAAACTACGCGAGTCACCGAGGACCATCAGAGACAAACTCAACAACCTATACGACGCTGGTTTAATCGATAAGAAATGGTGGGGATCATGGAATACCGAGCATTACTTCTGGAAGATACCGTTTCTAACGAAGCTCGAAGAAGAGATCAAAATCAAACAGGAATCTATATCTATAGAAAGTATTAGATCCTTTGCGCTTGCGGTGAATCTGGAACAAGAATATGCAGAAAAATATCTTGAGAAAATCCTCCAAGAGGCCAAAATACCACAGCAAGCGCAATTTCAGAGACCACTGCAATTGAAATCACCGCAGAAGGTTGATCTCTGCCGTAACCACGTTTTCCAGCTCGGCTGGTATGAAAAGCATAGGGTCGGCAAGGCGGAGATCCGAGGATTAACCAAGAAAGAGATGGAAGCCTTGAGATGCAATGAGTGCGGTAACACAGCTGAGTTTGAGGTTACTCCGCTGTGACCGCCATGTTTACTGTCAAATACATTTGCGACAGAAAGTTGAAGAATGATCGCGTTTACCAAACGATGTATCAGAATAAGACTGCGTTCTTCAAGCGCTTGTCTGAAGAGGAAAAACGGCGGGACCAGCGAGTATGCGAGGGCTGTCCGACATCTCTATGGAATGAAGTTGAGAAGCGCTACGTCGATTTGCCGAGGCATCTGGCCGACTGGGAAATCGTTATTTAAAGATAGAATGCGGATGTGAAAAGGGATTGGCTGGCTTCCACCGCGATGAGCGTACTCGACGAAGCGGCTTAAACAATGGGAAGCTGGGCTCCGAGGTTCAGCCACACCAGCCCCCTACATGTCCGCAATGCCGCTCGCGGAGGGTCTGGAAGGATGGACTCCGCCATCTAGCCAACAGCAGGATTCAACGCTATTTATGTCGAGACTGCGCCTTCAGATTCAGCGAGTCTACGCAAACGAAGGTAAAGTTCAACGTCGCTGGCCAGTTCCTCGAAGTGTCTAAGCCTCGAGAGGATGACGTCGACGCTTCTATCCTTAAGCCTGATACGCCCGTCGAGGACCCTCCGGATGAGAGTTCTCTCCCTCTCAGTAAAAATGTAGGATCTCATGCTGCATCAAACAGTGTTTCTGCTATAGAAAGATTAAAGGTCTTTCGACCGCATAATATTAATCGTCAAGTATGCGTGCCGGATGGCGGCATGATAAACTTGGCCGAAGTTAAACCGCAACAGGAAGAGGCCGTCGCGGGGGCCAAACTGAAACCGATCGAAGCAGAAGCTAAAATCCTAGAGCATGCTTGGCGGCTGAAGAAGGAGGGCTATAAGGAATCGACGATCTGCAAAAGAGTATTCATACTGAAACGCTTGGTAAAGCTTGGAGCCGATCTTTCAGACCCAGAATCAGTGAAAGATGTAGTCGCGCGTCAAGAAGTAAGCGAGAGTACAAAGCTGCAGATGGCCTGCGCATACGATAGCTATGCGTCCAGCAACGAGATCAAATGGGAAATGCCCAACTACAGGCAGGTGCAGAAGCTACCCTTCATACCTTTGGAATCCGAAATAGACGCGTTGATTGCGGGCTGCGGCAAGAAAACAGCCACAGTGTTACAGTTGATGAAGGAGACAGGCATGAGAATCGGCGAAGCATGGCGGTTGAAGTGGACGGATCTAGACTTTGAAGCTGGCACTATACGAGTGAATGAGCCTGAGAAGAACAGCAACCCTAGAATCTTCAAGCTGTCAAACAAGTTGACAGCCATGCTGAACGCGCTGCCGAGGACAAGTGAGAGGGTCTTTGGACAAGTGCTTCGCACTTCCGTATATAGTACCTTCTGTGATCAGAGGCGCAGGTTAGCTAAGAAGCTCCAGAACCCGAGGCTGCTACAGATATCATTCCATACATTGCGCCACTGGAAGGCTACAACCGAATATCACCGAACAAGAGACATACTATACGTCAAGCAGATGCTTGGGCATAAGAGCATAACCAACACGCTGATCTACACGCAACTGATAAGCTTCGAAAGCGATGAATACAGTTCCGCCGTAGCCAAAACACTGGATGAAGCTCGAAAGCTAGTTGAAGCCGGGTTCGAGTATGTCACAGACATCGAACGTAGTAAGCTCTTTAGAAAACGGAAGTAGCTGAGACCCAATAGATAAGTTGAAAACCTGAGGGATAAGTATTTATCTCTCTGTTTTTTGCCGATTTACTTACTGAGCATGAAGAAATCTTGGCTAGAGTGAAAGATGTTTGACAAGGTCGAACTCATCTGGCAAGTCGTCTGATGCTCCGGTTAAGCAACGATTACCAAGGCTCCGATTCTTCGAGGCTGGGAAGCTTAAGGAGGGTCTTGAGCAGGAGAAGGCGCGAGCCGACGAATACTTGAATCGGTTGAAGTACCTTCAAGCGGACTTCGAGAACTACCAGAAGCGGGTTGAGAGGGAGAAGGAGGAGCTTGTCAAACGCGGCAATGAAGACTTGATCTTGAAGCTGCTAAGTGTAGTCGACGATCTGGAACGTGCCGTTGAAGCTGGCAAGAGCTCAAGTAATAAAGAGGTTCTTGTAAGTGGCGTTGAGATGGTTCTAAAAGAGTTCCAAGTCGCTCTAGCTGAAGGAGGATTGAGCCAGATCGAGGCTGTCGGTAAGCCTTTGGATCCTAAACTCCATGAGGCTGTCGCGACCGTTGAGACGGATCAGTATCCCGAAAACATTATTGTACGGGTGCTACGGAAAGGATACTCACTCAACGGTAGAGTGATTAGGCCGAGTATGGTTGAAGTCGTCAAGAAATGTGCAGTATCAACTCAAGATGAACAAGCTAAGTAGAAGAGAGGTGTAGAATCGTCATGCCTAAGATACTTGGTATCGATTTGGGAACAACCAATTCAGCTGCAGCTGTAGTTGAGGCTGGAAGGCCGACGGTTGTACCGAGTGCTGAAGGCCCAACGATCGCGGGTAAGATGTTTCCCTCGGTTGTAGCCTTCACGAAGGATGGCCAACTGTTGGTTGGTGAACCTGCGAAGAGACAGGCAACAGCGAATCCTGAAGGAACGATCTTCGAGATAAAGCGTAAGATGGGAACAGACTATAGGGTCAGAGTCTTCGGCAAGGAGTATACTCCTCAACAGATCTCAGCCTTCGTACTTCAGAAGATAAAGAGAGACGCTGAAACCTTCCTGGGCGAGAAGGTCGAGAAGGCTGTCATAACCGTTCCAGCACACTTCAACGACAATCAGAGGCAAGCCACGAAAGACGCAGGTGAGATAGCTGGGCTGCAAGTCGTCAGGATCATAAACGAGCCGACCGCTGCATCTCTCGCATATGGGATAGACAAACTGGACAAGGAGCAGAAGATACTCGTCTTCAGCTTCGGAGGAGGAACGCACGACGTAACCGTCATGGACTTCGGGAAAGGCGTCTTCGAGGTACTCGCGACAAGCGGCGACACCAAGACAGGGGGCGCGGACATAGACAACACTGTCATGGAGTACTTGGCTGACGAGTTTCTGAAGCAGACCGGGATAGACCTTCGAAATGATAAGATGGCCATGATGCGTTTGAAAGAAGCTGCTGAGAAGGCGAAGATAGAGCTCTCAACATTGGTAACGACTGACGTGGACCTACCTTTCATAGCCTCAGATGCTACAGGACCTAAACACCTCCACATAACCTTGACTCGGGCTAAACTCGAGGAGTTGGCTCTGCCCATTGTTGAGCGCGTGGCGGAACCCATAATGAGAGTTATATCGGATGCGAAGCTGGAGCCGAAGGACATAGAGAAGATCATATTGATTGGCGGCCAAACCCGGATGCCTCTAGTAAGAAAGTTCGTAGAAGACACAATGAGGAAGCAAGCTGAACGGGGAGTGGACCCGATGGAGTGCGTCGCTGTTGGAGCCGCAATCCAAGCCGGGGTCTTGGCAGGCGAAGTTAAGGACATTCTTCTCCTCGACGTGACTCCTCTCTCACTTGGGGTTGAGACTCTAGGAGGAATACATACCAAGCTCATAGACAGAAACACGACGATACCGACCAAGAAGAGCCAAGTCTTCACAACGGCCGCAGACTTCCAGACAACTGTGACCATCCATGTGCTTCAAGGCGAAAGGACAATGGCTGCTGACAATGTTTCCCTCGGCATGTTCAACCTCACAGGCATACCGCCAGCGCCTAGAGGTGTCCCTCAAATTGAGGTGACCTTCGACATAGACGCGAACGGCATCATGAACGTATCTGCGAAAGATCTCGCTTCCGGAAACATACAGAAGATAACGATAACAGCATCTACGAAGCTTGCAGAGGAACAGAAGAACAAGATGATCAAAGAAGCTGAACAGTTCGCTGAGCAAGATAGGATAAGGAAGGAGGAGGCGGAGACTCGGAACAATGCTGAATCGATGATCTATACGGCTGAGAAGACGAAGAAGGATTTCGAGTCGAAGCTCAGCAAGACCGATATCGAGAAGATTGAGAAGGCTATAGGCGAAGTACGGGAAACCTTGAAAGGCAAGGATGTCGGCAAGATCAAGCAGAAGAATGATGAGTTAGCGAAAGTTCTTCAAGAAGTGGGCGCAGTGATCTATCAGCAAGCAGCTCAACAATATGCTAAAGAGAAGCCTGAAGAGAAGAAAGAGGAGAAGCCCCCGGGCAAAGAGAAGGGGAAGGTTGTCGACGCAGACTACAAAGTGGAGGATGAAGAAAAGAAGTAGGCTGGATTCTTCCTATCCTTTTCGACCGGTTGAATCATAATGGAGAAGAGAGATTACTACGAGGTTCTAGGCGTATCCAAAGACGCCTCTAAAGAAGAGATCAAGGACACTTACCGGAAGCTTGCTCTCCAATACCATCCGGACCGCAATAAATCGCCTGATGCTGAAGAGAAGTTCAAGGAGATCTCTGAAGCTTACGCTGTTCTCTCAGACGACGAGAAACGAATGCAGTACGACCGGTTCGGTCATGCAGGGATAGATGGGAGGTACAGTCGTGAAGACATATTCAGAGGAGTAGACTTCGAAAGCATCTTCAGAGACCTCGGGTTCGGCTTCGGAGGTTTCGATAGCATATTCGACATGTTCTTCGGGAGAAGGGAGAGAAGACCTTACGGCCCTGAGAAAGGAAGCGATTTGAGATACGACTTGGAGATCAGACTTGAACAAGTCGCCTCAGGATTGAAGACTCAGATAGAAGTCCCTAGAACAGAGAAGTGCAGCGAATGCAACGGTTCAGGAGCAGCCCCGGGAACACAGCCGACAAAATGCTCAAGTTGCAATGGAACAGGCCAAGTCCAACATGTTCGATCGTCAGGATTCGCCAGATTCGTGAGGATAGAACCATGCGACAAATGCGGAGGGAGAGGAATCACTATAGAGTCGCCTTGCAGGAATTGCCGCGGTATGGGAACCGTAGTGAAGACTAGGAAGATCAGCGTAAAGATACCGGCTGGGATAGAGACAGGGACCTCACTCAGGCTCAGTAGAGAAGGGGAAGTTGGAGTGCGCGGTGGTCCACCCGGAGACTTGTATGTCGTTGTCCACGTGAAACCTCACAACATCTTTGAGAGAGATGGAAGCGATATCATCTGCGAAGTCCCAGTGGGGTTCGGTCAAGCAGCCTTGGGCGCGGAGATAGAGGTCCCGACTTTGGAGAGCAAAGCGAAGATGAAGATACCGGCAGGCACTCAAACCGGAACGATCTTCCGCTTGAGAGGAAGAGGTCTGCCTGAAGTTGACGGATACGGGAAGGGAGATGAACTGGTCAGAGTTGTCATCCGAACACCCACCAAGCTCTCTCAACGCCAAAAGCAGCTTCTAGCAGAATTCGCAAAAGAGACGGGAGAGAACCTGTAGGGAGGTTCGCAGTAGTCAAAGACCAGACTTCTTGAGTAATTGATACATCGCCTCATATGAGGTTGGGTAATCGGGGTCTAGTCTCTTTAGCCTCTCTTTCAGTCGTTTCATCTCCTCAATAAATTTGGATTTGTCTTTCTTCTTCACTATGTTCAGCCATTCTTTGGAAGTTGCTAGGAAGAATTTTTGAAATGCTTCAGCTTTAGGCAAGTTCATTTGAATGCTTGCGTAGTGATCAGGGTTCTCAGAAGCGACGGCTTCAGCCAACGTCAGCAGAAGCTTATAGGTCGGACCCGCAAATCTTCTCGCTTTTGAAAAACTGCCAGATCTAGTCAATGTATCGCATGCAACTAGACCTAAGAAGTGTGGAAATGCCAAAGTTAAAGACATTAACCGATCATGCTCCTTAGGGGACGTGGAGTATACCTTCGCGCCCCTCTTCTCCAGCCAACCCCCGACCTCTCTCGCAAGCTTTCTTTCTCTACTATTCGTCGGCGTTAAGACCCACCCTCGCCCTTCAATCTTCTCGGCTCCCGGCCCGAAGAGAGGGTGCGTTCCCAGAGTTACCCCGGTCTTGATGTACTTGTGCATAATATCCACTACGGGGTCTTTGACCGAACAAATATCCATCACCGCTTGATTCGGTTTTAGGTAGCGGCAGATTTCCCGAACGACTTCCTTGAAGCTTTCTATCGGAACGGCGAGAAGTACGGAATCCGCGTGCTTAACTGCATTAGCATTGTCGTCAACCGAAACGTCAAGTTCCTCGCTAACTCTTCTTAGAGCGTCTCTATTTACATCTGAAACAGTTACAGGAATATTCTCATTTGAGAAGAATCTTGCCATCCACCGGCCCATTCTGCCCGCGCCGATTATAGCGATTCTTCGATTCCACGGCATATCCTATCTAAACCTCGCGAGATCTCTTGCTCCGGTAGCGTCAATGCGATTCTAAAGTATTCGCGGTAGTCGCCGAACGCGGTTCCAGGGGTTACAGCAACACCTTGATCTAGAAGATCCAGAGCGAATCTCTCGGAATCGAGGTTCTCATACTTCGGGAATACGTAGAATGGCGCGTCAGGTTTAGCGAATCGAAGCTTTGTCTTTGAGAGGTATCCGCATGCGACATCAGCACGACGTTTATACTCTTCTCTCATCCTCTCTGCAATTTGTTCTCTTAGTTCGAGCGCCTTCAACGCAGCCTCTTGAACGAAGACTGGAACATTGGTCACTGACATGAAATTGAGTTTCACTATTTTCTCTGCAAGTTCCCTGGATGTGACTGAGTAGCCGATCCGCCAACCCGTCATTGCGAACGTCTTTGAGAAACTCTTGACGAGCGCCTTATCACCATTGAAGTCCAAGATACTCTTCGTCTTCAAGAAGCTGATGTCAGAGTACACTTCGTCGGACAATATTGTGAATCTCTCATCAACAGTGGAGACGATCTCTTCGAGATTCTTCTCCTTCAAGGCTACGCTTGTAGGATTACTAGGATTACATAGAATCAACAGCCTTGTCTCTCTATCGATGAGCTTACTTAGCTCTTCAACATTGATTTGCCAGCCCGAATCCAGCTCAGTTCTAAGAAACCTCACATCTACTCCAAGGCTCTTTGCGATCAATTCGTAAGCTGTCCAGTGAGGAGTAGGGACTATGATGTTTCCGCCGTCCTTGAGCAGTAGGTGCATTATAGCGAAAACAGCCCATTTTGAACCAGGCGTGATCACAACTTGGTCCGGAGAAACCCCATGAATACTCGCGAGCGCTTCCCTAAGCTTCATCTCGCCAGCACCAGAGCTATACTTTGTCTTTCCGCTACGAAGCGCCTCATACGCGGCCTCAACTATCTCTCGCGGTGTCTCTTGGTCTGGATCGCCTATGTTGAGCTTCACAATCTTCCTCCCTTCTCTCTCGAGCTTTATGACCTTCTCGTTTATCTCGTACAGCATCTGTTTTCAGCTCGCTCTGGGGTACGAACCCAAAACCTTCACGAAAGTAGACTTCTTCCTAAGCCCTTCCAGCGCCTCCTTACAAGCTACCTCCTCCCTATGCCCCTCAAAGTCCAAATAGAAGTTGTACTCCCAAGGGTTCTGCCTAGTCGGCCTAGACTCAATCTTCGTCAGGTTGATGCTTCTAACCGCGAATTCCTGAAGTGCGCTAAACAATGTGCCAGGCAAATGCTTAACGGAGAATATTATAGATGTCTTATCCCGTCCTGATGGCGAAGCGTCATACCTCGATAGAACGAAGAACCTCGTATAGTTGTTCAGACTGTCCTCTATTGCTCTTTTAAGAACCTTCATGCCGTAGACCTCAGCCGCCCTTTCGCTTGCTATCGCAGCTGAGTCTACCAGCCTTCTCTCTTTTACCATCTTTACACTACCTGCTGTATCGTATGTTGAGACAACCTCGCAATTCAAGCTCTCTAGGAAACGTCTACATTGGGCCAAAGCTTGAGGGTGCGAATACACTACCTTAACGTCGTTCAGTTGCGTCTCACGGTTGGCTATCAAACAGTGAACAATTCTTAGATTAATCTCACCACTTACTTGGAGACTGGAATCCATGAGCAGATCGTAGGTCTCGTTGACGCTCCCTTCCAAAGAGTTCTCTATAGGAACGACTCCAAACTCGCTCTCCCCTTTCTCGACCATCTCAAAGACTGCTCGGAGGCTCTTGCAAGGCTTGGCGGATGCCGTTGGCCCGAAGTACAAAAGAACTGCTTGCTCGCTGTAGGCCCCCACTTCGCCTTGAAAAGCAACCGCGGTAGTTTTTCCAAACTTTCGTACGCCTATCTCAGCGGCGACCTTCTTTTTCCCGGTCTCTTCTGTCTGAAGGCTCTGAACAGCCGTGCACATCCCGATAATCTCTCTATAGATCGATTTCATGTCTGAAATCGGTATTCCCAGAGCTTTGGCTTTCTCAGACAATCTTGTGTAGACGTCCTCTTCTCTTCCTTCGTCCCTGACTGGCAGTCCTTTCTTCCTTTTGAGAGCTCCGATCTCTACAGCTAAGTCAACTCTCTTCTTTAGCAGGCTGAGGATTTCTCCGTCGATCTCATCAATTCTATCTCTAAGCCGAGAAAGCTCTCTCACAGTCTATCTCCTCGACAAGACCTTCGGGATGTAGCCCCCTCGAAGCATATGATCGGTCAATACGATTGCAACTGCAGATTCGACGACTGGAACGGCTTTAGGAACTACGCATGGATCATGTCTGCCCTTGACTTGAATGGCTTCTTCCCGCATCTTCGCAAGATTGACCGTTTTCTGTCCTCGTGATATAGATGGGGTTGGCTTGAAAGCCGCTCTGACGACAATAGGCATCCCGATAGAGAGCCCGCCTAGGATCCCGCCTGACTTGTTGGTCAAAGTCACGATCTTTCCGTCCTTAATGGCGTATGCATCATTGTTCTCTGAACCAGTCAACTGAGCAGCTTTGAATCCCACTCCAAATTCAACCCCCTTGACAGCGGGTATGTCGAAGAGAATCTTGGCAATATCAGCGTCCAGCGAGTCAAACAACGGTTCGCCGACGCCGACTGGAACATTCAAGGCATGGCATTCGACGAGCCCGCCTAGGCTCTCACCGAGACTTCTAGCCTTTTTAATCGCCTCCTCCATCCTCTTGGTACAGTTGAGATCGGGACATCTAACTGAACTCTTGTATGTATTTCTCTGAATCTGATCGATCGTAGGAGGTCTATCGGCTCTTACAGATCCTATCTGAACGGTGAACGCTAACACCCTTACGCCGATTACGTCGAGAAGTTTCTTGGCTATTGTGCCCGCCATCACGAATGCAACAGTGATTCTACCGGAGAATCTTCCTCCCCCGCGATAATCATTGTAGCCGCCGTACTTCATCCTTGCAGGATAGTCTGCGTGTCCTGGTCTAGGAGTATCTTTAATCAGCTCGTACTCCTCAGGTCTTGCCATCTTATTTTCAACAACCACGCATATCGGTGCACCACTTGTGAAACCATTGAAGACGCCCGATAGAATTGCAGACTTGTCTTTCTCTCTGCGATATGAGACTATTTGAGTTTGCTTTGGAATCCGCTTGGCCAACTCTTTGTCGATGTCGTTCTCAGAAAGCTCAAGTCCAGCCGAACAACCGTCAACGACAACCCCGACGCATTTTCCATGGCTTTCGCCAAAACAGCTTACTGCGAATTCTTCTCCAAAGGTGTTACCCGCCAATGATCTCTCCTCCCAGTGATCTTAAGTCCTCATAAAACTTGGGATACGACTTACTCACGCAACCCGCGTTAAGAATCTCAGTCTCTCCATCAGCACCCAATGCCGCGACTGCGCAAGCCATAGCTATCCGATGGTCACCGTGCGAGTTGACCACAGTCCCTCGCAGCCTGCATGGACCTTCTACCACAATATCATCGCCCACGGCAGTGACCATAGCTGACATCTGATTCAACTCGGCTACCAGAGATTCTATTCGGTCTGCCTCCTTTATCCTCAAACGCTTTGCATTCCGTATGACGGTTCTGCCGTTAGCATAACAACCGAGGACTGCGCAGACTGGAGCCAGGTCTGGAATATCTCTAACGTCTATCTGGACGCCTTCTAATGACCGGGCACCTTCAAACTCGACGCATTCATCGTGAACCTTAAGATCGGCGCCCATCTTCATCAATATCTCTACGATGGCTCTGTCTCCTTGAAGTGAACGTCTCTCCAGATTCGTGACCGTTATTTTAGAGGATGTTACCGCGGCTGCCGCAAATAGGAACGCCGCGGATGAATAGTCGCCCGGAATGATCCTGCTAGACGGCACCAGAGATTGGTTGTGAGGGATAAAGAACTCCCACATGTCCCTCGTCGATTCGACGATTACTCGATGGTCTCTCAAGACCTCTAAAGTCATCTCCACGTATGAACGGGACTCAAGCTTCGATGTGAGTTGAATCCTAACGTCCCCATTAGCCAAAGGCGAGGCGAAAAGTAGACCAGAGACAAATTGGGAACTGATGTCGCCAGGAATTGAAGCAGTCCCGCCCCTGATGCCGCCTCCATGAACAACTAAGGGTGGTCGTCCACTGCCATCCAGCGAATAGCAGACGACGCCCAACTGCCTTAAAGCTACAAGCAAGGGTTCCATAGGTCTCTTTCTAAGGGATTCTCCACCAGTAAGCGTTGTGACCCCTGACCTATGTGCGGTAATCGGCGTGACGAAACGCATAGTTGCAGCTGAGTCGCCGCAATCTATCACATCCTTGATCATCCCAGGTTTTGAGGTGCCGTACACAACCCATTCAGCTTCTCGCTCTTCGACCTTCGCACCGTACGCCCGAACAGCATTCGCTGTCGCTTCGGTGTCATCACAAACCAGCGGTCTCATAATCCTAGACTCGCCTTCGGACAAGGAAGCCGCAATCAACGCGCGATGCGCGTAGGCTTTAGATGAAGGTGCCTCAACTATGCCGCCTAGGCTGGAGGCTTTCCTGATAGTTACTTTAGTCATCATCCTTTCCAACCACATGAGCTTTTACGCGATTCACCCGAGCTTGAATCAGCTCTCCTTCGTAAGCATTCCAAGCTTCTTTGACCTCAGCAATAGAATCCTCGCGGACAACAGCTGCGACGGCAGGCCCTTTCCCGGAGATTCCGGCTGCGACGGCGCCTGCTCCTAACGCGTTAACAGCAGCCTTGATATCATAACCCAACGCCATGGAATAGATGAGCCCATTAAATGTCATAGCCGCCCAGTATCTGCCCAGTAGAGCTTCTCGATGGGCGATGTTGACCAACGGCGCTACTCTCTTGATTTTCTCCACATCGGATTGCGCAGTGTACGCTTTCGACGAAGGCACATGAAAGAGAACAGTGTACTCTCTATCTACTACGAACCTACGCTTGACCTTTTGAGCAACGTTATCCGTAACGACTATATTGCCGAAGTATGATGCACATGCATCGTCGAAGGCGCCGGTTACCGTCACACCTGCGTCCTTCGCCGCTTCGACTCCCAGCTTCACGACCTCGAGATCGCGCAATTTTCTTCCTAAGGCTGCTAAGGTGGCGAGAGAAACCGCGTTCGCTGCAGCGCTGCTACTCTTCATCCCCCTAGCGATTGGAATATTGGAGTCAGTCTCGACGAACGCGCCGTGTTCTCCTTCCAATCCGAATCTTCGCAGAACCCTCATGACGATTTTGTGTATGAGATTTGTGTCCTCGCCGGGGTCGGAAAGTATCCTGCCCTCTATGATGCCGGGCTCATCTGTCAATTCGACTTTGGCTTTCGTCCATAAATCTACCCCGAGAGCAGCCCCTTTGCCAGTGGCAATAGCGTTCACAATCGTCGCCGCACCATAGGCAACAGCTGAAGCGGATAACATACTCACCACTCAGAAAGCTCCTTCATCAATGCCCTCCGCATAACTTCAATCGGTGGCGAATGATCGGTCCAGATCTTGAACGCTTCAGCGCCCTGATGAACCAGCATACCGACCCCACAAATAGTCTTCGCACCAGCAGCCTCGGCCTCGCGCAATAGTAGCGTCTTTGGTGGATTGTAAATAATATCGAAAACCACCATGTCTGGATGCAGCACCTTTCTTGTGGCCAGCGTCTCGTCGGTTCGAGGATACATCCCGACAGACGTGGCGTTAATCAGTATATCTGCACCCCTCAATGCTTCAAGAAGCGAATTTCCAACTAACTGTCTCGCCAGGGTCTTCTTGCCGAGTCTCCGTTCAACATCCTTAGCTAACTTGACCGCTCGGTGTTTACTCCTGTTGAGAATGAGAACGCTTCTTGCTCTTCCTGCTAAGCTGAAAGCGATAGCTCTTGCAGCGCCTCCAGCCCCTATCAACACGATCCTTTTCTCAGATGGATCCTCGTTTCGCTCTTGTAGCGCCTTCAAGGCTCCTAAACCATCAGTATTGTAGCCTATGAGTCTTCCCTTATCGTTGTGAATGGTATTTACCGCGCCTACTTCTTGAGCGGCTTCATCCAGCTCGTCAAGATACTTGATGACAGCGGTCTTGTGAGGAGTTGTGACGTTGAACCCTCGAATATTGAGAGCTCGCATCCCCATCATCGCTGATTTCAGGTCTCGGGGCGCTACCCGAAAAGGTAAGTAGATACAGTTGAGACCGAGCTTCTTGAAGGCGGCATTATGCATCTCAGGGCTTAACGAATGCTCGATCGGATCGCCGACAACTCCGTATACGTCTCCCGCTTTAGTTGACATCGATTAGCCGAACCCCATTAGATTGTAGATCTTCCTCAACTCAGATATCGTAAGTTGCCCTTTCGCAGACTCCAACCCCTTTTCGACCGAGGCAAACGTGAAGACCGACCCATAGAGCGGAGATAGGATTCGAGAAGGAGTCCCCAATCTCCCCATCGCGAAACAAACGATTCTAGCTCTTCTACAAGCCTTTGAGATGAAAGAGAGCAGCGAGCAATTGTCCTCGATTTTCGTTGCGCTGCATACTAGCTTACATATATGAGCGTCTGCGCGAATCTCTCGTTCAAGAATACTGTCCAGTTCAGGTTCCGGCGGAGTTCCATCTAAGTTGTGAAATGAGATTATAGTCCTTGATCCAGCCTTACGGATTTCCCGAGCAATTGCTCCGACGTTTTCAGTCGATAATTCGATATCAACGTAGTCGAAGCCTTTCCTACCCGCTTCGATTAGGGCCTCGATTCTATTCTTCTCAGTGCCCTTGAATCTGCCCCCCTCAGACCGCTTCCTGTTAGTTGCGATCAAAGGCAGATCGGTTGACTTAGCTATCTTCTCAAGACCGTCGATTTTGTGGAGATTGTCCAATCTAACTTCAATGTAGTCCGCTCCATATCGCTCAGCCCTTCTAATAAGAGCTAACGCTCTACCCAATGTCTCTGCGGGAACTGTGGCGGCGATCGCTATTCTCATTTTTCCAGAATTGACTCCTCTTTGACGAGTGTTCCGAAGTGCCGCCCTCCGTACCCAATATGTGCCAATACTTCATCTCCAAGCTTCATATCAGCCACAGATTTTGAGCCAACCTTCGTAACGAGCCTTATCGTCTCCGCGTTCTGTACGATTGTCTTCAGCCTCCTTCCTTGAGCCTCCGCTTCGACCAACATTAATGGTCTTCGTTCGATTTTGACTCGACCAACGTTAACGATTCTAGCACGCCCATCTCTGTTCGCAACAACTACTTCGTCTCCCGCCTTGAGTTCCGAAAGGTACTTTGTCTTATTGCCCGGTGTAAGGACGTATAGAGATACGGGACCTGCATTCACTCGAAAAGGCCTAGGCTCGACGTACTCAGTCTGGTGAACTTCCGCTTGGACGAGAAACAAACCTGACGATTGACAACCAGCTAGGATTCCTTCGCCTGGCTCCATTAAGTCGCAAGTGTCAACGCAGACCCTCGCACCGCTGCCCAAAGGTTTCAGACTCGTCACCTTGGCGATTGAGAGTTCGATTATCGGGTGTATTGCTTTGACGAGGTTTGATGTCTGGCTGATTTCAGAGAGGTCGCGTGACTTGAGTAGAATTCCATCGGCGCCTAGCTCAAGCGCCTCTAGAGCGACCTTAGCTTCATTGACCTTAGAAGCTACAAAGATCAGCTTGCTCTTTCCATGCAGTCTAGAGACAAGATTTTCCAGCGGGATTACCTTCCAGTCAGAACAACTGATTATCACGTAGTCCGCTCCTGCATTTGCGGCGTCGATCGCAACCTCCTCATCAACTCTGCCTTTGATCTTCACTTTGACGGCGACTACTTCATGTTGCTGTTTTATTTCTGAGATCTTCTCCTTGTCGACGGTTTCTAGAACTAGAACATCTGCATCTCCGGCGCTTGCGAGTTTCTTTACGCCGTACTTTTTAGCTAAGTTCCTATCACTTTCGGCTACTAACACTACGTCGCAAAGAGCTGCCGATGATCGCAGAAGCCGTTCTTTTTCGTCCTGAGGAGCAGACTCTTCGATTTCAATCCAAAACTCCTTCACCGAATCTCACCAAGTAGTTTAAGAGCTTCTTCTACAGTAGCGCCTCGATGCACTATAACTGATAGAGCTTTGGTCATACCGGCTGGATTCTCATGCTGGAATACGTTCCTACCGATGGAAACGCCGGCGCCCCCAGCCTTTATTGAACCGTATGTCGCCTCTAGGACGTCCCTTTCAGTCTTCCCTTTAGGACCACCAGCAATAATGACAGGCACCGGGCAGCCTTGAACCACCCTCTGGAAAGTCTCAACGGTTCCCGTGTAGTTTGTCTTAACGATGTCGGCACCTAACTCTGCTCCAATTCTCGCTGCAAACGCTACCATCTCAGGATCATATTCGCTTGAGATGCTTGGACCTCGCGGATACATCATGGCTAATAAAGGGACCCCGAACTTGTCACATTCATCAGCGACGTTCCCGAGCTTCATTAACATCTCATGTTCACTTGGAGCGCCGACGTTTATGTGAAGAGAGACAGCGTCAGCTCCAATCCTGAGCGCTTCTTCAACGGAGCAAACCTTCACCTTCCGATTCGGATCCGGTCCAAGCTTCGTGCTGGCCGAGAGGTGAACGATCAGTCCCATCGAACCAGTGTTGACTGTTCTAGCAATCCCTTTATGGACCACGATCGCATCTACTTCTCCTTCGGCGAGCTTATTCACAGTTTCTTGCATGTTCACGAGACCTTGAACTGGGCCTAACGAAACTCCGTGATCCATGGGGACGATTACGGTTCTCCCGTCGCTCCTCAAGATCCTGCTGAGCCTCTTCTTCTTCCCAATCTCCAATACCTTCACCTCCTAAATGTAGCCACTTTTGACAAGGTATTCAGCGACCAGAACAGCGCCTTTCGCAGCTCCTATCTTCGTGTTATGGGAGACTAGGACGTACTTGATGCCGTTCTCAAGTGCGTTGTCTTTCCTTATTCGGCCGACAACCGTGCTCATCCCGCCATGAACGTTTCTGTCAAGTCGAGGCTGCGGTCTGAATGGGTCATCATTTATCGTCAGAAGTTCCTTAGGCGCTGACGGCAAGCCGAGCCCATTCAAGACGCCGCTAAACTTCCTCATAGAGTCTCGAATGTCTTCTGTCTCGCATCTCCTCTTCGTTGATAGATAGACGGCTTCCGTATGTCCCTCTCGAACGTTCACTCTAGTGCATGTGCAGCTGACCCTAAACTCAGCATGCTTCACGCGTCCGCCGTCATATCTTCCAAGAATCTTCAGCGTTTCAGTTTGAACCTTCTCCTCTTCACCCGGTATGAGAGGAATTATATTGTCGACTACGTCCAAGGCAAGAACGCCGGGGGATCTGCCAGCCCCTGAAACGGCCTGCATCGACGTCATTATAACCCTCTCGATCCCATAGTCGTCGTAGACGGGCTTCAGGGATATGACAAGCCCGGTTGTAGTGCAATTAGGAATCGGCGTGATGAAACCACGCCATCCTCTATTCTTCTTCTGTAGGTCGATGAGCTTCGCATGATCCAAGTTCACGCCCGGCACAAGTATCGGAACGTCGCTTTCATATCTGAAGGCTGAAGCTGTGCTTATGACTGGGCTCTCCTTTGCAAACCTCGGTTCCAATATCTTTGCCTGCTCAGACTCTATCCCCGTAAAGACTATATCCACATTCTTCAAGTCTAGACTTGCGGCGTTCTCGATTTCCATATCCAAGAATTGATTTGGAGGGGGCTCATCGCAGTACCATCTGAGACTCCCTGTCTTTTCATCTCTCAAAGCCTCCTCGTAGGTTTTCTGAGCGGATCTCTCAGAGGCTGCCATCAGCCAGATGTCGAACCAAGGATGATGATCTAGCGCCGAAACGAATTGTTGTCCGACAATACCGGTGGCACCAACTACCGCAACTCTAATCATTTCTTTCTCCTCTCAAAGACTCTCTAATCAGTTCCATAGCCTTCTCGCGATCATTCCAACCGACGAAGACTGTTATGCTTGAGGTTATCGTGAAGATTCCGAAGATGTTGATGCTGTTATGGCGGAGAGGCTCTGAGATTCTTCCGACCACTCCAGGGGTTTCTTCAAGTCCGACCCCCTTCACCTTGAGGAAGGCCAGGCCTTGCTTGACCGCCATCGCCAGAGTAGCCTTGTGGCGGAGAACTATCGAGTGTATTGGTTCTAGCACATCATGAAGATGATCTTGCGGAATATATGCGATCAACGAGTCGTAGTCGATTGAAGCTCCCAGCAGTGGAACCTTACGACTCTTGATCTCTCCAACAATCTCTTGTATAACAGCTGGCTCTTCGGATATCCCTCGTCCCACCACAGTTAATGACGCAACCTCGTTTCGGCTTGCCAATTCGCAGCATAGCTCTCTGGAAAAAGCGCCTTTTACAAGAGTCCCCTTCGAGTCCAGTCTACCTTCGGAATACTTGATCACTCTAACCGGAATGGATTCATCCTTGTATTTCAGCGCCTTTTTGTGAATGAATTTCGTTCCCGAGTCAGCAATTCTAGCTAGTGTTTCCGCATCAACTTCAAACAATTTCTTTGGCCGTTTTACCAGTTTCGGGTCCGCAGTCAGGATGCCGTCGACATCTGTTACCACAACTACTTCATCGGCTTGCAAGTGCCTGGCAAGAATGAATGCAGTAGTATCACTCCCCCCTCTCCCTAGCGTTGTAATCTCTCCGTCAAGTGTCTTACCGACAAAGCCTGGGATCACTGGAACAACATTCTTTTCAATCAAAGGTCGAACGTATCGATTGATCTGCTTTCCACAGGCTTCGAGCAAAGGAGCTGCATCCCCGAAAGATCGGTCAGTTATGATCGGCCAGTCCGAGTCTGTCGGATCAAAGTAACGTGACCTCACTCCTCTAGCTGATAGAGCCGTCATGAAGATTCGTGAGCTAGTCCTCTCTCCCATCGAGAGTATATCATCCAGCTCCTGTCCTGCAACTTCACCATTTGAAGCTTTACTAGCTGTCTCCAAGAGATGGTCGGTCGTCTTCCCCATGGCTGAAACAACGACTACGAGCTTAGAACCCGTAGCGACCTCGTCCGCTATTGCTCCGACAGCTTTTGAAATTCTGTCTCCGTCGCCTAGCGTAGACCCCCCGAATTTCACGACCAGACATCTGAAATGTTTTCTAGATTTTGCCATAATTCTTTCAAACCACCAAAAAGCTCAGAAAGCCCGGGACGAGTTAAGAGGAGCTGCTGAGCTCAGTTAAAGTAGAAATAGAAGTAGGACCCAAAGAACGCGTTGCTTAAAGCGACCTTTAGAGACATTGGCAATTCCCGGTTAAAGCTACTATATGAATGACGATTGATTATAAAAGAGTTTCGAACAGCCGAACTCGTGCTCGGGTACGAAGATGTTTTGTCAACTGAGATTCATCTTCATCTGGGAACAATCAAAGCCCTATTTTGACTTCAACCAATATTGAAGAGGAATTCAAGCTAGAGGGCCAACAGAAGCATGGATTAGTGTGGTCCTTCAGTTTCGAATCCCGGACATAGCGAAACTGGTAGTTCAGGCTCACTTGAGATAATACGGCATTTTCGACTCGCCGATCCTTCCAACCAAAGCTTCCGCTACGTCTGCGGTTGCCGCCTTGCCTCCAAGATCGGACGTTAACGCGTCTCCCCTTTCTAGTAGATTGAGTATGGAACTCTCCAAAAGTCTAGATGCCTTTGCTAGGCTCAAGTCCTGATATTTCTTTGAGAGCCATTCAAACATCATTTCTGCGGAAAGTATGGTGGCGATCGGGTTAGCTTTACTAGCGTCTATATCTGGCGCCGAGCCGTGAACTGGCTCGAATAAACCGTATTGGTCGCCCGTATTTGCCGACGGACAGAGACCTAAACCTCCTACCACACCGGCAGCCTCATCGCTTAAGATGTCTCCGAACAGGTTCGTCGTCACGATCACGTCGAACTGACTCGGGTCTTTCACAAGCTGGTAGGCGGCATTGTCAACATACATCTCTTTAGTCTCAACTTGAGGGAACCCTCTCGCAACTTCAAGGCATGATTCTCTAAATAGCTCGCATGATCGAAGGACGTTGGCTTTATGGACTATAGTTACCTTCCGCTTTCTTTGAAGAGCAATCTCGTACGCGACCGTGGCTATTCGCCGAGAGCAGCGCTTGGTAATAACTCGCACGCTGAACGAGTATTCGGAAGTTTTGTCTTCTATTCCTTTATACAAGCCCTCTGTATTCTCCCTAACGACGACGAGATCCACGCCTTCAATTGCTGAAGGAATATTAGGCAGGCTCTTAGCCGGTCTAATATTGGCGTAGAGATCCAGCTTTTGCCTTAGCGGAAGGATGACCTCTCTCGCGGTCTCTCCGATGGGACCCTTGAGGCAGGCATGGGAGGCTCTCACTTCTTTTAAAGTTGGATTCGGAAGCGCCGTTCCGCTTTGCGTCTTGGTCTTGTCTCCTGCCTCCAAGACCTTAAAATCAATCTCAATCGAAAATAATTTCGATAGGGCGCCTAGAACGTTAAGTGCCGCTTCGACGACGACTGGCCCGATACCGTCTCCCGGGATCACTGCAATAGAATATCTCAATCGAAGCTTTCACCATTTGCCTTTCGTTTTCAAGTATCCGACGAGGCCCCCTGCCTTCAGAATTGATAGGGCCGGTTCAGGGAGCTCTCTGATGCTGATGCGAATATCCTTAGTCAAGTTTCTAACTTCCAAGCGATCGATGTCTATCCGTACCTTATCGCCCTCATTGAAGGCCGAGGAGGCGTTTGGCGTTTCTAGTGCAGAGAGACCTATGTTGATCGCGTTTCTAAAGAATATGCGAGCAAAGTTTTCCGCAACTATCGCTTGAACTCCAGCAGCTTTCAAGACTAGCGGAGCATGTTCTCTTGAGCTTCCGCATCCGAAATTCCTTCCAGCAACGATTACTTTGTTCTTCCTTAGCCTCTTCTTGAAAGTGGGGTCGAAGTTCTCCATGATATGTTCGGCTAAGCTTGAAGTATCCATCGTAGTAAGATAGCGAGCTGGTATTATAGCGTCCGTATCGACATCATCGCCTAGCTTCAATACTGATCCGCCTATTACATTCAATTCCAGAATCTCCTCGGATCAGCGATCTCTCCAGCTAGTGCTGAAGCAGCAACAGTTGCGGGTGAGGCCAAGTAGACTTTGGAGCTTCGGTCTCCCATTCTTCCAACGAAGTTTCGGTTGCTTGTCGAGATGCAAACCTCGTCAGCAGCCAACACGCCTTGCGACATGCCGAGGCAAGGACCGCAATTGGGACAGCAGACAGCAGCTCCGGAGTCCACAAGCTTCTCAATCAATTCTTCTTGGACGGCTTGCTTGTAGATCTTCATGGAAGCCGGATTGACTAAGAGTCTCACTCGGCTGTGAATCTTTCTTCCCTCGAGTATCCTCGTTGCAATTCTCAAATCCTCGATCCGCCCGTTCGTGCAAGATCCTAGGAAAGCTTGATCGATTCTTCGTCCTTCAACGTCTTTAACATCCATCACTTTGTCCACTTCGAAAGGTGCTGCAATTTTTGGTCCAATCTGAGAGGAGTTGAACCTGAACGTCTGCTCATATTGCGCGTCACTGTCGCTTTTGAGAAATTCTATAGATTCGTTTAGAGATTGGAAATGCTTGTAAGTAACTTCGTCGGGCTCTATCAATCCTGTCTTCGCACCCATTTCCACGGCCATATTGGTCAGGGTCATTCTAGCTCCTATGCTCATTTTGGAGATTGCTTCCCCTGAGAATTCAACTGCCTTGTATAGGGCACCGCTGGCGCCAATCATTCCAATAACATCGAGAATAATGTCTTTTGATGTTACGGGTTGCTTGACTTCTCCCATAACCTCGATCTTGATGGTACTCGGAACTTTGAACCACATCTTCCCAGTTCCAAGGATTGCTGCTGCTTCGGTCGAGCCTACGCCGACGGCAAAGGCACCCACAGCTCCAGCTGTACAGGTGTGACTGTCCGCTCCGACAACTATTGAGCTTGGTTTTGCTAAGCCTTCCTGTACTAGCATCTGGTGTGCGATCCCTCCTCTTCCGACATCGTAGAACTTCTTTATTTCCTGTTTCTGAACGAATAGACGCATAGCTTTCATCTGTTGTGCCGAGTTTGCGTCGCTTGGCGGGATATCGTGATCGAATATTACCGCTATCTTCTCTCTTCTCCAAACCTTCTTGAAGCCTATCTCTTCGAAGACTTTGACGGCCAAAGGTCCCGTTATCTCATGGAGCATTAATAGATCGATATTGCATGTAACGATTTCACCTGGTGAAACGTTCTCCCTAGAAGAGGATTTTGCAAGGATCTTCTCGCTAAGTGTCATTCCCAAAGGCTCTCACCCTTCAACTAACTGCAAGAGTCGGTTTGTAGCGTTGATGATTGCTTGAACTCCCGCCATAACGATGTCTTCGTTCACTGCCCTAGCTGAGACAAGTCTTCCAGACTCGCTCATCAATTTCACTGTTACATCCGCTAGAGCGTCTGTCCCGCCTGTTATGCTCTCAAGCCTGAATTCTACCAGTTGGAAGTTCACAATATCCTTGACAACGTTCCTGACAGCGTTAATGGAAGCGTCAACAGGGCCTATCCCGAAGTTGGAGCTGCTTCGTTCCTCACCGTCAACGAGGAGCTTGACCATAGCTGTCGGAGTTGTCTTATTTCCAGTTACAACTACGAGATCTTGCAGTCGGATTCTATCGTGTCGATGAATTCTTGCCCCGATGATAGACTCAGCAAGGCTATAGAGATCTGCCTCTGTAACCTTTCTTCCCTTATCTCCGAGGCTCTTTACTCTATCCAGTATTTGAGGGAGCTCTTCAGTTGAGACGACGAGACCCATTTCTTTGAGCATCGCCTCGACTCCATGCGCTCCCGCATGTTTCCCAGCTACTAGACGGCGTCTCATTCCAACGAGTTCAGGTTGAAAAGGCTCGTACGTGGTCGGAGCACGAAGTACCCCATGCGTGTGAATTCCACTCTCATGAGCAAATGCGTTTTCGCCTACGATAGCTTTGTTTTGGGGTATCGGTACGCCAGTTAACCTGGAGACGAGTTGCGAGGTCTTGAATATCTCACCTAGACGTATATTCGATTTGACTCCGTAGAGAACTTGGAGAGCAACCGCAAGCTCTTCTAAGCTTGCATTGCCAGTTCTCTCACCGATTCCATTGACTGTTACGTGAGCTTGATCGGCTCCGGCTTCTATAGCCGCCAAGCTATTGGCGACAGCCATCCCCAAATCATTGTGGCAGTGAACTGAAGTTGGTGCCTTGACGTTTTGTCTTATCGCTCGAACTAGATTGAACATCACTTTTGGTAAGCAGAATCCAACCGTGTCAGGCACATTGATCCTATCCGCCCCAGCGTTCACCACGGCCGAGAAGACACGAATCAGAAAGGACTCTGAAGATCTCGTTGCGTCCTCAGCTGAAAACTCAACGCTGACTCCATGTTCTTTGGCGTATTCGACTGATTCAACAGCTTTTTGAATAACCTCCTCTCGGGTTAGCTTCAGCTTCTTCTCCATATGCGTTTGGGAAGTCGCGATGAATATGTGTATCCGATCCGCATCGCACAAGAGAGTTGCGTCGATATCCTTTCTCGAAGCTCTTGCCAAAGCGCAGATTTCTGGGCTTAGACCTTCTGCAGCGATCTTCTTGACTGCTGCCGTCTCTCCTTTCGACGATACTGGAAATCCAGCTTCAATGACATCTACGCCTAACTTGTCAAGTTGCTTGGCAATATCCAACTTGTCCTCTGGAGTCAACGCGACTCCAGCGGTTTGTTCACCATCCCTTAGCGTAGTATCAAATATCCAGACTCTCTCCGGCAACGAGCCGTTTGAGAAAACGATCCCTCCAAGCCATCATCCGTCACCATTATGAGTGGGTCTCACGCCAGAAACTCATTTCAAACTTCTCCGAGATCGGGTCTACGAGTTTCCAGCCGCTTTCTGTAGCAATAGCGAGTTCAGGGCGGAATTCCTTGACCGGACCGGTGTAGACAGGTGTCAGCCAACTACTGTATTTCTCAACATTCCCTGATGCAACTCTGCTGAAGAACGCCTTGACTCTTCCGGTCAGGTCGCCCATTTTTCCATCTCCAACTTGACGTTTATCTATCGTAAGGATCGGCATAATTTCGACAGCAGTTCCGGTGAAGAATGCTTCATCACATGTATAGAGTTCAGCTCTTGATATGTTTCTCTCAATAAGCAGCACATTCATCTCTGAAGCCAGCTGGATAACCGTGTCTCGGGTTACCCCATTGAGGATTGATGCAGAAGAAGGCGGTGTAACCAATTTTCCATCTTCAACGAGAAATATGTTTTCTCCAGTTCCTTCACTTACAAAGCCATTTGAGTCTAGAAGTATCGCCTCATCGTAGCCGTTTAGATATGCTTCAACTCTGGCAATGACAGAGTTTACGTATTGACCGCAAGCCTTGGCCATCGGAGGAGTGGAAATATCGGATATCCTCCTCCAAGAGGATACACAGACGTCGAGGCCGCCCCTCTGATTTTCGAAGTAGCTCTCAAACTTCAGCGGACATATGGCCACGTGAGTGGGCGCTTTCACAGGGTTTAGATCTATACCTCCAAATCCTTTGAAGGCTATCGGCCTGATATAGGCATGACATCGCATCTTGTTCCTAGCTAACAATTCTAGGGTTACTGAACAGAGTTCGTCGACCGAGTACTTCAGGTCCATGAAGTAGATCTTTGCTGAATCCTTCAATCGCTTCATGTGTTCCTTGAGTCTAAAAACGTAGAGGTTATCGGAGCGGGCATAGGCTCTTATCCCTTCGAAGACGCCTGTTCCATAGTTGAGAGCATGAGAGAGCACAGGGACCCGTGCCTCGTTGCTTCTTACAAATTCTCCATCCATCCAGAAGATTTCGGCCGGTGTAACAGTCAAAGAGGATCCATAACCTCCTACTTCTCTAGCCCTGCCATCTTACGAATCTTTTTTCCAACCCTCTCGATGGGATGGCGTTCGATCTTCTTCATCATCGGCCCTAGGATCTCGTTGCTTCTCTCGAATCTGTTCGTCCACTCCTTAGCGAAAGCCCTGCTCTGGACGTACTTGACAGTCTCCCGCATATTCTGTTTGACGTGCGCATCGATTATTTTCGGGCCAACAGTTATACCACCATACTTCGCAGTGTCTGAGACTCCTTTCAGCATGCCTGTTATGCCGCGCTCGTAGATCAGATCCATTATGAGCTTGGCTTCGTTGCAAGCCTCAAAGTATGCCAGTTCAGGTTCGTATCCTGCTTCTATGAGAGTCTCGAAGCCACACTTGATCAGCTCCATCAATCCGCCGACTAGGACAGTCTGCTCCCCAATGAGATCGCTCTCCGTCTCATCCTTGAAAGTTGTCTCCAACACTCCAGCTCTGGCGCATCCAAGCGCCTTGCTTATCCCTAGAGCAAGTTCCTTCGCGCTTCCAGAACTGTTTTGATAAACCGCGATCAGCGCGGGAACCCCAAAGCCTGATTGATAAGTCTCTCTCAGTCTTTGACCAGGGCCCTTTGGGGCAACCATTACCACGTCCACATCCCTTGGAGGGACTATCTGCTTAAAGTGGACGTTGAAGCCGTGGGAGAAATAGAGCGCCTTCCCGCTTTCAAGCTCGCTTGATATGCTGGACTTGTATACTGAAGGTTGTACAGGGTCGGGAATTAGAAGGAGGATGACGTCGCCTTCCCTAGCGGCCCTTGAAACTTCTTTTGGTTCGAAATCGTCGACTCTTGCTTTCTGCCAGGATGCTCCTCCCGGTCTTAGACCCAATGTAACGCGAAGCCCAGAGTCTCTCAGGTTTAATGCTTGAGCTCTTCCTTGACTCCCGTATCCTATTACGGCGAACACCTTGTCTCTCAACACTTCCATATCGATATCTTTGTCGTAGTATACCCTACCCATTTTGCGGGTCTCCTTTTTCTGAACATAGGACATTCAACCCTCTCTCAAGGGCGGTTATACCGGTCCTCGACACCTCCACTAGACCTAGCCCTCTCGCCAGTTCTATGAAAGCGTCTATCTTGTCCGGGGTACCAGTGATCTCTACGATTAGAGTATTGTGGGAAACGTCGACGACTCGACTTCTGAAAACGTTAGCGTAGTTGATCGCGTCTGAGCGCGCTCTTGTATCTTCCACTCGTAGCTTAACGAGCGCAAGCTCTCTAGCCACAGTTTTCGAGTCATTGAGTACTTTCGCTCGAACGACGTCGAGAAGCTTCTCCATCTGTCTGACGAGCTGCCTGGCCGTGGCTTCGTCTGCTCTAAATGTGATGGTCATTCTTGCCCAGTCGCTCGTTTCGGTTGCGCCGACTGAGACGCTTTCTATGTTGAAGCCTTTTCTCCTGAGCATATTGGAAACCTTGTGGAGAACACCTGGCTTGTTCTCAACTATTGTTCCTATGACAAACGTCCGTTGCTCCATGGCGAATCACGTCACAATCATCGCATCTATACTTTTGCCAGGAGGAACCATGGGGAGAACGTTTTCTTCAGGGTCTATTGGAACATCTATTATGGTGGCCACATCACTAGAAAGGGCTCTGCGAAGAACACTTGAAAGCTGATCCAACGACTCTACCCTCTCTCCATAGGCACCGTATGCCCTAGCCAGTTCAACAAAGTCGGGTGATCGTCCCAGTCGTGTTGCCGAGTATCTCCCTTTGTAGAACATTCTCTGCCATTGAGCTACCATGCCTAGCATTCCATTGTTGAGGACGATGACGATGACTGGAATACTCTCTGAGATCGACGTAGCTAAACAGTTCTCAGTCATCAAGAAACTGCCGTCCCCAGCTATATCCACCACAACTGCCTCTGGCCTGGCGACTTTGGCTCCCAGAGCCGCTGGAAAGCCGAAGCCCATTGTGCCTAGGCCTCCTGAAGTTATGAAAGTCCGAGGGGCGTAAGTCTTCCAATAGGCAGCAGCCCACATTTGATTTTGACCGACTTCAGTCGTCACTATGGCATCCCTTGGCAGAAGCTTTCTTGTTTCACTCAAAACTTGGTAGGGCGAGAGGCCTTTCCCACTATTTGAAGCGATCTGCTGACGAAGAAGCTCCTTCACCTCTTTGATACGTTCAAGCGAAGAATCCGCGTTTCTATCCAGTTGACCTGCCAGTAGTTCGTATATGTCTTTCAGGGTTTTTCGAGCGTCTCCTACGATGAAAATATTGACTTCTTTGTTCTTCTCAATCTCAGATGGATCGATATCTAGATGGATTATCCTTGCATCTCTACAGAAGTCATCCGGGCGGCTGGTCGTCCTATCAGAAAATCTCATTCCGATAGCCAAGAGGACGTCCGCTTGTTGTATCAGCCTATTTGCCTCTACTGTCCCATGCATTCCAACCATTCCGAGAGAAAGAGGATGATCCTCAGGAAAACAGCCTTTCCCCATCAAAGATGTTCCGACAGGAGCTGAGAGGAGTTCAGACAGGGCGAGAAGCTCCTGGTATGCATTTGAGATTCTGATTCCACCTCCAGCTAGGATGAAAGGTCTCTCAGCTGTCGCAAGCGCTTCGGCGGCCTTCTTGACCAAGACGGGGTCAGGATCGCTGTTGTTTCTGCGTGTCCGTATCAGCAGTTGAGAGTTGAAATCTACTTCTGAAGTCTCGGTTTGAACGTCCTTGGGAATGTCTATCAATACGGGACCCGGTCTTCCGTTCGAGGCCACATAGAAAGCAGTCTTGACAACTGCTGGTATATCAGACGCGTGCCTAACTTGAAAGTTATATTTTGTGATTGGAGTTGTAATCCCAACTATATCGATCTCTTGGAAAGAGTCTCTCCCGATGAGAGATCTTGGTACTTGACCTGTGATCGCAACCACAGGTGAAGAGTCCATATATGCGTTTGCGATTCCTGTAACGAGGTTAGATGCACCGGGACCGGAGGTCGCCATGCATACCCCAACCTTTCCGCTTGCTCTGGCGTATCCGTCTGCCATGTGAGCCGCTGACTGCTCGTGGCGTACCAGTATATGCCTTATTCCAGAATCGAGCAGAACATCATAGACAGGCATTATTGCTCCACCTGGGAGGCCGAAGATCACAGATACGCCCTCGGACTCCAAAGCCTTTGTCAGGGCGCGGCAACCTTCCATCTTCGCAATCATTTATAGTAGCCTCTAGATAGTTCACGCCGACGTAAGAGTGAGAACACGTCGGCTCTACAGTAGAATAATGATAAGGAGCACGAGAAGCGAAACCAAGTTTACTGTGTTGAAAGCTTCGGGATGAAAGCGCCGACCTATAAATGACAAGCTGTCTCTCGGCTCCAAGTATGAAGCAACAGTGTAGGCCGCTTCCTCTTTATAAGACTTTTGATTTCTCATCGGAAGTTTTTATAGTTGCTTGTCAGTGAGTGCGTCTAAGGCGTTTACTGTGCGTAGCGATTCAATAAAAGCTGGGTTGGAAAGAGCTCCGCATAGAGCTCTTCTGAGATCTCTAGGCCTTTCGGAAAAGGACTTGGAGAAACCGTTCATAGCTGTCGCAAACAGTTACACATCAATAGTTCCTGGTCATGTCCACCTCGACAAAATTGAGGAAGAGGTCAAGCATGGGATACGGTCATCCGGAGCCATTCCCTTCCGATTCGATACGGCGGCGGTCTGTGATGGCCTTGCAATGGGTCATAACGGCATGAAGTATTCTTTACCTTCAAGAGATTTGATCGCTGACACGGTTGAAGTTATGGTTGAAGCACATCAGTTCGACGGGATAGTCTTCATCTCGAACTGTGATAAGGTGACGCCGGGCATGCTGATAGCAGCGGCTAGGCTTAATGTTCCTGCGATTTTTGTGACGGGAGGTCCCATGAGGTCAGGGTACTTTAGAGATCGAAAGGTCGGGTTGGTCTCAGTCTTCGAAGCTTTGGGTCAACTCAAGAATAAGAAGATCACCGAGGAAGAATTGAGAGAACTGGAGAAGGCCGCCTGCCCAGGTTATGGTTCATGCAACGGAATGTTTACAGCCAATACGATGGCTTGCCTAACGGAGGCGATGGGCATGGCGCTCTCGGGCTGCGCAACATGTTTAGCTGAGGATCCGAGGAAAAAATGGTTTGCGAATGAATCGGGTCGTAAGATAGTTGAACTGGTAAGAGACAACATAAAGCCTTCGGACATCATGACTCGAGAAGCCTTTGAAAATGCGATAATGGTTGATATGGCTTTAGGGGGGTCGACGAATACCGTTCTTCACCTTATGGCCATTGCACATGAAGCTGGAGTGAAGCTCGAGCTTTCGACTTTTGATGAGATTGGGAGGAAAATCCCACATCTATGCGACGCGTTTCCTGGAGGGTCATATGACCTTGAGGATCTAGATCGAGCTGGCGGCGTTCCTGCTTTGATGAAAGAGTTGCATAACAGCCTCCACCTGGACAACATGACCGTGACCAGCCGAACCGTTGGAGAGAACATCACGAAAGCTGTTAGGACCGGCACGGACGTAATCAGACCTATTGGGAGGCCGCTGCATACCGAAGGGGGAATAGCGATACTTTGGGGAAACCTAGCACCAAACGGGGCCGTAGTGAAGACCACAGCTATATCGCCTCGAATGATACGCCACAGCGGCCCGGTGAGAGTATTCGATTCAGAAGAAGAGTTTGCGAAACTGATATCCAACAGCCAGGTCCGAAGAGGCGATGTTCTTGTGATTCGTTATGAAGGACCGAGAGGAGGACCCGGTATGAGGGAGATGCTTATTCCCACTTCAACCGTGTTTGGAATGGGACTTGCTGAAAGTGTGGCTCTGGTTACTGATGGAAGATTCTCCGGAGGCACGAGAGGCCCGTGCATTGGACATGTGAGCCCTGAGGCTGCGATTGGCGGACCTATAGCGGCGCTGAGAGATGACGATGTAGTTGAGATCGATATTCCAAGGAGAAGTTTGAGAGTAGAGCTGAAGGCCGAAGAGATTCAGAGTCGATTGAAGTCGCTAACTCCCTTCAAACCTAAGGTCAGAACCGGCTATCTGATGAGATATTCTGCGTCCGTTGGGCCGGCGGAACATGGTGCTTTGGTCAGTGCAAACTGAAGGCCGACTTTAGCTAAGCGCGTTTCCTTGTAAGAACATCCCGTGGTAGAGACGAGAGTTCTGGAGAGTCGTATTCCTAAAAGAATATTTTAAACAGCAAAATATTAACATTGGAATCGCGTTTTCTATTGGTTTCATAACGGCGTATATAGCATGACAGAGCAGGTAGGAGCTGAAACGCTTAGGACATATGAACAGATCAACGAAAGAGTCAGGATAGGTAATGCGGTCGTAGTTACGGCAGACGAGTTCGTCGCTCAAGTTCAGGATCGAGGATTGGATACCGCCGCGAAAGAAGTTGACGTCGTAACGACAGGAACATTCGGTGCCATGTGCAGCTCTGGTGCCTTCCTCAATTTCGGCCACTCTGAACCACCCATCAAGATGTTCAAATGCTGGTTGAACGATGTCCCGGCATACAAGGGCCTCGCAGCCGTTGACGCTTACATCGGAGCCACCGCTATGAGCGAGTCCGAAGGGTTCGACTACGGTGGCGGGCATGTGATCGAGGACCTCGTCAGCCGAAAGGAGGTTGAGCTACGAGCAGAAGCTTACGGAACAGACTGCTACCCAAGAAAGGCTATTGAGACGACACTTGTTCTAGACGACTTGAATCAAGCCGTTCTCCTCAACCCGCGGAATGCCTACGAGCACTACAATGCAGCTACGAACAGCACCGACAGAATCCTCTACACTTATATGGGAACCCTACTCCCAAACCATGGGAACGTGACTTATTCTGGAGCGGGACAACTCAGCCCTCTCTACAAAGACAAGAATTTCGAGACCATAGGAATTGGGACACGAATCTTTCTAGGCGGCGGAATCGGACACGTGATCGGGGAAGGAACGCAACATAGCCCACAGAACGAGTTCGGAACGCTGATGGTCCGCGGCGACCTCAAACAAATGAAGCCCAGATACTTGCGAGGCGCGACATACTATCGGTATGGAACCTCTCTTTACGTTGGCGTAGGCATCCCGATCCCGATTATCAACATACGCGTTGCTGAATCTGCTGCGCTTCCTGACGATAAGATCTTCACGAACATCCTCGATTATGGGGTTCCATCTCGAAGCAGGCCAGCCGTCAAAAAGGTGTCATATGCCGAGTTGAAACTCGGCAAAGTCGTGGTAAATGGAAGAAGCGTTCCAACATCTCCACTTTCCAGCTTCAAGTACGCTAAGGAGATAGCCGAGACTGTCAAGCGGTGGATAAAGGAAGGATTGTTCTTCCTCTCAAGGCCGGCTGAGCTTCTGCCGAGTGAGAGGGAGTTCAAGCCTCTTGAGGTCCGGAGACATGAGCTTAGAGTCAAGGACATTATGACAGTTAAGGTGACGACGGCTAGGCCGAACCATGACGTGAGGACAATAGCGAGCTTGATCGTGAGAAACGGTGTGGATCACGTCCCGATAGTCGACGACGAGAATACGCTGATTGGGATAGTCACCTCATGGGACTTGGCCAAGGCGTTGGCAGAAGGAAAGAGTAGACTTGAGGAAGTTATGACTACGAAGGTGATAACCGCCCGGGAGAACGAGTCTGGGGACGTCGTTGCACGGAGACTCGCCCAGCACAATATATCAGGCATGCCCGTCGTAGACGATGCGAAAAAGGTGATCGGCATACTGACCACCGACGATCTAGCGAAGCTTCTAAGGAAGTGGAAAGAATGAAGCTGAGGCTTCTCTACACACGCAGTAACGTCAGCAACCCCGTCATCTCTAACATTGTGCTCAAAACAGGAGTTCCGATAAACATACTCGAAGCAAAGGTCTCATTAAACGGCGGAGAGATGGTTGTCGAGATCCCGGCGACCGGGAAGAAGCTCGATGAGGTCAGAGAGCTATTCGAGAAGGCAGGTGTCTCAGCTAAGGAGATCAAGTCGGTCATAGAGATAGACTATGAGAGGTGCATATCGTGTGGAGCATGCGTCTCTCCTTGCCCTGTTCAAGCTATAAAGCAGAACCCCACGTGGGATGTAGAGTTGGATGAAGGAAGATGCATCCGATGCCTCATCTGCGTCAACGCGTGTCCTGTCAGAGCGATAACATCGCCTTGAAGAGTTGAACATAAGAGTGGCGTATCTAGCTCCAATCTTGAATCGAGGCCTCTTCCGCCTAAGACGGACAATAAAGCAGTCTAATGTGCTGGCCATCAGCGATACAGCGCACGCCATCGAATCAGGCATGAAATCTATAATTTACAATAGAAGCCAACTTGAGCTGTATATCTGGAGGAGGCCCGTCTACGCGCTCTCACTTGACCCGTTGCCGATTGAAGAGTCAGCGCCGGAAGTTGTGAAGCTCGCTTCATTGGCCGCTGAGGCTGCTCAGGTGGGTCCCATGGCCGCCGTCCCCGGCGCTTTGGCTGAGCTGGCTGTAAAGGATATGGTATCAGAGGGAGCCTCAGTAAGCCTCATCGAGAATGGAGGGGAGATAGCTGCCGCTTCAACTCAGCCGCTTATCGTAGGAATCTATGCAGGATCATCTCCTGTCTCTGGCAGGATAGGTTTTCACTTGGATCTAGAAGACTTCCCTATAGGCATCGCGACGAGCTCAGCTACGGTAAGCCATGCATTGAACTTCGGTGAGGCCGATGCAGCTGTGGTCATAGCGGATACAGCGTCTCTAGCTGATGCTACTGCGAAGGCTGTCTGCAACTCTGTTGTGGGCGAGGACATAGAAGCGTCTGTACGATCGGGGCTGGAGAGGGCTGAGAGAATCCGAGGGGTTAGAGGAGCGCTCGTTGTTCGGCGAAACTATGTGGGCACTGTCGGAAAGCTTCCTAGATTGGTAAAGCTGAACGGCACGAGGAAGGAGTTGTTCATAGCAAGTCTTCGCGAGCTATCTCCGGAAGAGATTGCTCTACTCTAGTTCATAGCGAGCGCCAACAATCGAGTTTGAACTCTGTGTGTAAAGCTCGGAGAGCTTTAACGCGGCTCTCTTCTACAACGAATGATATGTTAAGCTCCGATGAGCCTTGAGCTATCATGCGTACGTTCACACCTTGATCTGCCACCGCCTTGAAGACCTTTGCTGAACGCCCGGCGTACCCTTCATACTAGCTCCAACCACGGCTACGATACATATGTCCGCATAGGATCTGCTCCTGCCTATCGGGAAGAGGATGTCAAGCTATACCGTCGCTGGAACTTATGATCCTAATGTCCT
>Ga0315312_1000590_pt1 | contig 39028 bp, 40 predicted proteins | sample TDP7_MG_FD_203629 | JGI IMG/M metagenome (GOLD analysis project Ga0315312, IMG submission 203629) | Freshwater sediment microbial communities from Lake Towuti, South Sulawesi, Indonesia - TDP7 | ecosystem: Environmental > Aquatic > Freshwater > Lake > Sediment | place: Indonesia: South Sulawesi... | reverse complement strand
CATGGGCGGGGGTGGGATCGAGAACTCCTTCGAAGGCATAGCCCAGGCCTGGGAAGACCTCGTGCCCATCCTTCTTGTCTGCGGGGGACCAAGCACTACCACGACTGGTCTGCGTGGAAACAGGATTGATCTAGCCAGCTGCTATAATAGCGTTACCAAGTGGGTGGCCTCGATAAACTATCCGGACCGTGTTCCGGAGTTCATGAGGATAGCCTTCACGTACCTCAGGACGGGGAGGCGCTCACCTGTTATCCTTGAACTTCCAGGAGACGTGGGGGAACGGGAATTCGAGGACTCCAAGTTCAGCTACAAACCTGTCAAAGGGTGGAGGCCAGCAGGAGATCCGAGGGATGTCGAGGTCGCTGTTAGAGCTCTCTTGGCGGCTAAGAACCCAGTGATCTATGTGGGGCAAGGCGTATTCTGGGCCGATGCATGTGCGGAACTCAGGGAATTTGCCGAGCTCGTTCAAGCTCCTGTGGTAACGACTCTTTGTGGGAAGAGCACGTTCCCAGAGAACCATCCTCTGTCTATAGGCTTCATCCGGGGCGATCCAGTCGTCCACTTCTTGGAGAAGGCTGACCTGATCTTCTCCATAGGGTCGGGCCTGAACCAGACCACGACTATGGCTCCGAGGATGCCCGCGGGGAAGAAGGTCGTCCAGATTACAATCGATGAACGCGACTTGAACAAGGGCACTCCCATCGATCTTGCTATCATCGGAGATGCGAAACTCGTCCTGAACCAGCTCATAGCAGAAGTCAAGAGACAACACGGAGAGAGGAAAGAGAACAAGGCCTTGATCGAAGAAATCAAAGACCAGAAGGAGAAGTGGCTGAAACAACTGATGCCCTGGGCTACAAGTGACGAGGCTCCGATAAACCCCTACAGGGTCATATGGGATCTGATGAACACTGTTGACAGGAAGAATACTATTGTGACCCATGACGCTGGCAGCCCACGAGATCAGACTACGACCCTTTACGAGGCAATAATCCCCCACGGCTTCCTAGGATGGGGTCATGTGACGTCTCTCGGCTTCTCCGTTCCAGCGATAATGGGGGCTAAGGTCGCGGAGCCTGAGAGGTTCTGCGTGGCCATCATGGGCGACGCGTCGGCACCGCAAGCGAGCCTCTACGAGTTTGAGACGGCCCTTCGACACAAGATTCCAATCCTCGGCATCGTCCTCAACAACTCCCAGTACGCCGGCTATGAGAAGACATACCCATACACTATGCATGTGACCCCCAGCAGCGTGATGAGCCACGCGAAGGTCGTCGAAGGTTTAGGAGCCTGGGGAGAGAGGGTGGAGAAACCAGATGAGATAGTCCCTGCGATAAAGAGGGCGGAGAAGGAGATGCGTTCCGGGCGACCAGCACTACTGGAAGTGATCACGACGCCTCTGCCCAAGTATGGAGGATGGGAAAAGACAGGCCTAGAATACTGGTGATTAGAGCCACTACGCACTATCCTAGCGCGCCAAGAAGCTCGCTAGAACATTCCACCTATTTTATCCTAGTACTTCGGAAGAGTTTCCTATGGATTATATATGAGTAATCGTAAAACCACCAAGTGGGACAAGACAATAGGGTTGTATGAAGTCTACTAGAACTATGTAGAAACCTCTTAAGTCGCGTGAAAATATTGGCAAGAGATTCCATGAATAACTTAAAGCTTTGTGCTTACCTCGACTCCATCCATACCCGTGAAAACGCCATCCTCATCGACAACGGTTACTATTCCCTCTTCATCAGCTGGTATGTACCGGCTGTTAAATTTTCCAGAGAATCTTACATATTCCAGATAATCTTTCATCACGTCCGCGAAGATGCCCACGTTATCAGCGACCACAACGCTTCCTTTGTGGAGCTTGCTCTCAACTAGTCGAAGATAATCAATATACTGCCTCTTCGCGCCATCCAAGAAGACTAGGTCGAACTCTCCATCGAGCCTAGGGATGACATTGAGGGCGTCATTAACTACAATTTCCACTTTTGGTCGTATTTCTGCTCTCTTTATGATCTCCTGAGCTATTCTTGCTAAGTCTTCGTTAAACTCTATTGTGATGATCTGCGCATCACTACCCAGCTCCCGCGCCATGAGAATCGTAGAGTAGCCCATGAATGTCCCAATTTCTAAGACGCGCTTGGGCTTAATCCTATGTATAATGTCTACCAGGACTTGTCCTCTGTACCGCCCAACGATTGGAAGACCCCTTGCACTTGCATCTATTTCCATCTCTTTTAGTATCTTGTCCGCTTTGTCGGTTGAGAAAAAGGAACGAAGCAGCTCTTTGAAGCTTTTCCTACCCTTCATTTACACATAATTCCCCTTTTGTAGTCTATATGTTCTCTCCTCCGATAAAGTAATTAAGATAGAATCCTAGGAGTAGCCACCGTGTTTGAGAAGAAGTAATCATTGAATATTTTACTTCTTTTGCCTTTCGGCCTCTTCTCTAGCATTCTTTAGCTCTTCAATCCTGTCTAATATACGCCAGACATTCTCTTTCTTATAGAGGAAAGCTATGTATTCATTCATATCTATTCCCAACATCTCTAGGAATGGCGAAGCAGGAACTAAGACGATGTGGCTGAAAATAGTCGACGTGGGGACGAAAGCTGGTCCGACGAACAGTATTGGCAAAGCCAAACCATATTTTAGAATAGCTCTCGAGACTCTTTCAATGATCTCTTGCTCCCTCTCTGGGGCTATTTCCAAAGATGGGAGCGTGAAGTACTTCTTTAGCCACGACATTCTACCGAATTTGGAATGGTTCGCATATTTAAGAGTTGAGGTATTCTAGACAAGACTGAGACTACGCTTGAATATTAACAATACGATATTATGTAACTGAATATAAACTTGGATGTTACGCTGTTTGGTAATTCCACTTTAAAGATAAAAATATATATTCACCTAGCTTGAAGCAGCTGAGCAATTGTTATAGGTGTTTGCCTAGGTTACAATCTAACCTATGGCTATTTTATGGTATTTTTTTCCCGCAAGTCTTATAAATCTGGACATCGCCACCATCGGATTGGTGTGAGGCCAAAATAAGCCTCACACAAAACAGAAACAATACCAAAAGAAAAAAAGGTGTCCGCAGTGTCTCTGATAGCGGAAGGAAAAAATTCGGATCTGCTGGTCTTTCTGTTCGCAGCCGCATTCACCATATACTACCTATGGACAGCTATCCAAGGTAGGCCACAGCCACTGCGCAGGTTGCCACAGTTTGATGCGATAAGTGACGGCATTGATAGGGCGGTTGAAGAGGGCAAGCCGGTCTATGTGACGCCTGGAGGTTACGCGTATCTCTCTGGTATGTATGCATCCATGACCATAGCTGGTATGGAAGTCACGCGGCACGTAGCAAGACTGGCTGTGCGAAAAGGCGCGACCCCTCATTTTCCAGTTTCTGTTCAACCTGAGGCACAACCGCTCGTTGATGGGATATACCGCGAAGCCTGTGTGGAAGAAGGGAAGCCTGAAGCCTACCGGAGAGAAAATGTGCAATACTTCGGAAACACAGAAGGCAACTACTCAACCGGAATAACGGGATGGATTGCCAGAGACGGTGCTTCTTGCTACATAGTTGTCGGCGCATTCGGTGGAGGAATCGACACGATGCCTGTGGAATGGGCGAGTGAGTGGGGCGGGGTTACAATAGGTGGAACAGCCCGATGGTCTCATCAGGGAACCATAACCATGCTTACTGACTACCCGCTGCACTTGGATGACATATTCGCCCTAGGAGCTATCTGCACCCAAGACCCCGTAGTCATGAGCAGTCTGACTGCTGGAGACATAATCAAGTTTCTGATGATGGCAATAGTGTTCGTCGGCGCCATTCTGGCTGCTGCTGGCCAGCCAGTTCTGAGCTGGCTAAAAGTGTAGGGAGTGTGGAAAATGTCAACGGGAATATCAAGACGAGTCTACCAGAGGCTGATACCTCTCTTCATCGTGTCGGTATTCGCTGGAATTTCGCTGATAGTGTACTTCGTCACTCCATCAGCCGCATCAAAAGCGGTGAGCGGCGAGATCCTGCAATGGGGGGTAGTACTGTCGACTGTTACCATGATCTATGCGAGCATTACAATAATGGTTATGCACACAAGAAGATTGGCTGAAAGAAAAGAGACGACTAGAATGCTCTTCAATAGTTCAGTGATGGTCGGAAGCTTCGTAATGGTTATGGCCATCGGCCTATTTGCACCAGGAGGGCTGACAAGCGAATTACTGGAAGCAGTAACCACGTATATATTTGGATACATATACGCTGGAATTCTAACAGACTGGGCATACCATCCGTATACGTCCTACCGTAGGTTCAGGCTGATCTCTGCCGAATCCACTGTAATGTTCATCACCTTCCTATTCACGGTACTGAGAAACATGACCGCCGTTGTCGTGGCCGTGCCCGGGATAGCCGTGATTGGAGACTGGATTGCTGCAGTCCCAGCGATGGCCACGATGCGGGCAGCACTCGCAGCTGCGGGAATCGGGCAATTGGTACTGGGGATTAGGGCGCTTGCCCAGCGTGAGCCAGGACTAATCGAGTTGGAGATGAAGTAGAATGAAGTTCAGAGTCCAATATATGGGTATAATCCTCTTGGTTGTCATAGTAACGGTCATGTTCAATCCGGTCGGTCTCCCAATCTCAGTTTCACAACAAACACAGGACTTCTACAACAGGCTCATAAAGTTGAAGGAAGGCGAAACAGTTCTGTGGGGATTTGAAGGCGCGGTCATAGGGGCATACACAGAGAAGAAGACAGCGATGCGGGCGGTCGCTCAAACGATAGCCAAACAAAAGGCGAACATAGTTTGGGTATCGTTCTACCCACATAACCCAGGACAACTGCTAGCATTTATAGAATATTCAGGACTAACGAAACCTCCATTCAACTACAAGTACGGTGAAAACATCGTCATTATGCCATTCCTTCCAGGAGAAGAGACAGCAATGGCCGCTATAGCAGCTGGCCTCAAGGCAACGTTCTCGACAGATGTCAAAGGGATTTCTATCGGTGATATTCCGCTGCTAAAGAAGGTTGATAAAATCACAGACTTTAACTTAGTTCTGATCCAGTTCGGAATTTTCACTTACGCAGAGATGTTCATGCGACAATGGCCAGCAAAATACGGTATCCAAGTAATCTCTATGTGTACATATTCAGTTGTTGCTGCGTACTACGGTACGTATGTTATCGGTGACTTGGATCTGGTTCGCGGAAACGCTGAGTTCGAAAAACTGACTGGTATACTGGGCGAAGACATCGTTTACATGGATATAAGGAACATCAACTGTGGAATCACTCTAGCTCTAATAGCGTTCGGTAACATAGCATTGTATTGGTCCAAGGTCAAAAAAGTTCCAGCGGAGGCTAAGAAATGATAACTTGGGACATGTGGATTCAGCTGTTGGGTATGTTCCTAGGCTTAGTAGGCCTCACATTCCTCTTCTTCGGCAATACCTGGGCCTTCTCCTTCGTAGAACACACATACCTTGGAGGCACAGTCGCAATCGCCTTGCTGCAATCAATATACACGCTGAAGACGAGCTGCTTTGACCTGATCGCCATTGGACGTGCATTGCTAATCATCCCATTTATCATCGGCCTACTATCGTTCTCAAGATATACAACTTCGAGATGGCTGGCACGGTACCCAGTGGCTATGATGTCCGGTATAGGTGTTGGCATCACGATCGGATTAGTCCTGCGAGCCCAGATACTAAACGCGTCTGTGATGACCATAGGCGACGTATTGGCCGCCAAGCCAGATACAGTCTCATCTGTGATAGTGCTAATAGGCGTACTGATCGTGTTGATCTACTTCACATATTCCCAGAAATTCTCGGCGATCACTCACACAGGCGGAAAGATGTGGTACATAGGTAGGCTGGGGCGCCTCTTCGCAATGGCCGCATTCGGATATCTATGGGCAAAGATCTTCATCGACGAAGCCATAGACGCCCAGATAGCCACGATGATCACTATTGTAAAGAGAACAGTCGACGCATTCGCAGCAGCCTAGAAACAGCCAAATACCCTTTCTTCTTTTTTTGAACAGAAAACAAAATACAGAAAACCATCGTTTACGAACATTGTCAAAATTCGAGCGGGGAAATACCCAGCGCTGATAAATGCCCCACTGGCTCTTCAAAGGACTAACGGCGCCTTGTCAGGATTGAATTGCAGCTTATTGTGGTACACCATAGCCGAAGCCTTGTCCCCATGAACATCGAGCCTCTTGACTACATCCTGCCAGCTTGTCGTCCATTCGACCTTGTCGCTGTACTGTAACTTCTCTTTCATTGTCACAAATTTGGTGTAAACGATCACTTGTCCTGCTTGTGGAACCGGCCAAGGCCTCTCTGGGTACTCCTGAAGTCTTGACCACCACCATAACTTCCTCTCCTCATGATAGTGGACGGCAGCGAGGCCCCAAGGGTGCTGTGAAATCGCGATGGCGCTTCCCCCCTCTCCTAGGGAATCTATGGCGCCTGACCAGTCTATCCCCTGATTCGCTATAGGATATGCGTTTACCACCACGATGTCAGCCTTTGGTGCAGGCGGCTTGGCCGAATGCATCTTATAGCAGAATCTTACAGCCTCGAGCCATGCATCATCTAGGTCCCCAATATGAAGGCCTATCAGATCTCGGTTGTTGTTGTAGGTGCAGTTGACCGTGACATCTACGCCTACCCTCCTTGCTGCCTCTTGCATATCCGCCCTTGGGTCGTTTCCCTTTATCTTCCAAGTGTAGTTGGCCGTATCATCATCTAAAGGATGGGGTATCACTGTGTGGTTCCATGCTATCGTGTCGATGGACGAGATCCCAGGTATGATTGCTTTCCCTGATCCTCCGGCTCCACCGAAGTTGTGCTTCTTCACACCGCAGACCACTATCCTCAAGTCGGCATTCGCGAACTCATAGTTGATCTTTAACGGGGTCCCGTAACTGGTCTTACCCTTCTCCTCAAAGTGCTCGAAGGGATTATGGTTCACGACATCGTACTTTGCCACTATCTCAGGGCCCACCTTCAAAGCGAAGTCCTGTAGGTTCATCGGATGGTGCGTTCCAATTGCACCGATGATCAGTATTTGATTATCGGCGATTCCAGAATCTTCAAGCTCCTTCACAATGAATGGGAGAACCCTGTAAGCAGGAGTTGGCCTCGCCAAGTCGTCGACCGTGACCACTATTCTTCCTGTTTTTCCTCGGGCCATCTCACCGACAGTCTTGGTTCCAATGGGATGAGACAATGCGTCACGAATCTCGCTGTCAGTCAAGGGCCTGGCTTCATGTCCGACCATCTTAACCTCATTCACTTCCCAAGTCTCTGGGAATTCGAGTTGAATGGTCTGGTCGCCGAAGAACTCATTTGTTTTCACACCAAGTTCAACCATTTCCCTGACCTCTATTCTGATCTCTGTTTATCTCATGCATTCAGAGACATAATAAAACTATCTATCTTTTCCGCTCTCTCTATGTTTGTAATAGGGTTCATAGTCAGAATCACCTCAGCAACATTAGCTTTTCTCAGTCTTTTGAAATCTTCGGGTGAAGGCGGCACATAGCTGAAGACAGCATTGCCCAACAGAAAGAGTTCTACATCAAGAATGTAGCTTCTCAGAACGAATGCTTCTTTTAAGCATGGCCTTGAACACTCCTCAGGACTCTCTTCGCCTAGAAAACGGGCCGTATGGCATTTGCGAGTCATTGTAACCGGGAAATGGTTGAGGTGAACCGAGACGCTAAGCCCTTGCCTCCTAAGTGGAACGAAGCGGGCAAAGAGACGCGGTATCCAGTCGATTTCTATGTCTCTTACGCCGTGGGATTTGTAGAACTCTATTGTCGGGGCGTAATTCAGGCTGGTGTACGAGAATAGCTTCTCGTACCATCTCTTCACGAAGAAACCACCTGAGATAAGTTGATCCACTCTGGGATACCTCCTCACGGCAACTAGACCTTCCTGAGCAATCTTCTCGGTCCAAGGAGAACGCGCGGGTATCCTGACCATCAACCTGCCCAAGCGCGGCCGCAGGTTCTTGTAATTGGACAGGATGTTGAGGGTTCCTAGGTCATTGAATACTACGCTCACATGCCCTTTCTCGTCTAGTAAGGTCAGCAGTTTCCTAACCCTTTCAATGCCACTGTTCGAAAGTCTGGGAGCAACGAAGGTAAATTCCTTGCTTTCCCCAGTGACAATCGAATAGGCTTTTTCAAGTGTTTCTTGGTTAGGAAGATTATGCTCACAGAACTCCGGACCGAAACGTATGACGTCGCAACTACTGGTAGAAGCTTCTTCAAGTAGCTTGAAGTTCTCAGTCTGAACCGCAATTCTCATAGTCTGCACCTTTCACAGTCACATTCCGGGTTTCACCCTGTACGGGACGTTGAAAAGGTTAGAATAATAGCATCGCCTCTGCTGGCAGGCGAACACGATCTGCTCGTGGCTCCTTAGGGATTCGAGCTTCTTATGGTATGGTTCGATCTCACCAGCTTCCAGAAGATTGACGAGCTCCTTGTATATTCTGACCACTTCTTCTTGATACTTCTGGTCGCATTCCCTGCCTACAATTTTGAGTCCTGTGACTCCCGTTTCTACTAAATCCGGGAGTTGGCAGAGCGAACACCATGAAAGAGCATCCAAGATAGGTGCATCCGCTACCTTTATCATTTCACCATGTTCAGCCTTGTAGACCTCATACCTGTTTCGACAGAGGGAGAGAATTTCGTCCTTTGTAGTTTTCTCAGTTATCTTATGAATGACTGTTCCGCAACCGTGGCAGCTCACGTTGATGTTCGAACATCCAGGTCCATGGACGAAGACCTCGATCTCAACATCTTTGTTTCGCTCAACGATTTCACGTATCTCATCCAGTCTCAGGTGACGTTCAACCATAACTCTTTTAACACCTAACTTCTTTAGTAAATCAACAGCTTCATAGTTCATGGATGCTAGATAGGTGCTAGCATAGATGGGTGTGTGCAACCCCATATGTCTAAGCATCAATATTATACCCAAGTCAGTTGCTATTATGGCATCCACATCCCTTTCTACGACGGAACCAACAAAATTCTTCAATTCTTTTTCAATCAAGTCCGCCATAAATGGGAATTCTGTAGTCACTATTGTTTTTACGCCGTATCTGTGGGCGTAGTTGACGACTCTTTCGAGTTCATCATATGATTGCAGACTACACCAATCCGGTCTAGTGCTCAGTCCCGTGTAAATGATGCCAGGTATCTTGACTCCACAGTAGATCTCATCGGCACCAGCTGCGATTGCGCCACGAGTCGCTTCTAATGATGAAATCGGGGCCAGTATCTTGACCAACCTCTACAAACCACCAAGCATATTGAAGCCTATCAGTTTGTCAGAATCTATTAGGGAGCTCTAATATAAGCGCTCTTAGAGGAACCTCAAAAAGCTCATGATTCTAGTCACCTCATTAAGCATTGGCTCTAGATACCACAAATCTTTTATATGTTCTGAAAACCTCAAATTTCGAGGTAATTAAATATGGAGTGGCGGAACATAAAAGGAGTAATTGTTTCATCCATAACGACATTCGATGCCAAGGGCGAAGTTGACGAAGAGGCGCTAAAGGAAAATTGGACATACTTTCTGAGTAGGGGAGCACATGCGATTGGCGTCCTAGGCACTTGCGCCGAGGATCATTTGCTCAACAGCGAAGAACGCAAGAGAATTGTTGAGTTGGCTCATGATGTGGTGAAGGGAAAGGGTTTCCTCGTAGCTGGCTCAGGCATGATCGGCACAAGAGAAACGATCGAGATGACAGAACTAGCGCACGACGCTGGTGCCGATGTAGCCTTGATCCTTGCGCCCTTCTACCAATTTCCCACGGAGGAGGGAATAATCAAGCATTACAAGGCCGTCTCGGAGGCGGTTGACATACCTATCATGGTGTACAACATGCCCCCCATCACCTCGAATGTCACAGCCCGAATCCTCGAGCGACTATGCAAAGAAACCCGCAACGTTCGAGCGCTCAAGGACAGTTCAAGGGACATGCACCAATTTATAGAAACCGTCAGACTCTGTGGTGACAAGATGGCTGTGGGCACTGGAGAGGACGATCTCTTTCTGCCCCAACTGCTCTTGGGTGCTCAATGCGGCTACTTGGCGGGCGCGAATATCGCTGTCGACTTGGAGGTGGGGATATACAATGCTTTCAAAGCCGGTAGGCTTGAGGAGGCTAAGGCTCTTCTGTTCAGGCTGAATCCTCTCATGGACGCCTATATGGGGCCAGGCTTCCAAGCAAACATCAAGGAGGCGGTCAGGATGCTCGGGAGGCCCGCAGGAGATGGGGAGAGACTTCCATTGCTGCCGACTGTCTCCGAAGAAAGAAAGGACATATTGAAGAAAGCCCTGAAGCAAGCAGGTCTACTGTAGACGGTGGTGTAGGAAGTGTCGAGTAAGAAAGTGTTGACACCAGGTTTAGTACCTGTTGTGGGTAGGTGGGTCGAGCAGCCTGATCATTCCTTGCTCAAAGAGCTACAAGAAGAGTTGAGGACGGTGGTTGAGGTAGACGCCCGTAGCCCGGTTAGTTCCCGAGAATGGGCTGATGCGATAAAAGGCATCAACGTCCTTGTCGGAGTGGAGGACAGGGTCGACGAGGACTTTCTAAGGCCCGCTGATAAATTGGAGATGATACAGACTATCAGCGTTGGCTACAACCACATAGATGTTCAGGCCTGCACCAAGAAGGCAGTCATAGTATGCAATGTGCCGGAGATCTACTCTGAACCTGTAGCCCAGCATGCATGGGCGCTGATCCTTGATCTAACTAAGCTCATTACCAAGGCCGATAGGTCGATGAGAGATGGAACCTGGGAAACGAAAGATTGGCTGGGCTTTCAACTCTGGGGCAAGACGTTGGGAATCATTGGCCTGGGATCTATCGGCGGAAGAATTGCCATGAAGGGTCGCTTGGCCTTTGGGATGAAGGTATTGGCACACGATCCATATATTCGCCCAGAGCGTGCCCAACTTTTCGGCGCAGAACTAACCAGTTTGGAGAGAGTTCTCAAAGAGTCGGACATCATATCAATAAATGTCTTGCTCACACCCGAGACGAGACACTTGATCGGTGAGAAACAGCTTTCCATGATGAAGAAGTCAGCGTTTCTCGTCAATACAAGCAGAGGCCCGGTAATAGATCAAAAAGCACTGATCGAATGCCTATCTAAGGGAGGCATCAGAGGGGCCGGCCTGGATGTCTTTGAGATCGAGCCCCTTCCCGGAGACAGTCCTCTGTTGAAGATGGAGAACGTCGTCCTAACTCCGCACATAGCCTCGTCAACCACAGAGGCCGTCGAAGACTGTTATAGAGCAGCGGTTTCGAACGTAATCAGATACTTGAAAGGGCAAAGACCCTACTGGATAATCAACCCCCAGGCGCGCTAGGATCCCACGCACTCATAATATTTATATTTTGAACAAAGAATAACAAGAGATTGTGAATAGAATGGTCTCAAAGGTCAAAATAACTGTGATAAAGAGGCTTGAGCCAAGAACTGTGTTTGGAGACACCATTCCCATTAACCCCATGACCGGCAAGGAGTATGAAGTATGTCCGATGTTCAGTGATGGTCAAGAATTTGTTGTTTCGGAGAAGGGGGAGATGCCTACCGGCTTTTGCGCATGGGCTTGGCACGACATATACAAGGACCTGTCTGTTCTCATATTCGGCGGTAACTTCCCTTGGGCTAACACCGGAGTTATGTACACCTGTTGCACCGACGGGACACGCCCTGTTTCGTTCAAGTTGGAGAGACTGAAGGAATAGGGGCTGACGAAACCGCTTTTCTGATGGCATACCGTCAATTGGCAGGCATTCGTCTAGTTCCGGCGCTCGGCGGACCACCGTGGCCATGCAACTCCGGCTGGACAGATCAGAACCTAGACATTCTATTTCAACACTCGGCACAGGCTAGGAGAGCAGGAACATCAACAATGGGGTCATCCAGCTGCATCATACCATTGCGTTAATTTCTCTGAGCCTATCTTCCAGTCTCTTCCTCAAAGCCGGGTCGAGCGGAAGGTAAGGTGACCTGGGAGGCCCGGCTTTTAGTCCACCAAGCTCCGAGCAGGCCTTAAGCCAGGCAACCTCGTTCTGAGGGGTGACATCGCTACTGAGTTCAGCGAATTTTTTATGTAGCTGGATAGCTCTTTCAAGATCCCTTTTCATACATGCTTCGTATAGCGCTAGTGAGGCCTTCGGTGTACCTTGTCCACATGTTGACACGATCCCGTTTGCTCCAAGCAGAGAGTCTGCTAGGAACCAGTACTCGCTCCCTGAGAACACGTTGATCCTATCTGAAATATGAGCCGTTACCATTGTTCGATGCAGTACATCGTGACTAGACTCCTTGACCGCCTTAATCCTGTCGAGTGTCATCAGCCTGTCCCAGAACTCGGGGGTCATGTTGAAGCGAAAGGAAAAGGGGTTGTTATAGACCATTATCTGGATTTCGTCGACGGAATCGTTGATTTGGCGATAGTGTTCGAAGACGTCTTCCGACGTACAGGGAATGAGATATGGCGGGCCGATCATAACACCGTCCGCACCGGCGTCTTCCGCATACTTGGTGCGTCTCAAGCACTCCTTCGTATTGTGGAACGTTGTTCCGATGACACAGGCAATCTTCTTGGTGGCGTCGACCGCAACATCGACCACTTTGTTGAACTCCTCCTCGCTCGGAGCATAGAACTCCCCCATGCAACCGAAGGCCACGTAGCCATGAAAGCCACGTTCCTCATAGGCTTCGATATTCTCCCTCAGCCCTTCCAAGTCTAGGTCCTGGTTCTCCTTTAGGACAAAGGGCATCAGTGGAAATAAGCCCTTAAGGGTTTTTCTGGTCATCTCGGCTCGTAGTGGATGTTGACGTTATTTAAGAGTTCAAGAAGCAAACCGTGCGGCTTTCATCAGGGATTCGTAGTGGATGCTGACATCTTCGATGCATCAGCAGTCTCGTAGCTGAGCAAAATAGTCGTGGACCAGCGGGGATTCATGCAAAACGAGTCTAAGTATGAAACTGGTGTGCTCATCGCTCGCGCCCCAAGGCTTTATGGCTCTGAAACATTTGGAGTCTCTCCGGGGAAGTTCCAGAACAGCGAGGCGCGTAGTCTTCGCTGGGGTTAAGGAGAAGAGGATTGTAGGTTTCACTTAGGTCCTTCATCAAGACGAGTCAGTGCGTGGGAAAGATTCGTCGTGTGAAATATTCATCATCTATTCATGCAACTCACTCCAAGCAACCCCGGAAGGGCTTCTCGTCTCCAAGCTGCAGAATAGGCCTGAATCCTCCGCGCGCGCTAGAATGGTGGGGGTGAGGAGATTTGAACTCCCGACATTCGGGTCTCACCAAGCTCCAGAACATCCTCATCCCACTGGTCGCGGTCGGTTCGATGTCCTCGGTTCTGGAGCCCGACGTCATACCTGGCTAGACCACACCCCCGCGAGGGGAGGGATTCCCTTCGGAGCGTATTTTAGGATTTCGATGCTATTAGTCTCTATTATGATAGACTGTTTGGTCCAGCTTCGTGGCAGATCACTATTGAACAAGATGGATTGGACGACCAGAATGCTATGGTTAGCCGTGCGGTTAACGTCTATTTAACGTTAAATGACGTTACAGAAAGGCTTTTAAGGCCATAGGTGCAGAACCTTAGACCATGAAGGTCAGGGTCACGGTCCACCGCCCTTATGGGAACATCGAGGTCGAGGGGGAGTCCTTGGACGAGGTGGTTGAGGCCTTGGAGGGTTTCCCGGAATGGCTAGAAGTGATTGACCGACTCGTACCTACGACGGTGGGCAAGGAAGAATCTGGAAGTGCCCTCGAGGGAATTATCGAGACCACCTCCGAAGGACCCCAGCTTGTTGTGGCGAAGGATAGGATAAGCAGCAAGGAGGCTATCAGCATCCTTCTCTACGCCAAGGACCCAGAACCCATGGAGCCAAAGGAGATCGGGAGACTCCTCAGCCTAAGTGGCCACGGCTCAGCCGGATTCGGCTCCCGCCTCAGCGAGATGCGTCGGGAAGGCACATTGCTCAAGGAGGGACAGGGGTATAGGCTTAGCGGAGCTGGGAAGAAGGCCGTAGAGGAACTCCTTGAGAGGCTGAGACCAAAGGGAGAGTGATGGAGTGTCTGAGGAGGGAAAGGTCGAGGTGCTCGTCAGATATAGGGGGATGGAGATAAAACTCAGCGGTACTCCCAACGAGGTCACCAAGGCCTTCCTAGACTTCATGTCAAAGATGCTCCCGGCCTATGAAATTGTGAGCCGCTTGGTCATGAGCGTCGATCTGGACTCGTTATTGCGGGACCTAGAGGGAATCATCGCCCTGACACCTGAAGGCATCATCGTGACAGCGCCCAAAGACAACATAGGGGAGAGAGAATTGATCCTTCTCCACCTCCTCAAGACGAGCGTGGGCTTCCAGCTCGGCAGGTTGGAAGAAGACGCCATATCCATCGCCGATATCCTCACCCAGACCGGAGGGAAGCCGAGCACGACAGCGGCCAGACTCAGCGAACTCGTCAATCTGGGTTGGGTGGAAAGGGTGGGAAGGGGAACATATAGGTTAACGACTTTCGGGGTCAAATCCTTCCAAGAGACTGTTCTTCCCAAACTGAAGGAGGGGGTGAAAGTTAGGTGAGTGACCCTCCGAGACTGAAGCTCCATCTCGAACTGGGCGATACCAAGGTAGACCTCGAAGGCGACCCGGACCAGGTCACGAGGGAACTCCTCACTCACCTTGCCGAGATATACCCCACCTTGGACATAGCGAGAAAACTGACATACGCCCCAGACTTGATCAAGCTTTCAGAGGCCCTCACAGGAATCGTCGAGTTCGCCCCCGAGGGGATCATTCTCAACAGGAGAGAACTCTCGGCTGAGCAGGCAATACTCGTCTGTCTACTCGGAAGTTACGTGGGTTATAGGTTGGGCAAATGCGAGAGTGACTCCATGTCAGCCTTGGGGCTTTCGAGGGTATCAGGCAAGGCATTGAAGACGATTTCGAATCAAATTGCCCTCATGGTGGATGAGGGATTGGTCGATAGGGTTGGGAGAAGCGAGTACCGCGTAACCAGCTTGGGGATCAAGAGGGCTGAGGCAGTAGCTGGAGGACTGAGGTAAAGAGATGGCTCCAAACGAGAGACCATTCACAATACGTATCAGAATTGGAACCAACGAGATAGAGCTCTCGGGCAGTCATGAAGAGGTCATGAGAACTCTTGGAAACATCTCCGAACTCGTCTCCAAGGTGACGGTGGCCTTCGGGAAGACGTCAACCTCTACCCTTGTCCAAGAGAATGAGCAGCCCAGTCAAACTCCCGAGGAGTTTCCCTCCGTGGCCATCGATCCCGCAACCTCCTGCCCCGACGCCATCGTCCAGCTTCTCTCAACCGACTGGGGGAGAATGAAGCCTCGGACCCTTGGAGAACTGCTGGCAGCCATGAAGGTTAACGCAGTGCACTATCCAGAGGGCACTGTCAAGGGGAGGCTAACAGACCTGACGAAGAAGGGGGTTCTAAGGCGAATAAAGAGCGGGAGGGGATATGAATACATCCTCGTCAAACCCTAGGCGCCGTGGACCGTTGCACCCCTGAAAGAGGATATTGTGACCTCATCAGTCGACTTTTGAAGCTCAACCGTGGAAAAGTGGAGGAGTAGTCGTGGAGTTAGCCGGTCTGACCCACATGTTTCCGACGGAGTTTCTTGATCTGGGTCGATCCTCCTTGGAGGAGACGGCCTCCATCATCTCAAGACTGGATATGGATAAGGCGGAGTGGTCAGACGAGGTTGGAGACAGCTTAAGTCTCAGCTTGAGGGCCTCGGAGGCACGTCTTATTAAACTCTCTCCTGTGGGGCGAAGCGTTCCGGTCATTGGAATAGATACGACGAACATTGAACTGGGTAGGACTGGACGAGGCATCGTCTGCGCCGTTCGCGGAACGGTGGTGAAGGTTGAGGAAGGTAACTATGAGTACATCCGACACGGCCCTTTCATCTTCCACATCACCAATGGGAACAAGCAGATTCTGTACGAGAACTTGATGGAGTCCTTCCTAGGGATGCATGAATCGGGGGCCTCTCCTCCTCTGGAGAAGATGACAGAGAGGATAAGAAGTGTGTTGGAGCGGTGGCTCCAACGTCAGATCTCCCTAACCTACAGGGGAGCCCTTATCATATGGGATGGCTCACTCGCAGCTCCGAGAACAAGCAGATCTCTATCATTGATGAGTAGAATGCTGAGGGAAGCCAGAGACAGGAACAACACCATATTAGCCTTCTCGAAAAAGACGACACTAGCCGTTTGGAACGGCGGCCATGACCTCGTGGACAACCGATTTGCCCCTAGTCTGCTGGACATTGACGAAGACGCACGTCTGAGCTACGGTGGCCAACTTTGTTTCTTAGGACATGTCTACGCCGCGAAACTCACCCCTAGTAACTTCACCTTCAGACTTGATGTGGACCGCTCGACACCTACTTCCAAAGTAGTGGAGGATGTTCAGAAACTCCTAGCCAGCGATAGTCTTCGGGAGAATTATCCTGAGACACTCTGCCTCGCCCACGTTCTCTCAAAGTTCTCCCCCGCCGAGATTATCGGGTTACATCGTTTCATCGGGAAGACGTACGGCTTTCAAGTGCACCAGTACCCCGACGTGAGAGGATCTATCTTCGGTCCCTTTGAGGGAAATGGTCCAGCTAGAGGAGTCTTCCTCCATTGATGCAGATCCTCAAGCTCGACGGGAATACCGTGGACATCATTGCGTGCCCACCAGAGGACATTAGAAAGGGGGACTATATCCTCCTCAACGACGCTGCAGCCAATGCCGGACTTATCGTTCAGGCCGTAAACGCTGGCTACGCAAACATCCCTGGAATCCTAGAGGACCTCCTACGCGAAACATCTACTGAAAACCTCGAAGGGGTCGATATGGACCTCCTAGGCACCCAGTCCTACGTCGATGCGATCAAGAATGCGAAGGTCTTTAGCTGCAAGATTCGACGGGCCGTGGTGGACGGTTACCTTAACGATGATCAGTCTTGGACGCCAAATAGGTCGACCACGTTTGTGAGGAAGCTACCAGAGGAAGAGGTCCTCGGGCTCATCGAGTCAAGGCTTGAGGAGGCCATTCCTCTGGGTTCCTTTAGAGGAGGGACCCCTGTTTCCATTCCACTCTCGGGGCTGGATGGGAAATTGACCATCGTGACTGGCAAGAAGGGTACTGGGAAATCGCATCTATCAAAGCTTCTTCTACTCAGCCTCCTTGAGCGGGGCGGGATCTGCATCGTCTTCGATGTCAACGGGGAGTACGTCGGGCTTGGAGACAAGTCTTCTAACGGCAACTCATTGGCAGAGAAGGTGCATGTGCTCTATCCAGGGGAGAACTTCAGGACGACCTTGGCCTACATGGGACTTAGAGTGTTCCTCAGCATCGCCTCTTCCGTCCTAGACCTCCCACCTAACTCGGCATGGGAGATCCGGCGAATATGGTCCGCCCTATCCGAAAACAATGCTCTTACATTGAAGAAGCTTGGGGAAGCTATGAACGCTGTCTCAAATAGCTACATTCGAGAAGCCTTGCTCCGCCGCTATGAGAGCCTAGTGGCCAGCAACCTCTTCACCGACGACCTCAGGGAAGCCTCGACCATCGAAGACTGGTTGAACAAGTGTATGGATGGCGGAGCCCTAATCTTCAACCTCAGGAATCTCGGGGCGGGGATCAGGCAGATAGTGGTGGAGTTCATACTGGTTAAGCTGAGGCATCTGCTAGAGGACTGGTTCGTGCCCGCCGTCTTCCTCTTCGCCGAGGAGGCCCATCTCTACTTGAAGGAGACGTACTGGGAAGATCTTGTCACGAGGATGAGGCATCTCGGGATATTTCCCACCTTCATAACGAACCAGCCGGACAGTATCAACGAAAGCATATACCGCCAAGCGGACAACATCTTCCTCTTCAACTTCACAAACGAGAATGACCTAGAGGCAGTGTCGAAGGCAACAATGACCGATGCGCATACGGTCACCATTATCGCCCGGGAACTGCCGCCGAGACACTGTCTAGTTCTCGGGAAGGTCGTAAATGACTTCCCGGTCATCGTTAGAGTCCGTGAACTCCAAGCCAAGACCATGGGGGAGACCCGGTTCTTCTTCCCTTCGACAGCCAAGACGAGGAGACCGGAAAAGTTATCCTTGAACTTCAATAGTACTGCTGGGAGTGGCCGCCTTGTCCCTACTTGACGTAATTCTAACTCGCCGAAGCATACGAAAGTACCTTGACAAAACTATCTCTGATGACGTGATGAATAAGATCCTCGAAGCGGGAAATCATGCACGCTAGTGAAAGACGGAGTGGCCATGTTTCCCGACGCCAAAACTGAAAGGGGAAGTAGACATCTAAGGGATTTAATGAAGGCTAAGAAAGAGGGATATAGAGCCTGCGTGCTTTTCATAATCCAAGGAACAGATAGCCATGTGTTCTCTCCCAACGATGAAACCGATCCGCAGTTCGGAAAGACTCTCCGAGAAACCGCAACTAAAGGGGTCGAGGTCTACGCCTACTATTCCGAGTTTGTCGGAGATAGAATCACGTTGAAGGAAAGAGTCAAGGTAGAGCTTGGACCGATGTGATGAAACTTTCCTTCCTACTTTAAGGATCCGAGAAAACCTATTCTCCGATGGAAACCTTATGAGCCTCATGCCTCGACTGAAGACCATCATTCGGCCGTCGGGGACGGAGCTTGAAGACCGTCATACTCGTCCCTACGATGTATAGTGAAGAAGACCTCAGAGAAATCCTCGATAAGGTTCCACCGGACTCCCAGAAGGAATCCGACGAATTCTGGAGCTACATCGAGGAGAAACTTAGGCAGATCGCCCCATCAATCCAAGCTGTCTACCTGATTTGGAGTGAGGAAGCAGTCGATCCAAGAGCAGTCCAGATCATAAACCTACTTCAAGCGGACGGCGCGGAGGTGCATAGGCCCGATGACAAGGCCCTAGTCGGGGAGGCGAGGGCATGGTACCTCATGGCCCAAGGCTCTGGGAGAGGGATCGAGGAAGAGTTCCTAGAGGATGTCAATCGGGAGCTCAGCGACGTGCTTCGGCGGATGCTTGACTCCTCCCATGAGGATACGGGAGTTGGCGTCGTGTTCTTTGAGCCGGCATGTAAATTGTCCTTTGGGGACGACGTGAGGGTGATCAGGATGTCCCCCTTCGACCCCAGAGACTATCTGGCGAGACACCTAGTCCTTAAGCGACTTTACAGAGAATGATGGCGAAGCTTAAGCAGGTAAGATCTTGGTTTTGGCTTGGCAACTGGGCCTGTATCTGGCTCACCCGCCCACTAACGGATGAGCTAGGACTATCTCGTCTCCCTCGTTGACCGGCCATTCCGGGGGGCGTTCACGCCCGTTAAGGTAGAGGAGCAGGTATCCAGGAGCCATGAGGGAGGCCCCCTCCTTGTAGTTTATCTTGCCCAAGCCGAACTTCTGGAATATGTAGTCGACAGCCTCCCCCCAGGTGATTCCCTTCCTCAGTTCAAGCTCTATCTCTGAGCCGTGGGTTAGAGCAAGGGTTCCGAAGAAACGCAACTTGACCTTCAAGGGGTCTCCTTTCATGTAGGTGAAGTGAGACCTTAAAAAGTTGACTAAAATCTCCTAAAGGACCACGAACCTCATCGAAGAACTGATATCCACACTATATCCACATTGATGTTATGAGTCCAGGTCAGAAGGTGAACGAGCCATAGACGTTCTGACTCCCTTCGATCCTTGGGAGGGGCGGCTCTGCACATGCCCTAATAAGTACCAGCTCTCCCCCTACACAGGATGCGGCCACGCCTGCACCTACTGCTACATCACCGCCTACATCCCAAGAGCCTTCTCCCCACGAGCCAAGAGGGATTTCATTACTAGACTTGGACGAGATCTCCTGAAGATGGACATGGGGAAGCACGTGTCCATATCGAACAGCAGTGACCCCTATACTCCGCCTGAGAAGGAGTTGGGTCTGACACGGGAAACGCTCCGCCTTCTTCTGAGTCATGGAATCAAGGTTCAGCTGATCACCAAGTCGAGCCTCGTGGTAAGGGACCTAGACCTCATTCGAAGAGGCAATTGTGCTGTGAGTATTACAATCACAACGGCGGACAGGCAAATTGCGGCTAGGCTGGAGCCGGGGGCGCCGCCTCCTGAGGAACGTATTAGAGCGTTGAGGCTCCTATCGGACGCTGGGGTTCCGACAGTTGCGAGGATCGATCCAATCATTCCGGGAATAAACGATGAAGGTCTCGAGCAAGTGGCGAAGTTGGTCTGCGCGGCGCATGTCCGCCATGTGGTGGCTTCCACCTGTAAGGTGAAGGTGGATAGTTTCAATCGCTTGGCTCAAGCCTTCCCCTCGGCCGAGAAGAACCTACGGAGCCTATTCTGGGTAGAAGGGGAAAGGGTGGGTAGAGCGATCTATTTGGCGAGGGCGCTCAGGAGGCAACTTCTAGGGAGAGTAAGAGATGTCGTTCTCGCAGAGGGAGCGACCTTTGGCGTCTGCCGTGAGGGACTTTCTGAGTTTGGCACAGCCCCTACATGTGATGGCTCACATCTCATCCCTGAGAGGAAACTCTCCAGCAAGGGAATTCTGAGCCTCGAAAATGGTGGGAACCGACAATTTCCTTAGGAGAAAGATGAGGCTCCCTAAAAAGCGGGAGCACGAGAATAGTGAGAGATGAGCCCTACCTCACGATTTCGGCTTGAGCGAACCTATTTGCGACGCTCGTGACCCTTATCTTCACCTTGTCGCCGGGGTTTCCGCCCGATACGAAGACCACGAAGCCTTGGATTCTTGCTATACCATCGCCCCTGTTGCCTCTCTCAGTTATTTCGACATCATATTCTTTGCCGACTTCGACTGGTTTCGGGACATTGAACTGTCTTGGGCCTCTGGAGAATCCCATCCTCTTTCTCACCTCGCTTTACATCATTGAGCCGATGCACTGTAGATAGATGTCTTCTGGCAGAAATTTGTCGACAACGCGTCGCCTTACCTTGGGCATCCCTACAGGTCGAACTCTTAACAGTACGGCTAGGTAGGAACTATATTAACCTACCTCCCGCCTACAACCCAGACCTAACAGGGAATCGATCCTGAGGGATGTGGTAGTGAGGAACGGACGAGCCTAGTAAGGATGCGCCCTGAATCACCGGATTTCCTCAAGCCTCTTCTCGTCAAGCCTGTTGAGGACGCTGACTGTGAGCCTCATGGTGTTTACCATATCTTGGAGGTCGACTACCTCCACTGATGAATGTCCATACCTCACCGGGACTGAGAGGACCCCTACTGGGACTCCAGTCTTGGTAGTCCTAATAGTAGAGGCATCGGTTGTCCCTCCTCTGAGGACCTCGAACTGGTATGGTATGTAGTCCTCCTCCGCGGCGGAGACGAGAAGTTCTTTGACACTCTCACTCACTATGAAGCCCGAATCCATGAGGGTGATTCCTGGACCCTTACCAACCTTGAGGGGAGCACGCTTCTCCTCAACACCGGGAACGTCGCCAGCTATGGAGTCGTCGATTACCAAGGCGAGGCTTGGAGTTATGCCGAAGGCGGCCACCTTCGCCCCCCTAAGGCCCACCTCCTCCTGTACTGTACCGCCGAAGTAGAGGGTGTAATCGAATTCCTTCTCGGCCACCCTACGAGCAACATCGACCAGTATGGCGCACCCCAACCTATCGTCTAGGGCTTTACCGCTGACCAGGGTGCCCTTTCCGAGCCTCTCCAGGGACCTCTCCAAGGTTGCTGTCGAACCTGTTTGGACTCCCCATTTCTCCGCCTCCTCTCGACTTCTGGCGCCTATATCAATGAACAGGTCCTCGGCCTTGTAGGCCTTCTCCATCTCCTCTCGAGTTTGAATGTGGGGCGGCTTACAGCCCACGACTCCCACTATCGACCCTTTGGAGGTTGAGATGCGCACTCTCTGAGACGGAAGGACACGCGGGTCCCATCCTCCGACGAGTTCGAAGTAGACGAAGCCCTTGTCGTCGATATGCCTCACCATGAGCCCTATCTCGTCCATATGCGCGTAGATCATTACGCTCCGAGCCGAATTCTTCTTGGTCTTCGGGCGTTTCTCAGCTATGAAGTTAGAGAAGCTGTCAGTGAAGGTTCGGTCGACGTAGGGACCTATCATGGTCTCTAGGGCCTTGACTATCTGAGACTCGAAGCCCGAGGGGGCCGGCACAGTTGACAGTTCGCTGAGCGTCTTGAAGAGTTCTTCAGACGTTGGGGAAGCACCCGTTCGCGTGATCCTATACGAAGTAGAACACGGTTTCTGTTAATAATTGCGCTCCTTGGGAGAGACTCGATGAGAGGCTACACCAGTATATAAGTCAAACCATGATTTCCATCAAAGTTAGGGAAACTCCATCGCTCGGCTCGGTGGCGGCCTTGCCCTTAACGGAGGGCTGAGGCTATCAACTACTTAGTTCTTCTTCAGTGATGACAACACCTTCCTACGTTCTCTATTCTCCTCCGAGAGTTTCCTGAATACTCTGCCAGCCTCTCCCAGAACTGCCCCTGCCACTCGAAGGGAGTCTTTGTAGAAGGCCTCGAACTTGGTCTCGATGTCCAAGGCAGCATTAGAGGCGGTCTCGATGTCCATCCTATCATTCACGTTCGTGGCGACCACATACTGCCTTGAGTCCATTCCTGAGATCGGTTCTAGCAGTACCTCACTGATGTCCCTTTGACGAATCCCCTCCAGGAGTTTCAGCCTTCTAGCGTACTCCCGTGCGTATCCTGAGAACAACTCGCTCGCCCAGGGGTCTCGGATCTTCGCCGCTAGGCTTCTGTAGAACTCCTCGGCTTGCCTTTCCAAGTCCATAGCAAAGCGGAGTAGGGTGGCGAAGGTGCTTATTTCCACCCGCTCAGAACCACCTGGAGATGACGATCTTGCGTTCCGTGAAGAAGTTTATGGCGTCTCTGCCCTGCCCGTGGAGGTCCCCGAAGAAGGACTCCTTGAAACCTCCGAAGGGGAAGAAGGCCATGGGGGCATTTATCCCGATGTTTATGCCTATGTTGCCGCATTGGACGCTGTACTTAAAGTCCCGTGCCACCTTGCCATTGCTTGTGAAGACCGAGGCCGCATTCCCGTAGGGGCTGGCGTGGATTATCTCTATGGCTTCCTCCAGAGTTCTTGCACGTACAATGCTTGCTACAGGGCCGAAGATCTCCTCCTTGGCTATGGTCATGTCAGGCCGCACTTCGTCGAAGACCGTGGGGCCGATGAAGAAGCCATTGGTGTAGCCGTCTACCTTGATTCCCCGTCCGTCGAGGAGGAGCCTAGCATCTTCCTGTATCCCCTTCTCGATGCAACTCAAGACGCGTTCCATATGCCTCTTGGAGATGACCGGCCCCATCTGAACAGACTCGTCCAGACCGTAGCCCACCTTGAGCTTTGAAGCCGCATCGACGAACCCATCGCGGAGGTCCTCATAGATATCTCCAACCGGGACGAGGACAGAGCCGGAGAGGCATCGCTCTCCAGCACAACCGTAGAAGGAGGTCATCAGACTCGGAATTGTCCGAGCCAGATCTGCGTCAGGCATGACCACTACGAAGTTCTTGGCGCCGCACTGGCACTGAGCCCTCTTCCCTGCCTCCGTCGCCTTCCTGTAGATGTATTTTCCTGTTCGAGTTGAACCTACGAAGGAGACCCCCTTGATGTCCGGATGCTCGAGGAGTGCGTCGACAGTCTCCTTGGCGCCGTTGACGAGGTTAATGACACCTTGTGGGAATCCTGCTTCGTCGATGAGTTCGAAGAGCTTGTTCTGGCTGAGGGGGACCTGTTCAGACGGCTTTACGATGTAGGCGTTCCCCGTAGCTACAGCATAAGGCATGAACCATAGGGGAACCATGGAGGGGAAGTTGAACGGTGCGATGACGCAGAAGACGCCTAAGGGCTGGATCACCGCTTCCTCATCTATTCCTGGGGAGATGTCCTCAAGGTTGTACCCCATCATAAGGGAAGGAATTCCAGCTGCCACCTCAACGTTCTCAATACCTCGCCTGACCTCGCCCCGAGCCTCGTCTATGGTCTTCCCCTCCTCTTGGACTAGGACGCGGGCTAGTTCTTCGAAGTGCTCCTCCATGAGGTCTTTGAGCCTGAACATGTAGCGGGCCCGGCTTAGGGGAGGCGTCTCCCGCCAATCCTTGAAGGCCTCCTTGGCAGCGGCAACGGCTTCCTTCACATCGCCCATTGTAGAGAGGGGGACCTGAGCGATCGTTTCCGCTGTCGCGGGATTTACCACGTCTAGGAGCTGGGTCGATGTGGAATCGACCCATCGTCCATTTATGTAGTTCTTAACCTTGCCGTAGTGTTTCCTCACTTCTGGAAGTATGGTTGAGCCCATTGAGCCATCACACCTCTAGTCTGGAAAAGAACTTACCTGCGCTTTGTCTACTAGTTTTGGTCCGAATGGGCATTTATGCTTGTCCCGGACGCAAGACGACTCGGTCAATTATGGCATAGTTAGAGGTGTGGTTTACAGATTATCTCCCGAATCCGCATATTGAAGAACGTATGCGTATTAGTGGGACGCAGAACCAAGGCCGTGTCGGCGCCCCCTCCCGTACCCCCTATGCCGATAGCGTCCTCATCGGTCCTGAATAGGCCTGCATCAGTCGCCATGCAACAGACCTCGCATGCCACCTTCGTCCCTTGTCCGAAGAGTCTTAGGACGTGGGCAGTAATCTCGTCAATCTGGATGGTGTTGAACCTCCGGTTCACGGCGCGGCCGATTCCCCCGAAGGCATGGGCCGCCGTTACTATTGTGCCTCCGTTCTCCTGGATCCTAGCGCGGTTCTCTGGGAGGAACCGCTGGACGTTCGGCTCCTTAAACCCTGTTACGTGAGTTACGACGACGAGATTATGGCCCTTGAAGACCTCGGAGGCAGCAAGACCTGTCTTTCCGGTGCTTGAGGCAATGGCAACATTCCTGATCCCGAGGCTCTCGGCCCGGGCCTTGGCTAGGCGAAGGGTTTCTTCGGTGTTCTCGGGTCCAGATCTCTCGAAGTAGACAGTATTCAAGACGATGTTGGCCAATGAGGACTCCTCAAACTGGAGTTTCCATACGGATAGAAAAGGGTGCTGTCGTCCTAACGCGTAATAGCGGTGAGGAGGGGAAAAGTCGCGTCTTCTGACCTAATCCACATCCCTCAGGGCATCCTCAAATATCTTGAGCCCCTCATTCACATGCTCTTCACCTATGACTAGGGGCGGCTGGATACGTATCACGTTCCTGTACCAGCCTCCTGCACCCAAGATCAGCCCTTTATCGGCGCACGCTTTACGAAGCGCGAAGCATTCCTCTGGATCCGGCTCCTTCGTCCGCTTGTCCTTAACGATCTCAACTCCGATCATCAAGCCCATTCCCCGCACATCCCCAACCACATCATAACGTTCGAGTTCCCTAAGCCCCCGAAGCATCCGTTGACCCATTCGGTCAGCGTTCTCCCAGAGCCTGTTCTCCATTACGTAGTCGAGGGTTGCTGAGGCGGCGGCGCACATGACGGGATTGGCTCCCCATGTCGAGTAGTGATCCCCAGGCTCCAACGCGTCAGCCAGGCTACTTTTGGCCAGGACGGCGGCTATGGGGTAGCCGTTGCCCAAGGCTTTGGCTAGGGTCATTATGTCAGGTTGGACCTCGAAGGCCTCTGCTCCCCAGAGCTTTCCAGTTCTTCCTAGGCCTGTCTGAATCTCGTCCAAGGCCAAGAGCACGCCTTGCCGGTCCAGAACCTTCTTGACATCCTTAAAGTAATCTCTCGGAGGGACAACGATACCTCCTACTCCTGAGATGGGCTCGGCGAAGAAGGCGGCGACATCCCCTTGGGTGGCATGCTCGATGAAGGTCTCAACCATCTTGGCGCATTGGAGGCCGCATTCCAGAGACTCCAAGCCTAGTGGACATCGGTAGCAGTAAGGCGCTGGTACCTGGATTGCCCCCGCCATATAGGGGCCTAGGGCAGGGGACTTGCGGTAGGTGGCTGTAGGGCCGGAAATGGAGTGGGCACCTATGGTTCGGCCATGGTAGGCCCCGAAGAGAGTTATTATCTCATGTTTTCCCGTGGATCGCCTTGCGACCTTGATCATGACGTCTGTTGCCTCAGAACCACTTGTGAGGAATAAGGCTTTACAGGGTCGAAGGGGAGCGACTTCATGGAGTCTCTTTGCAAGGTCGAGGGCTGGGAGAGTGTAGTAGCTCATGGAGGCACAGTGGACCAGCTCCTCCATCTGCCTCCTCACCGCCTCCTGGACCCTGGGATTGTTGTGTCCCACATTGATGGTGGCGATCCCGGCCCAGAAGTCTAAGTAACGTTTCCCCTCGATGTCCGTTAGGTAGACGCCTTCACCGTGGGTGAGGACGATGGGGAAGGGTTCACTCACGCGTTTAGCAATGTATCTGTCGTACTCTCTGATGATATCCTCAGTGTTGCCTTCGTACAATGAACCAACCTCGTCTAGCTGGAAGAGGAGGCAGCTATTTTTAATAAACATAACCCAAGGTTTCGGTACTGGTCTGATCAGATAATAAAGGAACATGACTAACCTAACAAAGGCAGTGCTTAAACGCAGACGGTCCCAAAGGACTCAAGCCTCTCACCTCCTTACTGGTGTCCAATGCAGCTGTACTGGTGGGGCTGCTGGGATTCGAACCCAGGATCTCGAGCGCCCGAGGCTCGAAGCCTAGACCAAACTAGCAGACAGCCCCAAGTTGAGCCTAACACCAGTCATGCTGGACTTCCATAAAAAGACGTTCCCAAGAATACAGTAAGCCCTTAGGTTTAAGACCAACGCTCGCGTTGGTTTTAAAAATCAGAAACTCCTTCTTTACGCTGACTAACCTTTGTCCTCGGAGACTAAGTCTAGGCATGAGATCGCCGCAGAGAAGGCGAAGCAGACCAGAAAGAGAAGGCAGGCCGCCGCGAAGGCCGTGGTCACAAGACAGCTCAGGACCAAACAGAGACCAGCAAAAGGCCCAACGGCGCCTCCTTCGGCAGAGGGAGAGGACCCTGTGGAGCTCCTGTTGGCTGAGTGGGCTGCGGAGGTGGCCCCAGGAGTCTGCGTTGTTTGTGGTGAGTCGATGCCGAGTGCTCTAGACGAGTTTCCAGTGAGGGTAAGGACCCGGAGACGAGATAGGGTTATTCTTTGTGGTTCCTGCCTCATGGTGACGGGTCGGTCTGACGATCCCATACGGGATCTGATGGAGCGCCGACGGAGGAGAAATACCTAGAAAAAGTGACCCGTAGCCTTCAACTACCATGCCCAGCGTTACGAAGTAGCAGGGCGATTATGGTGGCAGATGTAGGCCCCATATTAGGAGGACGGACCTTGGGACGCCCAGCTATGTCCAGCGCCAAATCTTTCTGCCATAGAAGACCTCAGGGAGTACCAGCAAGCCCACACTCGCCACCGAGCCTGTCCAGAGCCAATCGTAAAGGGTAAGAGGCGCCAGGTGGAAGGCCGCTTGGAAAACTGGAGTGTATGGCAGCGATATTGTTGCCGCCAAGGCTATCAGGTCTGTGAGCAATAGATACTTGTTCTTCCAGGGACTCATCCTCCAAACGCTACGTTTCTCCGAGCGACAGTTCCACACGATGAAGAGTTCGAAGAGGGTTGCTTGAATGAAGACAGCGGTCCTCGCCTCAGTCAATACATTCTCTGGAATCGGCAGTCCAGCGCTGACGTAGGGCCATGTTTCGGCAACGAAAACGATCACTGATCCTAGGAATTGCATCAAGAATGAAGCTACTACAAAGGAGAGCATCCCGTGGAGTATTCCCTCCTTGGGATTTCGTGGAGGCCGGTCCATCACGTCTTCCTCCGGAGGGTCCATGCTAAGCGCAATCGCAGGCCCACCATCTGTGGCGAGGTTGATCCAGAGGATCATCGCTGGCAGCAGGGGTATGGGCCAACCTATGATGACGAAGACCGTGAGGAGCAGCATCTCGTCGAAGTTGGCGGCCATCAGGAAGCGGGTGTACTTACGGATGTTGTCGAAGATGACGCGGCCATGTTCAACGGCCTTAACGATGGTAGCGAAATTGTCATCGGCCAAGACCATGTGAGACGCCTCCTTCGTAACATCGGTCCCAGTGATACCCATCGAGATCCCGATGTCCGCATTCTTGACGGCCGGCGCATCATTCACCCCGTCTCCTGTCATCGCTACAACATGACCCTTCGCCTTCAATGCCCTAACTATCCTCAGCTTGTGCTCCGGTGAGACCCTCGCGTAGACCGAGACTTTCTCGACCATCTCATCATAGCGCGAGTCGTCTATCTGATCCAGTTCTGCTCCCGTGAGCACGATGTCTCCACTCTTGAGCATCCCGATCTCCTTGGCAACGGCCGTGGCTGTGAGCCTATGGTCGCCAGTGATCATGATCGTCTTTATCCCCGCTTTCTCGCATCTTCGATTTGCTTCTATGGCCTCTGGTCTGGCCGGGTCGATCATTCCTTGGAAGCCGACGAAGGTTAGGTCCCTCTCGATTTCCTCGTTGGAGAGTTGCTCATAGTTGGAAGGTAACCTCTTATACGCCATAGCAAGAACACGCAGGGCGTTGCCAGCCATCCTCTCATTCACTGCCAGGAGTTCCTCTCTCTTCGCATCCGTTAGCATGTCTTCTTTCGTTCCTGAAAGGATGTAGGAGCTCTGCCTAACGATGACCTCGGGGGCGCCCTTTACGTAGGCGATGTATTCGCCCTCTTCGAGGCGATGCACCGTCGTCATCATCTTCCGTTCCGAACTGAATGGTATCTCCCTTACTCGTGGGAATTGACGTTCCATGGTCTCCCTGTCTAGGCCTACCTTGCTTGCGGCCACGATCAATGCGCCTTCTGTGGGGTCACCTAGAACTGTCCAGGAGCTCTTGTTATTGAACTCGAGTCTCGCGTTATTGCAGAGGGCCCCGATTCGTAGGAGCATCTCCAGCGCCTCGTCGTCTTGGGGGTTTCGTGGTGCCCCATCCCACCTGATCTCACCCTTCGGCTCATAGCCAGAGCCGGAAACATCCACCAACCGCTTGCTCGCATAGATTTGACGGACAGTCATCTCTCCTTTGGTCAATGTTCCTGTCTTGTCAGAACAGATGACCGTCACGGAACCGAGGGTCTCTGCCGAGGAGAGCTTTCTTATTATGGCATTGCGTTTCATGAGATCGCGGGCGCCTAAGGCGAGGGTCACTGCGGTTATCGCAGGAATACCTTCTGGAACCGCTGAGATTGCCAGCGAGACTGCTGCCAAGAAAGCATCGGTGATTCCTGACAGGATGTTCTCTCCTGTTTCGAGCCTCAAAAACTCAAGCACAAAGATCAGGGTGCAGGCAGCGACCACGACTTTGGCGATGCTCTTGGAGAAGCGGTCCATCTTCATCTGCAGAGGCGTCTCAGTTTCCTTCACTTCTTGGATCAGATCAGCAATTCTCCCAAACTCTGTCCTCGCACCAGTCCCTATCACCACCGCCCTGCCGCGGCCGTAAGCCACATGAGTCCCGGAGAACACTATGTTCCGTCTGTCTGAGACTTGAGTCGCAGCCTCGAGGCTATCGATATCTTTCTCCACAGGGACTGATTCTCCTGTCAGGGCTGCCTCAACAGTCCTCAACTCTACCGTTTCAATCAACCGTCCGTCGGCCGCTAGTCGGTCGCCTTCCTCCAAGACTAGAATGTCGCCTGGAACGACTTCTGGAGCGGCGATCATTTTTTCCCTGCCGTCTCTAATGACACGTGCTGTGGGCGATGCCATCCTCTTCATGGCTTCAAGGGCCTTCTCCCCACGATAGCCTTGGACGAAGCCTACAATAGCCACGAGGATGATGATGGCCCCTATCGTTATGGCATCGACAACCTCGCCGAGAAACCCTGATATTAGGGATGCGCCTAGGAGCATTAGGACAAAGACGTCTTTGAACTGGCCAAGAAGAATCTGGAAGGGAGTTACCTTCTTCCTTTCGGCCAGTGTATTGTATCCGTATTTTGCCAGTCGGTCACGAGCTTCGGTCTCTGTAAGGCCGCTCCTCCTTGTATCAAGTTCATGGAGTACAGTATCCACGTCCAAGGCATGATAGGGCTCGGCTTTCGACGTCAATTCCACAACACTGGTCTGAGGCCCTAGGTTCTGCGGCATCGCGCTCCATGGCATGATGTTTGCTAATAAATGTTAGGTTCCAAAAAATTGTCCGTTGGTAAATACAATGGAGCCGGTCCAGTGTGCCCAGGTTCTAGCTCTCTTAGCCGTGCGCGCTTCATCCTTCCTCTTCTTTCTTGTGCAGTTTCACCTTATGAACCGAAAATCCACAGTTCGAAGGCAGAGGACTAACGTACGGTACCTTTATATTGGCTAAGGGGCTTTGCAAGCAGAGGTAGGTAGCGAAGGAAACGCCGTAGCCGAACAGAAGCGAAAAAGTATAGCACTCGGAGAACCAACGCGCGACGATTGCAGTCTGACGCAACGGCTTGAAAGTCTTAGGATTCATCGGGAAGTGAGGTCTAGTGGAGAGGAGCTATTCCTCACACGTCCGAGGATTGGCAGAGGAGCTGCTTAGACTTTACCCTAACGCCTTCACCACAGACTTCGAGGAGAACAAGACTCTTGTGGAGAAGATGATCCTTACAGAGTCGAAGCTCGTACGCAACAAGGTGGCGGGGTTCATATCTCGCGTCAAGGCTAGAGAAGCTTCCGGGCAGACAGTGACCGTGCCCATAGTAAGTTCTAGGAATGAAGGCCGTCGTAGAAGACGTAGATCGCGCCGCAGATAAGCCAAATCTCATAATAGACTTTCCAACCTCAGCCAGAAAAGTCTCTGCGTTTCGTGGCGGATTGGATTCGAGCGACCTTCAAGGACCGCCATTTGACTTCTAAGATTGACTAGAAGATTTTGAAGAGGGGGTGATCCTTGGTGAGGGGACTGATTCGGTACTGCTGCCTCATGGCGTAGGCGACGTAGGCATCCGCCAACGCGCAGGGAAGATAGATTCTCTGGGCCTGTGAGATGGGACCGTAGAGGAGAAAATTCGCGCCCATCATTATCGGGGCCACATTAGCAACAGCGGAAGCAGAAACAATCTGGGATACGTCCAGGCGTCCGCCACGCCGCCACATCTGAACCGCATTATGGGGGCCACAGCCCGATGGCAGACCATACCTCTCCTTGACGAGGTAAGCCGCCTTGGCGGCGGGCCCGGGGTCAGGCATATCCACCACCGAAACATCCACCAAGAAGCTCCGCAGCCCCGCCTCCTCGGCGATCTCCAACAATCCCTTCTGCGAGGCCTTGCCTCGGAGGAGTTCCAGCCGACCCTCCACTGTTGGCCAACGCTTATTGAAGATAAGCAATATCGCGCTCTTGAGGCCAGCTTCCTTGATGGTGGCCAGCTCCTCCCCTGTCGTATCCATGCCTAACGAATTGTAAACACACCTGTCAGCCAGTCCCACTTCAGCAACGAACTTGGCTGCAGCGATCTTTGCCTCGGCTGTTGCACCGCCCATGAGAATTGGGGACGGTGTATTATCTGCTACGAAGTCTATGAACTTCGTCAAGGCTGGGCCGTTGAGGCCGTTCACGTCGAGCATCCGTGGATTGCCCGTCTTCAGGCTCTGCTCCTCGTCGTCCCTAAGCAGCCTAAGAGCCCTCTCTTTGTCAAACTCCCCCTTCACGGGGTCTGTGACTGTTTTATCGCCATGGTAGAAGATGCTCCCAATCATGACCGTTGGCAGTTGTCCGGGTTGGCCTCCCAGTCGGACGCCGCCGATCTCGAGAATTTGCTGCTCCTTTTCGAATCGGAACATTGTGGTTCAGAGATGAATCGAAAGGTCCTACGTATAAGTCCTTGGCTCAGCCCAAGGAGTCGGGTAGATGAAGATCACATCGGCTGCGGAGAGGTCCTCTTCGAAGAAGTCTCGCTCCAAGACCTCGACCATCCCTCAGACCCGAGTCACGGGCCCTCGCCCTAGCATCCTCGACAAGTTTGTGTTGCATCTCGAAGCCCACGGCCCTTGCGCCGAAGTCTCTGGCCGCCGTGATCAGGACTCTGCCGTCGCCGCAGCCGAGGTCGTAAGGCAATTCGCCCTTCCTGAATGAGGCTAGTCTGAGGGCTACTGAGATAGTGTCCTCCGGGGTTGGGGCGTATGGGGCCGCTAGGAGTAGCCTCCAGTCGTTAGGGCTCTTGTTCGTTCAAACACTGCCCAAGACTAGTTTTTAATGTGCCTTAATGCATCGCAAGAACGTCTTTTGCCATGTTAAGGTAAAGATTGAAGTCAGATTGGCTGAAAAGGACGAAAATAACCTCTTCCAAGGCGTCACTTGATTCGAGAAACTCCCTAACTGCGGACAGCGCGGCCTTGGCCGCCTCAGTGATAGGGTAGCCGTAGGCACCCGTGCTTATCGAGGGAAAGGCGATGCTCCTTATCTTATGGTCGACCGCCGTCTTCAAGGAATTGATGTAACACTCCTTAAGGAGCTCAGGCTCCCCGCTTCCACCACCATGCCATATCGGACCGACCGTGTGGATAACATACTTAGCCCTCAAGTTGCCTCCAGTAGTAATGACTGCCCTACCCGTCGGGAGCCCCTGAGGCCACTCGGTGGCCCTAATCCGCTTGCATTCCTCAAGTATCCTCGGGCCGCCACGGCGGTGAATCGCCCCGTCGACGCCCCCGCCTCCCATGAGGGTGCTGTTGGCAGCGTTGACGATAGCCTCTGTGGTCTGGTCGGTGATGTCTCCCTGAACTATTCTTATGGTCGTCCTTCCAACACGATAAACAGTCGCCATTCTACTTCCCGCCCTCTGAGTCTAATCCTTTTACTACTATTGTTGAAGAGGCAGATAAGGAAGAATCTAAGCGAATCTCCATTCCGGAACCTAACCCTATCCGAGGTGTTCGAATCCCTTGCGGCGGATAACACAAGCGCCTCCGACTGATGCTGAAGCGCTTAAATCAAAATCAGAGTAATACCATCGGTCATGGTGGTCGTGGCTTGATAGGTCTCCTAGACATCGCTGAAAGGGCCAACAGTGGACGAAGGATGACGGAGAACGAGTGGAATATGGGCCTCTTCAAGAAGATGCAAGAGCTCTCAGAAAGGCACAGCCTGAAAACCACTGCCCCCGAGAAGTTTTATGACATTGATAACTCATACGCGGACTCCATCTTCGAGGCCGCCGTTGACTTCTTGACCGAGATGGGTGTCTACTGCGTAACCAAAGGCAGGGTCATAGAGTTCGCCGAGGAAGAGGTACGAGAGGCCGTTCGGGAAGCGCCTGGAGAAGTTCCAGTCGGATTAGGAAGGGACTACCGCGTCCTAAAGAGCAGAAAGATCGAGGATTATTCTCCCCCAAACATCCTCGCGGGAGGCCATAGCGCGTGGTCGGAAGACCTGATCCCGTTACCCATACTCGTTCGGGAGATGGTCAGGATCACCAGGGTGGACGCCCTAGAGTGCTTCAACTTCGTCAAGATAGACGGGAGAGAGGTCAATAACCCCGCGATCGCCATGTACGCCGCTAAGAGGGCTGTGGAACGCGTCAGAGAAGGTATAAGGAAGGCGGGTAGACCTGGACTGGCTATAGCGTACTACCCCATCCTTACAGACACTGCGACGTTGATCGCACCGATCGACCCTGAGAGGGGAATAAGGAGTACCGATGGGCTACTCCTCTCCGTCCTTCCAGATCTGAAAGTTGAGATGAGCATGATCGCCGCCTCTATTGTCTACGATGAGCTGGGCTCCTTCAGGCACAATGGGGATACCTTCGGCTGGGCAAGGGGCTTCTGCGGAGGCTGGGAGGGGGCTATGATCGAGGCCACCTGCAAAGTGCTCGCCGGCTGGATGGTCTACGGGGACACGACCGCCTACACCCCAGACATCTCCCTAGGCATGGAGGTCCACACGATCGAGGGGACGAGGATCGAGGAACGCCCATCCCCATTCAACTGGCGCAACTTCGCCGTTGCAAAGGCGTTGAGGAGGCATGGGAACTTTGTCTTCTTCAGCAGCGGCACGGGACTCCTAGGTCCACTGGACACGGAGCAGGAGAAGCGCCTCCTATCCATCGCCTTGGCAAGCATCTCCGAGACAGTCCAAGGCTTTAACCTACATTTCCTCTGGACCCCACCCCCAAGCTACATAACGTGGGGCATAGAGGCCTCAGACGCCGCGCTGAAGTCCCATACGAAACTGGCCGACATCGAAGAGTTAGGGCAGAGGATGGTCAAGGAGAAGCTGCGGGGACCAACGACCATCTGGAACGACCCGAGACAACTCCTATACCATGACCCTGAGACCTTCTACCGATCACTCCTGCTAAACTACGATTACATCGCCCAAAGGCCAACGAAGGAATTCCTTGAAGTTAAGCGTGGAGTCAAGAAGTATCTCGAGGGCCTCGGCTTGGAGTTCGCTGCCTAACTAGAATCTTCCAATATGACTTCTCACCTCTAGTCAGAGTGGAGCTCTTGCCCTCTTTTGGGCTTGGCATACATGGCTCAAGAGTCTCGCCGAAGATTTGAGGCCCTTCGCCCTGTAAGACAGGGATATCACCAAGAGAATAGTCTGATATTCGTGATAGGACAGCTGTAGACCGAATAGCCATGGAAACAACCATTCAAGAAATCGAGAGGGATATGCTCGGCCAGATCTATGCTTCCGACGAGTCCAAACGAGTTCATCACCAACTCTGTAGCTTCGGAAGCCGCTTCGCCGGAACCTCCAGCGAGAAGCGAGCAGTAAGCTATATCCTCAAGAAACTGAGGGAGTATGGCCTCACGAGCGTCCACAAGGAGGAGTTCACCTACAACGGCTGGTGGAGGGGAACCACAAAGCTGGAGGTCACCAGCCCCGTCCACCGAATCCTACCCTGCGTGGGTCTGCCCTGGAGCCCCAGCACCCCCGCTGAAGGTGTAGAAGCTGAGCTGCTGAACCTAGGCGAGGGGATGAAGGTCGACTACGAGCTTCATGGAGACAAAGTATTGGGCAAGATCGTGATGGCTACCACCTTCAGTCCACCATGGATGCGGGGCGCCCACCGCTGCGAGAAGATGGGGCGTGCCGAGAACCTGGGTGCAGAGGGGTTCATCTACATGAAGAATGATCCTGGGCTCCTCGAAGAAACAGGCGTCGCAACCTGGAGCTGCCCAAAGGAACTGGGCCGCATAGCCGACTTCCCTGCTGTGGGTGTCTCAAGGGAGACAGGCGCCTACTTGGAAAGGCTTCGGCGGGATGGTCCGGTGAGGGTTCGACTCACTATGAAGCACAAGATCGGACCCGCGACTGGATGGAACGTTATCGGAGACATCGTCGGGGGCAAGGACGACGGGGAGATCCTGATAGCCGGGGCCCACTTCGACGGCCACGACATTGCCGTGGGTGCCATGGACGATGCAGCCGGAGCCTGTGTTGTCATGGAGGCGGCTAGAGTGATGGCTAGGCATGCCAAGGAGCTAAGCAGATCCATTCGCTTCATCCTCTTCCCCGGAGAAGAGGTGGGATGTTTCGGCTCCACGGCCTACGTGAATCAGCATCTAGGGGAGATGGACTCGACTCGCTTCATGCTCAACCTCGATGGCGCTGGGAGAGGTGCACGCCCGGGCATCCTCCTCCAAGGTTTTCCGGAGGCGATTCCTTTCTTCAAGGAAGTGGGTAGAGAGATGGGGATACTTCTCCAGACCGGGGTGAGCTTCAGCCTCTACAGTGATCACATGCCTTACGCCCTCAGAGGAATTGAGACTGCAACCCTTCCCTCAGGAGACGCCTTCAAAATAATGTCTCGAACGAGGGGGTTCGGCCACACCGAGGCCGACACGGAAGACAAGGTGGATCTTCGGGATCTGCAGGAGGGGGCGGCCATGGTCTCCCACATCATGATGAGGCTTGGCGTGAGGGAGGAGCTTCCTCTCAGGAGGAGGAGCGTCGAAGAGGTGAGGGCGATGCTGAGGAGCTATGAACTCGACGAGGTGATGAAGGTTCAGAGGGGCTGGTCCTCGTTCCTCGGATGATCGATCATCATCTTTTTGGTCCTCTAGCGGAGACTTAATGGCCAAAACCGTCTCATCCCAGGGATCAATATAAGTATAATCCATAATGATGAAGACCCAAGCATACTCCCCGATAATACCTAGGCCAGATGGCTCGATCCCTCATATACAACTCTACATGAATTCATGCCTGCCAAAATCGCCTCGTTGACTCTAAGGAGCACAGAAAGAGAAATCGGTGTAGGATGGCACTGAGTTCTGAGCCAACAGGGAAGCAGCCAGACTGTAAACACCCGGGTGGAAGTCAGCAATACGAAGAGGGGAGCCTCGATATGCGGCGAGCGAAACGCGTTCCATACCCAGATGCTGAAAAGTTAGCTCGCTTCAGGGTCGAGGTCATGGAACTCTACAGGAAGTTCGAAGAAGACCTTGTTAGAGTTAGCAGAAAGTTCGGATTTGAGATTAACATGTGGTACAGCCCCTCCAGGATTCCTCAGCCCAACTTCAGGGCAGGGAGACTTTTCTTGGATGTAGATCAACTCTATCACGACCAAGACTTCCGAGAACTCATCAGTCAACACTATCCAGTTTGGAATGTAACAAGTTCCCCTATGAGAGACAACAAGGAAATGAGGAATGGAACGACGCCGACCAACGCAGACGCAGTCAATATGGATCTGGTCAAGAAGAACGTCGAACTCAGAGAAGAGAGACCAGATCTTCCATTCGACCTAGGTCACCTCGATTTCAGGCAGGATGGTGGCGACCTCAGGGTGAGACGCTCGAAACCAAATAGAGGATATGGCACCTAGCCAAGACCCAACCTTTTGTCGATCCTCTATTCTTGAAGTTACTAGGAAGGAAAAAGATCGGTAGGTCTGGCCGAAAGTTGATCTGAGAGAGTGGACTCTACGGTTCGGAATCTCTTATTCCAGAAGCCTATTTAGGTGGGGCGCGTATTCTTTCCCAACGAGCTAAATGGAGCAAGAGAAAGGGAGAGAAACTGTATCAAAGCTTCAAATGGATAGCCAGTCGGACTTCAAGTTCTATGCTGCCTACATGGCTTACTCGGAGACTTGGGATGATAACCGTTCTGAGGAAGCTCGCGTCAGGCTGAATGAGCTGATAGCATCCCTCAGAGCCGGCAGGGCGAGCTACGAAGAGTTCTACAGCGACCTCAGTCAGTTCAGGAGACAACCATCATCACTTCACCGCGACCGTATCCAAAGCCGAAGTAAAAGGGACTACCGCCGGAGCGAAAAGAGAAGCGCACGAGACTCCAGATACAGGAAATAGACGACCAGAAATCCTGGATCGTACTCCCTTTTAGAAGGCCAGCTGACTCATGGGAAGAAGAATCCTCTAGACTCTGTGAGAGCCTTATTTAGTGGCGATTACCACAAGCGGAGGAGGAAAGTGATATGGAAGAGCAGAGAACGAAGGCCGCCTACCTCGCCGTTGCGACTTTGGGAATGGTCAGTCTCCTCGGTGATGTGATCTACGAGGGGGGACGAGGCATTGTCCCGCAGTATCTGAGCTTTCTAGGAGCCTCCGCGGTACTCGTCGGGACCGCAAGTGGAGGTGGTGAATTTCTCGGCTATGCCATGAGGCTTGTGGGAGGCTCATTGGCCGACAGGACGAGGGCCTATTGGGTCTTGATCTTCCTTGGGTACGGTCTGATAGTCTCCATACCCCTCCTAGGCCTAGCCCGAAGTATCGAAGTGGCCATATTGCTCGTGCTTCTGGAGAGGATGGGTAAGGGCTTGAGAACCCCATCCAGGGACACTGTTCTCTCTGTCGTAAGCAAGGGGATAGGCGCTGGAAAAGCCTTCGGGATGCACGAGTTCTTAGACCAGCTAGGGGGAATATCTGGTCCTGCGTTGCTGACAGCATTACTCTTCTACACTGGCGGTGACTATTCGACCACCCTTACGACTCTAATTGCTCCCTATGTGGCACTTGTCGCTGCTATTTTCTATGCTTACAGGAAGGTCGGAAACATCGCCCAACCCGACGGGAAACAAGAGGTAGCTCATAGGAAGATGTTGGGGGGAGGCTTCTACACATACAGTGGTGCTGTGGCTTTGAATACTGTCGGTTTGCTGCCCGTGGCCCTTATCCTCTTCAAGGCCTCACGCATCCTCCCGGTAACTCAGGGTTGGATTATCCCCATCCTCTATCTCATTGTACAGGCGGTGGACGCGCCCATCGCCCTGATATCTGGGATAGCGTTCGACAGAGTTGGAATAAAGATACTGGCAGTTCCCTTCGCTCTTTCATTCCTTCCCTCCCTATTCTTCGCCGGCCAGAGCTTCGAGTGGTTACTCCTCGCATCCATAGCTTTTGGAATCGTGCTAGGCATGAGGGAGTCAATATACCGGGCTGCCATACCCGGCTTTGCCCCTCTGAACGTAAGAGGCACGGCCTACGGCATCTTCAACACGGTGCTCGGAGTAGCCTACATCGCGGCAGGACTGGTCTTCGGGTTCTTCCTCGACACGGGCGTATCCCAGGTTCTCGTCATGGCCTTCGTCGTCGCCTCGCAAGCCCTTGCAATACTCCTCCTCCTGAGAAGCGCTAGGATGAGTAGATTGGAACGTCCTAGTATTCCGGTCTGAGTCCTACCTCAACCTTTCGGAGGGGTCGGCGGAAGTTGATTAAGGGGGGGCTTCAACCCAATCGGGAGCGGAGACACGTACTTCATGTTCTTAGTTCGTTCCTCGAATTCCTTACGAACCTTGGCCAAGACCTCAGGTTTGGTCATGAGATCCAAAGTCGTCGTGGCGATGACTTTGGCCGCGAAGGTGAGAGACTTGTGGCCTATCCCTGTCCTAGAGGAGGCGACGTTCTGCCAAGAGTGGCCGGGACTGCCAAGGGGATATGTAGCGGTGGTGAACTCCATTGTGGGCGTATTCCAGCTGACGTCCCCGACGTCCGTCGAACCACCCATGAATTCCCCCA
>Ga0315312_1000589_pt1 | contig 39192 bp, 35 predicted proteins | sample TDP7_MG_FD_203629 | JGI IMG/M metagenome (GOLD analysis project Ga0315312, IMG submission 203629) | Freshwater sediment microbial communities from Lake Towuti, South Sulawesi, Indonesia - TDP7 | ecosystem: Environmental > Aquatic > Freshwater > Lake > Sediment | place: Indonesia: South Sulawesi... | reverse complement strand
CACCCTTTACCTCAGCCGACTACGCGAATACTATGCTGACCGCCACAGCGCCGCAACCATCGAAGAGGGACCCCGCAAACTCTCTGAAGCCCTAGCCAAGATACAATACTCAACCGGAAGGATGAAGCGAATCCACAGGGATGCGGCCGGCTTTAGCTCCCTCAAGGCCCTCTTCATAGCAGACCCAGACCACGCAGAGGCAGATACGATGGCCATAGCTCAAGCGAGGGTACCCATGACCGACCAAAGGCTCGTGGAGGAAGTTCTTAAAAGAGAAGTGACCACGCTGGACCGAATAGCGGAGCTCTTTTCCACACACCCCAACATAGTCAAGCGGCTAAGGGCCTTACAAGAACTGGCGTAATCGAGCAGTTTCCTAACACACTACACTTTCTTGGCTAGTGGCCTTTCTGCAAGACTGATATACGTGATGCAATCTATCGAACTAAAAGAAACCTCCAATACTTGATCTAACAGAGCTTCATAAAAGAACAGTGGATCGATGCTGTATTAGAAGTTCTTTTGATAACACTTTATTGCCTGCGGGTGGTGCGAAGAATTCTATCTTAATCGGTTTCACTGGCGGTAAGGGTCTCGTCTCGTCAGCGCGCGCTAATAAAGCTCAGATCTAATTTAAATTGCAGAGAAATGATGATCATTAGTAGGTGGTAGAATGACATTCGATGGGTTCCCTAAGTATTTTGCGCTCTTTGCTGAATTAGAGGATTTGGTTAAGCAAAAATATCCTCACGAATATGAAACCTTTCGAGTTTACAAAATGGATTTGATGTTTAAACTCGAATATCTTGAACTTATATGTTTGAGATATGAGAATGACAAAAAGAAGTGGGAGCAATTTGGAAGAAGACAAAGCAGATTCATAGAGAATGTCAAATCGGAATCTCTTTCTCAAAAAGAATTGCAACGAGAAAGTAAAATCCTAGGGAAACAATTTATACAGTATTCTAGGCTTCTAATGTTTGATATAGACAGTTTTCTCGTTTTTGCCAATATTCTTTTGGACCGCATTCCTTTTCTTCTGAGACCTTTATATAAAGGTATAGTAACAAATCGCGATATTGGAAAAAGACATTTTGAAAATTTTAGGGAACATCTTGATTGGTTCCAAAAAAATCCTGAATCTGTGTTAGATTCTGCATTTTATGACAGAATGATTTCTTACGGAAAATGGTTCTTAGAAAAATTGAGAGAACCACGGAATGAAATAATTGTTCATCCAGATTGGGACACCTTTCGTAGCGAGATTAGCTTTAACGGAAAATTGAAAAGGATACGTTGTGAGTTGCGAACAATCGGAGAAAAAAGAGTGTGGATGAGGATGGAATCTACGGAATTGCCAGAAATTTCTAAGCTGTTTAAGAAGATAATCGAGTTTTTAGAATTTCTCAACGGATATTTCTCAGAAAAGGTAACGAGTTTATAAGACCATTTTCAACAAGTTAAAGGAAAGAATTAATTGGTTTGCGGACGGAAAAGGCAAAGTCATCGTTGATTTCAAACATTAATTTACAGAACACATCTACGTGTAGATATTGACGCCTCGGCTTACAGTCTGAACATGATCTTAAGGGTTCACCGCTTAAAATTTTAGATTTTACCTTCTCTGAATCATAAGGGCTCAGCTTCTTGTTCAGCTATGTCGAAAACATCAAACTGCTAAGGCAGTAGCGCGCGCTAAGATTCTAAACGTACGAGTGCGCAGGCGCGAATAAGGGAAAGTTTTTAGTGGAAACTGTTTTGGAAGGCTAGGCACACGAAACAAGTTTAAATCTTGATTTTTCTTTAATTGTTCTATGCACAATGGTACTTATTACAAAGAGAAGCTTTCCGCTAATAAACTCCTTAGATGTTATGAAATAGCTACTCCAAGGATCAAACAGTATCTTGATGCGGAAATCCAATTCGTCATTTCTAATCTTCATGATACAGATGCGGTTCTGGAACTTGGATGTGGTTATGGTAGAGTTATGAAAGAAGTATCACCCTTCGTGTCAAAGATAGTGGGCAATGATATTTCAAGGGAAAGTTTAGAACTTGCAAAATCATACCTGAAACCTTGCAAAAACTATACGATGATTCGGATGGATGCATCCAACATGGCATTTCGCCCATGTACTTTTGATGTTGTATTTTGTATTCAAAACGGTATTTCTGCGTTTGGAGTGGACAAGAAGCGTCTTATTGCAGAATCCATAAGAGTAACGAAAAACAACGGGATTATCCTCTTTTCTAGCTACTCCCACAAGATATGGAAGGATCGTCTTGATTGGTTTAGAAAGCAATCTCATGTCGGTCTTCTGGGAGAAATAGACGAAGAAAAGACACGCGATGGAACCATAGTATGTAAAGACGGGTTTAGGGCCACTACTGTCAGCGGTAGCCAATTCGTTGAGTTATTTGATGAATTTGGATTGAATGCATCTATCATTGAAGTGGACGAATCCAGCATTTTCTGTAAAGTTATCAAAGAGAAAGTATAATTTGGACAGGCCGAAGTGCAGGCTGAGAGGCTCTTAGTCGAATCATTTCATGTTTACTAATGGTATTGACAGACCTCAGATGTTGTGCTTACCTGTCGCGCTGTTCGTTTTAACGCCATAAGCACTCAAATTGATTCCCGCTAACGAACATCAATAAGTCAATGTTATAGCGCGACATTAAAAATATTTAAGGCGCGTTATAATACGATTCCTCAATAAATACATCAAGGAGTGAGGGACTATTGGTAGTTAAGGAGAAAGCAAAGAAAAAGGTCATACTAGAAGCTGTTAAGAAGCTCGGTCGTCCTCTAGATAGACTTGTTAAGGAAGGCTACCATAACCCCGAGACAAAAGTCGTGAGAGCTATTAAGGGTCTGAAGCTTCACTGTGCAAACTGGCAGATTGAAGGTATATTAAGAATGCTGTTTAACGTTCTCGATCCAGACGTTGGTAAAGATCCGAAAAACCTCACTGTTTACGGCGGAATGGGGAAAGCGGCACGAAACTGGGAGTGTTTTGAAACAATAGTAAATACGTTACTAGATCTGCAACCAGATGAGACTTTGGTCATCCAGAGCGGGAAGCCAGTTGCGGTGTTCAAGACCCACAAGTCGGCTCCAAGAATGGTGATGTGCAATTCCATGCTTGTAGGAAAATGGGCTACTTGGGAACACTTCTGGGAACTTGAGAAAAAGGGATTAATAATGTATGGTCAATATACCGCGGGATCATGGAACTTTATCGGTATCCAAGGGATTCTTCAAGGAACTTATGAAACCTTTGCAAGTGTTGCCGACAAAAATTTTGGCGGAGGTCTTAAAGGCAGATTTGCTCTCACGGCGGGCATGGGCGCCATGGGCGGCGCCCAACCGCTTGCCATCACAATGAATGATGGAGTAGGTCTTATAGTCGAAGTTGATGAAGAAATTATCAGAAAGAGAATCGAGGGTGGTTGGCTCGACACATGGACAGATAATCTAGACAAGGCAATTGAGATGTCTCTTAAGGCAAAAGAAGAGGGAGAGGCAATAAGCATAGGCTTGTTGGGAAATGCAGCGGATGTACTTCCGGAACTCTTACGACGAAATATCATACCGGATGTGGTGACGGATCAGACCCCGGCTCACGATCCTGCAAGCTATGTTCCATCTGGGCTAAGTGTTAAAGAAGCTAAGGAACTGAGAGAGAGGGATCCTAAGAAGTATGTGGAAATGGCTTATGACTCAATGAAAAAACATGTTGAGGCTATTGTTGGATTTGTTAAGCAAGGAGCTATCGCATTTGAGTATGGCAATAATATAAGGAAGAGTGCTTATGACGCAGGTTTACAAGAGGCTTTCGTCTACCCAGGTTTCATTCAAGCCTACATCCGACCTATGCTTGAGGAGGGAAGAGGACCGTTCCGATGGACAAGTCTACGTGGAGACCCAGAAGACATAGCTAAATTAGATGGTGTCGTCATTAGGGAGTTTAGGTATAACCAAAGACTCGTGCGCTGGATTGAGAAAGCCAGAAAACACGTAAAGTTTCAAGGTCTTCCAGCGAGGGTTTGCTGGCTTGGATATGGAGAAAGGGCTAGGTTCGGTAAAATCATTAACGACATGGTCGCTGCTGGTGAGATTGGACCGATATGGGTTGGGAGGGATCACCTTGACAGCGGAAGCGTAGCTTCGCCTTATAGGGAGACGGAAGGTATGAGGGATAGCAGCGATGCCATTGGAGACTGGCCGATCTTAAACGCCTTGTTGAACGCTTCAGTGGGCGCCACATGGGTAGCGGTGCACCAAGGAGGCGGACAAGGCATTGGATACAGCATATCCGCTGGGTTTGGAATGGTTTTAGACGGCACCAAAGAGGCGGAGGAAAAGGCAGTCCGGCTCTTTACCGTCGACCCAGGTATAGGAGTCGTTAGACACGCTGACGCAGGTTATGAAACATCAAGAAAGATGATTAAAGAAAAAGGAATCAGAGCGCCTATGATAAAGTAGTGTGGTGATTTGAAATGATTGATGAAATCTCCCCTGAGATGGTTGCTTGGAAAGAGATTGATTGGAAGAAGTTAACTGAGATAAATGTAAGGAAGCTCCAGAGGTTGATGAAGGAGAAGGAAGTGGATGCTTTAATTGTTCAGAGCCTCGACAACTTTCAATATATTACTGGCTATCGTGTGCCAGCCAACATAAATCTAATATACTACCTACACAGGCAAGGCGCGATACTACCCGTAGACGCCGATCAGCCAATAATGCTGGCAGGTGCTGCGGATATCTTCGATGTAAAGCATTTCCACTGGATTAAAGACGCACGACCAACGCCGATCCAGGCCGGCTTGTGGCCGAAAATCATCAAAAAGGCGTTAGATGACCATAAAATAACCGGTGGAACCATCGCGCTTGATTATACTATGCAATATGTACTTGCAGAAAAACTTCAAAAAGAGCTGAAAGGAAACTACAAGTTTGTCGATGGATCAGAGATTCTCGAAACCGCTAGGGCAGTGAAGAATGAGGAGGAAATAAAAGTACACCGTAGAGCTGTCGCCCTGGCTGAGGTTCAGATGAGGGCGGCAATAGATGCTGTGAGGGAAGGTGTAAGGGAAATAGATGTCGCTGTCAAAGCAGAATATGCCCTAAGAATGGCTGATCCAGATGCCTTTCCTGCATGGTCGCTGTTTGTAATGTCCGGAGATAGAGCAGCTTACTTAGAGAGGTATGCCTCTAACAAGATAATACGTAGAGGCGAAATAGTTCTCATAGATGGAGGATGCCATTACAATGGTTATTACGCAGAGTTTTCACGTCACGTCATGGTCGGTAAACCCACCAATGAACAGAAGAAATTGTATAGAGTAGCTTGGGAGGCTGAGCAAAAGGCTGTAGAAGCCGTGAGGCCTGGAGTGAAAGCCTCAGAAATAGATAAAATAGCCAGGGGAATCATTGAGGATGCAGGTTATGGAAAATATCAGCATCCTCATATCACTGGCCATGGACATGGTTTAGAGATTCATGAAGCTCCCCTTATTGGTGATCCAGGTCAAGTTAAGGAATATATTTTAGAACCAGGGATGATAGTTGCAATAGAACCAGGAATATTTAAGCCAGGCGTCGGGGGTGTTAGGGAAGAGGATATTCTTTTAGTGACTGAAACAGGGCACGAAGTGCTGACCAAAATGGAATATGAGGAAAAACTGCTGAGTTAATACCCTTGTTGCTAGCTTGAAACCTTTCCGATAGGCTTCAAAGATGTACTTGCTAATCGCTCTTTGTCATGATATGGGATAACTCTAACCTCATAGTTGATTAGCTTAAGCTTAAACTTCCAATTTTCATATCTGGCGCGCGATAATAACCAGACCTTTAAAACGGGCAAAATAGTTTAAAGTACCAATCATAAAGTTTAAGAAATATCAAAAATAACTGAAAGACAATAATTGAGGTGAACCGGTTGGGTATTGTAAAGTTTCCCATAGATACTAGAGGTGTGGTAAACTTTGCCGAGGGCTATACACTTCTGACACCTGAAGGAATACGTTCAGGGCGTGCCAGACATCCAAACTATAAAGATACATATGTATATACCTTGGCTGTTCCAATGCACTGGTCGGATTTTTATGAGTGCCTTATGGAAATGGGTAAGAACGGAGCCACCATATCCATTAAAGAAGAATATGAATTCTTCATATACGTCCTTAGAGGTACTGCAACTCTAAGGGTAAACGATAATTTTTATGAAATGCCCAAGGGAAGCTACGTCTACTTGCCCCCTGAGACAGCTCATTCTATCGATAAAGTCTCTATCACCCCTTTCAATTTTCTCATGATAAAGAGAAAATACATACCTGCAGGTTTAGGGAAACCGAAATTCATCTATGGAAACGAGAAGGACGTTCCCGAGGACTATGTACCTAAGCAAAACAGGAGTAGGAAATATCTCATTCCGCATGAGGAGCCTGTATACGACATGTCAGTGAACATATTAAAGTTCCAGCCCGGAGCAGGTATTCCCTTAGTCGAGACCCACGTTCAACATCATGGCATATACATGTTATCAGGTACTTGCCTATGGTACTTGGGGGATAAATGGCACCAGTCTAAAGCCGGAGACTTCATCTGGCTAATGCCCTTCACACCGCAGTCAGTATGGTGTACAGGAACCACACCATCATCCTGTATCATATACAAGAACTGGAATCGATAAGAAGTTGAATTATTCCGTAAACAAAATAGTCAAGGAAGATTCATACACAGCAATTTAATGAAGCTTCCTTGATTACATCAAGAGAGCAATAAACAGAGTTTTTTAAATCCACAAACGTTTCAGCTCTTACCGCTTGAAAGTGTTTTTGGGATTAAAGGCTATTCTTGCTTGATCGGGAAAGAAAGAGAAACAAACGGAACGAAAAGTAAAGGAAAAAGAAGCTTAAGGCGAATGTCCCCATGTGTGCTAGGCATTTAAACAGATTTTGCAACAAGTGTCTTACTTCAGAGAAAAAGAACCAATACGATCTGTTTGGAGAGACCGTTAAACGAAGAATCTTCCAAGAACTCTTGGCTTCATTCAGCTGCAGAATCGACAATCACATTGGTTGATAGGTCAACGCGGCATATCCTTCTCCTACAGCGTCCCTGCCTCGTATAGAGTTCAGCGATGCGTTTAAAGAATAACTTTGCAGTTTTATGTTTGGAGTTCCGGATGAGTTCAAGAGGGTGACCTCGTTCCAATATCTTTCCATCTGTCATAAACATCATCTCATCGCAATGCCCTTACTACCTAAAAAACCAAAAACAGATACAGCACACTGGTATAAAAATTATAGGGAGTGGCTGCAAACAGGGGAAGTTAGGAAAATTGCAGAGAAAGTTAGAATTACTGGAGATGAAGAATTGGAAAAAATCCTCAAAAATGAGGGAAAACCACTCTCGATTGTTGAAATAATAGCCAAAAATGGAAAGCTATTCGAAGCTTGCGTAGAGTATCCAATTGGACATCCGAAAAATCCTTTATCACGAGAGGAGCTTATAGATAAATTTCGGTCACTAACCATACCCAAGGTAGGGGAGGAAAAAGCTAACCTAATAGTCAGTACGATAAAGTGGCTTGAGAAAGTAACCAGCATCTCTGATGAGATAAAGAACTGGTCCAGTGATTGTTTAGCGTGCTGAAAAAACCTTACCGTCATCGTGTGCTATGATAGGATAACGCCTCAGCCAGTTTTCCCTGGCTACATCGTTTGGCAAACTTTAGCGTAAGTAGAATTGGGAGCATGAACCGAACTCTAAAGTGTTGAGGTAGGTCTACAAGAGGATTGAATACACTGACTTATCTAATGATTTCTATAGGAAGGAAAGTAGAGAAAAATCAAAGCCAATGTCTTCTAATTCTTTCTTGCTTTTATCATACAGCTTTAAGTATTCCTTAGAGGGGGTCACCGTTGTTATGTCATAGCACTCTCTGAAACTCTTGCCAATAGGCGCTTTTAGTAGATTATCCTCATACTTTGCCAATAATTTTTGCACAATTTCATTCGCATCTTCCCTTTTCATTCCCACTTCAGCAACTATATGACCAATTTCAGCAGACATTCTCGCTTCCATGCCTGAGCAGTGCTCAGGGTATTTATTTCTAGCTGCTGCAGCAACATCTAAGTGAGCCCCAGAAACAGTAGCAACGGTACTAAACGCTGCTAACTCATGTATAATCATTTCAGTGCATGGTCCTGCTGCCATAAACTCATTTGCCGAATGTAATAAATGTGTGTTTCTGCTGAGAGCTTGCGCAGTAAGACTGATAAGCCACAACATTTCTCGTGTGGTGTTGCAATTTTGATAAATATGAATGGGAAAGTATAGGTGCCACTCTGCCTGGTATATTAGTAGACCTAGAAAGTGATGAGCTATCGTTACTATGGCAGTTCCCTCCGGTCCACCAGCATAACCACCCATTATTGGCCCATATAATCCGCCGAGAACGTTGCCTGCTTCTAAAAGATACGTTGCTTTGTTTAATCGCTCATAGTCGATTTTCATTTCTCCTAGGGCAGCTACTAGGAAGCCGTCTGTCTTTCTAACTCCAAATTCAGGTCTATTCGCCGCTATGATAGCAGCTGTCTTTTCCGCACATGCAATAACGTTGTGGCAACCGAGGTCTGGTCTACCCGCTGCCATAGCGGCTTCTCTTGTCCAGATAGCATTCCAGATAGAAGCAAGTACTTCGAGGGGAGTGCCTGACTTTATTTTCATGCCACGAAAGCTTTGAAGGGATGGCCCGCTGAAGGTGTCAGCCAAAGGCTCTTGCGCATAACTTCGCATTACGCTGGGAAAAATGTCCTCTGACACCGGGGTGCCTACTGCAGTAAACAAACAAAATGGAGGTTCCCTATCCATAACGTCTCTTTTCCTCATAGTTGCTGAGTCGCTTCCTTCGCCGAAAGTCACAGTCTTTGGTGCATCTCTGAGAGCCTCTTTAACCTCCTCCTCCTCAAATTTGATTAACCGACTATTGTCAATGCATAATACTCCAACATCAAGGAATAGATCTAAAGCCGCTCTGAAGGCATCATCCACCAAATCATTGTTCGTTGGAATCGGTTGTTTTGGGTCATACTTAATATCATACCCTTTTAATAATTCAGAAAGTTTTGATGCAATCTTTAAATCAAAGTCATGCTCTTTACAGAATGGCCCCGTATCTACTCTTTTAATCACATCAAGTATTCTAATCATGACTTCTCCCACATGATTTATGCCTTAACAATCTCTTCGCCACTCCCACAGCCTCGCTCGCATCCTTTCCATACCCGTCAGCACCTATTTCTTCTGCCCATTCTGGTAGTACCGGAGCACCTCCAACCATTACTTTATATTTCTGCCGAACTCCTGTCTCCTTCATTAACAATATAAGATCTCTCATATATTCCATCGTGGTCGTCATAAGTGCAGATACAGCTATGATATCTGCGTTAATTTCATCTGCCTTCTTCACAAAATTGAACAGTGGGACATCTTTGCCGAGATCAAATACTTCAAATCCTGAAGCGCTCAGCATGATGGATACTATGCTCTTTCCTATATCATGTATATCTCCTTGGATAGTGCCTATAACAACCTTACCAATTTTGATCTTCGACAATTCTTCTGGCATCATCCTTGGCTTGAGAACAGCTATAGCTGCTTCCATGGCATCCGCCGCTACCAACACATTGGGAAGGAACATTTCGAGTCTACTAAATTTTTCTCCAATAATCTTCATTCCTTTCATTAGTCCATTTTCAATAGCATCAGTTGGCGTTATCCCAGCATTCACGGCGTCTTCAGCGATCTTTTTCGCCAGCTCTATGTCACCATCGATTATAGCCTTTGATAGACTTTCATAGATCTCACTTTTACTCAGGCGAGGTCACCCTTTTCCTAGGTTTAGAACTATTTAAGGATTTAAGCATTATGCCAAAAATGTTTACTTAAGTTTGCGGTCTATAAGCATCTGAATATTTATATATAAAGGTCTATCCATACTAGTCCAAAAGTGAGAATTTTGTCGAAGGAAAGATGGATCCTTGAAAATACGAAGAATATTGTAGCCATCGAATTGTTATGTGTAGCTCAAGGCATAGATTTTCGAGGATCAGACAAACTTGGAAAGGGAACAAAGGCAGCCTACCTCATAATACGGAAGACGGTGCCCATGTTGAAAGAAGACAGAACGCTGTTTAAATATATAGAGGCAGTAGTGGAACTGATTCAAAGCAGAAAGCTTCTGGAGGCTGTGGAAAAATGAAAACCGAAATAATATTTGCTACCGATCTTCCATGTAGTAAATAATGTTTTAGCATGTGTGCGGCGCTATCAATTGAGAAGTTGGAGGGAATGTGTGTCTACCTTAAAGTTTGTTAGAAAAAATGTGAGAAGATTAAAGGCATTGAAAGAAGATTTTAATCTGACCAAAGATTTCGTAAGAATGGATTATTCGGTTTCTAAGTTGCCTCCTTCCCCTAAAGTTATGGAAGCTATGAGCTCGGCTTACGAGGAAGTTAATAACTATCCTGATGGGTCAGCTCGAGGGCTTCGAAAAGCACTGGCCAAATACAATAAAGTTAGTTCAGATGCAATAATAGTCGGAAATGGCTCTGATGAGATCATTGACATGATAAGTAGAACTTTTTTGGAGCAAGAAGATGAAGTTGTTATCTTCACTCCAACCTATTCTTTTTACGAGTACTCAGCAAGAATAGTTGGCGCTAAAGTTAAATCAATTTCTTCAATGATAGATAAAACTTACGCTATTGATCCCATAAAAGTTAAAAAAAGAATTTCACTCAGAACAAAAATAATATGGATTTGCAACCCGAATAATCCAACAGGTAACGCTATTCCTAAAGAATCCATCGAAAAAATTTTGGAAACTACAGATTGTATAGTTGTAGTGGACGAGTGCTTCTTTGAATTTCTTGGAAGAACCTGCCTACATCTCTTAGAAAAATTTGATCGCCTAATAATAGTTAGGAGTATGTCAAAAAATTTTGGTTTAGCGGGTTTAAGAATAGGTTATGCGATAGCCAACACTGAAATTATCGACAATATTTGGAAAGTTAAACCACTCTTTAACGTAAATTCGATAGCACAAGTAGCAGCTATTGCAGCGTTGGAAGACATAGACTATTATGAAGATGTATGGAAAAAAGTTGCAAACGAAAGGAAGTATTTAACTGAACGTCTTTCAAATTTAGAGAGGATAGAGGTCTTTCCTTCCACCACAAACTTTCTACTCATAAACGTTAGAAAGTGCAGAGAAACCCCCACAAGAATCTATGACAAACTAATTCAGCGAAAAATACTCGTTCTTCCGAGTTGGAGCATAGATTTTAGCGGATTGAAACCTGGCTTTTTTAGGATCCTTGTAAGTACAAGAGAGGAAAATGATAGATTCTTAAAAGAATTAAGTAAGGTAATTGGGAACTGTTAAGAATTTTCATGACTGACCTTAGATTTCAAGACCTAGGTCTCTTAGTTCCATTGCGACGTTATTATATATGTTTAGATACTCGTCTGAGGGTGTTATGGTCTCTGTATTGTAGCATTCGCGAAAACTTTTTCCTATCGGGGCATGTTCAATCTTGTTTTCATATTTTTCGAGAATGTTCTTGACGAGTTCATTTGCGACATTTCGTTTCATATTTGACTTAGCGATGGCGTGACCCACCTCAGCAGCCATTCTAGCTTCCATTCCTGTGCAATGATCGAGATATCTATTATTAGCTACTTCAACAGCCATCAAACTTAGTCCAGAAATGGTGCCTGCCACTGAATAAGCGGTTGCCTCATATAGAACCATATCTGTACATGGTCCTGATTTAAGTTCACCAGCAATTGTCACTAGTAAATGAGTGTTCCTACTAATTGATTGACCGACCATGCTAATTACCCATAATAGTTCTCTTGTTGTATTACAAAGACGCATCATGTGGATTGGAAAGCACATATGATAATGCGGTTGACAGAAAATGGAATTTTGAATTGCAGTAGCAACTGTTACTACAGCTGTTCCTTCAGGACCTCCTGCATAGCCACCCATGATAGGGCTATATAATGCTCCAATTACATTGCCGCTTGTTAGTAGATAAGCTACTTTGTTTAACCGTTCATAGTCTATCTTTAATTCTGGTAATGAGGCAACTAAGAATCCATCAGTCTTTCTAATCCCAAATTCAGGCTGATTTGCTGCAATGATGGCTGCTGTTGATTCAGCACTGCCAACAACATTATGTATACCTTTTTTGGGCTTTCCCACTTTTATTGCTGCTTGTCTTGTCAAAATGGCATTTAAAACAGCTGCGTAGATTTCAGATGGGGTATTTCCACTTATCGTCATTCCTCCTACGGTGTTAAGACCAATACCTCCACTAAATGTATCAGCTAACGGTTCTTTTGCATAACTCTGTAGCACACTTAGATAGATGTCCTCAGATACTGGGCTACCAGCTCCGAACATACAAAATGGGGGCTTTTTGTCCTCAATCTTCCTCGGAGTTAGTGTTGAGGAATCTTTTCCCTCCCCAAAAACTACCTCAGCAGGAGCGAACTTAAGAGCGTTTTTCACATATTCCTCATCAAATTTTATGCATCTTCGTGCATCAGTAACATATGTCCCTATCTCAAGATACAGGTCAAGGGCCGCTTGGTAGATATCGTCAGCTAAACTCTCGTCACTTGGTATAGGAGATTCTGGGTCATACCTTATATCATGTGCTTTAATAACTTCTTGCAAAGCTGGTGCTAACATTTTAAGGTCAAAATCTTTCTCTAAGCAAAAAAGGCCTAACCTTATTCTTGTCATAATATCCCAAAAACTCACTGATCGTTGATGAATTAGTTCCCAAATTTGTTGAGGTTCCATTAAAGCTTCCTCTTTCTTTAAACGTTTTGGACCCTTAGTTACTTCTAAGTTCTAAATATTTATAAAGTAGAAGTCGTGCACAGCTTGTTTTTAACGTTTATGGTGTAGCACTAATTTATAAACGTTTGTGGTTCGTTCGACTTATTTGGACAATGTGATTGTGCCGCCTGGGCTTAAGCGCGCGGATGAAAGTCTAAGTTTCACTTGAGGGGAAGAATTAAATAGTGCTTGAGTTTAATTTTTTGAAGGGCGAACGATGCTACCCTTCCTATTAGATATGATGGCAACGGTTGGCGTGTACTTGATTTTGACACTAAGTCTTAATTTAGATTCAGGTTATTGCGGAATCCCAAATTTTGGCAAGGTATTAGCGATGGCCGGGGGAGCATTTGTCGTCGCTTTTTTTCCTGGCAGAATAATTGCCGCGCTTTTGGGAATAAAAGGAGATTTTGTTGGGGATAATGCCTCGATGATCGTTCAAGTAAATCGCGTGCTTGCAGCCGATCTGGTAGGGAGTTTGACGTTATTTCTTGCTACTTTAATTTTGGCCATCGGCTTCGGTATGGCTTTAGGTTATCTATCGACTCGTCCCGCAATAAAAAGAGGCTTTGGCCCTTTGGCAATTACGTTGCTGGCGATGGGAGAGGTTCTCCGAGTGATAGGCCATAATTTTACCCCATTGGCTGGCGGAAGTATAGGTGTCTCAGTGCCTGACATATTCGCGTGGGCTGGAGGATATAGATTCGTTATCGCATCCATAGTGCTACTTATCGCTTCTTTGTCGATCTTCTTTTATGTTAATCGTTTGACGAATACCCCATTGGGTAGAATGTTAAGGGCGGTTAGAGATAACGAAGATGCAGCAAGGTCGCTTGGAATAAATATTGTTGGGGTGAAACTCAAAACTATCATGATCTCATCGGCTATTGCTTCGCTTGCTGGTGCACTATACGCCTTTTATTCAGGCACTGTGATCAGTATGGCTTATACGCGAGATTCATGGACATTTCTACCATGGGCTATGATGCTCCTTGGGGGCTCCGCCAATAACATAGGCATAGTGAGTGGAGTTTTCAGTTTCGTGTTTATCCGGAAATTAATAGTGATGTACAAGCATGGACTGGCCCCTTTTCTCCCCTTCGATATCTTGTGGTTTGAACTCATATTATACGGGATGATGGTTATCCTAATTCTGTTGTATAGGCCAATGGGCATTATACCGGAAAAACCCACTCCAACGTTGAAAGCTGATACGATTAAAAAATTGCAAAAAACTTCCTTTTGAAAGTTTTAAACACATGGATCTATTGAATAAACGAAGAAAATAAAACGTGGCCATAGGAGGATGCATGTATAAAACAAATTCATGGTTTTGATGGAATTATTTGAAGGGTACAGGTAGCTTGCGGAGTAGCATTAACTTTTTATGCCCAGATAAACTTTGCCTAACTTAGCGTGGGTTAAAAGACCCTTGGCATCGCCTTCGTAAGCTACCCTTCCGCTGATTAAAAGGATAGCATCATCTGCGAGTTGAAGAGCCCTTTTTGCAGCCTGTTCGATCAGCACCACAGTTGTTCCGTATCTATTTCTGAGTTCTTGTATTTTGTTTAATATCTCAGTGGCTATCTTTGGAGCGAGGCTGGCAACTGGTTCATCGAATAAAATTATTTCAGGTTTTCTCATCATTGCCATTGCCATCGCTATCATTTGTCTTTCTCCACCGCTGAGGAGCCCGCATTTTTTGTTCATGAACTTACTCAATATCGGGAAATCACCCAATACCTCCTCGGCGCGTTCCTTGCTTTCGTCTTTATTCATTGTATAACTAGCCAGCATGAGATTTTCTTTAACCGTGAGATTTCCAAAAACGTTTTCCGTTTGCGGTAGATATGATATGCCCCGCCTAGTCACCAAATGGATTGTTAACTTCGTGATGTCTTCGTCCTTGAAAAAAATCTTTCCGGAGTATACCTGCGTTAACCCCATAACCGTCTTCACCAACGTGCTCTTGCCGCTTCCATTTGGCCCTACGATTGCCACAATTTTCCCTTTTTTGATGTACGTCGTGATGTCAAAAAGCACTTGGAACTTACCATAACCGGCATTTAGCTCCTTGATTTTTAACATCTACTCCCCCAGATAGCTTTCTATTACTCTCGAATCGTTCAAAACTTTGTTCGCCTTCCCTTCTGAGATAACTCTTCCCCTATCCAACGCGTAAACGTAGTCGACATAAGGTAAAACTGGTTCTAACCTATGTTCTATTATCAAAAAGGTGACCCCAAACTTCTTCTTCAATTCGACAAAATATGAAAAAATCTTATCGATCAGAGTTGGGAATATCCCCGCAGCGGGCTCGTCCATCAAGATCATTTTAGCTCCGCTCATTAGCGCTCTCCCAGTTTCAAGAAGTTTCATTTGTCCTCCGCTCAGCTCAGAAGCTTTCTTGTCCCATATATTGTCTAAGTCAACCGTTTTTAGGGTCCTGAAAGCTTTCTCTGTCGCATCCTCCTCTCTTTTGACCCATGTTTTTTTAAAACAAGCTTTGAGAAAACCCGTCCCGGGATTCTCTTGGTAAGCCGTGAGTATATTTTCTAAAACCGTAAGTTTTATAAATAGTTGTGGGATCTGATAAGTTCTTACCAAACCCATTTTGCATATTCTGTCCGCCGTCCATCCAGTGATATCCGTACCTTCAAATTGAACCCTGCCTTTATCAGGCTTGTAAGTTCCAGAAACCACATTTATTAAAGTTGTTTTGCCGCTTCCGTTTGGGCCAATTAACATCGCCAATTGCCCCTTCTTTATACTCGTGTTGACATCGTCCAAGGCAACTAAACCCCCAAAAGTCTTCCTGATCCCCTTAAGAGCAAGCAAATTATCCTTTGACATCACTTTTTTCCCCCAAGGGTATAATTTTAACCTTTCGGTCGACTGGGCTTTGGGATTAAAGATATGCGCGCAGAACGGTTAGACAGGGATTTGGAAAACGAGCTGAAGAAGATCCTTAAAGAAGTAGAAAAGAGAAATCAAGCGAGGAAGTAGATATGCTATAAATTAATCTCGTGGTCTAACAGAAGACCGATAATGTCCTTAATATCTTTCTCATTTAACTCTACGATCTACGCGCCTATGAGAAGGAAACTTAAATAGTTTTCCCTATTCTAACCCTTCACAAATCACCCCATTCATCATTCACCCATTCATTTTTAGCTGGCTTCGCTGCACGTACTCATACGAGCGCAAAGCCCCTTCTTTAGCAGCTCAGGTCCATCCAGTCATGCGCACGGTCGCACAGACCAGCCCTTCAACGGACCAGCGCGCGCTCACTCGTGCGCCGCACAAAACACAAAATGAAAAACCTTAATAACTAAAAGAAATTATTAACAGACAGGTGAAAACATGAAGACAATATACGTAATAGTATCCGTTTTAATAGGCATTCTTGTCGGAGCAGGTGTCGGCTGGCTCAGCAAACCAGCAGTTGAGGTGCCCGGTGCAACGGTGACAGCGCCCGGAGTAACAGTGACACAAACGGTGGCTGGTCCAACAGTGACGAAGACGGTGACACCCGAAGTTCCGGTGGGATTAACAGGTGAAGTAAAAATCGGTTGGGTGGATGGGCTCACTGGAGGAAACGCTTTCTGGGGAGAACAGGCTATAACTACAGCAAGAATTGCGCTCGAGGAAGTGAATCAATATCTTACTGAAACAGGCGCTGGTTGGACGATGACATTGGTGGTAGAAGACTCAGGAACAAAACCTGATGTGGCTTTGGATAAATTGAAGAGCTTGCATGCAATGGGTATAACAATCGTTAGCGGGTGGGGTACCAGTGGAGATCTTAGGGGTTCCATGTCGTATGCAGATGCCAATAAAATTTTATTATTATCTTATGGCTCAACCGCGATTGATTTGGCCGTAGAAGGTGATTACACCTATAGACTCATGCCCACCAGCGTTCAAGAGGGAAAAATGTTAGCAAGTCTGTCAGTCTACAAGGGAATAGAATATTTGATCCCACTTTGGAGGGGAGATGCATGGGGAGACAGCGTAGTAACTGCCACTAGAGCATCTTGCGCAGAAGTTGGAATTGAAGTGGATGAAGGGATAAGATATTCCCCCGATGCGGTTGAGTTCAGTGCAGAGGCCAGTACTCTTAACTCAAGAGTTCTTGATGCCATAGGAAAGTACGGAGCCGATAAAGTGGGTTGGTTCATTGTTTGTTTCGAGGAGGGAAAAGCTATCTATGAAGCATTGGCGGCTTATAACCCTCTGGATTGGGGAATAAATTGGTTAACGAACGATGGACCAAGTTTGTGTGATTGGGTGGTAGAGTCACCAATAATAGCTGAGATTGTCTCTAAGGCCGATTGTATTTTCCCGGCTAAAATGCCGACCCCAAGTGGAAAAATGGAGGCAGTTCAGGAGGAGGTAGAAGCTAGGTTGGGAAGGACAGCGGACCTGTATGGGCTCAATGGTTATGACTGCGTTTGGACTTTAGCCCTTGCTCTTCTCGCTGCTGATAGATACGACGCGGATGCTGTCAAAGCCCAACTGCCCATGGTCTTTGAAAGTTACCAGGGCGTTGGAGGATGGTCACCCTTGGATAAATATGGAGATAGATCAGGGCGCAATTTTGGGTTGTATAAAGTGGCGGAGATAGAAGGAGTTTACAGATGGGTACAAGCGGGTATGTGGGACTTCGGTACGGAAGCAGTATCTTGGTTACCCGAATATACAGTGGTATATTAGAAACTAAGTCTAGGTCGTTAAGACAACGCTCATGTAAATACCGGGATTTGGGGATGGTTAACCCCATTTTTATATTATTGTACAGTTTAACATAATCTTCTTTGGGCCTGATCTTGCCAATGTCGCAGCACTCCTGAAAAGTTTTACCGAGGGGGCGCTTTCGTAAGTTGAGCCGCATATTTTTATGCTTATTCTTAGCAACAGCCATTTCCCATAGATTTCCACCGGAAACCGTGCCCGTAAATCCATGTGTAGCTGCCTCATAAAGAACCACTGGTGTAGAAGGACCAGCGGCAGCAAGCCGTTAGACATTGAGATAAAGGGATACATTTAGCCAGTGCTTGATATGTCACGCTTATCACCCAAAGGAGTTCGCGGGATGTATTAAACGAGTGGAGGAGACGAATGGGAAAGTAATTCGAGTAATGGGCTTGAGCAACTATCGATGCTTGAATGTGCGATGCGACACCCGTCACAGCCGTGCCTTCCGCCCCTCCGCAATATTCACCATACATGGGGCCGAATAAAGCACCCGTACTGGTGAAAGTGGACCATCCTGTTTAAACTCGAGTAATCTATTCAGCTCGGCAATCGAAGGAACAAACCTACCATCCGACAATCTCTCACCCCATATGGGATTACTGGCTGCGATTTGCGCGGTATCGGTTTCAGCAGTTCCGACACTTTGTAAAAAAATACCGGGTCTCCCAACCCTTCTTGTAGCCTCCCTAAACATCACTGCGTGGGCAATTGAACACTGTAGCGCGATGGTACGAGAAGGTATTTAAGTTTGCGCACCCAAGCCATGGTGCGAGCGCTGGTTCCATAAGCGGCGTGTCATGGTTAGGCCCATCGTCCTCGGGATGGCGCTGCCTCCCTTTTGGTAGGCGTTAGCGCGATTGAGGGATAGACGGCGAAGTCATATTGCCTTGAATGAGTGAGTAGGGGTACTGGGTGAAGAAAGTATATTAGTCACCTTCTCATAGGGGCGCATGCCTATAATTTGACTAGTCAAAAAGCCTAGAGAAAAGCGCCGATATACTTAATAATAATGTGTTTGCAATAAACAATCAGGTGTCTTGTTGGTCAATCCTTTATTAATTGACGGGATAGTTTATGCTAGCCTTCTCTCCTGTTTAGCTATCGGTTTCACGTCGATTATAATGACCACTCGAGTTTGGAATATAGCGTATGGGTCTATGGTAACATTTGGGTCCTTTATCACATTAACTGCGGGTGAAGTATGGAAAGCACCCGTCTACAGTCAACTTTACTTAAGTTTCATCGTACCCGCAATTATTTCACTAGCATTATATACCCTACTTCTTAAACCCCTCATTCGAAGGGGCGCTTCCGATATCGCATTATTTGTTTTAACATTTGCTTTCGCTTTTATCCTGTTAGGTTTGCTAAACATCTATGCCGACTATTTGACGGAAGTATTCAAGTTACGCGCGAGATTGTTTTTTCTAAGGGGGTTAGACATTTGGATCTTGGGACTACCCGGCATTGCGATCTTCGCTCCAACCTTAACGATATCTGTAATTGTACTGCTACACCTATTTCTAACGAGAACCAAGTTTGGAACCGCGATGAGGGCAAGCATCGAGAACCCATCCCTCGCGGGCGCTATAGGCGTAAACGTTAACTTAGTTTATTCTGTATCCTGGTTTTTAGCTGGGGGTCTTGCAGGACTCGCAGGAGGACTCCTCCCCCTGTGGATTTTGTGTCATCCTAGCACGGGGGATGTTCTTCTACTGAGCATATTCGCCGCGAGTTTATTGGGAGGAGTACACAGCATCTACGGCGCCGTATTGGGGGGAGCCATCGTGGGACCAGCCGAAGTATGGGGAACCGCTGGTCTAGCAATGTGGTTGGGGGCATGGGTAACACCTTATAGGCCTTTGATACCTTTACTCATAATGACGATCATTTACCTAATGGCCCCGGAGGGCCTTACTGGTATTAACTGGCGGGAGAAATGGGTTAGAATGAGAAAACGTTTGTGCGAAAATCATAACACAAGGTATTAATTGAGCAATATACTTTTAAAATATTATCAGAACCCAGAAACTTGGGGAAGTAAAGTTGCTCCCGAACTTTCTAAACCCAGAGTTGATTGCTGTTATTGGCCTATCAGAAAACTGGCAAGGTAGGATACGAGTCCCTCAAAAACTTGGTTGAGGGATTCGGCGGCATGATTTATCCCGTGAATTCTGCTGCGGACAGCGTGCTGGGTTTGAAGTAGCGATTCTCGATATCGAAAGCGTCTCAGTAACATCTAGTTCTGGTCGTCAGGTTCGCAGGCCGCGCACATGTTCTCGGGGACCCTAGGCGGGCGCTTAAGCTCAAAAAGCGGACCCCGTTTAAATACGCGCGCTAGCCCTTATTTATCATAGGCCCTTTTTCTTTATAATCTCTATAGGGGGCTTCGTAGCCTGCGTCTGCATGTCTTACTATTCCTATGCCGGGGTCCACTGTGAAGAGGCGTACAGCTTTTTCATTTGAAATTCAGCCCCCAATCCTCCAACTTGTCGATAAACTTGTCATGAATTTTAACATACTTCTCCGTGGGCTTCACGCTAGTCAGATCGTAGCACTCTTGGAATCTTAAACCCAGTGGTGGATCCTCGAGTCTACTCTCATAACTAGCCAATAGTTTATTCACAAAATCGTTAGCAGCGTCTCTACTCATCCCTGCGGCGGCATATCCCACTTCACAACCGACCCTGCCCTCCATACCCGTATTCCTATCCAAATACTGACTCTTCGCCGCAGAAGCATTGTTTATATGTATCCCCGAGGCAGATCCAACTATCGACATCGCCGCTATCTCGTTTAGAACCATATCGGTGCATGGTCCAGCTGCGGTTATAGCTTCACAAGCCGTAAGCAAACGCGTATTTCCACTAAGAGCTTGCCCCACGATACTTGCCACCCATAGAGACTCCCTTGTCGTACTGCAAGAATACCTGAAGTGCAATGGTGCAAAATCTGAATAATCTACTTGGTGAACGAGCAAGCCTTGAAGATGATGCGCCAAGGTTACAACAGCGGTTCCTTCAGATCCTCCAGAAAACCCTCCAATCAAAGGTACATAGACTCCACCTAAGTTCTGACAACATTGCAGAAAATATGCCGCCTTATTCAATTGGCTGTTATCCGTCTTCAGCTCACTCATAGATGCAATTAACACCCCATCGACCGGCCTTACGCCAAACTCTGGCCTTGCTGCCGCCATAAACGCAGCATCGGTTAGCGCACTTCCAAGTATATTATGGAAACCCATATTTGGCCTATTTGCTCTCCTAGCGCCCTCCTTCACAAGTATTACATTCCAAATAGAAGCCAAAATCTCCGTCGGTGATTCTACCTTTGGCTTTATACCAAATATCGTATTTAATGGAAAACCTCCACTAGCAGTATCAGCCAATGGGTTTTGTACGTAGCTTTGGATGAGTTTCACATAAACATCCTCTGAGACTGAGCATCCTCCAGATGTAAAACAGAATGGGCGGTTTTGGTCGCCAATTCGTCTATGTGTCATCGCTCTCTCCTCTTTACCTTCGCCAAACGTCACTTGTTTAGGAGAATTTTTCAATGCTTCCTTTATTTCACTCTCGTCAAAAATAATTCTCCGGCGAGTGGTTATGCAATAGGTGCCCGTGTAGCAGTAAAGGTCTAAGGCCGCTTCAAAAACGTCATCGGCCAGACTGTTGTCCGAGGGCACTACAATTTTCGGGTCAAACTTGATATCATAATTTTTTAACACTTCATTTAGCTTTGGAGTCAGAACCCTCAGATCGAAATCCTTTTCTAGACAGATAGGGCCTTCTTGCGCTCTCTTTGCAACTTCTATTATTCCATCTAAGGTCAATTCATTTACCTAAATTGTGTAATAAAACTTTATTTTTAAACATTGTTATCTGCCTATAGCGCGCGCTCCGGCGCCAAGATGGCTTTAGTCTCGAGTAAGGCTAGAATGATTTTTGAGAAAATTTCCAATGGTGTAGAATACGTTGAGCTGGCGGCTCACCCCAACTTTCATTCTATATCTTCATAGAATCACTCTGTTTTCCACATTTGAAATATGCCCTTGGAGACGAAATGCTTTGTCGGCTTCGAGATTATGGTTAACCGGTAATATGGTTTTGGCAAAACTTCAGGAGACATGAAACCCTTCCACGCATTAATTATTACAATCCACCTATTACAAGGGCGAGAAGTAGACGCTTTGATCATTCAGAGCCTTCGACAACTTTCAGTACATTACTTGCTACCATGTGCCAGCTAACATAAATCTAATCTATTACCTGCATAGGCAAGGCGCAATACTACCTGTGAAGAAATAAAAGTGATTCGGAGAGCTGTTGCCATGGCTGAGGTTATGATAAGAACTAAAAGATGCTTGGAGGGATGGTGTAAAAGAGTGGGAGGTAGCTGCTAAGGCGGGATATGCCCTGAGAATGACTGATCCAAACGCCTTTCCTGCATGGGCCTCTTCGTGATGTCTGGAGATAGAGCGGCTTATTTGGAGAGAGTTTTCGCGTCGCGCCATGGTCTGCGAACCAACCAGTGAGCAAAAGAAATTGTATAAAGTAGCTTGGGAAGCTGATCAAAAGGCTGTAGAAGCCATTAGGCCTGGATTGAGGGGCTTAAAAATAGATGCTGAGGAAAAACTTCACAGCGGATATTACATCAGCTTCTTTTTATTTCCTTTCTAATTTGGGTTTCTAAACGTCAAGATACTCTTCTCTCTCCCAATCAGTTACCAAAGTGCAATATTCTAACCACTCATTCCTCTTTATGGCTAAGTACTTTTCAAAGGTTTGATCACCCAGAACTCTTCGAATTAAAGCATCTTTCTCCATTTCATCCAAGGCTTCCCCAAGTGAAGCTGGCAACCTGTCTATCCCCCTCTTTCTTCTCTCTTCGACAGATATGTGGTAAACACTCTCCTCGATGGGGTCAGGCGGTATGAGTTTTTTCTTAATACCATCTATACCCGCCTCGATGATACACGCAAAAGCTAGGTATGGGTTGCATGAAGCGTCGACTGGTCTGTACTCAAATCGGACTTTCTCAGGCGATGAGGCGGGAATTCTGATCAGTGCGGACCTGTTATACATACCCCATGAGAGATAAACAGGTGCCTCAAAACGAGGCACCGGGACTAATCGCTTATACGAGTTTATGGTAGGTGTGTTGATGGCTGCTAAGGCCTTAGCGTGCGCTAATAGCCCTCCGATAAAATATAGCGCATTCTTAGAGAGACCATACTCTGAGTTGGTATCCGAAAAGAGATTCTCACCAGTTTTGGTGTTCACTAAGTTTATATGTGTGTGCATTCCAGTCCCCACTCTTTCAGCGTATGGTTTAGGCATAAATGTTACAACTAATCCCCTTGATTCAGCGATGGCTTTTACTGCTCTTTTATAGAAAACAATAGTATCTGCTGCTTTTAATGCAGGAGCAGCTTGAAAGTTTATCTCTCCCTTAGAGTGCGGGACCTCATGATGTATCTTGTCAGGCATAATTCCCATTTGCTCGAGAACCGACGCCATCTCTTTCTTAGGCTCATAAGCCCCATCTGATGAGGGGGGTGACATGTACCCACCTTCGTCCACTATCATGAGTTTATCATCAATTTTTTTAAGATAGTACCATTCCATTTCAGGCCCAAAAATAGCTTCAACATCTTCTCCAAGTTCTTTTTTCATGTTATTGATAGTTCTTTTTAGAATGAATCTGGGATAACTTTGGAGAGGTTTACCATCAGTTCCGTAGACATCGCATATTAACCCGGCTGTCTTTTCGTCCTCCCATGGAAAAATTGTGAATGTGGATATATCCGCTTTTAAAAATGCGTCGCTACGCTCTATCACCAGCCCTAACCCGCCTGAGGATCCATCGAACCCTGTGCCCAAACCATTTTCAAGGTGGCTCTTCAGTTTATTACTAAGCACTACCATTGAACGAGTTCGTCCAAACAAATCTACATATATTAGATTAACGAATTTTATTTCTTCTTTTTCAATTGTCCCAAGAAAGTTTGTTTTATCCAAGTTCCTGCCCTCCTTATTTTATTGTAAAGACTATTTTATTAGCCTCTCACATGTTTTATACTTGTCGATAACCTTCTCATTTAATTCTACGCCCAGTCCAGGTTTATCTGGCAGAATTAGTAAATCTTTCTTCCATTCAAGTCCTTGTGCAGGATCCTCTACTAGAAACTCGGAGGGTGTCCACTGATCTATATACTTAACGTTTTCATGTGCCATCGCAAAGTGACCTTCAGCTGCGCACAAAATGCTTGTCTCTATGGTGCATCCTACCATACATTTCATGTTTGCTGATTGCGCAATTGTTGCTATTTTCTGAGCGTTATACAAGCCACCGCTTTTGATCAGTTTTATGTTGAGCATATGAGCAGCTTTCATTTGGATTATCTGCATAGCATCAAATGGTGACCAAACTGATTCATCAGCCATTATGGATAGTCTAACAGACCTTGTTACCTCAGCTAAACCCATCAGGTCCTCCCAATAGACTGGCTGTTCAGCAATTTGAAGGTCAAAATTCTCCATCCTTCGCAAAACTCTTATCGCCGTTGGGACATCCCACCCCTGATTAGCATCTGCAATGAGATCTATTTCAGGTCCGATTGCTTCTCTGGCAACCCTGACTCTTTCGATATCCTCCAGAGGGTCTGTACCAACTTTTATTTTGATCGAATAAGTAAATCCTTCCTTGACCCTTCTTTTCAGGATCTCTGAGACCAGTTTTGGCTCATGAATGTCACATGTCCCGTTGATGTGTAATCTATCCTTTGTTCTGCCACCCAATAGGTCGTAGACAGGAGCTCCAAAGTGTTTACCAATGAGATCATACAACGCTAAGTCGATGGCACATTTTGCACTGGTGTTTAATTCCGTTGCCCTATCCATTTTCTTATGAATCATCTGGATGTTGAGAGGGTCCTCGCCTATCAAAACTGGACCAATATACTTTTCTATAGTTAGAAATGCGGACTCAAGGTTCTCTCCAGTTATATGAGGCCGCGGAGCCCCCTCGCCAATACCAATTAATCCATTGTTAGTAAAAATCTGTACTATTATATGCTTTGCTACGTCTTGCTGTGCTCTAGAAGTCTTAACTGTCTTCTTCATAGGGACTTCCAAAGACGCGACTTTAATTTCGGTTATCTTCATTTCGCTTTCACCTCACTAGATCATAGAGGTATATACATTCTTTCCCAAGTTTCCCGCCATAATTTCCCGCTGTGATTTTCTTTACTCCTCTCACGGATATGGCCTTCTCCATTCCTGCTTTCATAGCTTTTTTCGCACATTCTAGAGTTAGTCCATTTATGATTATTTCGTACACACAATGCACACCATCCGGTATCTTACTATCCCTAACTTTATTAGAGATACACGCGCAGTAAGGATCGTTCGTTGTTGCGACAGCATCTTTGTAGAGGTTTCCTCCGACCTTGGTTCCTGAAGCCGCTATTCTTCCAGTAACGTAAGGAACATCCATAATAGCTTCAAGTGCCATTTCCGCTGCCAGCAATGCCGATCCTTGAGAATCGCCCATAATCAAAAAGTTCCCTCCAGCAATACCTTTTGTTACCCCGAATCTCTTTTCTACATAGAGAAAACCGTCCATACGGGGTATCTTATACATCTTTCTACCGAAAACGTCTACGATCTCTTCATAACCGTCGCCAAACAATTGTACAGGCGTGTGTTCTATTTCCACAAAGTCTTCAGCCATCTCTGGAGGCAGTGCATCAAACACCGCTGTTGTCGGAATAGGAAACACCCCCTTCCGAATACGGGTTACAAGCCAATGATCCAACTCCTTCCTTTTTCGATCTCCAACTTGCAATATGTATCCAGGCCTTTTATCAGGAGTCTCGGTTCCACTTGCAGCGCGTTCAATAGACGCCTCAGAGGGAGGAAGAGTCGCCGATCTTCCAAGACCCTTCGTTTCTAGTGCAGACTCCAACGCCCATCGTCTCGTCGCTGCCGTAATCAAAATCCTTGCAGTATACATCGAGAAAACCTCGGCGAAGGTATCCTCAATCACAACCTCATTTATTTTCATAATTTTCCATCCGATCTTTGCTGGACCACTATGGCATGCGCTAAATTAAAAGATTAAAATCTTATATAACTTTACCTAAGAGGAAATCGAAGTCATCCAAATCATCTATCACTTTACCAAGCCGTTAAACGAAGAATCTTCCAAGAACTCTTCGGGCCATTCGGCTGCGGGCTTGATAATCACATTGGTTGATATGTCCACGCGGCGTATCTATTTCTCAGCCATGACGTAGGCTTTGCCCTTTTTGGCTTTCTTGACGCGCCAACGACAGCGATCGACTTCGCTTCAAAGAACTTCGAGGACACCATTTTCCGTCAACGCGCTACTTCGAAGCCTAGAGTTCTTAACTTGTTTTCAACTATTTTAAATATTTGTTATGACATCCTCTCCCAGATGACCTTGCGGGTTTTCAATGGACCCTGTGGCAACCATATTGCCGGATATTAAGTCGACAATATGGCCAACTATTTCTGAAGCGCCGATGTCTACGGCTAATCCGAACAAATCAGATGACGGATAGCCAGGCTTAACAGCAATGACTCTATGATCGTCCCTTACGGTAAGCGTTATATTCCAGTTTGCTCTCCGGCGGAATCATCATCGTAACACTTCGGAGGATATGATTTGACGAGTCAATCTCTAGCCAAAAACAATTTCCGACTGGGCTAAATGTTTCCTTTTAGCCTCCGTTACTTCGCTTACAGCATCAGAGTTCCTAACGATCATCCTACACTTTCCACAAGACCCTTACCGCTACATTAGGCCTAATGCAAAATTCTGCTTCCTCCGCCGCTTGAAAAACCGTAACTCTAAGTGCTGTTTTTATCTTCTTTCCTTCAGACTTAAAAACTACCGTTACATCACTCGTCATCGGTTCACCTAGCCTTTTACTTTTGATCCTCTCGTGTGTTTCAATATTTACTGAAAACGTCATTAGGTGGCTTTGGAGGGTATCCTAGGTATGGGAGGAGGGGACATCTTAATCATTTTTTATGTGTTTCTTTTAATCCGTTTATGAACTTGTCTAGATCTTTGAATGATATAAAAAAACTTAAGTCGTTTTTCTCGAATTTTCCATAAATCCTTGCACCTGAACATGCACTTACTAGGTTTGGTTTACCTGTATTGTAGGTGTAGACAGCACCGTAGGCACAGGGCAAGGCACCTGATCCCATTAAAAAACTGAGGTTTTCCCCATTTTCGTACGTGTAGGCGTGTATACATCGTGTTGCTTGCCATGTGTTAACTGGTAAAAATACTAAGTCGGGTCTAAAATGTATTTTACTTAGAGGGCCAACCGCTATGCCTATGCATTTCGTTTTAGGCAAGTTTTCAATGAACCACCTCTTGGCAATATCCTTTGTTTTTACATATTTCATGTGGTTTTTAAAGTGGATATCTTGAAGAAGCCCCATCCCAAAAACGAATCTTTCATGATGGCAGGAGAGCTCGTTTTCTGTTGCTGCATGAACATAACCTCCTCGACTTGCAATCTTCAACATCTGGCAAGAGTACACTTTCTTTTTTACTAAAGTAACCCCAACGAGTTCGTTCTCGTCCATTACAATTTCCAACCAACAGGATATTCATCGATTCTTAGTAAGTCAGCAATTGTCTGTTCCAATTCTTTCAACTGCATTCTTCCATTTCACCTTCGATCAATGACCCTTTTCAGTATTTTCTTTTGCCTTCATTCACTTAAGACCTTTGATGACATACATATACTGTTTTCTACTTCTACCCTTGTCATTAATGTTGGAGTCGTAATTCTTCGTTCATATTTGTTTCCGTTGTTACGATTATGCTAACGTTACAAACAGGTTTTCCGTAGTTAAGGAATCCTCATTTAACTCTGCATCCATTTGTATCTCCACTTTCTTAGCCAAGTCTAGGCTTGTGAGTCGTCATATCTTTTGATGAAGTCTCCAAGAACTCTGAAGGAACTATAACTTCTTTAGGCCTTTTGTCAACGCCAATGCCATCGCGAAAGGTATACTTGACAACTGAACTTCAAGTGGAAACATAGCGTTATTATAGGAATGGAACGCCGATATCCATTAGTTCTTTTTTAACTTTATTATAAAGTTCCACGTAATCCTCCCGTGGCGTGATTGTTTTTATATCGTAACACTCTGAGAAGGTTTTCCCAATTGGAGCCTCAGTTAATTTGTTTTCATATTTAGGTAATATCCTTTTTACGATGTCGTTTGCCTCGCTTCGTTTAATACCTTTTTTGGCTATTCCGTGTCCAATTTCGCATGCCATCCGGGCTTCCATCGGCGTGGCACGATTCTTGTACTTATTTCTCGCTACGGCGATCTCCCATAAGTTTGCGCCTGAGACCGTGCTCACTAATCCATGTGCAGCTGCTTCGTAAAGCACCATTGGAGTAAACGAACCAGCCGCCGTGAAACCATTAGACAGTGAGATAAAAGGTGTATTTCTGGCTAACGCTTGATATGTTACGCTTATTAACCATAGGAGCTCCCGAGATGTGTTGAATGAGTACTTGAAGTGAATCGGGAAGTAGTTTGAATAATATGCTTGATTCACCATTAGCGCCTGAATGTGATATGCTGTCCCCACTACAGCCGTTCCTTCCGCTCCACCACAATATCCACCATACATAGGACCGTGCAACGCACCAACAAAGCATCCATATTGATGAAAATGAACCATTTTGTTTAAGAGTGAGTAATCCACCTTGAGTTCAGCGATGGATGCAACAAATCTACCATCAGTTAACCTCTCACCCCAAGTGGAGTTACTAGCCGCTATTTGAGCAGCGTCGGTTTCAGCGGTTCCTACACTCTGTAAGAATATGCCGGGTCTTCCAACCCTTCTGGCAGCCTCCCTAAACATCATTGCATGAGCAATTGAACCCTTAATTTCAATTGGTGAACCTGCTTTGATGCGTATTCCCTCGATCGTGTCTAAAATGGGCGCACAAACTCCATCTGCAAGAGGCTCCTGTAAATATGCCATTGACATAGGGATAAAAAGCTCTTCATCACACGTTATATCCGGGCTAAATAGACAAAATGGTCTTTTACTGTCCTCTATCTCCCTATGACACATCCTCGTAGCATCTTTACCACTACCAACCACTATTTCTCTTGAGGATAGACTCATCGCCTCCTTTATTTCACTTTCATCAAATAAAATTCTTCTGTGAGTACTTAGACAGAGGGTTCCAACCTCAAGATATAGTTCTAATGCGGCTTTCCAAACGTCGTCAGCTAACGAGTTGTCGGAGGGTATAATTACTTCTGGGTCAAATTTTATATCGCGCTCCTTTATGACGCTTTGAAGCTTGGAGTAGAGCACTTTAAGATCGAAATCTCTCTCTAAACAAATTGGACCTGTTTCAGCTCGCTTAAGAACTTCATTTATTCTCCATGGAGGAACCAACCTCATTGCCTCCTCTTCTTTTCAATAAGCCTTTGGGCTAATCTAACAGCCTCTTCAGCGGTTTCAGCCCATCCATCTGCTTCTATCTCCTCAGCCCATTCTCTATTTGTTGAACCCCCACCGACCATAACGATGAATTCATTTCTAACCCCCATTGCGTTAAGTAAATCAATAACCTCCCTCTGGGCAGGCATCGTAGTTGTCATCAACGCGGATAAACCGATTATATCCGGCTTAACCTCCGTCGCTTTCTCAACAATTTTCATGGAATCGACGTCCCTGCCAAGGTCATAAACTTTGAAGCCATTGACCGCAAGTAGTAAAGCTAGGATGTTTTTCCCTATGTCATGGATATCACCTGAAACCGTTGCTAAAACCACAGTTCCCGCCCTCTTAGATTCTAACTCTTCCCTCTTCTTTTCACTTATCCCACTCATGAGAACATTTGATGCAGATTCCATCGCTTCACCTGCTAGCAATAATTGTGGGAGAAAAAATTCCCCAGTTTCAAATTTTTCTCCCACAATTTTTGCAGCAGAGGAAATGCCTTCCTTGATAGCTTTGACTGGATCTACACCTGCCTTTAAAATCTCTCCAGCAACTTTTTTGGCAGCTTCCTCATCACATTCAATGACGCTTTGCCTTAATTTTTCAATCAAAACCTTCTCACTCAAAACCAACACCTTGTTTTTGTTTTGAAAATTCGTTCCTAATTAGACTTGCGGTTATCTGGTTCTGTTCGTACTAATCTGCTTGTGTTGGTTTATGCTATTTTAATAGTGGATGCTTTTATGCTCGGCCTTTTTCCATTAGTAATTGTCTGTATGTTACTTCAACCGTAGCTGCGGCTGGGAAGAAGTACTGTACGTCTTTTATTGGATCGTAAAGGACGAATTATTTGTTTGAAAAAGAGCCTTGCATAACACTCCCGGTGGACACATCTAGAACATACATATCTATCATCTTCGACATAGGCAAAAGCATATTCATGTCGATGCTCTTCTAGATACTTTTCCTTTCCCAATCAGTGACCAAAGTGCAATATTCTAGCCACTCATTTCTCTTTATGGCTAAGTATTTTTCAAAGGATTGATCGCCCATCTCCCAGAGGACGAGGTGCGCGGATTGATCGACGCTTGCGGGAGCCAGCAGGACTGGGTTCGACCTCCCGGGGACATGCTTGAGGTGAAGGGGAAGAATATTAAAAGATTTAAATCTTATATAACTTTACCTTAATTATGCTAGGGTAAAATTTCGCAGAACAGTGAGAGAAAAAATGCTGATGGGGGATTATATTTGTTGGAGGGTTCTTACCGAGCTGGTTTAATAAAGCCCTCGGCCATCCGAAGGATGCTTGAGTTGTCAGCGAGAATGGAAAACGTTGTTCATTTGGAGCAGGGTGAGCCCAACTTCACAACGCCTAAGCACATTTTGGAGGCAGCTAAAGATGCTATGGAAAGAGGTTTCACACATTATACAGAAATGAACGGAACATTAGAGCTGCGCCAAGCTATAGCTGAAAAGCTTGAAAAGGACAATGGCATCGATGTAGATCCACAAACAGAAGTGACGGTGACCTCTGGCTCTCAGGAGGCTATGCTCATCGCTGCGCTAGGGTTCCTAAACTCAGGCGACGAAGCTTTAGTTCTGGAACCATATTATCCAGCTTATTTTGAAGATACCTTATTAGCTGAAGCCGTGCCTATCACGGTTCCCCTCAGTGAGGAAAGAGGTTACGGAATAGAGCTGGAGGCCCTAGAGAGGAAAATAACAACCAAGACAAAGATAATTTGGATATGCAACCCATCTAATCCTACAGGGCACGTGTTCTCTAAGGAGGCCCTCGAAGTCATAGCTGAGGTGGCGCAAAGGCATAAGCTAATAGTTTTCGTGGACGAGATATATGAGAAACTTGTTTATGACGGCGCAAGACATATCAGTGTAGGTTCTTTGCCCGGCATGGAGGACAAAACAATAACAGTAAACGGTTTCTCAAAGGCATACGCAATGACCGGGTGGAGAATCGGCTATGTGGCGGCTGAAAAGGGACTCTCAGCTATATTGCGTAAAATGCATTATTACGCAGTCTTATGTCCAAACGCAATCTCACAAAAGGCAGCCCTCGCAGCGTTAACAAGCCCGCAAGACTGCGTTCAAGAAATGGTTGCAGAATACAACAGAAGAAGAGAACTGGTAATCAATGAACTCAATAAAATAGAATCCTTGCTTTACACAGCACCGAAAGGAGCATTCTACGTTTTTCCAAATTTTTCAAGTTTTGATCGATCGGATGAAGCACTTGCATTACACCTCTTAGAGAAAGCTAGGGTTGTGACGGTGCCCGGCTCAGGTTTTGGAAAAGCCGGTGAGGGGCATCTAAGAATATCCTATTCCGCTCATTATGAACAAGTTGAGGAGGGAATAAAGCGAATACGGATGTGCCTTGAGTCTAGAACGTAAACTCTATGCATCACAAGTTAAGGCATTGCCCTTAAACGCTTTCAGCCTACTTTCATATGCGATTTCATATGTGCTGTATATTGCTTTGGCAGCTTCTCCTAATTTCCTCCTTTCCTCTTGGGTAAGAGCGTGCTCAATTGTAGGTCCAATGCTCATTCCAAGCTTCAAAGGAATGCTAACATGTACAGGCTCAGGTATTTCAGCCGTCTTATAGGGTGTTCCTACCGAAAGTAAACTATGTGTATTTAGAGCGATGGCTCTTACAATTTCTCTAAAAGCAGTGGCAGGGCCATACATCGTGCCACCAAGCTTCTCAAGTATGGCTTCAGTGTTTTCATGCACAGCACTAACAATTTCAGCCTTACTAACATTCAAGTTTCTTTTCTTTACATGTTCATCAAAAGATTCGCCATTCACCTGTGCAGTTGACCACAAGAAAACATCATTGTCTCCATGCTCGCCAGCCACGTATCCCTCAACGTTATTCACGGGAACCTTAAGTTGTTTGGCAATTTCCGCCCTAAACCTGAGGGTGTCAAGATGGCACCCACTACTTATTACATAGTTTGCCTTACTCGCCTTCCGGAATAAGGTTGCTAACGCATCCACTGGATTTGTCACGATAACGTATCTTGCACTGGGGTTTCGAGGTACAACAGCCTCAGCTATGCTTTTAATGATTTTCGCATTCGCCTCTACTAGACCTCGTCTACCCATTCTTGGCGCCGCAGGTTTGCCCGCTGTGACAACCACGATGTCCGCATTCGAAATTTCATCAACCTTCTCGAAAGCGTTGACCTCAATGGGGACATGCATACCCGCCCTAGCATGGCGCATTTCCTCCGCCACAGCCCAAGCGAGTTTTGGGGCAACGTCTACCAATGTCAACTCATGGATGTATGGCTCATGTGCCAAGGCGAAGGCCGTCACTTGGCCAACTCTACCTACACCTATCATGGCAATATGCAATATCAACCCTCACGTGGGCATGCAATATTTTTTAAACCCCCTTTTATTACGGTAACGATTCCTTTGTCCGCATTTACCTTAACGAAATCTCCAGTGCGAATGATTTCAAATGGATCCCTTTCTAATCGGTCCACCAGAGGAACCTTTGCTATGAATGCGCTGACGATGAGCACTGTTTCCACATCCCTGACGACCATCGCCTTAGGAGCAACATTATTTGATGACAGTTTAAAGAGACCATCGATTTGAACCACAGAACTGGCCTTTCCTGACGGAAAAACAAGTACTTTATTTGAAATGTTCTTTCCCTCCAGTTCATGACCCCTTTCTCTCACTATGCCCGTTTTGGGATCCGTGAGATAGAAGCAGACTGGCTCCTTAGAGACTAAAGCCTCGCCCTCTCCGTAGCCGCCTACAATCTTGTGGCATCTTAAAGTGGTTTCCAAACCTTTCATCTCCATTCCCCCTTTATCGCGGCTTCAATGCAACCTGACAGCCTCGCCACCATAGCCTCTTTAAACCTTCGATAGTAGGCGCATTTAGGTGAGTCCGTAATCCCGACTTTGTCCCTATATGTATGCCAACACGGCTCGTCTATGCACGTGTCTGCTACGACGTGTCCACCGGCTCTCTCTATGACGCTCACGTAGCTCATCCTTTCGGCTAAAAGCTTAGCGGTAGCTGACGTGCAGACCCAAAATGATACTTCGTCATGTATCTTCTTCCCTTTCAATAGTCTTGCGACATCTCCTACCTGTTTGAGGGTATAGTGGGGGCACCCAAGCATGACGAGGCTTATTTTGCCGCTAGTCGTTTGAAGTTCCTCCAGTGTTTGCTTAAGTTCGTTATCTGTTACGGTAATTTTGTCCTGCGGAGGGCTACTTCCAAAAGCCTCCTTAACAGTGGAAGCCTCTACGGTGAAACCGGGTATGTGAAACATGGGTATGGCGCCCGAAGTGTTTAACATTGCACATAGGTTTATGAGCTCTTCCGCTGTTGGATGCTTTGATATACCGATAAACACGGGAATTCCGTAGCCAATCTGTTTACCAATATACTGCCCCAGAAGGGTATAATCAAAAGCATCCTTTAGAGCGGCTTCTACCTTCACTAGAACCGTCCCCCTCCGGTTTTCTTTGAAGTGTAAGCCATATTCTGGGGTCTTGCCGATAACTCCGGCCGCTAACGCGCTTTGAGCTGCTTCACGATTTGTTCTCGCACCAATCACAGAGTTTACATATGGTGTGGCGCTGGATTCCGAGAAAGCAACGGTTTCACCGTATAGAGGAATATTTTCTGTAATGTATGGTATGCAACACCAGCTAAGCATAGCGCCTACTCGCTTATAGCCTTCCTTTACTCTCCGAGGTACTTCAGCCTCCTCTTCTGGAATTTTAAATATGCTATCGAAATACTCGATGTCATATACCGGGTTTGTGCTAGTAGGCACCCTGCAGAAGGCGCCTCCATTGGCCAAAAGCTCGACGAAGTACATATCTCCTTCTTGGCCACTTGAAGCAGCATGTGCACGGCTTGTCGGAATCATTCTTTCAGCGTCGTACGCGTCTCCAATCGCTACGAGTAATTCCATTGCCTTTTGCATTCCTTCCCCGAGTTCCCCATTGAGTATTCGCTCTTCCTCTTTAGTTAAGTACACCTCGATTCACCTTCATTTTGGAGCGCCTGGAGTAAGAACGGGTTGGCAAACGTTTTGTGGGCGCCCTTCCAAGAACTTCACAACGTTATCGATGCAAATATCAGTGCATCTCTTTGCCGCTTCGACTGTATGGAACCCGATGTGAGGAGAAAGCACCGTATTATCAAGTTTGAATAATGGGTTATCCTTGGCTGAAGGTTCTTCTTCGAAAACGTCCAGTCCAGCATAAGATAGCTTACGTAATTTTAAAGCGTCGATTAAAGCCTTCTCGTCTATTACTCTGCCTTGGGATGTGTTGATAATAACGGCGCCGTTTTTCATAGCTTCAATTTCTTTTTCCCCTATTAGTCTTTCCGTTTCTAGTGTTAAAGGGACATGCAGAGTCACGATGTCGCTTTCTTCTAACAATGTCTGAAGGTCAACGTACTTCATCCCGATTTCTTCCGCTTTCTTCAGATTGGGATATTTGTCGAAAACCAAAATTCGCATCTTAAAAGCTCTGCCTATCTCAGCAACTCGACAACCAATCTTGCCCGTGCCGATTATACCAAGAGTTTTTCCAGCTAATTCGATGCCTCCAAATGGTCTCCAATCGAAATCGCCTCTCCTAACATGCTTGTCAGCTAATAGCAGTTTTCTGATCGATGCCAACAACAAAGCGAAGACGTGTTCAGCAACAGCTTCAGTAGCATAGCCAGGAACATGTGTAACCACAATACCTCTTTCCCTTGCTGCCTTAAGATCCGCATAGTGACAGGTAGTAGCCCATATGGAAACCATTCTAAGTTTTTCAGCGGACTTAATTACGTCTTTAGTTAAATTACTCCAACCAACCACTACGATGTCAGCTCCCCTTATTTTTTCTTCCAATTCATCAGGTGTTTTAGGTAAATCCTTAAAAATCTCTAGGTTACCAATCGATTGTAATTTTTCGATGTGTTCTTCTTCTAAATAAACGTGGTCTACAACTACTATCTTCATTTTTCATCGGTTGATTCAAATCTGGCAAATATTTAAGTTTTATGTCCTGAAGGATACTTTAACTTATTTGTCATGATGATCAAGCATAGGATTCAGCAAATTGGGAATAGTTTTTCTGGATGTTTGACAGCATCAATTCATTCGTGAACTTAACACTTTATCTCATTAAATTTAATTGATGACTATACGCTGCAGAGACTTTCGTAATCTTTTGATTTTGACAAATCCCAATTTGCATAATCCGTAACTACAAAAGAGACTGAACTCACCAACCGTGCAAGGAATGGGTGAGAAATGAAGACTCGTTTTTGGCGGACTTCTCTGCTAGAAGCCTCCTTCAAAACCTCCCAGGCTTCACCCCCAGTATCTCGGCCTCCAGCAGGGGAAACGTATATATCAAAGGGAATAGGAAGATTCAAAATCGCTTCTACAACCTTAGGGCCTGATGTGCTAAAGTTCGGCACACGGTCTATTATCCCTCTCAAGCTACATCCTCCACCTTGAAGCTAAGGTCTCCCCTCCATGTACAGGAGCGCAATGAGGGATTATGGCTCAAATAATTATAAAATAGGAAAATAGGCGGCATTCACACATTCAAAGCGACAAGGTTTAAATCGTTTGTTGTTTCACTTTATTCGGCTTTTCCCGAGGGAAGAATCTTGAGCTCGGAGCTAGAATTTGAGGTCCCCACATGGGAGCAGATTTACGAGTTGCTTTTGAATCTCGCCAAGAAAATCCGGAGGTCTGAGTTTAAACCAGAAGTCATCGTGGGTATTTCACGGGGCGGATGGCCCCCAGCACGCATCATGTCCGATCTGCTTGAAAACCCTGAACTCGCCAACGTTAAAGCTGAATTTTACCTGGGAGTTGCCGAAACCAAGGGTGAGCCCATGATAACCCAACCCGTTTCTGTGTCAGTGATGGGTAAGAAGGTTCTTGTGGTGGATGACGTTGCAGACACGGGTAAAAGTCTCCACCTCGTTCGGTCGCATCTGAAGGAACACGGTGCAACCGAGGTCAAAGTCGCAACTATCTATTATAAGCCTTGGAGCATCCTAACCCCAGACTGGTACGAAAAAGAAACAAGCCTATGGGTCATTTTCCCTTGGGAAAGAAAAGAAACCGTTAGAAACATCGTCGAAAAGTATAAGGGTCAAGGAAAATCCATTGAAGAAGCTAAGGAGAATCTGGTGCGATGCGGGTTAGACCGCAAGCTTGTTGAGCGATTCATCCAAGAAATCCTTGAGGGCAAAGTTTGATCAAAGAATTGGAAGACTTCAACATGTACGTCGCCATAGTAGGCTTCAGAAACGTCAAAATCATGGACGTTAACGGCTTCTTCAATCTTGTTCGAAAGAGAGTTAAGGAAGCCCACGTCCAGTTTTTTGACGCCACTTTGATAGCGGGTCGGGAGCACCTCTATTTCGCCGCCTTAAATGCGTTAAACGCTTTTAAAAACAAGCAAAACATTTCAAAAAGCTTGGCGGTGGAAGCGCTTCTTTTCGCCTCAGCCCAACGTCAAATCACCAAAGCCTTGGAGATGCTTGGAATTAGACCTGAATCCTCGCAAGTCGGTGTTCTCATCATGGCTGAAACGCGGCAAAAGGCAACCGAAGCCCTGGAAATCGTCTCTAAGACCATATCTGGCGAGCGCGACGACAGCACCCTCGAACTAACCGACGAAAAAATTGAAGGCATCAAAAGGTTGTTTGACATCTCTGACCTTGAACTCAAGGCGAAGTTAAGGAAAGAGGGCCTTGAAAGGGAGGCGTTAACTGACCTAGTGATTGAGCACGCAGCTCTGTTGACAACCCAGCGCTAGCTAAATCTTCTCCTTCATCACCGAAAAACGGGGAAAACAAGGTCCTTCAGTACCGTCTTCAAAACCTCTTAAGAGTTTAAACTTGCAGAATGTCCTCTAAACGTATGGGTCCTTCACGAAGGATTTTTGGCTTTTCCGAGGTTAGGTCAACCACGGTTGATGGCGTGCCGAGGGCGGTAGGTCCCCCATCGAGGATTACGTTTGCCTCTTTACCCAGCTGTTCAGCAGCCTCATAAGCGGTTTGCGGCGGTTTCTCCCCTGTTTTGTTGGCGCTGGTTCCCACGAGGAGACCCTTTGACAAACGCATGAGCTGAAGAGCTATGTCATGCTTCGGAACCCTCACGCCCACCGAGTCTAGGTTGCAGGTAACAACGTCTGGAAGAGCGGGCTTCTTAGGAACGACGAGGGTGAGTGGCCCGGGCCAAAACCTAGCTGCGATCTTTCTAGCCCTCCCTGACAGGTGGGCTATTTTTTCCACGTGTTCGATATCTGATGCCAGTATAGGTAGGGGCTTTTTCCTTTCACCCTTCGCCTTGAAAAGTCTTTTAACTGCCTCGACGTTGAGGGGGTCGCAACCCAGCCCATACACTGTGTCGGTGGGATATACGATGAGCCCTCCTCTCCTCACGATTTTTGAAGCAGCCAGAATGTTGTCTGCTGTTGCCTTCAAAATTCGCATGGTCTTCCCCTATGTGAATGGAAAAGGGAAGATATTAAGTTCGTCATAGCGATGTAAGGAAGCTTAGGGTTGGATATACGCTTTAAAACTCAAGAAACTCTGCTATTTCAAAGGAACGTACATAGAGGACCTTGATGCTCCGATGCCTGGTGACCCATGCTTAACAGGCTTATTGGTGATGGAGAATTCGCCTAGGTAGTGCCCAATCATTTCGGGAGCTATTTCCACGGACGTGAATTCCTTTCCATTGTGGACGAGGATGGTGACATCGACCATTTCCGGCAGAATCACCATGTCTCGGACATGGGTCTTCACGGGCGTTTTCTGTCCCTGTTTCAAGTCCTCCGTGGCCTTTCGGACATTTTCGAGAAGGTTTCTTTGCTCTTGGGTCAGTCCTCTCTGCAGGCTTCGGCGTTGCCTTGAGGGTAGCAAGCGGATGAACTCGTCCATGGACATGCTTTGCAGCTCTTTCAGCGTATAGCCGCAATACGTGAACTCCTTGGGCATTCTATCTTCCTCGTCTACTTCATCTGGTTTATCAGGGTTTATTAAACATTTCTAAACTGGGTTTCGTTGGCTTGTTGTCTCTTTCTTCCTAGACCCCCTATACAGCCCCCTCTAAATGAAATGACTGTTGTGGTGGCTGGCTTCTCATGGGGATATGATCGTGTATTTTATTTCACCCGATTTTTCGCCTCTCCCAGATGCCTTAAAATTCTTGCGCCAATATGGCATCATCATCCGCGCAGATGTTGCCAGCATAATCCCTGAGAGAGCCACAGTTTCTTTATTTCGCTTATTGCCCTTCCAGCTGGCGTTTGGCTTTCTTGCAAGGTTTTTTAAAACCATTAAGGAGAGGTCTGAATCCGAATATACTTTCGCCAGCTAGAAACGGCTGTTTACTAGGAGCTAACCCGGCCTCAGTTTCCTCTACGGTCACTTTGCTTCGATTTCTGTATTCGAATAAAACCGCGAAGACGCCTGTATCCAGAATTCATATTTCAAGTTCATAAACTAGTTAAAAGCAAACGGTCAACAAATGCTCAAAGTGGATGGAGGGTGAAAGTTGAAAAGTGTATTGTCCCCTGCAGGACGTAAACAACTCGAAAAGAGAGTGATGGAGGCCTTCGCAGACGAAGCAAAAGTGCTTTCACAAGAGCTACAGCAAATCCTGGCCGACGACCTCGTCACCGCCTTTCAGAATCGAATGGCCATCCTGCTGAGAATTCAATCCAAACGGGCCCATTAGCAGGGCTAAAACGACTAAAAAACGTAGTTTTAATCCATAAACAATTTATACTTAATCCGCGAAAAATAAGAAGGAAAGGGACCTGAACATGCGAAGATCAAAACTTGAGATGTACATCGACATTCTCAAAGTTCTAGCTCGCCACGGATCCCTAAAACTCACCCACATCATGTATAAGGCCAATGTCAATTGCAGCGTCTTAAAGCA
>Ga0315312_1000588_pt1 | contig 39196 bp, 41 predicted proteins | sample TDP7_MG_FD_203629 | JGI IMG/M metagenome (GOLD analysis project Ga0315312, IMG submission 203629) | Freshwater sediment microbial communities from Lake Towuti, South Sulawesi, Indonesia - TDP7 | ecosystem: Environmental > Aquatic > Freshwater > Lake > Sediment | place: Indonesia: South Sulawesi... | reverse complement strand
AATCAAAGCAATAGCCGAGTGTACCTCAGCATTGACTGGCAACCAGATCCGAATGCTCGATGATCATAACACGCGTTGAAAGTAGAAAGGTATTTCAGGGCTACTCGTATGGGAGCTTCTCAGCGTGTCCTTGGATCTCACTTCCATCCGATTTCTTCATCCCCATCAACCTAGCCAGCTCAGCGTAGCTCGGAGATAGCTTATACTCCGGCACCATCATTGGCGTAATGGGTACACTGCCGGTTCCCTCCTTCCTGAGCCCTAGGACCAGGTCATCAAGTCTCGCCCAGAGAATAGTGAAGATCACCTCATCATCTTGAGCCCCAGCCCGGTTGCGGTCACCCCTACACGGTATAGAGACATAACAATTGCCAGTTTGCATGGCTGGGGCAATAGCGTAAACGCAGGCGGCGTGACCGGACAGTTTTGACGTCACGTCTCGCCCATCCTTATACGCTATGGCAAGCAGGAGCCGCAGTAGCTGTGCTGAGTTACAATAGATGACGACCACGTCCGGCTTGAAATTGGCAGTGGAGAGTGGTGCGGCCACAACACCTACATACTTGCCAGCCTCGAGGCGAGGGAACTCTCGCGCCCAGTTCGCTCCAGCCTCCAAGCTCTCCACACCGCCGGGATAGCGATTGTGCCCCTCCAAGAAATATTGAGGAGGCTCAGCAAGACCCAAGCCTATCACAGGCTCGGGGCACCACATATCCTCCTTGAGCATCGCTATAGACATCCCGTATCTCCGGGCCAAGGTGAAGCCTTGGCAGGCTGAGAGACATTTTCCGAAATCCCTCTTTGGCCTCTTAGCTCCCTCTGGAATCTCACCTACACTTCTCAACATCCTGACGGCGAAGGGATACGTCGTTGGTTTTACATGCCTCTCAATGTCATCTGCATACTTGCGAAGACTCACTTCGTAGCCCTCGTGTCTTCTCGATTCAGCCGTCTCCCCCTATATCTTTTGTTGAAGCGGCTAGCTCATGGAGATACGTTCAAAAATTGCCAAGCCTATCGAAGATGCGCCCTAACGCGTCGTACTTTGCCAAGAGGTCCTTAAGGCGCCCAGAACCCCCATCGATCATAGAAACCCAGCATTCTTGAGAGGCCCCGAATCGTCTCCGCTCTTCATGAATAGAAGGGGGAGAGAAGACCTAGCGTAAGCCCTGCCCCTCGCAGCGCGCGTAAGCGCGGGTTGAGTAACGTGTTTGGTGGATAAGTTTTTATGTATCTTTTCAAGTTACACTATAATGGTGGGTTAATTGGCCATTGAGGAGGTTGTTCAAAAGAAGTATCGGGTTACCATACCTGCTGAGTTACGTGAGAAGCTTCGCATAAAAGAAGGAGACAAAGTTCGCGTCATCTTAGATAATGGAAGGCTTATCATAGAGCCACACTGGCTCGTGAAGAAGCCGACCGAGAAGCTGGCAGATCTAGGGACTCCTAAAAGGATGGTGACAGAGCCGAAAGAGCTTGAGGAGCAGATCAGGAGAGGCCGACTGAGAGAGAAGTAGCCTTGGTCCGATTCATCGACTCCAACGTCTTCATATACCATATTGACAGAAACCCCGTTTTCGGGGAGATATCTCAGAAGATTCTGCAACGGGTCGAAAAGGGCGAAGAGACTGTTACATCAACCTTGGTCTTAGAGGAGGTTTTCATCCATGTGGAACAAGAGTATTCGGCCCAGGATATCCCAACGGTCCTACATTCAATACTCTCATACGTTCCTCTCAGAATCGTTCCTTACATGGTAGAAGACATGCTTAGAGCCGTTGAAATCCTAGGAGACGCCGGGTTCACGGTGGACTGGGACGACGCCGTCATCGCAGCAATTATGGAAAGGCTCGGAACAAAAGAGATATACTCAAACGACTACCACTTCGACAAGATCCCGTCAGTCAGGAGGGTCTTCGAATAATACCGCGCGCGCTGAAAAGCGCCAACCGTAGAAACGCCACTATGGGGGCCACGCGCCCTGTATTGTGGGAGAAACCCTATTTTGTGGTGACTTTCCTTCGAAACTGGTGTTGAAGTCAGGAAGGTGGATTCCCAAGGTCGTCTCGTTCTCCCCGCGGACTGGCGAGAAGCTGGAATCGGGGAAAGCCGAGAAATCTACGTCATCAAGAGAAAGGGATACTTGAAGATAGTCCCCAAGCGCCACGTCGACTTAACTGAGAACTTCGACAAGGTAGATTTGGGCGTGGAAGCCATCGGAAGCTGGAAACAGTTCGAGAAGAAATTCTACGAGGCCAGTCCGTCAACTACCACTGGTTGAAACCAGTGGCTTGTAACTATCATCCACCATATCTATGGTTTCCTCCGACGTTACGTTCGGCTCGTTGACAGGAGCCTGCCCATCTCAGATGCGTGCGAGCTCGCGCTAGACTCCTCGCAAGAATTAAATCGTCTCCAAGCAACAGTTAGGCCGATGAGAAATGCCCAACATCCAAGCTGAGAAACTGAGGAAGCTCTGCGTCGCTATCTTCATGGCCGCTGGCACATCTCGAGAAGAGTCCGAGATAGTTGTGGATAACCTAGTCAGAACGAGTCTGCGGGGCGTTGACTCCCACGGAGTCAGGGCAATACCAAGGTACATCCAGAACATAAAGAACGGAAAGATCACACCTGGCGCACCCATTAAGGTCCTGGAGGAGACTCCGACCACAGCCATGTGGGATAACAACAACGGCTTCGGCTTCGTCGCGGGCAAGAAGGCTATGGAAACAGCCATGCGTAAGGCTGACGGCTACCGAATAGGCGCGGTAGGAACCCAAAATGTTACCGGCGGAGACGACCACATCGGAGCACTATATTACTATGCGGAGCTGGCCGCCCTCAAGGACATGATCGGGATCGTCACCTGCACTACCTCTCCCCTCATGCCCGCTTGGGGAGGAACCTCAAGGGTCTTGGGTGTCAATCCAATATCAATAGCCATCCCCGCAGGTAAGCACCCACCCATAGTATGGGATATCGCTACCAGCCAAGTCGCTGTAGGCCACCTACAGGTAATGGCCATGAGGGGAGAACCCATCCCAGAAGGATGGATACTAGACAAAGAAGGACGGCCAACGACCGATCCAAGAGCCTTCCTAGAAGGAGGAGCCATCCTACCCTTCGGAACCTACAAGGGCTACGGCCTCGCCCTAGTCATCGACGCCATAACCGGGGGACTGGGCTCCGGCTGCAGCCACGACAACCCAAGGTACGGCCACCTATTCATGGCCATCGACCCAGCAGGCTTCACGCCCTTACAAGACTTCAAGGCAAGGGTCGACCGCCTCATAGACCATGTCAAGGCATCGCGGAAGAAAACGGGGGTGGAGGAGGTCTTCATACCAGGGGAGATAGAGAGGAGAACCATGGAGAAGCGCTTGGAGGAAGGCATCCCGATCGATGACCCGGACTGGCAAGCCCTATCAAAGACAGCGAAAGAGGTAGGGATAGACCCCGAGAAGGCCATGGAATAGCCTCAGAATCCTCATTCACACATCCCAGGGTGAACTAGGGGTGAGGAATCCTACGCTATCGAAGAGAAACGCATCCCATCACGAACGATCTCATTTTCCATGATGACAAGTTGCTGCAGGTTCGCGTCTCCTACCACGGTTCCTATGAATCTCTTCTTTGCCCTAACTGCCGTTGCCTTTTTGCCCAACCCTACAGATTTTTAGGTTATCACTAGTACAACTATTGTAGGGGGCAGGAGTGAATCATCGACATCTCATACCGTTCTTTCTGTTCGCCCTAATATCAGCTGCCACAGTAGGAATAGCATTAACCTATTCTACGGTTCTGAAGTCCTTTGAGATCGCGTCGTCGGGCCTCATTGCCCATGTAGAGGTGGGCATCTACACTGACGAGAACTGCACCTTCCGGTTAGGTTCGATAGACTGGGGCGTCGTATTTCCCGGCTCCAATAAGAGCTTCACCCTCTATATCCGCAATGAGGGAAATGTCGGGCTAGTCTTTGCAGTGAACATGACCAACTTGGCTCCTGTGGAGGCCTCAGCGTTCCTTTCTCTGAAGACTGACTACGATGGTCACTTGGTTTCTCCAAGCCAGGTTCTGAAGATGACTCTAATGCTCCATGTTGCTCCAACCGCCAAAAGTACAGACTTCAGCTTCGACATAGAGATGTCTGCCTTGGCATAGGATGTGCGCGGCATTCCTCGGGTTGACTAGTTGGCAACTCCTATAGTCCTATCGAGCATAAATACGTCTCGATCTACGAGCGCTACCCTCTAAGGGACGTGCTTATCGATAGGTTACGAAGGTCATGACCTTTAGCCCCACTGGAGACTGGTGCGTTCACCATCCATGAATCTCCTCAACTTCTCCTCGGACACGCGTCCTCCAATGTAGGCTACGCGAAGATCTTGAACGTTTGTGCCCCGCACTCCGGTGAAAATGTTGTCGCTAAGTTTGTTCAGCACCCCATACGAGTTGTGGTTACCCAACTCCTCGAACACGTCAACGCCAGCCTCCCTAGCCCTCTCCATAGTGTAGCCGTCAACTATGCCCCCAGCCGCATCCGTCGGTCCGTCCGTCCCATCCGAGTCAGCCGAAGCCACGACAATATTCTCACTCCCATCTATCCTAGGCGCTGTTGACAAGACAAACTCCTGATTGCGGCCACCGAGCCCCGTCGCCTTGCCAACCGCTACGAGGAGTTCACCACCACACATAAGGGCGCAGGGTGGCTCGAATGGCCTACTGTAAACCTCCACTTCTTGGGCTGCGTAGGCTAGCATCTGGCCTGCGGCTTGGGCCTCGATGTCGCTCAGGCTAGAGGCTATGATGGCTGCGTTTACGCCCAGTTCCTCGGCCTTCTTCTTGGTCGCATCGAGCATGTACTCCGGACCCATGACTCTGAAGTGGTAGATGGGCTTGCCGTCCAGTTCCCCGGGTCTGATTCGTCCATACCTCGGATCGGCCTTCTCAAGGTAGGCTCGGACTGACTGTGGAACCTTATCCCAGATCTGGTATCGCTTCAAGACATCGATTGCTTCTTCATAAGTGCCTTCGGAGCCTAGGCGCCCTCTCAAGGAAACTCGGAGGCCAGGGGGTCTTTCATCGGTGTGAATCCCAATGAAGGTGGCGTCGCCTACATATCTCTCATGTCTACCCCTAAGGATCATGAGTTGCCATCTAACAGCATTTGTCTCCCACATGGATGCTCCGCGCTCAAAGTAGAGGAGCCTGTTGACATCCTGCAAGTCCTCTAATGTCAATCCAGGCCCGGGCAGAGCCATAAGGGCGGATCCTCCACCTGACTCAGAGAAGAATACGATGTCCCCCTTCCTGGCCTTCTTGTAGATCTCCAGAATCCTTTGAGAACCTTCGATGCTGTCCTTGTCAGGTATAGGATGGCCTGCAAGCGTCACTTCTATTCTCTTAAGCTGCACTTGCTCGCCTTTCTTTGCGTTGATATGCCCCTCAGTGATCAGGTCACCGAGAACATCCTCTATCGCCTTCGCCTGCCTCTGAGCAGCCTTTCCGCCACCTACCACGTATATATTCCCAACCTTTGAAAGGTCAAAGATCAAGGGTTCATGCCGTGTCTGTCTAGGTCGATCTATCGGCAAGTCTTTGTGGCCAACGATCAGTTTTCCATCCTGGACACGGATCAGCTTCTTCGTATTCTCATATGGATCTGATGCCGCAAACCCTGCCTCAAGAATCTCTAAGATAATCTTTCTACCATCTGTATTGCCATGAGAAGTCAGCGTTTGAATGTTCTTTATTACCATCTCGCCGCGCCTTCGGATAAACCCCTGACCCCTCATATTAGACTTGTGACATCAATGAATAGAAGGCTTGTCTCAGGTCTGACCTATGCTACGAAAGTATCATCTTCTATAAGTATCGTCTATGAATAAGAGAATTGGTAGACAGCAGAAGATGGAGCTAGTACTGTTTTATGTGTACGAAGAGAAATCGTACCGCTGCGATTGGTGCTACAGGGTTCATAGTGATGTGTCAACTTGTTACCATTAATTGTTTACCGATGGCTGAGCTGGTGCCGCCAATCTTCCTTCTGTTTCAAGTCCGATAGTCCCTCAGCTACTTGACCTTCAAGGCAGCTTTACCTAAGAACTTCGCATTGCTCCCGAGCTCAGCCTCGATCTCCAACAGCCTATTGGAGAGGGCGCCACCTCTCTGGTGGCCTGTTCCCAAACCGACTACATAGTCATCGAAGGCCTCCCCCTCGCCCCTGCTCGCGCAGGGCATGACGCCATAGCCATGCCTATAAGCCAACTGAACTGCGTCGAAGGCCTCTGTGATCGTGCCAATCTGGTTCGGTTTCAGTAACATCGTATTAGCAGCACCAACATTGATCCCTTGTTGCAGGCGCCTGGGATTCGTTGTAAAGAGGTCGTCACCCACGATCTCGATTCCCATTTCTCTCGTTAAGATCGCGTGGCCTTCGAAGTCGTTTTCCTCGAGAGGATCTTCGAGAATCATGAAGGGGTAGGTTTTGACCATTTCCTTGTAGAGCTCCATTAGTTCCTCGCGACTCTTCTCGGAAGAGGAGAAGAGTCCTCGGAACTTCCCCCTCTTCCTATCAAAGTATGTGCCAGCAGCAATATCGATCTGCAGTCCAATCCTGCCCTTATAGCCCGCGTTCTCGATAGCTTCTGTCATAATGTCCCAAAGCTCCCTGTCATGCTTGATCTGGCCACGACGAATACCGATATTCGAGAAGAAGAGGCTGGATGTCGGATGTAGACCGAACTTCTGTGCAATGATTCGCCCGAACTCCCTGGCGACCTCCCAGCCAGCGTAGGAAGCCTCTGAGTAACTCTTGAAACCATAACATACAAATTCGTGACTCGGCTTATCGCCCGTTCTCCCAGGACCACCACCATATCTATTGCTCCCACTAAAGGCGCCCATACCAGGAACGGGTAGGATACAGGCGTTTACCCCACCTATATGCTGATAGAGGGGGATTCCCAAACTATCAGCAGCAGCTATCAATACGGCAGCAGAGACGCTTGCGGTCGCGTTGCCCCCAAGCCTCGACTTATCAGGTGTACCATCTAGTTTGATCAAGACTTCGTCGACGGCTCTCTGATTCGTAACGTCCATACCTACCAGCTTAGGAGCAATAATCGTGTTTACATTCTCAACAGCCTTTAACACCCCTAATCCACCCCATCGCTTCCCCCCGTCATAAACGAACTTCACTTCATGTTCACAGACAGAGAGCCCAGCCGTTGCCATCGCTCTTCCCGAAGCCCCGTCATCCATTCTAACGATGGCCTCAATTCCGGGATGACCGTGTAGGCTGAAGACCTCTCTGGCAGTAACTGACTCTATCTTGGACCCCAAGTCTTACCACCGTGGTTTGTGTTGAGGTTGAGATTCTAGTTAGCTCTAAAAGCTTGCTGGTGCTAGGTTGAAATAGGTTCGCGTATATCAGACCTCAGGAATGCTTGGTTGGGTTGAAAGAAGTTGTGGGTATCCTTCAGTGTTCGGCTTTTGCATCCCCGTTCCTCTTTGAGGGTGGGAAGGATATCTCATTGAGTACAGTTTTCGGTACTCTATCGATAATGGCAAGGGTTGCTGATGCTGAGGACGGTTCCATGCGTGTTTGGAAAGGGTGTCCCCATCTTAGATGGGGCTCAATGAGCATCCATGTATGCAGTCGTTGACGTGTAGGTAGGATTTGGTCTGGGTTCCATCCCCGAGTATCTCAAGCCCAGTGGGATCCTTTCTGAGCTTACAGCTTTTCAGACCGAGGCTGAAGCTTTCTCTGTCAAAGGACGCCTTGTCGAGAGCCCGGGTCACGATTTGATATGCTCCGCGATCTTTGCCTTGACATAGGAGTGATACTCTTGGAGCTTGTCTTTAGGGAAAGGGCTTACTACGGTTACCTCCCTAGCCTTTGCCAGCCCTTCATCTAAGGAGTAAACAATTCTGGCCTGAAGGCTTCTAGCCAACGCGATTAGGCATCCATCCCAAGATTCAATGTCATAGGCAGCTGCGTAATCGAGGGCGTCTACTGCCAGCGCGGGTGGTACGTTTGGGTATAGGGCGGGCGACCTAGTTCTCAGCAGTCCCTCTAAGATCTTCTTCACATCCAGTCTCGATACTTTCAAGTACCTTGTGGTTATGTGATATGTGTCTATGACTGCTGTGACGGGAAGTGCAGCCCTTCTCCTCTGGGAGAGCACATCGGCTAGGAAGGCTACGCTATACTCCTTCAACGGGTTCTCGAAGCAGGCCGGGATGACAACGCTTACGTCCAGAACCCCGTCATAGGCCGAGCTTGCTTCTGGCGTATTCACGGCTCATCCACTTCCAGCTCTCCGCAACCTCTTCAGTGAAGGCTGAAGCCTTCAGCCTCAGAGCCGCCTCCTTCCACTCCGCCACCCTCTCGTCTAGGTCTTCGAGGGCAGGTTCCAGAACTGCTCTTGAGCCGTCGATACGGATGTATATGCTTCCGCCCTCCTTCAATCCTAGCAACTTGCGAGTGTGTGATGGGAGGACTAGCCTTCCCTGTTTATCGATCTTAACGGTTTCTTCCATTCAGTTCACCATATGGATGGATGAACACCATGATATGAGCCTTCAGAATGGGCCTCCAGCTGCTGACGCGGATGCGGTACGATTTTTGGACTCTTTTCAACTCCTGTGGGATGAATTGGTTTACCTCTAGCAGGTAGCGCGCGACCTAATTCATCAAGTCAGCTTGCTCCATCACAGAACCTCACCAGCAATACCTGGGGCTGTGGGGGCCACCTGAGAAACCAGAAGACTGACGCGCCCCTTCACGTTATGTTATATTTGGGTTTGACAAAGGAAAGACAAAGTTATAGAGGAGATACTATTGGTCAGTACAGTCACCGAGAAGAGCAGGGAACTACCAGCAGTTGCTGAACCAGATGTCGTGGTTCTAGGAGGCGGCCCAGCAGGCTATGCCGCCGCCATTGCCTCAGCTCGAATCGGCGCGAACACTCTCCTCGCAGAACGTTACGGATGCCTAGGCGGGATGGCCACCGGCGCACATGTTATATACATGGATCAGATGAGCGACGGAGAGAAGCAGGTCGTTTTCGGGATCATGCAAGAAATCGTCGAGAGGTCAATCTTGCTAGGAGGATGCCAATGGCGAGAAGGACGCCTCAACCCGTATATCGATGCGGAAGTTCACAAATACGTGGCTCAAGAGCTGGTCGAAACCTCAGGATCAAAGATACTTCTCCATACCTGGGCCACGAATACCATACTGGAAGGAAACAACATCAAAGCCGTGATAACCGAGAGCAAGTCAGGAAGACAGGCCATACTACCAAAGATGGTCGTCGACGCGACTGGAGATGCAGACATAGCTGCCTTCTCTGGAGCAGAATTCGTAGTAGGCAAAATGCCGATTACCGTCATGTGTAGAGTTGGTGGCGTTGATGTCGAGAGGGCGAACCGATTCAGGAATGAGAATCCTGAGAAGTATGATGCCCTGAATGAACGGCTTTTCCAGATGAAAGTACTCGTTCGACCACCCGCGGAGCAGATGATCGGAACTGGCTGGTCACCTACTACAAGAGAAAATGTCGTCTACTGCCATTGGGCAACCTTCTTGGATCGAGACGCCACAAACGCTGAGGACCTGACCTATTGCGAGATGGAAGGTAGGAAGAGGATCATGACCGCGCTGAACTACTACATGAAGAACATACCTGGATTCGAGAAAGCCTACCTCCTCGATGTCTCCCCCCAAATAGGAACAAGGCTCAGTAGAATCGTCAAGGGCGAGTACACACTCACAATAGACGACCTCAACAATCAAAGGCGTTTCTACGACAACATCGGCACACAACCTTACAGGACCAAGAGAATGTCCTACCACATACCATACCGATGCCTAGTCCCAAAGAGAATCGACAACCTCCTAGTAGCCGGGAGGTGCATATCCACAGACCTCGCCACACAAGTCCATACGAGGATCATTCCTCAATGCGTAAGCACCGGTCAAGCGGCAGGGACAGCAGTAGCGTTATCGATAAAACACGCAATGACCCCTAGGGATCTCATCAGCGTAGAAAACATCTCACTGATACAAGACGCACTCGTCAAGCAAAACGTCAATCTGGAACCTAGGGCAGAGTGAGGTCGGGCAACACGCGCCATTGAGTTTGAATACTGATTCCATATTCCTAACTCTTATCTGTAGTAGGACTCGTCAGTAGAGGGATTGAAAGGAGGCGCTTCTATGAGCCTTGGGACATGCGAGCAAGTTGCACCGTTCTACTTCTTCGTCGATATAGGTGCCTACACAGGTATGAGCGCAGCTTCATACGAAGAATTCCTGACGAGCATCAGAAAGGTCGGGACAAGGTCTTTGAGTTTCCACGTTGGGCGGGGAGACTTCGAGAAATGGGTATTGGATGTTCTGAAAGATGAAAAGTTGGCGAATGAAATAGGAAAAATCAGGAGTCAAAAACTTTGGGGGCAAGCTCTGCGGAATCGCCTCTACCGCATAGTATCCGAGCGACATAAAGAATTGACTAAAATGACTCACTGACTCATGGTTCATATGCTAGGGGTGTAAGAGTGAGGCGGCTATCTCCAGTTGAATTGAAGTTGAAGATAAGGGAGATGACTAACGAACAAAACCTTCTAGACCAGGCCATAGGGTACTTCTCACAGTATGGGGAACCTCGGAATTTTGATGGGGTTGGAGAAGTCTTGGTGAAGCGAAAGGATTTCTTGAAGGAAGAGATAAAGAAGCATCAGACTCAACTCAACGAGCTAACCTTAATAAACTTGGTAGCCAACAAAATCGAATAGCGGCGTACCTTTCCTATAATAGACTTCGCCTCGACTGACTTCTAGCGCGCTATCCTCAGACAGCTATCCTGAGATATCGACGCTTTGGTCTCGTCAAGGACTCTTTGAAGGCCTCACAGGTCTCTGAACTTCGGCGTTCGGGTACACAGCGACCCGCGGCTTGCCTTGATGGCTGTTCTTGAGCTCCTCTAGCACTTCTACCCAATCCTTGAGCCAAATCGTCCCCTCAGGATCCCCTATCGGCAGACACGGATCTCTCTGTTTGTAGGGCGAATAGACTATAAGCTTCCCGAGCTTCGGGATGGCTCGCGCGCCTCCTCTCCCCTGATACAAGGGGCCTCCCAGGTTCTTGCCCCATTTCCCAGCATTATAATGGGACATTTGCCCATCAGGAGCGATGGAGATGAGAACGACGGTTCCACCCTCTCTTACAGTTTCGACCGCTATAGCCGTGGCAAGGGATGCTTCGTTCGACTTGAAATAGTTGTTTGCGACCACTATATCGAAACCTTCAGGCGTCTCAGTAGCATAGACCTTCCTTCCCAGCTTAACACCCTCGCGATACTCAGCCGCAACATCTCCTACCGATAGACCAACTGGTTGGGCACGACCGTTGAATATGACATCTATTTTGATGTCCAAGCCAGACATTCTCGCAATCTCTTCGTTGTCCTCTATGAGGATATTGCCCTCCGTCTTCCCCCAGCCTGTTGTTGGGTGGGGAGTGCGGTTTGGTCCTGAGAGGTACACGTCCACGTGATTGTAGTTTATCGTCCTCAGAGAAGAGATTCCGGGCACTATTATCTTGGCGCCTCCACCGAAGCCCGCCATTGGGTGAGGTACGATTCCACCTATGGCAATCCTGAGGTCGCAGGACATGAATTCCCCATTTATCTCTACCGGCGTACCATGAGATGTCTCACCCAGATACTCTACGTTCCCCGTAACGTTGTGGTTCCAGACAGGGAATTCTTCCACAATCTCCTCACCCAGCTTCTTCACAAAATCCATACGATTCTGGGCTCCGTGGGCTCCGAGGGCCATGATGAACCTTATGTGGTCGTCGGAGATGCCGTTGGAGTTTAATTCCTCGATTATGTAGGGCAACAGGAGGTACGGTCTCGTCGGCCTAGTCATGTCGTCTATCACTATGGCGGCTTCCTCTCGATCCCTAGCTAACCTTCCTATCGTCTTTGTGCCGATTGGGGTTTGGAGCGCAGACCGTATGCCCTCTCCATCGAGAGATGGCAACTCGTCGCCATTCATTGGATACAAGTGCACGTCCCAGTCCGAAGGGAACTTGAGGGGTAGCTTCTTGTCACCGTACCACAGAAGAGTAGGGACTTCAACGGTCTTCATACCCATGAAGTTCCATCCGTAAAATGCTTGCTGGACAAGTTTAGATGAGGACCAATTTATGTTGCGCGCCAACTCCCCTTGCGGCCAAAAACACGCCTTCGTCAAAGGAGGGAGAAAAAGCCACAGCGAGCAAGCCGAAGCCATTTAACCTTCAACTCTATAAGCGTACGCTAACTTGGCCCGCGGTCGTGACCTGACCCACATTGCTCAGTATGTCTTTCCAACGGGGCATAGGTGTCAGGGAACAGGGCCAAGGATCCATCAAGTCCCGGATTTGATATACCCACGCGCTAACTCAGCCAATCCCTTTTCAAGAGGGACCCGAGGCCGGTAGCCTAACAGCCTCCTAGCCTTGGTTATGTCCGCCTCGCTGTGGACTATTTCGCCATCCCTCTTTGCCTCATACCAAGATATTTTCAGATTCTTCCACTATTCTACGTGAACCTCCTCTCAGTAGACTCTTGGTTGATCTGCATGATCTTGGACTAGCGCTCGTGACTTGCAAGTAGCCTTGATTCACCTGATTTTTTCCAAGAGGACGAGAAACCTTGCATAGACTTCAGTGGAGAGGTAGAAGCCCCTTCTCAGCATATTGTCCACGATGCTTCTTACCTCCGCTTTGGATTTGAAAATGTTACGCCTGTAAGCCTCTAGTATGACGTATAAAGTGCCATAAACCCTCAGCTTGAAGTATTCGGCAGCTGTTCTCGCTTCAGCATCATCAAATATGACGTTTTCACTCTGTCGCTCAATTGCCAACGCTATCGCGGCGGCCTCCCCTTCATCTATCTCAGGAAACAACCTTACTATCTGTTTCGCCTTGTCTTCGGAGGGTCGCTCCACCACCATCCACCCCTCTCGGATGGCATCTAACAACTGTATAGCCTCAGGGCTCTTATTGAGTTTCATCATCTCCCCCTCCACCTCCGGAGGAATGAGGATCTTTTCAAACACAAGCCTCAGAAGATTTATCCTCCTCTTCTTCCCAAGATAAATAAGGGGGCTGGCGTTGAGGACGACGTTCAAACAGTTTCACCGAAGACGCTCTTGAAGTCCCTCTCCAAATTCTCTGTTGAAAAGTGTATAGGAATCTTCTCAGTCGCAGCAATCTCAACCATTCTTGAAAGGGGAACACTCGCTATACGCGATGCCTTCCAAACTGTCACTTTCCCCTCCCTATAAAGGGTCAAAGCCTTCGTCAACCTCCACCTCACCACTCCCTCCTTTGCCAACTCTCTAAGCGCCCTCGTCTTAGGCATGTTCTTCTCTCGGGCATACTCCAAAATCTCCTCATACAGCTCCTCGTCAAACCTCGCAGACATAGACTTCCCGGGCATTTTGTCCACCAAGTATATAACTTGCACACAACACGCGCTAATAAGCATGCTGCCAAGCTCCAGTGGTTCCGTTAAATAAGAGGGCTTTAATGGTGGCCTCCGAGTGTTCTGTAGGCCTAAGTCAGGCGCGTTAGTGTGCAGATGAAGAAACGGGCCGCTGATCCATATCTCGCTTTTCCTTCTACAAAGAATGAATGCAAAGGAGGAACATTATAGCGCGCTACGATAAGGAACCCCTAGCCTTCACCCTCCTATCGACCCTCGTGATCCTCTCCCACCAGATGACATCGGTCATCCTCCTCTTCATCATCTCCCTGTTCCCGTCAACCATATCCGAAGGAACGAAAACGACCAAGCTCATAAACTACTCCTGTCTTCCTCACCATCAACACTCCTCTTCCAGGTGTACTAGCCTACAACGCAGGCATAGTAGGTTTCCCAGCTCCCCAAACCCCAAGCATCTTCCCCACAATCATCAGCATACCCATCAAGCGAAGTTTGCCTTTCCCATTCTCCAACTACCTCCTTGGTGAGGGACTCGTCGACTACGGCGCGCGGTGAAACTTTTTATGCTCACTAAGATGGTATGACCTATTATATTTCGGCAATAGGAAGGGACGAAAGAAGCGGCAGAGGATGCGTGTGTTTCCGACCCTGACCCTAATAGCCATGATTACCTCGGCCTTCCTAGGCATTTACACCTTAAACATGCTCGTCCTAGCCTTAATGGCTGCAAAAAAGATCTTTAGTCAAGGTGGGGTAGATGCTGACCCACCAATACCAGAGCCCTTGCCGACCATGACAATACAGATACCGATCTACAACGAGGGCCGCTTGGTCGAAGGAGTACTAGAAAACATCACCAACCTAGACTATCCCAAGGAGAGGCTGGAAATCCAGATACTAGACGATTCCACAGACGAAGAAACCTTAGCGAAAGAGCGAAGACTAGTGGAAAAATACAAGGGAGAAGGCTATAATATACAGCTCATCCATAGAGAGAACCGCAGGGGATACAAGGCAGGCGCTCTCAACAACGGCCTGAAGGCCGCCAAGGGAGACTACATAGCCGTAGTCGATGCAGACACAATTTCACCAAGAAACTTCCTCAAAGAACTGATCTCGCATTTCAGCGAGGAAGAGAAACTAGCCTTCATCCAGACGAGATGCGAATACACGGACAGGTGGTTCAACTGGGTCACAGAGTCGAACGCCATAGAGAGAGATGTACACTACCTCGTTGAGCAGCCGGCGAAGAACTGGTACAACCTCCTACCGAACTTCAGCGGCAAGGCGGGGATGTGGCGAAGGGATGTCCTCGAGAAATATGGGTGGGACGAGGGCGTACTGACCGAGGATGTCGAACTCTCCTACAGGGTCCAGCTGGACGGATGGAGAAGCCTCTACCTGCATAATCCAATATGCCTGATAGAGCTGCCACCCTCATTGTCGGCCTTAAAGACTCAGCAGAAGAGATGGACAGCAGGCTTCGCACAGTCCCTCAAGAAACTCTGGAGACCCCTCCTAAGGAGTAACAAACTGACGCTCAGCCAAAAACTGGAGACCCTCATCTTTCTTTCCTCACCAATCACGCACCTAGTAGCCTTGACAGCCATCGTGCTATGGGTCTTAGCGGCAATTCTGGAGCCCGACATAACCCTTGACCTGTGGCTGGGAACCCCCACGTTCTCAACTTTCATGATGCTAATATCTAGCGCCCCGAACTTCGCCGTCGTTACGGGGATCCTCAGAAGCGGCGAGAGGAAGAGGAGGAAACTCCTCAGCATACCTTTGACACTCACCATCCTAACGGCTAACCTCATAGCGAATGCTAGGGGAGCCCTCCATGGATTCCTCAGAAACAACTTGGCCTTCGAGAAGACCACAAAATACGGCACAACCCATAACACAAGAAAACATGAAGTTGCAACCAACTATACGCTAAGGCATCTGCTAAAAAGGAACAGTAACGAACTTACCGCAGCCATCCTAGTTATTACAGCGATTGCAAAACTCCTCCTTCTGGGGCAGTTGACGAGCGCAATCCCCCCTTTCCTACATCGCGCTCTCGTGGTTACTCAGCGTCTTCCAACAATAATGAGGAATTCCTAGGTAATAGAGAACTGTTCGGTAATTCTAGGAGCATATTCTTCACGTCCCCCTTCCAGCCCCTTCGTCGACCCCCCTGTGTAGTGGTATTCCACATCCTTGAGGCCCATCTTGTTGGTGACTGTGTCGGCGATTTGTTTGACGCTTGTCTGGTCGTCTGAGCCGACGTTGAGGATCTCCACCTGTTCTGTTGTCTTGTCCAGGGCGAGGAGCATGGCGTCTATCAGTCGTCTACGTGGAGGTAGGACTTGGCTTGTGTCCCGTCTCCGAGGATCTCCAGCCTCCTTGGGTCTGCCCTTAACTTCTCGACGAAGTCGTGGATGATGCCGTATCTGCTCCTTGGCCCGACGATGTTTGCGAGGTGGTAGATTATGGCTTTGAAGCCGTAGGTGTGGGCGGGGAGGATATGAGTGCTTCACACGCTAGTTTGGATGCTCCGTACATGGATATGGGCCTAAGTCGCGCTTAGTCCTCGGGCGTCGGGATCTTTGAGGCTTTGCCGTAGATGGTTGAGGTGAAGATCTAGGTTTCTACAGTACCTGCCTTTCTGACGGCTTCAAGGAGGTTGTGTGTTCCTAGGATATTCTGCTGGAAATGGACTTCGGGTTTCGTTACGCCCACTCTGACTTCCGAGTTGGCCGCTAGGTGGAAGACGATCTTTGAGGATTTGAGAGTCCTAGCCGGCCGCTGTGAATCGAGCAGGTCTACTTCGGAGAGGGTGGAATATGGTTTGTATGCCCGCTCTTCGATGTTTCTTAGGCTGCCGTTGCTGAGGTTGTCGAGGACGAGAACCCTGGGTCCATGGGGCATCACCTCCCGTTAAGAGGCAACGAGTCCCAGATAACACCTAGAATCCTTCCTATCGTCAGCCATCCTCCTGGACTTACCCCATTTAGGTCTTATACCTTCTCTCTAGGAATTTGAATAGGTATACCATGATGATATGCTTGTAGACCGTGGCAAGTCTTTTTGATGGAATGGGCTTGTTTCTGTTGATCTGTTAGTGGGAGGAAGATAGTTTCAGAGGGGTTCTACTAGGCCTCTGTTAAATCAGCCTGACAGGGCTTAGATTAAGTCGCTTTTCGCGTATGCTGATCTTCGCCCCTGTAAACTAGAGCGACGGTTTTTCCCTTACGCATATTTACCATAGAGTATTCACTTCATTAAGTTTATGAAGTTCCTCATCCTTTGTTATGATGGCTTCTGCTTTGAGGAGCTTAGCTGTTGATATTATTATTTTATCATGTATTTCTCTAGCCTTGGTTTCTTCGAAGAAGTTGAGGACGTCTTTGTTGAACGAGTAGTAGTTGAAGGTTGTATGTCTTTTCATCTCTACCTTTAATTTGGACCATTGCTTCATCCACCCTTTCCTTTCAAAGAGGTAGTAGAGTTCGGCAGCGGCTATTGTGGGGAGGTAAAGTGATGCGGTCCCCTCTTCAGCCTCTTTAAACGCGTTGTCAGCGTCTGGCGGGAGCCTATCGAGTAGGTAGTGGAAGAAGGCTACGGCATCGGATATGTAGATGATCAACCTTCTCGTCTTCTTTCGTTATGGTCTTACTATTCGATGATCCTTGTCAAGCTTCGCCTTGCTTCACTCAATATGGCCTCACATTCTGCGATATTCACATCGAGCCCCTTTAGTAGGCCTCTGAGCCTTCTGTCTTCCTTGGAGGGCTGTTTCATGATTATACCTTCCTTGGTTGGGACTAGAAGGAGTTCATCGCCTTCGTTTAGGTTTAGGGCCTCCCTGATGTGCTTGGGGATGACCACTTGCCCCTTCGAGCTCACCTTGACCTTGAATAGCCTCTCCAGATACTCCGGCATAGATTCCACCAGTTCGGATTTACCGTATCTTACATTTATGTCTTACTAGAGTGGTCTGTTGATCGTACGCCCGGATCTCGGCGACTCTGAGAATCAATGTTCTACGTGTTTAGGACTACCCCGGGGATACGATTTTCGCGTAGTTCTGGCTTTGTTTGAGGCGCTATCGTTTTTAACTCCTTTCGCCATCGTGCTTGTCGGTGTCTTGGTTGATCGTTCTTGGAATTGTGGGAAGTCCTAGGAAGAATGGATTGACGAATAGGTTGGTCGACGCAGCTTTGGAGGGTGCCAACTCCAAGGGAGTTGAGACTAAGAAGATTTACCTCGTGGACTATGATGTGAAGCAGTTCAGGGGCGTGGGCGGTGCTGCCGAGGCTGTCAAGTATTGTCCCGAGGAGCTGAGTAGACTCTGTGAGGAGGCCGATGCGATAGTCCTTGGCGCTCCGGTCTATTGGGGAGACATCAATGGCTTGACCAAGGATTTCATGGACACAGTCAGGATCTCCAATTGCAGTAGTAAACCGGCATTGGGGATAGCCATCGCGGGGGGAAGCGGCAAGGGACTGCTTTCAGGAGTGCAGACGATTTACCATTTCTTCTTCCACAAACAGATGAAGGGAATCGACCCCACACCTGTCTCTAGGTTCAATCTAGAGGAGTCTATAGGAAAGCTGAAGACTAGTGGGGCGAGGCTGGCCGACCTCGCAAAGGAGAAGAATCCAGCCCCAAGAAGGATGAGCGATGAGTATTGGCCGGAGGTCACAGCCGACTATGCTAATCTCAGCTATCTCAACAGAGATTCGGTTGACGAGTTCGTCATGTTGGCGGAGCAACTGATCAAGATCTCTAAGGGGGATAAGGTTGGGAAGGCTAAGGCCGAACTTGAAAGGGCGATGGCCTTGATTGCTGAAGGGAAGAGGAGTGAGGCTGCGCGATACGCTGTTAGGTCTTATCAGACCCTCTATTTTACCCCGTAGCGAATAGAGAACCAGCTGACGCTTATGACCTGGTGACTACGTAGCCAGCCATGCTAATCTCACCTCAGACGATCCAGATGGGCGTCAATTGCGTGTGCTTCGGGTAGCCAGAGGCAGGGACGGAAGCTGATCACTGGGTAGGTCGCCCTGACGTTATGTACCGTTTTTTGAACGTTGCTGGATAAGTTGACATAAAAGTGTGGAAGAGTGGGAAACTCCTAGGAGTGACTGAGGGTCGCTTGGTTCAGTGTCTTCTAGGAGGGGTGTGCACCTCCTTTTTCGCGGCTACACGTACGTCCTGCAGCGGGCTCTCCTATGGCTTTGCGGCTGTTGAGTTCTGGTCTCCAACCTAGGGCTCTAATCTTGCTCGTGTCGAGGAGCATGTTCTTCACGTCCCCCCAGCCTCTACCTCCGTCGACTCCTCCTGTGAAATGGTAGTCCATGTCTTCAAGGCCCATCTTGTCGGCGACTGTGTCGGCGATCTCCTTGACGGTTATCTGGTCCTCGGATCCGATGTTGAAGATCTCCACTTGTCCTGAGGCTTTCTCGAGGCCGAGGAGCATGGCGTCGACGCAGTCTGTGATGTGGAGGTAGGATTTGTTCTGGGTCCCGTCACAGAGGATCCCGAGCTGCGTGCAGGCGACATCTTTGTTTCGGCTGCTGTGAATCGCCTTTTTGTCATCTTGCGGCTTATGTGGAGTGGTTTCGTCAGATCAGTTCTGTGGAGATGTATCCCTGTGCCTGAGCATGCTGTTTCTTGTCCGACGTTAGGAGCGTTGCTTTTTCTCGTTCTGCGCATGCTATGTATAGGGTGTCGTAGATGGTTAGGTTGGACTGCAACGATATTGTTGATGCCCTTAGGATGAGGTCTTTGTCTTGTCGTACGGACTCCAGTGGCAGTTTGTAGAGGCTGTTGAGGGTGCTGGTCAGAGTTTCCTCGGTCATTAGCCTTGTCCTGACGCACGCCTTCAGCAGCGCGTTGGCGACCTCCTTGTATGCGAGTTCGGGAGTGAGAACTCTGTGTCCCCCCTCGATGCACGTTCTCATAGCGTGGTAGACCTTCTTGGAATCCTCCTCGGCCAGGAGGTAGGAGGCGATCGCTGACGCGTCGAGGACCAAGTCGCTGTTAGTGCTCAAGGTCACGGTCATCCCTGATTAAGGTCTCCGCCGTGCCCTTCGGGGTCTTCAGGGCCCTTGCCCCGAGCTCTCGATCGACCTCTTCGAGTTTCTTGAGGCTCTCCTCCTTCTGTATTATGCTTAGGAGGCAGGACCTGACGGCCTCGGAGGCGTTGATGCCGAGCTCCTGGAGCCTCTTCTTGACCTCGTGGGGGACTCTGACGCTGATCGTGTCACTCAAACGAGCACACCAAGAGCACTTTGGGTAAACAGCCAGATAAACATTTTTGTATAACGGGACGTATGACCGTACTGGGGTGGGAACAGCGCAAGCCATCTGTCAATGGGGTGCGTAATGCTATTCCCTTTGTTCTCCAAAAACTCCACAATTTAAGAATAGTGGTCACCTCAACCAGTTATGTTTTATCTGTCCACCCCCGTATCTGCTAGCGGCTTCGTACACCCGCCTATCCTCCGCTGTGACGGGATACTGTTTGCCATACAAGGCTAATTCCCAGTAGCACTAAGAAGGCTGTTATTTCCCAAGCGACGACTGTCCAGAAGTCCTCAGTCATATCCTTGCTTCAACTCCTTCATTCAAACTTCCTCCTAGCGGCTTCTTCCCCTTAAGCATCTCCATTGGCACATCTTTCCAGCGGGGCTTTCCTTCTTCTTCAAACCAAGACATAGCGCGCGCGCTTTCTGGGCGCTCTCCTTCCTCCGGGGTCGCTTGTGTCGAGGAGATCTCCTTAGTTGGTCGTGATATCCAGTCACCATACTATGTGTCTTAGGAACAGGATGAAGGGACGAAGAAAGAGGAGGGGGATAGATGTATGGATGAGCGGAAAAGATCGCTTGACGAAAGACATAGGATTTTCTAGCTTGTGCTAGGAGGTGAGCGCGCACTCCTTTTTCTTGGCCGCCCGTGCGTCCTTCAACTTCATGAATCTTTGAACTCCATGGTCATCTGCGTCGCTATCTCTTCTATGATGTCGGCTGTTGAGCTTGGGTCTCCAACCGAGGGCTCTGATCCTTCTGGTGCCAAGCCTCCTTCGGGAATGGCTAAGACTTAGGGAAGCTCACTCAGCGATGGGAGCCTAGCTAACCTTTTGAGCCCGCATGTTTCTTGACGATTTTCGGCAGGGTATACTTTACGAATTTAGTCAAGCTCTCAGTAGGGTTCTGTTCCACAAGGATGTGTAGGGCCTCGTCGAGTATGAGGGTCGATGTTTCTGCTTCCCCTTTCGCGAGGGGGTCGGTGAGGTCATGCTTTCTGCCGTTGTCGGTCTCGTTCGGGCTTCGACCTCTGTGCCCATCGGTTCCCTTTTTTGGAGGGGTAGGCGTCTCTCATGTTATGGGCCTTTTTTGGTACTTCGCTGGAAACGTTGATGCAAAAATGTGTACCGTTGTTTAGATGTTGGACAGTTTGGAGCAGGCGCTCACATCCCTTAGTACTGGGACTCTTGTTCGGCTCAATGTTTTGTCGCGGTCTCTTCACTGGCTCGGCGGCTTTTGAGTCTCGGTTTCCAACCCAAGGCTCTCAGTTTGTTAGCGCGCGGAGCTCTGAGCGGAGTAGTTTCATGGGTTGATTCATCACGCTCATTTGGGAGAGGAGTTTCCGATTTCTCTCAGTACTCTTGCCAGTAGTCTTGGCTCGATTCTGAAGCCTTTGGCTACGAGTTGTAGCGTCGCCTCCTTTGCTTCGTCCTTGCTAAGTATTCCTTCTCCGAGGGCTTTGGTGATCAGGTACAGTGTTCCTCTTACCCTTATGCCCCACGTTTCAGCGAAGGCTCTTCCACTGGATTCGTCCATCAGGAGCAGTGTGTTTCTTTCGCGGGCTAGGATGATTGCTTGCGCTTCTCCTAGGTGGATCTCGGAGGCCTGTTCGACTATCTTCTGGCAGAGTTCAGCCTCTTTCTCGTTCAGGTCTGTCACTCTTATCCAGCCTTGGCTGACGCTTTCCTTTATGATGAGGGCGTCGCTGAACCCTTCTTCCAGGCCTTTCTCAACTGCCTCTTTGTAGACCTCGTCTGGGATCATGACTTCGTTGTAGAGCTCCTTGAGGAGAGTGATCTTCCCTATCTTTGACAACCATATCAACGGACTTGTGTTAGAGACTACCGGCAAAGGCTGTCTATTCCTCGGTGAGGCCTTTGAGGTCTTCTTCCAAGTCGTGTTCGGAGTATTGGATGAGTATGCCCTTTTCGTCCAAGATCTTGTAGAAGTTCCAGAGGGATATTCCCGCCAGCTGTGCTGCCTTCCAGCCGGTAACTTGTCCCTTGTGGTAGAGCTCGACCGCGTTGTCTAAGTCCTTCTCTTTGATCCCGTGTTCGAGGAGCTCACGTATGAGGGACGACCTATCTTTTCCTTCCCTGTCTGCCACTTCGCCGAGTTTTTTCAGGGTTTTACGGGGGAGTCGTAGGCTGATCGTCTCGGACATAGGGATACCGTGATACAATGGATACCTATTGTAATATATAAGCCCCACTCAGGGAATAGACTTGTTGAATTGTACATGAGGTCATCTCATCGCGCGGGCGACTTTCACGTATCCCAGTGTCTTCGCGGGCGTCCTTGAATCGTTCTTGAAGCGTGGGGCTGGTGTCTTCTGGGTTGCCTAGAGGCTGATCACTGTGTCGTGGCAACGCCCTTGTAGAGGATTTTGGACCTTTGCGCGTAAACGAGATGAGTGCTCGAGCAGTGCTTGGTGCGCGCAGAAGGGCGATCTGGCAGCGAGCGGGTCTGAGCGATTACTGATCTGCGCTGCCAGTACTTCATGATCGGGATGGGGCTTCTTTCGTAACGGGTTGGCGCGCTAGGCTCCTTCTTTGTGTGAGGAGGGGAGGGGGTACTACGATTTTTTGAAGGTTGTGGCTTGGGCTCAGGTACGTTGGGCCGGGAAGAGCCGTGACCATAAATGAATTGGCTCGGCTTTTGATGAAAATTATGGGTAGAGATATGGTTCCCGTCTATGAGGCGCGGAGGGAGGGGAGATAATGTATAGCGAGGCTAATATTGCCAAGGCTGAGAGGCTCTTGGGCTACCGACCTAAAGTGTCTCTCGAGGAAGGGCTGACGAGGATGGTTTCAGAACGTTTTCGGAATCAAGGATCTCCGAAAACTGGACACGTATTGGATTCTAATAGGCTCTTCGATAACAAGGCTTTTAAATTTCTAGTTAAGATTTCCATACTTATGGAGGAGATAACAGGGAAGAAGAATGATGTTAGGTATGGGCCTGAAAGGCTGGGAGACCTCAGATACTTCGTTTGTGATATATCTAGGGCTGAAAGGGAGTTGGGCTGGAGGCCTAAGGTCCTCCCAAGGGAGGGCGTCCAGAAGCTGGTTGCATGGATTGATGAAAACATTGAAGTTTTCTGTGGATGTTAGCGTGGAGGGAAGTTAAAATCCTAGCCCCAGTTAATCGGTTGATTATTGGAGCATGGAGTGTATGAATGTAAAATGAGGCCGTTAAGAGTTGGCGTGATCCCGGCGGCAGGTCAAGGTAAACGCCTGGGTTACTTGGGTTACATTCTTCCTAAATGTCTTTTTCCCCTGTATGATAGGCCTATCCTTCATCATGTAATAGACAATATGAAGAGCTCAGGGGTTCAGGAAATATTCATCATAGTAAACTACCAGAAGGAGAAAATTGTGGAGTACATCGATAAGACTAGGAATGAATTGGGCGTTTCATGCATAAGGTTTGTTGAACAGAAACAGCTCACAGGCATAGCGGATGCGATACAATGTGTTAAAGACTATGTTTCAGAGGACTTCATAACTATACTGGGTGACGACTGCACCGAATCCAGTTCACCGTTAGACTTAGCTGAAACTTTTTTTTCAAACTCATGCTACGCTCTCCAAGCATACATCAGGGAAAAGAATATCGACGCGATTAGGTCTGCATGCTGCATCACAATCAAGCCTAACAAACAGATAGTCGAGGTTGAAGAAAAGCCGCAGAATCCTAAGACACGCTTTAGAGGGTGCGGGATATACATTTTCAGCCCGAAAATTTTTGAGTATATACATATGACTCCGATAGCTCCGCCTAGGAATGAACGTGAAATATCTAACACCATAAACCTCGTCGCCGGTGAAGGTAGAGCCTACGGTGAAGAGATAAATGGTGTGAACTACAACATAAACTCCTTCAACGACCTTTTGAGAGCCTCTAACAAGTTTAAAATGCTGAGCAAACAGTTTAAAGACCGAAACAGATAATGAGATAAAGACTTGGAAAGCATAGTCTCCACTGTCAAGGTGACCGTCGAGAAAATATACGTTACAAAAGGAGTGAAAGATCGTGAAAAAGCTTGAAACCTTCATTCCCGCCGACCACAGCATAACTGCCGAAGCCCTCGGGTTTGCGGGATTAACGCGAGTGATCCTTAGGGCGGGGTTGTCGTATCGGCGAACTATGGCTTACTTCCTGAAAAAGGGTCGGCTTCGCGACTTCATCAACTTCCTTTATACTAAAACCTTCGTGCCCACCGGTGAGGGTTCAGGCGAGATGGCCTACTATTTAATCGGGCCGCTCATAAGGCGGTGCCCCCAACTCGCTCCCTACCCGAGGTTCATAGAGGTTGAGATAACCTCGCGGTGCAACAAGAGGTGCATCATCTGTGAGCACACATGGTGGCAGGAGCCCAGCCGCGACCTGACCTTCCAGGAGTTCAAGAGCTTAGTAGACCAGTTCCCCCTGCGGTGGGCTAATTTGACGGGGGAGGGTGATGCCTTCCTCAACTCTGACTACTTGGACATGATCCGCTACTTGAAGGCGAAAGGCACGAGCGTTTACCTTGTGGACAGCTTCGACCTAATAGAGAAAGACATTGCTTATGAGCTGGTTAAGGCCGGGGTGGATGGTATCTACATCTCGATGGATGGGGCGAGCAAAGAAACCTATGAAACCATAAAGGCGGGGTGCAAATTCGACAAGGTCACCGCGAACATCCGCAATCTCCTAGAAATAAAAAAGCAGTTCGGCAGCCCCATTCCAGAAATATGCTTTAGGTTCGTCATAAACAAGCTAAACATGGATGAAATGGCGGATTTCGTTAAGCTGGTCAGGGCGCTCGGCTCAAGACAGGAATGGGGGGACGGCTCAAAAATCCACTATGTTGGGCTTCTGGACTATCCCGAAATCCACCATCTGTATCTTCCAACAATCCCATCACAGCGTATTGAGGACACCCTGACCGTCATGCGTTCCGACCCAGAGAACCTCCCAGTTGTCTTCGCCCACACGGAACCCAGCAAGAACCCGTCCATCAACCGTTGCCTAGCGTGGATGGAACCATATTTCGCTCTCGTTCCCCACCACATGGCCCTCCCATGCTGCGCTGTCCTGATGAGCAATTCAAGGAAATTCCTCTCCGAATATTGTTTTGGCGACTACACAAAGGAGCCGTTCAGAAAGATTTGGAGCCACCCGTACTATAGATGGTTCAGGCAGACTGTCACCTACCCGGACTCTCCGGTTCCCGCCATATGTAGAGGTTGTAGGGCCTACAACACGATGGAGCGGGAAAAGAAATATGGAATAGATTGGCGTAAGAGGGAGGATTTCGAGTGAAAGTGTTTGACCGTTTATCCTCAATTCCTGTAGATAAACAGAAAAGAAACAATTTTGAATAGGATGTGTTGGTATGAGTAAAAGAATCCTTATTATAGGCATAACAGGCCTCGTAGGAAGCCTCAGGCTGGAGGCCTACGATTCCGTTTGAAAAAACGCTTGAAGACTTGTTGAATTACTGGCGGGAAAAACTTTGAATGTAATTATTCTACATCACCAACTTTCGTTGTATGGTGGTGCTGAAAGAGTCGTTATTCAACAAGCCAAAGCTTTCATAAATCACGGATGGGATACAAAAATTATTGCATGCAATAGCCAACCACATAAAGAATATGAAAGGTTAAACATTGTTTTACCTGAAGAAAACGTGGATTGGAAAATTAGGGGTAACAGATTCTTCGATATCTTTGAGATTCTGGATATGTATAAAGCCTTGAAAAAGTTAGCTGAAGAATATGTTAATTGGGCTGATGTCTATGTTGCCAACAGTTTCCCTTCTCAATGGACAGTACCGAAAAAATTTAAAAACAAGTCGGTTTGGCAATGCAACGAAATTCCTGACCTTTGGCATGCCTACAAACCTAACGCAATGACTCGTCTAGCAGTTTGGTTTGGAAGACGTTACGATAAAATGATGGTTAATAGCCGAGTAGGGAAAGCAGTTGTGGCTGACGAGCAAAATACCAAACTTTTCATGGAACGCTATGGCTTCAAACCCGAAATTGTCCCGTATGGCATAGACGGGGAATATTTCTCCAAGCCTTTAACAGAAAAAGAGACCGAAGTCTTTGAAACCTATGATTATCTAAAAGAAAAATACAAGGACTATTTAACTATTCTTCAAGTAGGTATGATTTCTACAAGCAAGAATCAGCTTGAAACATTACAAGCTTTGAAACTGTTGAAAAAAGAATATAAAAATGTGAAAGTTTTATTTTCAGGTTTCTATTCTGAAAACGATTCATATTATCAATTTCTGCAAGATTATGTGATAAGAAACGAATTGAAAAACAATGTTGTATTTCTAGGACATGTCAACCGTGAAAAACTACGAGTCCTTTACCACCTAGCCGACATTGCCGTGTTGCCGGGGAAAGGTCAAGGCTCATGGCTTAGCCCACTTGAAGCTTTAGCATCCGGTAAACCTGTGATTGTTTCTGATAAGTTGCCTTGCTCCGATTTGATACGTAAACTTGGTTTCCCACCATATGTTGGTGAAACTGCCGAATCCCCAGCGTTGCTATTTAACAAAATTTTCTATATTCACAAAGATTACGAATTTTGGTTAAAGAAAGTTAAAGATGCGCAACAATATGTTTTAATTAACATCACATGGAAACACTACACAGATAACATCATAAAAATAATAGAAAATTCATAGGGCTTGGAGGTATAAGTTCCATGGCAAAGATATCCATAGTGATCCCAACATATAATGAGGCGGGGAATATCCAAAATCTCATAGATGCTGTGGAGAATATTGCCGAAAAGAGTAATTTTAATGTTAAGATGATAATTGTTGATGATAACAGCCTCGATGGAACGGCTGAAATAGTGGAAAAAGTAGGGTCGAAGTACGGGAACATAGCGACCATCAGAAGACCGAAGAAGCTTGGCATAGGTTCCGCTGTGAGGGATGGCATTAAAGTGGCCTTATCAGATGAGGGCTGCCAATACGTAGGTGTTATGGACGCGGATTTCTCCCATGATCCCCATGATATCCCCTGTTTATTAAAGGCCGTTGAGAATGTTGATGTAGTGATAGCCAGCCGTTACATAGCTGGCGGAGAGATTAGAGGATGGAACTTTAAAAAGAAGTTTTTTAGCCGAACAGCCAACTTCCTTTGCAGATTTGTACTTGGAACAGGTGTTGAAGATAACACGACTTACTTTCGTGTTTACTCTAAGAAGGCTGCCGAAGTCGTCCTAGATGTTAAGGAAGACCATTTTGAATGGGGTGTCAGCGCTGTTTTAAGGCTTAAGGACAAAGGTTTTAAGATTAAGGAGGTGCCATCAATCTTCGTTGATAGGGCCGTGGGCGAAAGTAAGCTTAAATCATCCGAGCTGGCGGTTTGGATAAGGTATATATGTAGATCTTTTATTGCTCGTCTGCTAAAAATGGATACTTCTCGTCGTTTCTGATCTCAATAAGAAAGGTTATCAAGATGCCTATCTCTCTCAGATCTAAGAAAATGGGGTTAGACAAGGGCGCCATTTTCATATTTCTGTTCTTTGTTTTGTTGACCCTTTCCTATTTTAGGTATGTTGTCACAGCGCCGCCAGATACCCTATTAACAAACTACATAGCTGAGGATCTCTCATGGCATCTGGCTCATACACAGGAGAAGTTGGATTGGCTTAGGCAGGGTTTTTTCGCCATAGGTGATTTCTGGGTTCCAAGAGCTGGCGGCTTCTCAGCAGGTGGAGTGGAGTTAGAGAATGTCCTCACAGCAGGAGAGATTTTTGTCATGCTTTTTTATCTAATTAGTGGAAGTCTCACTTTGGGACATCACCTTGCCCACATGTCGTTCTACCTCATGTCGCTCATTTTCTCGTATTGGTATGGTGTAACGATTTCAAAGCGAAGGGATGTAGGCATAGTTTTTGCGATCGCGTACAGCTTCAGCCCAGTCACCATCACATGGGAAAAAAACGTCAATTTGGCTGCTGCTTTGTTCCTTCTTCCACTATTCTTACTGTTTCTGGAAAGAATGATGACACGAAAGAATTATGTTAGCTCATTGCTTGCTAGTCTCTTCTTCCTCCTATTATTCTTGGACAGTTTTTATGTGACATTCTTTGCGTCGATTTTTGTGGTATTCCGACTTTTATATTCATTTATTACAGAGCGGTCACAGATTGTTAATACAATCAAGACTTTTGGATTTTTTCTTGCGATGTCTTTCATCTTGTGTCTGCCTTTCATCTATCCTATACTTCTCTCCTCTCTCACACCTCTTAGTCGGGGTCAATATTGGTTATCTTTCGTTTTCCCAAATGCCTATTTTGATAGGAGTACCACGGGAGTGCTACTCAATACACGCTTCCCGCAGTTCGCATATTTGGGGTTTTCTGCAGTCATACTTGCAGTTATTCCTTTGTTCCTGATTAGGTCTTCTGGAATGAGTTACGGTAAGACCCATTTGTTTTATTTCATTTCGTACATGTTCTTTTTCCTTTTTACGATTGGTTCTTTTTCTCCGGTTAATATAACCGAACTGGTCCATACATACGTTCCTTTGGCTAGTAGTGTGCGGGCTATTAATGTTGCAAGCTTAATGGTTGTTCTGAATCTGGCCTTTTGTGCGGGTCTAGGCTACGCTTGCTTAGCTGATTTAGTTTCACGTCGTGTTAAAACAAATCATCTTAAGCTCAAATCTAAAGTTAGGGTGTTGATTCCTCTTTTCATTGTAGTCATGGTTATTTTCGGTGACTTGACATTCGGTTTCGAACCCACAACCGTGCCAAATATTCACAAGAATAACGACGCTTATGAGTTTGTTAGACAACAGTTTGGCGATTTCAGGATAATCGAGATTCCATCGGTGAGTGGTCAGCAGGCCATGACAACTGCTTACACGAAGCATGACACAATCAATTTTATATATTATGCCTATGGCTTTTATGGTCTTTTCTTGGATTTTACTGAGTTGTGGTGGCAACTTGCACGCATGGAAAATACTGGGCAGCTAACTTCTTCAGACGAACTAGCTGCATACTGGAGGTTTGATGAAGGAAAAGGAAATAGTGCGAAGGACGAATCGGGTATGCATAATGATGGTTTGATACGTGGTACAACTTGGACAGAAGGTTTATTAGGATTTGCCCTCAGTTTTGATGGTGCCGATGACTTTGTTGAGATTCCTAACGCAGACAGTTTGAATCTCGGTACTAGCGGCGCGATAGAGTTCTGGGTTAAGCTGCCTAGAGAGGCAGTTTATCAAGGTGTCATTATTGGTAAAGGCGGTGGATGGAACAGACCAGGATGGTTGGTATCTACGCTTGACAAGAACCACATAAGGTTCCAGTGGCAGTCAGGAGATGACATAATCCTAGACTCGGCTACAGCTTTATCCTATGATGAATGGCACCATGTCATTTCCGTGATGAATGGACATACTATGCGGATATACATCGACGGCAAGCTTGATCCAAACTTACCTTACCGTTCAGCGGATAGGGTGAACTCGAACACAACTAAGCCTATCAGAATCGGCCTATCAGATAATGGTTTGTTACCATTCAAAGGCGAAATAGACGAGGTCAAAATTTACAACAAACTTGATGTCCCTTCAGCATTGGCCTTCTATGGGATAAAATACGTGTTGGTCAATTCAAATCCAGACTACTTCGACACTCTAGAAAAATACGGGATAAGCGCCCATCGTGATTGGTTTATGAATTTAACAGGGTCAACAGAGCAGGGTATAAAAAATCTGTTACCTTTTTGGCTTACTCGTAATGAAGTTCTAAGTATTGAATCTGCTTTGAGTTCATTGAAGGAATTCGAGATAATATATAGCGATTCTAACTTCCGCATCTATGAAAATTCTAGATATGTGGGGGAAGTTTTTGCGGTATCTCCTCAAACTGGTGGTTCTCTCGACTTCTTTGACTTCCAACTTGCAGATGCTAAAGTCACCTATAGCAAGCTGGATTTGAACACGATTGAGATTCACCTTGAAAATAAAGAACTAGTGTTGCTTATGGTGAGCCAAAACTTTCGTGAAGGCTGGGTTGCAACAATAGGATCAGAAAATTCCAGTGAACCTATGGAAAGAAAAAGTGTTCCGATTTCAGAGGTCGCCAGCATCCAATGTCTTCGTATCAACGAAGCTGGAAGCTACAAGATAACCTTGCATTATAGGTATTATGAAAGCTCATTAATGCTGTTTCTCAGCTTTTATGCTCTCGCTTTAGCTATGGCATACTTTGTGGTATACAAAGGGGCTCTTTCGGGTTGGAAGAAGTTTAGGAAGTTCATTATCGGACCATCTTTACTCTACGGGTTGGCGTTGGTGGCATTCTCGTCACTTGGTTATCCAGCTCTTATGTCTACCACATACGGGATGCAATTCTCAGTTTATCCGTTCGTGGACAAGTATGTTTCAGCCATCTTCTCGCTCGGTGTTTCCCTCATCGTTTTCGCTGGAATTTCCTACGTGACCTTCTCCTTAACCAACTTTACATTTCAAATCGGTCTTAAGAGGACATTAACACCCGTGTACATTGTTCTAATTGTTTTAACAATTCTACTTTCGCTATCTGCAAATCTCTTTTCACTTGGAGTCGGTAACTACTTGGCTGGATACGCTTTCGTAAGCTTTATTCTACTTCTGCTCCTCTTCCTGCTAAATGGTATGTTCGAAAGTTTTCGCGGCAACATCAAAAGACTTTGTGAGGGTTTGAGAAAGTGGATTAGAGGCGGGTGAGAGGAGAGCGATGATGTCGAAACGGAAAATAAGTAGGCTATGGATCATCCCCGTCATGTTTGCGGTGCTAACCCTAGTCTACTTTAGGTATGTCATATTTTCCCCAGCGGATACCCTAGTGACAAAACACATCGCCACCGACCTTTACGGCCACTTCGCACATGTCCATGAGAGGTTGAGGTGGCTTGCCCAAGGCTTCATCGGGGTAGGGGACTACTGGGTTCCCAGAGGAGGAGGCTTCCCAGCGGCAACCAATGACCAACTGATAATCCCGCAAGAGTTTCTACTGATGGTTTTCTATGCGGTTACGGATAGCTTAACGCTTTCGCTAAAGATCGTTGATTTCCTATTCTATTTCCTATCACTAATATGCTCGTATTGGTATGGCGTGACAATTTTCAAACGACGTGATGCGAGCATAGTCTTCGCTGTCGCATACAGCTTCAGCATGTATGGAACCAATCAGCTGGAGCATCTTGAACTGCTGGGCGTGCCGTTTTTGGTTATGCTAACCTTGATATTCTTGGAAAAGACTTTTGAGCGTGAGAATCCAGTACATATATTGTTAACGAGCGTATTCCTGTTTTTGGTATTTTTGAGCAACCAATACGCTTTAGTCTTTCTCCTCTTCTTCATAGTATTCAGATTCACTTTCCAATTGATAACAGAGAAATCCCGTGAAACTAGGGTAGAGGTTGTCAAGTACTTCCTGTTGTTGGTTGCGATTCTATCTCTCTTTGCCACTCCTTACATTCTACCTCAGGTAGGTAGACCGATGGAGGCAAGATATGAAGACCGGCGGAGCGATCTGTTCAAGTATTCTCAGCCATTCTATCTATACTTTCTCAGAGACGCTTCATTTACCCCTTACATCAAAGAGATCTACTTCATATATTTAGGCGTCTCCGTGTTCTTCCTCGCCGTGTTGCCTATCATATTTAACTACAGAGACAGCCTGCGTAAGACATATATTTTTCACCTGCTGGTGGCCTTATTCTTCTTCTTTTACTCGATTGGGCAATACAGTCCCGTGAACATCGCTCTGATAATCCATGATTACGTACCTCTCACATCCTTCATCAGAGTTCCCGGCAGGTCCCTACTGATAGGTTACCTAAGTTTCTCCATCTGCGCAGGAGTGGGGTATATAGTATTATCAGACCTAGTCTCGAGCCACATAAGGGCGAAGGAACACGAATCTAACCCAAGGAACACGATTGGGACGCTGATCCCACGCTGGCTCAGAGCAGATACAACCACATTCAGATCTAAGAAAAAGCTAGTGGTTCTCCTACTCGTAGTAATTGTCATCTTTATTGATCTTACGGCTAATTTCGAGCCGAGAATGATGCCGATGGTATTAAACGACAGCAACGCATACGACTTCATAGAGCAGCAGTCAGATAACTTCAGGATAATCGAAATCCCATCCGTTTTTGATCAACAGGCCATGACATATATTTACACAGGGCATGACACGCTAAATTTTGTGCCATGGGCTTTTGGCTTCTTCGATCCTCTTTACAAATTCATTGAAACATACAGGGACTATTTTCCCCTTGAAGAAGTCGCTTATCCACCAACCTTTAATGGTTTAGTTGGTTACTGGAATCTTGACAACGCATCAGAGTCTATGATGATAGACCAGTCACTATACCATAACGATGGTAAAGTTTATGGAGTTAATCAGGTTAAAGGCTTGTTCAATTCAGCTCTGAGTTTTGACGGCGTAAATAGTTTCGCCAAAATACCTGACTCAGATAGTTTAAAGCTGAATAAATACGGCTCAATAGAGTTTTGGATTAAGATACCCAAAGCAGAGGATGCTGCCCCTCAGGGCTGGATTATTGGTAAGGGCAGTGGGTGGAACAGACCGGGATGGGCCGTAACAACAGTAGTAAAGAACCATATAAGATTCCAGTGGCAATCAAATAAGGATGTAATTTTAGACTCCGCCATGGAGCTATCTTATGGTGAGTGGCACCATGTCGTAGCCGTAATGGATGGAAGAATTATGGAAATATTTATTGATGGCAAACTAGACCCAAACATTCTACCTAACAATCAATCTGCAATTAATAGTTTTGACATTAATATGGGAAATGTTCTTTTTGACAATAGTATAGGAAACGATCTTCTACCATTTAATGGACTCATGGACGAAGTTAGAATTTATGATCGCCCACTCACAGCAGAAGAGGTTAAAGCAAAATATTTACTAGGTTGGGCTCATCTTACGGCTATAAAATCTGCTTTTTACGGCGTAAAATATATAGTACTACATGCAGACCCTGCTTTCTACGAAAAACTTTTCATAGACTTACAAGCTTCTCTTAGAGGTTATACGGATAGTTATGAAAATATTCAAAGAGTTAAAACTTATTTTGATACTTTAGAAAATGATTACAGTATGGTGTACGCTGATCAAACTTCTTATGTGTATGAAAACTTGAAGTATTCTGGAACGGTTTTTTCCATCGGCTCTGCCGAATCAGAATCTTTCGATCCGATAGATCTTCCCAGCGCCAATGTCGACGCTAAGGTATCCTACTCATGGATAGACTCAAATACCGTTAAAATCTACATTGAGAATCAGAAACCAGTCCACTTGGTTGTTAGCCAGAGCTTCTCCGACGGCTGGGTCGCGACAATAGACTCAGAACTCCCTAACGGGTCAAGGGTGACAGAGACACAATCTCCTTCCGAGATTGCAGCCATACAATATATCCCCATAAATAATACGGGGAAACATACAATAACGCTACATTACTGGCGTTACGAGAGTTCACTACTGCTATATCCAGTCTTCTACATACCGTTAGGGATCATCACCATTGCCCTATCCTTCAAGCAGCTACGCCCAAAGAAAAAGAGCATTCAAAGATTCATCTTACTGCCATTAGCAGTTTATGGAGTGGCGCTGACCCTTTTCTCCACAATCATATATCCCTCCCTATTTCCAGTGGTCTTCCCAATATATCACACACCAATTCTTTGGTTCGGAATCTCCCTTATCATCCTCCCATTACTAATATACCTTCTCACATTGATTTCTAGACGCTTACGTCCAGAACCCCGTCATAGGCCGAGCTTGCTTCTGGCGTATTCACGGCTCATCCACTTCCAGCTCTCCGCAACCTCTTCAGTGAAGGCTTCAGCCTTCAGCCTCAGAGTCGCCTCCTTCCACTCCGCCACCCTCTCATCTAGGTCTTCGAGGGCGACTTTCTTCCGTCCGTCCATCCATACACTTAGGAGCCGCCTACATTCTGGGTCCGCTACCTGGTACTCGTCGAAAACGACGAGCGGGGTGTCTAGAAGCTCGCGTTTGCAGGCGATTCTGCCCGTAGATGTCTTTCGGAGCCACAGGGATCGACCCGACTCCGCGGCCAGATTCACGGTCCGCTTTGAAGGGTCTAAACCAAGCATATGGTAAAGGAAGAGGCCTGTCGATGTTTTCCAAGTGAGGGTCGGTCCTGCGACTATGAGTGTGGGGTGTCTGTCGGGTCTCAGGTCATACCCGCGGGCGATGACGGCTGCTATGGCAAGCTTGATCATTGCTTGGTATCGGATTCTGATAGACTTCGATGGTAAGGTTTTTAAATTTCTAGATAGAATCTCTTTCGAATTTTCCTATGGGGGGATGGTTGACCGTTGAAGCTGACTAGAGCAGCCTTGGCCGACCTAAGGGCGAGGAGCTTGAGGAAGAGGATTTGGTTCAGGGAGCTGACGTCAATCGAGAGGTCTTTGGTCAGTCTCACGATAAGGGTTGTGGATGAGGTCAAAAGCTCCAGGCTGGGTGGTCTCCTCGGGGCTATAGTGCGGAGGCTGGAGGAGGCTTTGGAGAGTAAGTTCTTGAGGAGAACTCGGGAGAAGGGAGCGGAGTTGGCGGTGAGGTTTGCTCAGATAGCCTACTCTTGGGGCTATGTTAAAGCCCTCTCCTGGGCTAGGGATAGAGCGTACGCCCTCTACTTGGGGGTCTCTTCGATGAATGCTCCGAGCTTGTGAGACAGTTCGTGGGAAAGCAGAGACAGCTGTGCTGAAGGGTGGAGGACTGACAACGGTTTTGGGGGCGCATCCCAGCAAGACAGTCGTCCTACCTGCCTTCAACGAGGGCGACAGTGTGGAAGAGATACTTCAAGGTCTAAGGAAGGTCTTGGAGGCAGAGATTGAGACTTTATTATCCGCGTTAGCGCGCGCTAAGATCGATGGCAACGGTTTCTATGCAAGTCTCAGGGTGTAGTCATTGACAAGTACATTTAGCCGAACATTTCGAGATAAGAAAATCCTGATAACAGGCGGTACAGGCACAATAGGCTCCGCCATATTAAAGAATGTTTTGAAGTTTAAACCAAGACGTGTAACTATTTTTAGCCGAGATGAGATGAAACATTATAATATGAGCGCTTCATATGAGGATCACGACAATGTGGAATTCGTTGTTGGCGATGTGCGTAATACAGAAAGCCTTCAATCTGCTTGCAGGGACATTGATATCATTTTCCACTTAGCGGCCTTGAAGCAGGTTCCCATATGTGATAAACATCCCTTTGAGGCAGTAATGACCAATATACATGGCACGATGAATGTGGCTAGAGTTGCCTTGAGGGTAGGAGCTGAAAAGCTTATCTACGTCAGCACTGATAAGGCGGTTCATCCCAGTGGTGTCATGGGAGCAACTAAACTAATTGCGGAGAAGATAATTGTGCAGGCTGCTGCTGGTTCTCGGCATGGGCAGACCTTCTGTAACGTGAGATTTGGTAATGTTCTCAACTCTCGTGGTTCAGTTATCCCGAAGATAGTTACACAACTCAAGCAAGGCGGCCCAGTTACTCTGACAGACCCACGTATGACTCGGTTCCTGATGGACATCGATGAAACTATAAACTTGCTGTTTGAAGCCTGTACAATAGCGAATGGAGGTGAAACCTTTGTATTGAAGATGAAGGCTGTAAGAGTTGAGGAGTTGATTAAAGCGATAATCGCAGAATCAGCGTCAGAATTGGACTATGATCCGGAATCCGTTGAGATAAAGGTAACTGGGATACGATCTGGCGAAAAATTACATGAAGAACTGGTTTCAAATGAAGAACTTGATCGTACAATTGAGATGGAGCGTATGATGGTGATCTTACCATTCGGCTCAAAGATCCAAGTGCATCAAACTTTTCCAGGAGCCAAATATCCAGTAGAGTTTCGCGGATTGAGGTCCGACATAGCAGACTTGATGTCGGTTGATGATATTAGGCAACTCTTGCGGAAAAACAATGATAAGGATAAATTATGGTAATCGGTATTACAGGTTCGAGAGGATTCATAGGAAGACATCTTGTAGCTGAACTCAATGAAATAGGGCAGGAAATCATAGAGTTCGAGGGAGACCTACGACAAAGTCAAGATGTCTTATCCTTTTTGGCAAGGAAACCCGATTTGATATTCCACCTAGCTGGACGCGTACCTGTCTACTCTGATGGACTAGAAACAATGAAGGACTATTCCATAAATTTAGAAGGAACAAAGATCCTTGTTGAACTTGCAAAGGTCTACAGGCCCAAGATTGTCTTTTCATCAAGTATAGCGGTATATGGTCCACATGAAAAACTGCCTATTACCGAAGATTTCGAGAGGGAACCAGTTTCAGCATATGGAAAGAGCAAGTTTGATGCTGAGTGCTTGCTTCACGAGGAGGCAGAACGGTCAGGTTTAAGGTTAGCGATAGCGAGGTTTTCAAATGTCTATGGACCAAGTAGTAACAGAGGAACTATTCTTGACAATCTTGTTGATGCTGCTATTTGCTCCAAGAGAGTGGTTGTGCATGGTAGCTTAGAACTTAGAAGAGATTTCATTCACGTAGGCGATGCAGCACACGCACTGATTCTGATGGGAGCGTTCGAAGGAATCTTCAATATAGGATCTGGTAGGGCTTTGAGCATAAGAGAGTTGATTAGCATCGTAGAGAAGGTTAGCGGAAAACGTATTGATGTCAAAGTTTTTCCGGTCGAGCACGGGCAGGTGGACATTGAACTGAGCGTAGAGAAGGCAAAAAGAATCCTGGGTTTTGAACCTAAAGTAAGCCTAGATGATGGAATAAGAGAACTTCTGGCAGAGCGTAGGTTGCGAGGATTGAGTGGACCTAGGATAATCAATATTTACAACGATCAACCTGATTATCCATGTACATATGAGGAAGCGGCGCTTGGAAAGTCTCATGCGGTAGCTAGTAAAAGAATCCTCATTACAGATGGTGCAGGCTTCATTGGCTCACACTCAAGAAAATAGACTCTAGAGGTAGTGAAAATTGAGCGCAGAAAGGTTAAAAATATTTGTAACTGGAGCTACAGGTTTCATCGGTAGTCATCTTGTACCTGAGCTTGTTGAGCGAGAGCATGACGTTTACAGCTTGGAAAGGTATGTTACAGGACGATATGTCCTTGGGCAGAATAGGAATGTTAAGACTATTTTTGGGGATCTAAAAGAGTATTACCTAGTTAGGCGAGTGTTACGTGAAGTTCAGCCGGATGTCGTAGTTCACCTAGCCTCGATAAGTCCGGTGGCGTATAGTTATGATCATCCACATGAGGTTATTGAAACCAATTTTCTTAGTACAGTGAACCTAGCTGAGGCATGCTTGCGTGATGTGTCCCATTTCAGGCATTTCTTATTCGCGTCTACGAGTGAGACCTACGGTAATGGGCCCATCCCAAAAACTGAGAATACACCGCAAAATCCCAATAGTCCTTACGCTGTTGGAAAGCTCGCATCCGAAAAATACCTACTTTATATGCGCGATGCCTATGGCCTTCCCATAACTATCCTTCGCAACTTTAATACATATGGCCGGAAGGACAATACACACTTCGTGGTTGAGCGGACGATTGCGCAGATGCTTACAGGCGAAATCATTAGACTCGGCGACCCAAATCCGATACGCGACCTCCTATACATCGATGATCACGTGAACTCATACCTTACTTGCATAGATAACCCAAAGGCGAAGGGTGAAATCTTTAACTTTTGTACTGGGAGGGGCGCATCGATTAAGCAATTAGTGGATTTAATCTCTAAACTAGCTGACTTCAAAGGTGAAATAATTTGGGGCACGATACCTGCAAGGCCGTTAGATATTAAGGAGTTGGTAGGGGACTATAGTAAGGCTAAACATTTGCTCGGCTATGAGCCAAGATTCACGCTTGAGGAAGGGTTGAAACTCACAATAGAATTTTGGAAGAATAAGCTATCCCAAGGCCCCGGCACTAAAGACCTTAATATGCGGCGACAAGATATCAGTTGAGAGGGTGAACGCGCATACGAGTATACCGTCCCGAATCCCATTGGTAATTCCCGCTCACAACGAATCACGCAATTAAGGCTTGGAGAGAGGAAGGTGGAGAAGTTACGACCAAATGTAAACACGAACGAAGGTTTCAAGGTGTCCGATCCTATACCGTCTGCTGGCATCCAAGCTCCTTGTGGACATAGTTCGCTTCCTCTCGTTTCTTTTGTTATTGCAGCGCGGAATGAAAAATGCCGAATTGCCAACACCTTGACTTCCTTACGTAACTTTGCATCTCATAATAAGCTCAGCTCGGAGATTATAGTTGTAGATGACGGCAGCAGAGACGAAACATCAGCTGAGGCGCAACATCTATGTGATAAACTCATTAAATATCAAATAAATATGGGAACAAGTTATGCGTTCAGAAAGGGTGCTGGTGTTGCGTCAGGCTCTTATGTGGTACTCCTGCCCGCAGACGTATACGATCTTGAAATAATAAAGCGATTCGTGCAATCTCTTCAGGAGGGGGCAGATATCGTCCAGGCATCCAAAAGACACCGGCAGTCAAAGATAGTCGGTTATACCAAGGTTCGTTGGGTGGTAAGCAACATATACAATTTTTTCATTCGCAAGCTTTTCGGAGTTTCATTTACCGATACCGACTATGCCCATGCGTATAGGAGCGAAAATCTTCGTGGCGTGTTGCCTCATTGCAGGATCAATAGGGCTATGGGTGAGGCTGAGCTTAACATCAGATTATACAAAAAAGGTGCAAAATATCGTGAAGTCCCATGTAATGTTATCCATAAAGGTAAAGGCACCGTAAGCCTTCGAACCATCTTTCGAGCGACCTTAGACATGTTCCTATTGAAGGTGCTCTTGGCTTTGGGTGATGAATAAATTTTTGTGACAGCAAACAAGGTGCAGGAGCATCATCTGCGGAGCTTCGCTGAAATGTTCTTAGTTGCACCCCTACCTCCACTGGAGAGTGCGATTCCGTATGTGACACTTGGTTTCATCGAAGGTGTAGCCAATTTATGCGATTCGGTGTTCCTAACCGTTATCGCGAATAAGGATTGCGCAGATTTCCCTGTTCCAGATAATGTGAGGATCGAAAGAGTGTGGACTAGAGGATGGTCATACCCATTTAAGATCTTCTCAAAATTATGCAAACTGAGGGCCAAGAAAGTGCTAATAGAACACGAGTTCTTCCTATATGGCGGATATGTTTCTGCGATATTATTTCCATTGCTACTCGCGCTATTAAGAATCTCAGGTATTGATGTTGTTGTTATTTTCAACGGTGCTCCATCGAAAACTGTACAATCTAGGTCTTTCTCTAGCCTGTTTTTACTAGGAGGACGAGGCATCAGATTCAAACAG
>Ga0315312_1000587_pt1 | contig 39201 bp, 41 predicted proteins | sample TDP7_MG_FD_203629 | JGI IMG/M metagenome (GOLD analysis project Ga0315312, IMG submission 203629) | Freshwater sediment microbial communities from Lake Towuti, South Sulawesi, Indonesia - TDP7 | ecosystem: Environmental > Aquatic > Freshwater > Lake > Sediment | place: Indonesia: South Sulawesi... | reverse complement strand
TCACCATCACCTTCAACATCGTACACAACGCAAAGTGGCACGACGGCGTACCCCTTACAGCGGAGGATGTCAAGTTTACAGTCGACTTCTATAAGGAGCAGGAAATCCCATATGACGTTGCCTTAATAGGGCGCATAGAATCTGTTGAGACAGACGACGATTACACTGTGATATTCCACATGACCGAACCGTACGCTTGGGCTCTGAACGGTTTCGAAGGTGTTCCAATAGTACCAAAGCATATCTGGGAAGGCAAGGCCTGGGACTGGACCGTGCATCCCGATATGATGCCGATAGGGTCTGGGCCTTTCAAGTGGGACTCTTACCTAGACGGTGAATGGATAAAGCTCGTGGCGAACCCGGACTTCTGGATGGAGGGCAAGCCCCATCTCGGCTCCTTTACCATCAGAGTCATATCAGAATCCTCAGCGCGCTTCTTAGCCATAAGAAAGAACGAAGTCCACACGGAGCGTTACGAACTTGACATAGGCTTCATAGAGGAGGCTAAAAGGGACCCAAATCTGGTACCCCTCGAGGATACATGGTGCGTCGGCATGTGGGACTACGTCATAGATTTCAACCAGAGGACGGACCCCGCACTCCAAGACCCAGCCGTGAAGAAGGCAATCGCCCACGCGATCGATAAGCAACGACTGGTTGACATAGCGAGGCTCGGGTACGGAACCGTAACGGACACCTTCATTACACCTGCGTTCTTTGGGCCGGCATATGAAGATCCAAACGCCGTGAAGTACGAGTACAACGTGTTCTTGGCCAATAAGATACTGGATACAGCTGGATACTTGGACATCGACGCCGACGGAATACGGGAGATGCCCGCCCCAGCGCCAGACAGGGACGGAGACGGCATCCCAGACGACAAGGACGCCTGCCCAGACATACCTGGGCTTCCAGAGTATGGTGGATGCCCCGGTGAAGTAGAGAAGCTTGAGGATCTCGTAAAAAGAGTCGATTCACTCGCCGCCAGCGTTGGGGAATTAGCGGCGTTAAGGACGGACTTAGCAACGTTGAAGACAGACTTAGAGGCTCTGAGATCCCAACTGACTTCCTCCATCAACATAGCATACGGGCTGGCCATCGTGGCCATAGTCATCGCTGTCGTTGCCGTATACTTCGCGAGAAGAAGGGAGTAGTAAGCTTCTTCTCCCCCTTTTCTTTTTTCCAAAACCTTTTATTATCGAGTCTAGCACTGAGAACATGGAACTTGTGAGCGTTAGAAAAACATGGGCTTTAAGGAGTACGTAGGGAAAAGGATCCTTCAAGGAATCCTAACAGTCATGCTGGCCATAACGCTGAATTTCATTCTATTCCGCATTATGCCCGGGGACCCGACGCAAGCCATGGTGGGCGACCCCAGAATGGACCCCGAAACGAGGATAGCCCTAATAGCGAAGTTTGGCTTAGACAAGCCCCTTTTGGAACAGTTCGTCTTGTACCTTTACAACCTCTTCTCAGGAGAACTCGGTGTCTCCTTCGTAGAAATTGGGAGACCAGTAGTGGACATAATCTTGGGTAGAAAACTGGTCAACACCGTAATACTGATGGGCTCATCGATGTTCCTCGCCTTCGCCTTAGGCATCATAGTCGGGGTCATAGCCGCCTGGAAGCACGGAACGAAGATCGACGTGTCGTCCATAGTCTTCTCGCTGGTCACGTATTCCATGCCCGTATTCTGGTTCGGAATGCTCCTACTGCTCGTCTTTAGCTACTACATAAGCATCTTTCCCATTGCGGGCACCGTCACTCCCGGTCTCGCGCACGCCAACTTCTTCGAGTACGCTACAGACTACCTCCATCACTTAATAGCTCCGATGATAACGCTGGCTGTGTCCTTCTTCGGCGGATATTTTCTCTTCATGAGAGACACCATCCTAGATGTCTTCACCGAGGACTACATGCTCACCGCAAGAGCCAAAGGCCTGTCTGATCGGAAGATCTTGTTCAAGCACGCAATGAGGAACGCCCTCCTACCAATGGTTTCCCTCATGGGAGTGCACCTCACATTCCTGATCAGTGGAGCTACAATGACCGAGACGGTATTCTCATGGGACGGACTCGGCCGGCTGATATACGACTCCGTCAGGGACGCCGACTACCCAGTCCTCCAAGGGATATTCCTGATGATGGCCATCCTAGTGGTGGTGGCTAGCCTTTGTGCGGACATAACGTGCGCGTATCTAGATCCCAGAATAAAGGAGGCGGCGGAGTAAAATGACGCTAGACAACCAGATGACAACCAAGGCTCTGTTAAGAGAAAGGATCTCTTCCCATACGATTAGGATCAAGGACTTCTGGACGATCTACAAAGGAAGCCGAATAGGCATGATTGGCTTATCCTTAATTTTAGCCTTCATCATCATAGCGTTTATCGCACCTTGGCTGGCCCCCTACCACCCTAGGGCTCTCGTGGGCACCCCGTTTCTCCCGCCGACCGAGAAACACCTTCTGGGAACAGACCAAGTTGGCAGAGACATCTACAGTGGACTCATCTGGGGAACCAGAATTTCCCTCATGGTGGGGCTACTGGCTAGCGCCTTCGCCGTCGCAATAGGAACCACCATCGGGTTGCTGTCAGGGTACTACCGAGGCCCCCTCGATTCGGTCCTGATGAGAATCACGGATCTATTTATCACGCTTCCAGCTCTTCCCTTCATACTGATTCTAGCGGCGTTAATAGGTAGAAACATATGGAACATCATATTCGTGATCGCCATCATAGGATGGACCGGAACAGCTAGGATGGTCAGGTCTCAGACCCTCTCCATCAAAGAGAGGCCATATGTCGAAGCAGCGAGGTCCATCGGCGCTAGGGACAGACAGATAGTGATACGCCACATCCTACCCAACGTGTTCCCCCTTGTCTTCGCGAACGCCATCATAGGGACCGTCGACTCAATCCTCGCAGAGTCTGGCTTAAGCTTCCTCGGACTGGGAGATCCCACCCAACCATCTTGGGGTATGATACTCCACTACGCTAACGAGGCGGGAGCCCTAGCCACTGGAAGGTGGTGGTTCATCATTCCGCCAGGCATATGCATAATGTTGGTGACGATTGGATTCGCTTTCTCCAGCTACAGTCTGGATCAGATCCTGAACCCAAGACTTAGGAAGAGGCGGTGGTAGAGCTGTGCCGATCCTAGAGGTTAGAGACCTGTCTACTCACTACTTTACCCTGCAAGGGCCAGTCGAGGCAGTGGACAGCGTCAGCTTCACCGTCGACGCGGGCCAAACCTTCGGGCTGGCAGGAGAGTCAGGGTGCGGCAAAACAACCGTCGCCCTCTCAATCATGGGACTGCTCCCATCCAATGGCCGAATAATGGGCGGACAGATCATACTAGACGGAGAAGACTTGGTCAAGAAGGATGAAGGCGAGCTGAAGAAGGTCAGATGGAAGAAGATTTCGATGGTCTTTCAGGGAGCAATGAACGCCCTCAACCCAGTCATCAACGTGGGCGAGCAGATAGCAGAAGTCATCCTCGAAAAGGAGGGAGTCACCAAAGCCGAAGCATGGAAGAGGGTCAGGGAGCTCTATGAACTAGTGGAGCTTCAGATAGTTAGGGTAAAGGACTTCCCTCACGAGTTCAGCGGTGGAATGAGGCAACGAGTCATGATAGCCATGGCACTAGCTTGCTATCCAAAGCTGGTGATATCCGACGAGCCAATAACCGCCCTTGACGTCATCGTCCAGAACCAGATACTTAATCTGATGAAGAACCTCCAGAAAAAGCTCAACCTCTCCCAAATCCTGATCACCCATGACCTCTCAGTCATAGCAGAGACCTCCGACAAGGTAGGGATCATGTACGCTGGCAAACTAGTGGAGTACGCAGACGCAAAATCGATCTTCAAGCGTCCCCTCCACCCCTACACCACCGCCTTGATCGGGGCATACCCAAGCATCGTCGGCGAGAAGAGAACCCTTAACTTCATAACGGGGGCGCCTCCAAACCTCATCAGCCCACTCAAGGGCTGTAGATTCCACCCAAGATGCCCATACGCAAAGAACATATGCAGTACAGAACAGCCAGACTACTTAGAAAAGGAGACGGGGCACTTCGTAGCATGCCACTTCGTCGACGAACTAAGGGACATCCCAAGTCTGGAGGGTAGCTAATGCCAGAAGAGTTGGTAGTGACCGACCTGAAAAAGTGGTTCTCCAGAAGAAGCGGCATGTTCTCCAAGAAGCGGAAATTTGTGAAGGCGGTCGACGGAATAAGCTTCGAGGTGAAGAAGGGCGAAGTGCTTTGCTTGGCTGGAGAGAGCGGGTGCGGAAAGACAACGACAGGGAGGCTGATCCTGAGACTGATCGAGCCCACGGCTGGGCATGTTTACCTCCACGGTGTCGACATTTTCTCCCTCAAAAAGAAGGCGCTTAGGAAGATGCGCCTCGAGATGCAGATGATATTCCAAGACCCCTACGAGTCACTGGACCCCCGCATGGATGTTTTCAGCATCCTAGCCGAGCCGCTGGAGGTCAATCGAATAGCGACGAGATACCGGGACCGATGGGAGCAGGTCAACAAGGTGTTGGAAGACGTTCGGCTAGTCCCAATTCAAGAGTTCATTAGAAGGTTCCCCCACGAACTAAGTGGTGGCCAGAGGCAGAGGGTTGCTATTGCGAGGGCCCTGGTACTCAAGCCGAGGTTCATAGTGGCGGATGAACCCGTCTCTATGTTAGACGCTTCAATAAGGACGGAGATCTTGAACCTCCTAACCGATCTGCGCAAGAAGTATGACCTTACCTTCCTCTACATCACTCACGACCTAGCTCAGGCCCGATACATCGGAAACAACCTCATGATCATGTACCTCGGAAAAATCGTGGAAAAGGGACCTATGGAAGACGTGATCCTAAAACCGATTCACCCCTACACAAAAGTCTTGATCAGCAACGTACCTATTCCGGATCCTACAGTGAAAAGAAGGAGAATTCTCATAAGGGAGGAGACCCCAACCCCGTTAGACCTCCCTGAAGGGTGCAGGTTCTGTCCACGATGCACAGAACCTACAGCACTGTGCAAACATGAAGAGCCAGAGCTACGACAAGTCGGTGCGGATCGCTGGGTCGCCTGCCATAACGCATAGCCCTAGAAAAAGCTGAGGACAACAACTTCAACATTTTCTATCGTCCGAACGTCAATCACCGTTTTCTCTCAACAAATTGAGCGCGCTTCGTTAGGACATGTTTACATTTGAGGCAGAATACGGGGGAGCTCGCAAAGGTCGTTTAGGATGATGTCTGGGTGTTGTGACGCGCTATTAGCATCTTCAGTATTGAAGAATTGGGAGGGGATGAAGATGGCTTTCATTCCCACGTTTTTCGCTCCCTGAATGTCCTCGATGGGGCTGTCACCCACGAACACAGTTTCTTTTGCGCCTCTTTTAAGTCGTTTTAGAGCCTCCTCAAAGATCTTTGGATGGGGCTTACGCCAACCCACATCCTGAGAAACCAGAATAGCATCAAAATACGGGTTTAAGCGAAGCTTTCTCAAGCCAGCGTGAATAACCGGCGCGTAGGTGAAGTTGGAGACAAGGCCAAGACTGTAGGTGTTAGAAAGCGTTTTTAACGTTCGCAGCGCGCAAGATCTTGGCTTCATAGCCTGAAAATAGTTTTCAAAGTAGACGTTAACCGCCTTTCTCATGGCTTCGTCTCCCGGCTTCGTGGCAAACCCCAGCTGGTTTAGGGTTTCGGAGAGCCAAACCGCATTAGTGACCTCCCTCAGCTTCTCGTACCGAAGGAGCCAGTACTTATGATGAACCGCACCATAAACTTCCCGAAAACGTTCATAATCCACTTCAAAACCATCGTTAACCAAACTCTCATACATTTTTTCCACAGAAACCTCATTGGAATACTCCTGAACCACAGCTAGGGTTCCAATGAAATCAAAAACCACCGCCTTAATCCCCAACTTATGCCCCCATCAAAATTGTGCAAACGAAGGATTATTCACATATAAAGGAAACGGTTAGTTTTACCTCACGGAGCGGCAGACGCATCTTACGCGCCTGGGAACTCCATAGAAACAAAGAATCGAAGGAAAGATAAAGCTGCGTAAAATGAAGATCAGGCAGACTATGATCATTTAGATCCTCCAACAAAATCTTAAACTTTTAATTTCAAAAGACCCTCTATAATAGGTGTGTGAAGCATGGGTTGGATGGTGTGCGGCCGTAGTCTAGTCTGGTCTAGGACGTCGGCCTTCCAATCCGAGAGGAGAGCCGTTGACCCGGGTTCAAATCCCGGCGGCCGCACCAAGAAATTGTTCAACTATAATACATTTATCAATGTGTACGCGCGAATTTATTGAGAAAGACTAAAAGCCCGGTGTAGGAATGGTCAGGATAGGAGACTTTGAATTCAGTCTAATCGAGTTTGCTGGAGCCTTGGGGGATTTCGGTCCATTAAACCCTTTCATCATCGCTTTCATAGCCATAATTGGCTTAGATCCCTCTGGAATCCTGCTCGCCATGGGTTTCACCAACATCATTATTGGGCTGATTTATAGGCTACCGTTACCGGTGGGGCCTCAAAAAGCTGTTGCCACAGTTGCCCTAAATGAAAGGTGGAATTCCTCGTTGATTTACGGGACCGGTATAGGGATGGGGCTTGTTTGGCTTTTCCTCGTTTTTTCAGGTTTGGTCAGGAAAATTGCTAAGATAACACCGATATGCGTTATAGTGGGCGTCCAGTTAGGGCTAATGCTGATTCTGTTAAAAGAGTCTATAGAATTCATTGCAACCAATGTTGTGTTGGCTTTAGCCTCCTTCGTTATGGTTCTTCTGCTACTTAAAAACAGGAAATTGCCTGCGGGAATTGCTATTTTCCTTTTAGGCTTAGCCATAGCGCTCCTTTCGAAATCCGTCCTCGATCTAAAGTTTGGGCTCTACCTACCGAGATTTTTTGCTCCCTCCCTCTGGAACATATACGTTGGCTTACTCACCGTTGGTGTAGCTCAAGTCGTCTTAACACTATCTAACGCTGTTTTGGCTACATGCTTAATGGTAAATGAAAAGTTTCCTGAGCGCAAAATTGAGGAGGAGAGCCTAGCGAAGAATATGGGCTGGATGAACACGGTTTTTCCATTTTTCGGTGGGGTCCCCATGTGCCATGGAGCTGGCGGTTTTGCCTCACAATATTTTTTTGGCGCAAGAACAGGAGGCGCGATGCTTATGGAGGGCATCGTTGAAGTGTTTCTGGCGCTTTTCTTGGCTGAATCAATTATAACGATCTTTGGCGAATTTCCCTTATCGATAATCGGAGTGATGTTGTTTTTCGCAAGCTTAGAGTTGGGAAAACTTTTCCTAACCATTAAAGATTTGTTTCAAATCGTTTTAGCCATAAGTATTGCCGTGATTGCATTTTTAACAAACCTTGGAATAGGCTTCTTCGCTGGTTTACTTATCTACTATTTAAGAAAAACAGTCAAGAAACAAACCGTATAGTTAGATCGGAGGTCGGATGAGTTTCCTTTTCGGATGGGGTAGCTTCATCCACCTTTCAAAATCTGGGCTAGGTGGTTCAGCTTCAAAAAGCTGTCTTCTGCGAAACTCTAACAGGTTGTTCTCTTTCCCCGAGAATTCGACGGCTGTAACAACCATGTGACCACTTCTCGATGCAGCATCAAATATCGGTTGGGAGAGTTCCCTCCATTTTCCATCTCGAAGAAGGTGGTGCTCCAAAATTGTAACTGGAACGTTTTTCACGAGGTTTTCGAGGTTTTGAATCCCCTGGTGCACTTGATCCTCCTCTACTCTAAACTCAGCCAAGTAGGTGGGGGGTCCCCCTATGATGATGAGCTGTGGTCTTTCCGAGAGGATTATTTTTAGGGTGGGGTCGTGCATGGGTCCTTGAACATCGGGTGCAAACAGCATCCTCTCATCGTCGTGTTCGATGGTGGTCATCAAGATCCATCCAAGCGCTGAGCCTTGGGGTCCGTGAAACACCGGGTCCGAAAACCTTAGCTTCGTGTCTCCGAACTCAAAGACCTTGCCATCTGCGGTCTCCAGCCTTTTCGCGTGCTTGCCTCCGGTCTTTAGAAACATCCAGCCTCGACGCCTTTGGCTGAAGTTGATCATAGCTCGATAATTTTTGATCAAAACTAGCTTTCCTCCATAGATTTTCTCAGCCACCTCCGGGGAAGACCAGTTGTAGCACCAGTCCTCGTAGGAAGGCGTATGGTGGTCGAAGTGGTAGTGGCTTATCGTCACCACCTCCGCCTTCTCAGCCGCCTTCGATATTCTTTCACGGCACTCTGCCATCGCCTCATACTCCCTGGGGTGGGGAGGAAAACCGAAGCGATTCGGACCCAAGGAGGCCCCAGCGTCTAAGAGAACCCTCACGTCTGAAGTCTCCACATAGGTGCACATGGACCTCACGCCGAAACTCTCTGAAGCCAACGGAACAACCCTAATTTTCCTGAGCACTCTATCCGACACACCGTCTTCCAGCTATATCCTTTTATGTAAGAACCGCATTTATTTTGCTCGGTGGGCGATGACGACTCTGGCCCCACTGACCAGTGATTGAGATCTTGAGAGGAAAGCGTGGAACCAACGTTTCCCAAGAATGCGAGAGCCCACTACTACTTTATTTTCATTTACATCATAAAGTGGGCATAATGAGTTTTTAAGTACGTGCGTACGCCGTTATACCATAAACAAGATAGGATATGGGGGGTGGCGTTACTCCCAGGTCCATTTGCTTTTTCCTAAGCGCTCTTTTATCTCGCCGTACTTCATGATGCTTCCAATCAGTGTTAGGATTGAGGCCCCAAATAGTATGTTCCCCATAAACCAATCTAAACCGATTAGATTCTGCAAGAGGAAGGAAGCCAGTGTTCCAGTAAGTGAAATCGTTATCAACGCTCCGATAGCACCGGTTCTTATTGTTGTACCAAGGTATTTCGGGCTGATGACGAAGCCTATGCCCATCAAAGTCAAGGCGAGTTGTAAGAGAAAACGCCATCCTACAAGGGCGAGATGCTCAGGAGAATAATATAGAAGTTGAATTAGATCAATCCATTCGAAGCCCATGACTCCCAATTGGAGAAAGCCGCCACATCCCATGAGCGCCGTAGACAGCTTCAAGGCTAATCGTAGTATTTTCGATTCTTTCAGTATATCAAATTTATTACTCAGAGCAGCCGACACTTCCATTTTTCCGAGACCTTTATTTCCTTTCTAAGGGACAAAAATGATAAATTGGTCTCTTAGCATGAAGACTATGGGCTGAAACATGCATCGATACCCCAGTATTTTCAAGGATGAAAGCAAACTGGACATCAATTACGTGCCGCCGCGCCTCCCCCACAGGGAGCCCCAACTCAACCTTCTAAACCAGTTTTTCCGCTTCGCCATCGAAAGCCCTGGAAAAATGGCGCAACGCGTCCTCATTTCTGGAAAGATCGGAACTGGAAAAACCGTTCTTTCCCAGCACTTCGGGCTAAACATAGCGAAGGAGGCGCAGGAGCGGGGAATCAACCTACATTATGTTCATGTTAATTGTCGCGAGTGTAGGGGAAGCCTTTTCATGATCCTTCAGCGAATCATTCTAAGGTTTTATCCTCGTTTCCCCAGACGCGGCTATTCAGCGGAGGAGCTCCTTCAAATGCTCATGCAGATTCTTGACGAAAAAAACGCTTATCTCATCTTGGCCATGGACGAGCTGGAGGCGCTTATCCGCAGTGAGGGATCCGACCCCCTGTACAATCTCACCCGTATCCAAGAAGACCGCTTGAAGGCTCCCCAAAGGCTTTCTCTCCTTTGCGTCCTTCGTGAACACGAGTATCTAGACATGCTGGATTCCAGCACTAGGAGCACCCTTCAACGCAACATCATTACTCTGGGGGATTATTCAACGCCTCAACTTCGAGACATTCTAAATGATCGAGTGGCCCTCGCCTTTAGCCACGGAACCGTCTCTGCATCAATCGTAGACCTCGTCGCCGAGCTAGCAGCCTCAGAGGGAGGAGACGCACGCTACGCAATCGAGCTACTTTGGAGAGCCGGCAAGCATGCCGACGCTTCAGCATCGCCGAAAATTTTGCCTGAAGACGTTCGAAAGGCGGCGGTTAGCGTTTATCCTGTGGTGCAGAAGGCCATGATCTCCTCCCTCGATCTTCATGAAAAACTGTTTCTCCTCGGTGTTGCAAGACATTTCAAGCAAACTGAAGCCGCTTACATATCCATGGGGGTGGCTGAGGACGCCTACGCTGTTGCCTGCGAAGACTATGATGAAAAAAGGAGAGGTCACACCCAACTTTGGAAATACGTGAAGGAGCTTTCTGCCTTGGGCATAATCAAGACAGAGCCTTCTGGTCCTGGAAAGCGAGGAAAGACCACCCTTATCAGTCTGCCGAGGGTTCCCGCCTCTGACCTAGAGAATGAGTTGAGCAGAATCCTCCACGTAAAGAAGAGATAGGTGAGCCCATATGCCAATTGAAGACATCTTCTCCTCAAGAGGACGAGTAAAAATCCTCAAAATCCTAGCAGAGATCGGGGAACTCAACATTTCAGAGATTGCCCGGCGAGCAGGACTCAACTATGCCACCACAAATCAGCATCTCCAAGCCCTTGAAAGCTTTGGGCTCGTTCGACACAAGAAGTTTGGGAGAATTCGCATCTTCCGCTTCAACGAGGAAAACCCCCGAGCAGAGATAATCAAAAAGCTTATAGAATCATTCGAGGAAGCGAACTAGTAATGGAATTGAGGAAAGTCGGTGATGGAGACGACTTGATTCAAGGGGTTTATAGGTCGGTTCCCTGAATAGGAACAAACAAATAAGTCCGGATCGGTTATGAACAGTAGGTTGGTGATCTTCTATGTCGATGGTTGATGTGACGGCTAAGCCAGAGGTTTATCGGGAAGCGACGGCGAGGGGGCTGATCAAGTTAAAGCCGGAGACCTTGAAACTGATTAGGGAGGGAAGGGTTGAGAAGGGCGACCCCCTCTCCATAGCAAAGGTCGCCGGGATATTGGCGGCGAAAAACACCAGCTCTCTGATTCCTTTATGTCACCCTCTCCCCCTAACTAGTGTAGAACTCAACACAAAAATTGTGGACGATTCCGCGGTGAAGGTGGAGGCAACCGTTAAGACGAGGGCGCAGACTGGGGTTGAGATGGAGGCTCTCACCGCGGTCACGGTGGCGTTGTTAACTGTATGGGACATGACAAAACAATACGAAAAAGACGAGCGGGGGCAGTATCCTCACACGGTCATCCTGAATATACGTGTTGTGCGCAAGATTAAGCATTAAAGGTCAAAAAGCTTTGTCAATGTCATTCTCTTTTCTACGTAAACCTTTCCATCGATTGATCTGACAATGATCCCTTTACCTATAACTCTTTTACGTCATTTATGGTATGGACCCCTAGAACGCAGAGATAGAGGATTGGCTTGATGTGTTTATGAACCCTCTATTACGATCATGGTTTGTGTTGAACGAACGCTTTCTAGTCGTCGTATGTTCCATGTCACAATCTCCTTGAGTTTATCCATCGTGTCAGTTTTAACTGTTGCCACTATGTCATAAACACCATAAACCATTTGGGCCTCTTTAACACCTTCAATTTTCCGTATGTCTTTGATAACCTCCTCCATTTTTTCAGGTTCTGTATTTATCAACACATAAGCAGTGGGCATATACTATCCTCCTTTCTTTTTATTAAAGCAAAGAACCCCTAAGAATTTTATGGTTAGGCAACGTCAACTTTCCAAACCAAAGCAAAACACAATCCCACTCCTCCGCTCAACAAATATCACCTGGCTCTGAAGGTTTTATTCTAATATCTTATACCATGCCAAGAGGAATTTTGACTTCTGCTTTAATGGCTCTTGTTGCTATCCCCTTGTGCTGTTTGTTGGCAGCACATTGATTTTAGGTATTCCTTAATGGTGGATCTTTCGCATTCTCTGCAAGTCGAACTCTTAGGTAAAATGTTAATAGTGGCTTTTCTAATTGATGATATGATGTTTGAAGGTGATTTTTTGGATCACATAGAAAAGGCTGTTGAGATCAAAGCCCCTCCAGAAAAGGTTTGGGAACTCATATCCGATCTAGAGAGGATTCCGGAGTGGGCGAGGGGTTATGTCCAGAGGGAGGAGATCACCTCTGAGCAGCGCAGGGGTGTAGGCACAACTACCAGTGAAATCGGTGTTTCATTTGGTAAAGGGTATAGTAAGACCTTTAAAGTAATAGAGTGGGTGGAAAAGGAGAAGATTACCTTTCGCAGCACTTCTGGCTGGCTGTGGAAGGGGTCTTGGATAATGAAACCAACCGAAGCGGGAACCATGTTCACGTACTCTGTGGACTTTGAGTTGCCTCCTGGAATGGAAAAGCTAAGACTAAGTTTCTACAAAAGATACGAAAAGTTGATTGAAGAGTGGACACAAAACATAAAAAACCTTGTAGAAAAGTAACGCGAGAGACCCCACATAAATATGAAAAAGTGGAAGAAAAATGCACCACTGAGAATGGTTGTTAAAAATTTAAGGAAGAATGTTGAAAGTCCTACCGAAGGAAGAGGATGAGACCTCAATTTCAGATTAAAACGGCAAAACTGGTTGCCCTTGTTACTACATTACTTTTGACACTCTCTTTTCCGTTTTACTATTTTGTCTCTTGGCAAATAGGAATTCCTACGTTCATTTTCGGGCTTTTTTTAACTTTATTGTACAGGCTTACGATATGTTTCAAGAAATTCGATTTTTTGTTTTTGTTCATCCTTGGCTTAACCTTTAGTTTCACAGTCTATCCTCCTATACATGAAGCTATACATCTTTTGTTTGCATATGTTTCTGGAGTCCCAGTGTCAAAGATTGTTTGGTGGTTTTTGACGGATTCAGGCATTCAAACCCCATATGTTCTAATACCAGCTACGTCTAGGAATGTTCTTTTAGAAATCACTCCATTTTTGCTATTGACTGTTGCTTTCATAACCCTCTGGTACATCTGGTACATCAGAAAGTCTATTTGGACGCATTTTGCTTATGTTCCACTTGCTTTCAATGTCGCATATTCAAATGAAGATCTTCATCTAAGTCCAATTGTTGCGTTGGCTTTAAGTTTGATTTTTCTTGCCCCTTGTTTTTATCGTTTCTTCAAATTGTTTAAAAATATTAAAAACATAAAACATGAACCTAAATGAAAACTCTTATGCTTATTGGATTAACCTGTTTCATGCAGCTATCGCTTTTCTTTCCAATATTCAACCTTTCCCTGTATAATTCTAATCAACATTTTAGGTTCTGCTATTGTTTTGCCATATTTCTTGCATTTAGAAACTTGTAGAGGCTTGTACATAGGAATAAGCCTTGACTTTAGGCTCTGAGGTGTTCTGTTCAATGAAAATCTTGTTAAACTGGAATCCTATTCCAATGACTACAATTAGAACATTTCATTCTAAGATGTTTAGTCATTTCAGACAATTTCATTAAATGTATTGTTCTTACTCATAGTAAAATTTTAAGCTAAAATGGCTAAGCGAGCCAAGTAACTATCAAAAATTCACAAAACTACTCGAAGAAACCTAACTCTTTCGTGCCTTATACTTCTTCCATATCCCCGAGGATGACCAAGCGATGATTGTGATTATCAAGATTTCGAGGAGCAAAAAACCAAACCAATACACGGGACCTTCCCTAATGAAAGCTTGCATCTCAAGTGAGTTGAGGGAGAACACAACATTATAGCCCGAAGCAACCGATGTCAATATGGGCAAAGCGATCCGAAGGAGAAGCCATCCCACTATTCCAACTAACCAAAACTTCTTCTCCATCTCATTCACCCTCTAAAAATTATTATTCCAGCTCTTCTTTTATATTTGAACAATAGATAGGCACTTAAAACCATTAAACTAAAACCTAGAACCGCAAAGAAAATTCCCATGAGAATATCCCCTAAATATTGCTTAACTCCTCCAAACAAAATCATAAAGAAACTTATAAAGAAGGCTAAGAATCCAGCTATTGAAACACCGCCCGATAATAATTTTAAACCAAAGATACCACTATCAGAAGTCGGATTATAATCAAGTTTCTGATAAATCCTATATCCCGTTAGCAAACCTACCATTATGGCAAAAAGGAACAATAGATTCTCTAATAAGGTAGGGATGGGTTGACGGTATAATAAAATTGTTAGAATCCAAAAAACTGGAAACCAGAGTTTCAATGATGTAATTTTTATCATTTTCCTCTTTTCACGCTTTTTTAGAAAGGAGTGTCTCATCTTCATTTTCACTTATCTCTCCCCATTTCTAATTTCCCGTTCATCAAATACTTAAAATACAGTACAATTCTTTATAATTTGCGATTAAAATAACATGCTAAAGATTTTTCTTTTTTGCACATTGTTGAATCAAACGGTGATTAGGTAAAATTTTAAGAGAGGAAATCATTAATGATTTAAATGTTAAAGAAGTGAAAAGCTTTGTCTTTGAAACCTTTTCAGATTAAGCTTCCTCGAATTAAGTCAATATGGGATGAAGAGGAACGTAGGGTTTCAATTCCGATGAAAACTAAGAGAGAAGTCCACAAGCGTGCTAATAAGAGATGTGAGTGTTGTGGAATGCCTCTAAAGATGAAACAAGGAGAGTTTCATCATCTAAGAAAGCCCACAGTGAAGTCAAGACCCCCAACTATACAGTTTCTCTGTCCAACTCATCATAAATTGGGGCATAAAAGAAAAACTAGAACCATACGGACTGGTCTGGGAGAGACCAGAAAAGAACCATACATAAAGAGAGCAAAAGTGAGAAAGCACCCATCATCTCCCTATTGGAAGACTAAAAGAACTACTCGAAAGAAGAAAAAGTAAGTTAGCCACATCACCCGGGGCGACATTAACTTAACCAGTCAATAACCCTAATCCTTAAATCCTCTAGTTTCCATTCTTACCTTTCTAAATCAGTATCTTAGAAAAATGATAGAGTTATTTATATCAATATTGTTAAAACTAGTGTGCAAGGTGAAGGGATCAGGCAAATGAGCGAAACCGCGTTGAAGCACAAGGCTGAAGCTCCGGAGAGCCTTAACTTTGCGGTTATTGTTTGTAGTTCTTCCCGTTACCAAGACCTCCAATTAGAGAAGCGGGTTGAGGATCCCTCCGGCGACCGAATCGCTCAAACTCTACAAAAGCATGGGCATAGCGTTACCTTCCGAACAGTGGTGCCCGATGATAGGTCTCTTATCGAACGATCCGTAAGAAGGGCACTGAAATCGAGGAGAGTGGACGCCATCATTACCTGTGGTGGAACGGGGATCAGTCCCACGGATGTGACCATCGAGACGGTTCAGCCCCTTCTCGAGAAGGAGCTCCACGGCTTTGGCGAGGTTTTCAGAAGGCTCAGTTATGAGGAGATTGGTTCAGCGGCTATTCTTACCCGTGCTATAGCAGGAGTGTCGGAGGGAAAAGCTGTTTTTTGCATTCCCGGCTCTCCTCACGGGGCTTCCTTAGCGGTTGAAAAGCTTATTTTGCCAGAGGCTGGGCATATCATAAAGCACGCTCGTGAAAGATAGGATGGTATAAATGATCTACGACAACTTTGGCAGACCGACGCTAAATCTGAGAATCTCGTTGACACAGAGGTGCAACCTAAGGTGCCCCTATTGTCACCGAGAGGGGGAAACCTCCCCTTCTACGGAGATGTCTTTGGAGGAAATTCTCCGCATAGCTCGGATATCTCTCCGCCTCAACATTTCTCGAGTGAAACTGACCGGAGGTGAGCCCCTCCTCCGATCCGACATTCTTCAAATAGTGAAAGGCATCGCTGAGCTTAAGGGCTTGCGAGACTTATCCATGACCACCAATGGAACACTTCTTTCATCTTTCGCGAAGGAGCTTCGGAAGAACGGTTTAGCTCGGGTAAACGTGAACCTCCTCACATTAGATCGTGAAATTTACCGGACAGTGACCGGTGGAACCTTAAGGGACGTGGTCGACGGGGTGAGGGCGGCGGTGGATGCCGGCTTCTATCCCGTGAAGCTGAATATGCTCGTTTTGAAGGGTGTGAACGACCATGAGATTCCCAGGATGATCGATTTTGCAGAGCGTAGCGGAACCATTCTTCAGTTGATTGAGTTGGAGCCTGTGAACGTCGGCCAAGACTACTATGGGCGTCATCACTATGGTTTGAATGGGGCGGAGGAGGAGTTAAAGAAGAGAGCTTGGCGAGTGGAGACTCGTAGGAACATGCAGAATCGTAGGGTATACTTTCTGCCTAGGGCGAAGGTGGAGGTGATCCGTCCCATTGAGAACACGGAGTTTTGCGCTCATTGCACCAGACTCAGGGTGACGAGTGACGGAAAACTGAAGCCTTGTTTGATGCGAAACGATAATTTGGTGGACGTTCTCACTCCCATGAGGAACGGTGCTGAAGATGAGGCGCTAATTCAGCTTTTTGTGGAGGCGATTAAGAGACGTGAGCCGTATTATAAGGGATAAGCATCGAGTGAAACCGTGTTTTTATGTAATGCTTATTACGTTAGTTACGTTTTTGGAGACCCTATAACCCCTAGCCCTCTTTTCCTCCTTCGGTGACCCAGAAGGCCGAGCGCTCTGCTATCTTAGTTTGAAGGTGTCTTTGAATACGCTGTCGCGATAACAGGCCTTGATGCATCTTCCGCAAACCTCGTCCACTAAACCCAGACCCAAGAGCCCCATGATGTACCTCCTACAGTTTTCCCTATAATTTTTAAGTCTCTCCTTGTTTTTTAGGAACGAACACACTTCGAGACATGCGTTACAAGCTCCACATGAAGTTTCTACCTTTTCTCCCTGGGTAAGTGGAAGATTTGTTATTATCGAGGCGAATCTTAGGGCACAGCTGTAGTTCTTGTTTACAATCAACTCATTTTTACCTCTCCATCCTAGTCCGGCATGTTCGGCGATAACCCTATGAGAAACCGTCATTCCGTAGTAATCCTGGACATTAGTCACCTTGTCGGCAACTCCCTCCATGGTTGCGAGTATTGGGATGCCCCCAAACTGATCTGCTATGCACTTGGAAATAGTGTTCAAGAGTCTGTTGAGATTTTGATATTCTCTCGCATAGATGCTCCATGTGTCTATGTCGATCATACTACCCGACATGGCGCCGATGCAATCTATGACATGTTCAGGATACGCTATCCCTATGCATATGATCGACCCATTTTTCATGAGATTATGGAATTGATCTCCACAAATATCCTCCAATCTGCTTCTTTGAATTGGCATCAGGTCATGGTAGACGCCTTGGAAACTCGCTACGCCAAAAATTCCTTCATAGCCTATCTTTGCTAATTTCCCTTCGAAGTAACCCTTAACCCTCTGAAAATTCTGCTCTTTTTCCATGCCACCTCTAATTTCGTTTTCAATAAATAAGCCTTTCTCGCATGAAAGCCCCGTATCTTTTCGTGCTTAGAGGATGTTGGTTCCAATCTTTGCTAAGTGGGCGACGGTTCCAGCTTTCATGGTGCCCACAGCACCATTTTTCGCTTCTTCAGCATTTCTTTAGAAAGCTCTTCTATAGGTCCAAATTTCATGCATCCAGCCATGCAGTGCTTAACGCAGGCTGGTGGAAGCCCCTCCTTAATGCGAGGAACGCATAAAATGCACAGTTCCGTAGGAAAGGGAAGGTAAGCGATGTATAGCTTGTTTCCCGGAAGCTCTTGAATCATCTCTATTACCCTTATCCCTCCCCATTTCCCAGCTGGCAGTTTATACTCTTGCTTACAAGCGACTTCACAGGTATGGCATCCGGTGCAATATTCATAGTCGATTAATAAACCGTATTCAGGCATTTCCCTCACCTACTCCGCCTTATAGACCTTGCATAGCATGTTTTTGAAAGGGGACCCATGGCCTGATTTGCCCGTGTACCCCATAGGTATGAGCTGGTTGATATTTACCTCCCATACACCAAACAGCGAGGGTTCAGGGCCTGACCTCTCAGGGAACCACCATCCATGTGTTACCATAACTATCTTTGGGTGCACTACGGGAGTGACCTTAGCCTTGCGATTGCATTTGCCAAGCCAGTTCTCAACCCACACACCGTCTCCATCCTTTATGGCAAGTTGTTTGGCTGTTTCCGGGTGGATTTCGATTATTGGGTCAGGCTCCACCTCCCTTAACCATGGGATCATCCTATGCTCCGAGTGGAAATATACAGAAGATCTTCTCCCCGTAGTCAAAATTAGGGGATATTTCGCGTAGAGATCAGGAGTACTAACCGGACTGAACGGCGGTTCTTCATAGTATGGGAGCGGATCCAGTCCCCATTGCTGAAGCCGCGACGAGTAAAGCTCAATTTTGCCTGACGGCGTCGAGAAACCGGGTTTCCCATCCTGTCTCAATAATCCCTTTTCATGCCTCCTATAAGGAAGGCTGGAATGCCCCGCAGGAGGGGAAACCAAAACTTTTTCGCATAGCTCGTCATAGGTCATGCCGGACGGCTTCAGAATATCGTTAAACATTTCCTTAATGTTCCTCCAAGGAAGTTTAGGGTTAAACCTTTTAGCCAGCTCGAAGTTAATTTCGATGTCCGACTTGCACTCCTCAACGTTAATTACTTTTTTTATAGCTTGAAGTGGGATCCACCATCCCCTAAAGCTATACTTCTCTAAGAAAGTGGCCGCCGGAAGCACTAAATCAGCTAGCATAGCGGTTGGAGTCATAAATAAATCGACTACAACCACGAAATCCAGCTTCTTAAGGGCCTTATACCACTTCTTGGGATCAAGGCCTATGCCGGCAATGGGATTGGAAGCCTGTATCCACATGCCTTTTATTGGGTAGGGCTTCTCGGTGAAAATCTGTTCCAAGACCGTGTCCGGATGAGCTGATCTTCGAAAGTCTCTGATGGGCCCATACTTCGAGGCCCCTATCCTCTTTTTGTCAGCATCCTGCGACAGCGCTATTATGCCTGCGGTTGCGCTGTAGCCTGACACATTGAATGCGTCTCGAGCTATCACGTTGCCTCCAGGTATGTCAAGGTTGCCAGTTATGCACCATAAGTGAGTGATGGCTTGTATAGTGGGGGTAGCTGCTGCAACAGCCTCAACAGGAACTCCCCAGTGTACCGCGGCAGGCTTGCTTTTAGCGTAGAAGCGGGCTGCCTCTACGATTTTCTGCTCCGGTACCCAGGTGACTTCAGCGACTTTTTCAGGCGTATACTCATCAACGCGTTCCTTAAGCATTGTCCACACAGTTTTGCATTCAACAGGTTTTCCATCAGTCAGCATAACCTCAAAAAGGCCTTCTAAGGCAGGCTTAACATTCGGGGATGAGTATTCCATTGTGGAGGCGTTCCACGACTTAGGCTCATTCGAGGAACTATCCCAGACAACGAACTTATCCCGAGATCCTCCTTCAACGACTTCGAATTCCCTTAAAAGTTCAGTGGTGTCTACCCTAACAAGGAAAGACGCATTAGTCCACTTCTCCACAAACCCCTTATCGTACAAGTCTTCATTTATTATCACATTTAGAAAGCCTAGGGCTAAGGCACCGTCGGTTCCAGGCCTGATTTGAAGCCAGACCTTAGCCCTCGAGGCTAGCCAGGTAAACCGAGGATCAACCACGATTATCTTTGAACCCCTTTTCATGAGGTCGACAATCCAGTGCCCGAAAAATCCGTCTGGGCACGTCGCTGGTAGGCTTTGACCCCAAACCATAATGCACTCCGGAACAATGTAGTTTGGGTCATCGTAACGCTTAGGCAGCCACTGAGATGCGTCTACCACGCAATAGTCTCCATGGGTAACCCAGTTCACTAGAAGACGAGGAGTATAGCAGGCGACACCGCTGAGGCCAAAGACCCTATTTGGGCTTCCATAACTCCATGCAAGAAGGTAAAGCCACTCTATAACGTCCCTACCTGTGCCCTGAAGAAAGATTACGCTTTCCGGGCCATGTTTCTCCTTAATATCATTAAGTTTCTTCTCTATGATGTCGAAAGCCTCATCCCAAGAAAGCCTCTGCCATCTACCCTCGCCACGCTCGCCAACCCTCTTGAGTGGATATTTCAAACGGTCAGGGTGATAGACGTATTGTGTGAGCGCCAAGCACCTTGGACATAGGCGGCCTTGGTTCCACGGATGGTTTAGATCGCCTTCAACCTTTATCAATCTCCCGTCCTTAACATGGGCAAGCACGCCGCAGCCACCATGGCATCCGGGGCCAGCCGACCAAACAGTGGTTCGAACCACCTCGCCTTCTCTCTGTCTCAAAAATAAGTAACCTCCTTTTTCAGTAATAATGGCGAAATTGCTTAGTAAGCTTTACCCAGTTGGGAGCCGCCAAACGAAGGAGTAGGGCTTTCCCCTTTAGGGTGAGCGTTTTGCTAAGGCCAGCAAGATATAGGGGTTAATTATCTCAAAGATGACAGCAACAAGTGTGACTAACATATTATGGAACATTAAATGCATTGCAACCGCCGCAAATACGGCGTTCACAAGCCCTATGCCTAGAGCATTTTTCCATTTGTATTCACCAAAGATTCTATCTGCTATCCTTATTCCGATGAAAATGAAAAACCATGCAACTATCCAGTTTGGAACTGGATTTATTATTAGGTAGAGACCCGCGGCTTCGCTAATAAAACCAACTCCAAAGTAAGCCAGAATCCGCCCGAAGGTGGTCATTACATCCCTATAAGCTTTAGAACCTATTATGTTCGTCCCCCTTTCCGCTAAATAAGCTACGGCTATGAGCCAAGCGAAGTCCATCCATATGTGGGAAACAAACATGACTACAACCCCAGCTAAGGACGCAAACACTAGGAACTCAAGAACTAGCTTTGCGCCAGTTGTGAGCCACCAAACAATGAAGAAGGGGTTTAGGCCAGTAAAGACCAGACCAAGAAGAAGGGGGTTCCTAGACGCCACTCCTCTGTAGCTGGTTGCACTGAATTTTGGCATGAGAAAGTCACGGATCTGTATAATACCGAAAACGAGTAGAGCGAGCCCTCCAGCGACTCCTATCATAAGCTTCGCGATTGGCTCATTGGCGACAGTCAAGAGGCCGACGGCTAGGAGGATAACGAGGGGAAACTCAATGAGGGCGTGTCCGATGGAAATGGCTAGGCCTCCTTTTGTTCCTGATTTAGTGCCGTGGGTGATGGTGGCGAAGAAGAGGGGGCCTGGGGCCAAGGTCCCTGAGGCGGTGACGAGGACGACCGTTGTGATGAGGGTAGGTAGGTCCATCAGCATTAGAAAGACGACGCGTGAATAATTAAACTTTTTATGGTGCGATGCGCAAAGCTTAAAAGTCTTAGGCGTATGGGAATGGAAACTTGGTGGTTATGTTGGAGATATCCTTTGAGGAGTTCATGAGGCTAGACCTTAGGGTTGGAAAAATCGTGGAGGCACAACAAATAGCTGGTTCCAAAAACCTGATTCGCATGCTGGTGGACTTCGGTGTGGAGAAGAGGCAGTCGGTAGCCGGTTTGCTGCGGTGGTACGAGCCAGAGGAGCTCGTAGGCCGGAAGTTCGCGTTCATTCTGAACCTAGAGAGGAAGAAGTTCATGGGTGTGGAGTCTCAATGTATGATCTTCGCCGCCGAGGACAGGGAAGGCAACGTGGTTTTGCTAGTGCCGGAGAAGGACGTGGAGGTAGGGAGCAAAATCAGATAAGATCGTCACTCGTTCGTTACGACCACTTAATCTAAGCCATAATTAGCAAAACCCTATCACTTAAAGCGCAGAGATCATAATCTACCTAACCTATCCGCCGAGGTTCTTAACGATCTCCCTCGCTTGCCGTACATCTCCGACAAGATATTCAATCATCGCCTTATCTAAGTCCAGCCACTTGGCTATGCCCGCCGCCATCTCCACGTCGTTTTCAAAGATCACTCGTAGGTAGGGGAGAACCTCCTTCACGGCTCGGACCGAAGAGATGTGACACTTCCTCCGAATTTTCATGCCGATCTGCGACTGGAGTTGCCGTTCCTGTTTGGTTCTGGACAGCATTCGTATCCTCTCCGGAAACTGAAACGCCTCCCACTTAGGCTGAGTTTTCTCCCTAGCCATGGCCACCCCAGCCGTCATGAGGTCGATCACATAGCGGGTGAGCTTCCAGTTCTGCGTCGACCGGATTCTTCCTCGATAGAGGTCGGCCTGCGCCAGCGCCTCCATGGCCGCCGCCAAGTCTCTGGGGTGCCTCAGCTGGTGCGGAACATTCTCGTAGATCCATTCGAAGAGCATGTCCGGGTCCACATCTGCCCTATCCAAGGCGCTCTTGGCTTCTTGGCAGCTTTCCGAGTAGAAGATGGTCCTCAAGACCTCGAAGATGACCTCCTTCCTGTCTCGATGGACGAGCCAAGCCACATCCTTATACGTTAACAGTTTTCGCCCCTGAGCTAGGGCTTGTAGGTCGTTCACCGCCGACCTTATGTCCCCACTCGATCTTTCTGCGATAAACCTAAGAGCCTTCTCCTCCGCCTCAATGCCCTCACGGCCACAAACGTTCCTTAGGTGTCTCACCACCTCATAGATGGAGGACTTCTTGAATTCGATGAGGAGGCAATGCCTGCGAAGGGTTCGAAATCGGGGGTCATAAGCGTTATTCGCTATAAGAACGATGGGGCACTGCGCCGTCTTGACGATGCCTATGATGGCCTGAACCCCGCCCCGATCCTCGGTCCCCGTGATTCCATCCAATTCATCTAACAGAATGATACGCTTTTTCCTAAACAAGGTATCATATTGAGACGCCCTTCCCGCGAAGCGTTGAATGGCCTCCGCGGTTCTATAGTCGCTGGCGTTCTTTTCCACCAGCTCCATGGCCCAGTCCTTGGCCAAGGCTTCAACGCAAACGGTCTTCCCAACTCCGGGAGCCCCATAAAGAAAAGCGGCTCTCTTCTTAGGGATCGCGCGGTCCCAAGACTTCACCCAGTCTTTGAGCCTTCGAATGGCTTCCTCGTTTCCCACCACCTCGGCCAAGGTTCGGGGCTTGTGCTTCACGGTCCAAGCCGCGTACACCTAGCCTCCCCTCTTCATCTCATAGCCCGCCTCCACCAGCCTAGCTAGCAAGGCGCTCAGCTGGACCTCCTCGTCCGCGCCCTGAACCAGACGAAAGTCAATCTCCCCGATCACCTCGGCCAGCCTCACCTTCCACTTCTCCGGAATGCCCGTAAAACGGAAAATCTCGATGTGAATCTGCCGGATGATGTCGCTCCCCGCCGCCCCATACCTGACGATCATCTCCCTCAGCCTCTCTCTAGCGCCGAGGAAGTCGCCTCCCATGGCCAGCTTGATCATCTCCTGAACGTCCACGGGGTTGGCCCTACCGATCACCGAGTACACGGTTTCGGCGTCAATCGCTTTGCCCATGGAGGCAGCCGCCTGCAACGTGTTGATGGCCCTTCTTAGGTCTCCCTCGCTCACCTCCAGAATGGCGTCAAGGCCCCCATCGAGCACATTCACTTTTTCCCGCTGACCAATGAACCGCAACCGACCCACCAAGTCCTCCCGAGGCAGGTAGGTAAATCTGAAGGGCGCACACCGCGACTGGATGGGCTCAATGATCTTCCCACTATAGTTCGCGATGAGAATGAATCGGCAGGTTTCCGTGAAGCGCTCCATGGTTCTCCTCAGCGCCTGTTGGGCGTCTGAGGTCATATTGTCGGCCTCATCCAGGATCAGGATCTTGAAAGGTATCTCCCCGATGGATCGGATTCGAGCAAAGGTCTTCACAGTCTCCCGCACCACATTGATCCCCCTCTCGTCACTGGCGTTGAGCTCCATGAGATGCTCCCGGTAGGCATCGCCATAAAGCTCGTAGGCTAAGCAGAGAGCAGCCGTGGTCTTCCCGGTCCCTGGTGGCCCAGCAAAAATGCAGTGGGGAATGTTCCTCGTCTCCACAAAGCTCCTTAATCGCTCCACGATCTCCTTCTGGTTCACCATCTCATTCAGAAACCTTGGACGATACTTTTCTGTCCAGAGCTCCCAGCTCAATGTTATTCCTCTTTTAATGTAAAACATTGGTTCTTCTTATTTATTATATGTGGTCTTTGAGTGGCCTCAGCATAACCGAACAGAAAGGAAATCGTAAAGAGGATGGCGACCTAAAAATCAAGGTCACTAGGGAAGCAGTTAAATACGCTAAAAGCAAGCTATAGCGCGCATGGAGGTGGAATATACGATAAGGAGAGTTAGAAAAACGCCTTTTGAGGAGTTGTCTTTCACCGATAACTGTACCCTTGGACCGCTAAATAAGCCGGTGGCAACGGTTAAACCCGGCGAAGTGATTGAAGTGGAAACATGGGATTGCTTTGCCAATGTGGTGAAGCCTACCCAACCGTTAAAAGAGGTTCTTGAAAGAGGTGTTCCTCTCCGTGACAACCCGGTTACGGGTCCCATACATGTTGAGGGGGCAGAGGCTGGAGACGCGCTAGTCATTGAGATAATGGACATATCAATTCCCGACATGGGAGTGACCACGGTTGTGCCGGGATTTGGAGGATTGGAGGGCTGGCTTCAAGCGTCTCCTCCCCTTACAAAGTTCTCTAAAATCAGGGATGGAAAAGTTGTTTACACGTTGAATGATGGAAGGGAGATAGAGATTTCCGTCAAGCCCTTTATAGGAACAATAGGCCTCTCACCATCATCAGAAGCGATATCCACGATTACACCCGGAAAACATGGTGGGAACATGGATGTGCCGGACATCTGTCCCGGCAATAGGCTCTATCTTCCAGTTGCAGTGAAAGGAGCATTGCTCGGGCTGGGCGACGTTCACGTAGTTCAAGGAGATGGGGAAATCTGTGGAACAGCCATTGAAATCCCCTCTGTAGTAACGATGAAGATTGATTTGATAAAGAACAAAAGGATCGATTGGCCGCGCATCGAATCACCAAATGAGATCATGACCGTTTGTAGTGCTAGGCCGTTGGAGGATGCTGTTAGACTCGCCTTCTTGGAATTAATAAAATGGTTGGAAGATGCCTATGGCTTTGAGCGTTACGACGCCTACATGTTTCTGAGCGTAGCGGCAAGAGCTCGGCTCGCCCAGATCGTTGACCCATTATTCACAGTTGTTGCAAAAGTCCCCAAAACGCTTCTGCCTCGCGCGCTTACTACATCGCAGCACACTAGCTAGTTCAGTCTCTTCCCTGGTTGACCCCTCATCCATACTCCACAATTAGAGGGGCGATAGCGCACGCTTCTTGGACTCCTTTAAACGTTTAAATAAGCGCTCCGCGGTCTCCAGATCTGCAGAGGTATTAACATTCACAGCAATTTCCTCCCTATCAACAACGAACGTTTCCTCCTCTAACTCCGCCTCATCAATTCTTCTTCCGTCGATAACGTTTATGCCTGCTGGAACCAAGCGTCTTCCATTTACCTCAAAGAGGTAGTCCAGCTCGAGGTCGAGTCTCTCCCGTGTTTCCGCCGGGATCATCACTGCTACAGCCGGTTTGTCACACTGCTCATAATGTTCTATAACCTCGTCGATGATCTCGCTTGTAGCCAGCGGAAGATCTGCTGAGATCGTTAGAACCGTGTCCAACTTAAGCTTTTTAACAGCGTATTGTGTGTCGGATATGTAATCTTTTCCAGGGGTTTCTAAGACTTTGACTGCAGACTTTTTCAACATGCTGGCTGTCTTGGGTGTGTGCTTGCTTACGGCAACTACAACTTCGTCTACCTTCTTAGCATTTTTTAAGGCAATTAAAATGTGCTCGACCATGGACTTGCCACCAACCTTGAGCAACGGCTTTTCTTCTTTAAGTTTCATGCGGGTACCTTTACCGCCAGCCATGACGAGCGCCGTTACGCCCATCTGACCACCGCCAAAATCATGATCAATGAAACCATGCGAGCAAGTTCATTCATTGCTCCCATTACATCGCCCGTTACGCCTCTAAAATGCCTGTTTGAGAACCAGACCATGATCAAAGCGGTAACTAAACCCGCGATCACCGCGGTGAAACCTCCAATCCATAGTAGGGGCACGGCTATACCAAAGGAAATTGTTAAGGCGGTTATCAAGCGAAGGTTTCGGTATCGACCATGCATAGCGTTCACGAAATATGTGTTCATTCCCTTGTGAGCCGAATTTCCAACCCAAGCCCCGATCATCATAGCAAGTTTAGCTGAGACCTCGGATACGATCAGACTTGGAACGACAAGGCTCATGCTTAATCCCGCAATGCATAAAGCGGTTGTTAACATGGTAACCAAACCAAGGGCTAAGCCGCCGGTTCCTGTCTGCTGATCATGCATAATCTCGATCTTCTCCTCCGGCGAACCCTGATACATGACGCCATCTCCGAAGTCCAGCAACCCATCCGTGTGATGGAGCCCAGTGATTAGAAGAAGGAAGCCTAACGTTAAGACTCCGACAATCAAGGCTGAGAGAATATGGAGGAGAAGCCAAGCAAACAGCCCCACTAATAACCCGATAAGTGCCCCTACTGCCGGAAAGAGATACATGCAATTTGCTGCGTCCACCAGAAAGTCTGGGTCCATGCCCACCGGGATAATGGTTAGAAAAGCTATCAGATTCTTTATTTCTTTGAGCATCCACTACATCACTTTGATCCTATTAATTGCTCGTAGTTCCTCTCAATTTCTCTAAGCAAATTTTCTTTAGTTATAGAACCCTTCGACTTTGCCATCGCGGCTATGGCTGCGCCTCCGGCGCCAACTCCTTCTTTCACCACCCCTGCCTCATACACCCTTAAGCCATAGAACCTAGACTGGCTGAAATCCAGGTCGGCAGCCAAAATCGGAACATGAGCGATCTGCGTGACTATCCCCTTCAAGTCAGCCGTCTTGTCAATTATGATCCATCGGGTGGTTCCGATCGCCACATTGCCCAAGACATCGCGGTTTAAGGCATTGACAACCGCTAAGACGGCGCCCATTTGTGTTCCGCCAGCCATCAAAACCGGAACCTCGCCAGCCACTCCGAGAACCAGCCCTGCAAAGGCGGGGACCATAGAGTCTCCAACACACGAAATCGCTTTCACGGGATCATCTGCTAGGGCGCCGAACTCTACGCCCGATTCCTTCAATCCGGTCTCAACGGCCTTAATCTTGAGCTCATGTGGGTTGCTTGGCATGCTGCTGCTGATCTTTCCTCTTGCATCCACCCCCATGGCTAACAGAACACCGAGCGCTGTTGTTGTACCGCCCGGAATACTCTCACCAACTACAAGATAATCCGCTGTCTTAGCTAGGTTTTCTCCAGCGACTCTCGCCCTCCGTAAAACTTCCTCAACGTTCTCTACAGCCCTTCCCGTTCTTATGTCTCTTCCAGGCTCTCCTCCCAGATCCAAGAAAGGAACATGGGGGTTTATCTTCAGCCCGCCACTAGCCACAAGGGCGGGTATGCCCGCTAACTTAAGCGCTGACATGGTGATTAAGGCGGGTGTGGGAATTCCCTCTGGTGTCATGGGCACCCCAGAGATGCACTTACATCTTCCGAGGAGGAGGAGCTCGACATCGGCAGGCGGGGTATAGTCGGTGAACTCCGGGTATTTGCCCGCAGCAGATATGCCCGGAATCTTTGCGGTCTCCGTCGTTCCTATGGTGCAGATGAATAGCGGGTTCTTTCCATATAAGCGCCTTAGGAAGGCTTCGCCGCCTTTTGCTTCGTGGGCTAGTATTACGTCATAAACCTTCCTCATTCTCTTCACCGCATGATCATTACTTCCGCTGAATTTCATATCTTAAGATATCAAGAAGCCAGAATTTCCAGTGGCCCTCTCTTAAAACTCTTCTGCTGTCTAATATCTTTATACGCCCCTTGAAGATGGGGCCATCTGTGACGAGCGTGTGGTATTCGCCCGATTCACCACAAAGATGAAAGTCATGATCATTCCGAAGCTTCTGCAGATCTTTAAGAAAAGTCCTATCGATTTTGCGCCCCAACCATTCTTCTCCGAACAGATCGGCTTTAACGTTGACCACGATGGCCTCGAAGCCTTCATCTATGAAGTCGTTCAGGATCTGCAGGGGGTTAAGACCCCAAAGGGGCTCCATGGCTATGATGCCCATTTCGTTGCAGACTCGATTCACCCAATCCTTATGCTCTTGGATATCGATGTCGCCGAAGACCGCGCCTTCTACGCCCATTTGCTTCAACTCTATCATAGCAGCCTTAAACCCCTCTTCATACGTATCCCATGTAATTTGTCTTTGGATGAGGGGGATTCCAGTCGCTTGCGATTGAGCAACTATCAACTTGGAGTCTAATCCATGGGACATGCATCTTTGCTCCATGGATACGAAGTTTAAGAGGTGAGAGACCTCAAAGCCGTCTAACATCGCCTTGTAACAGGCAAAGCAGCTATCTTTGCCCCCACTCCACGACGCAACAATCCGAGACATGGCTGCTCCAACCTTAACGTGATTGCTTAAATTGGATAGGCGCCGCAAGTTCGGCAGTAAGTGGCTTTCTCAGCTACGTTCGAGTTGCATTGGGGGCATAGTTTACCCCTGGGATCGGTGGGGCGTGGGACGCCTATCGCCGATCTGTAAATCTCGTAGTAGAAGAGTTGCTCCTTGTCTCGGATCACCACTTTATCGTTCTCAAGATACTTGCTTCTTTTATCCCTAAACTCTGTATCAGAAACTTTTTGGTTAAACAGGCTTGGAAGTATGGTGGTCCCTGAACCCTGCTCAATGGGTGTTTTAACTCTCCACACGACCTCTTCAGGTAAGGCATCTTCGAAGGCCTTGCGGAGAATCCACTTGCCCCATTTTAGCCCCCTTTCACTCCGAATTTTGTACCGTGAATCAAGCTTCATGGCGAAGGATTTGAAATCGGGATCAAGGAACGGAAGCCTTGCCTCAACCCCTAAGGTCCTCCCCAGCTGGACAGACGAGAACGACATCACGCTCCAAAGTTTCTGCAATTCCAAGTCCAGCTGTTCTTTTTCCAAATCAAACAGAAAGCTGTATCCGGCAAACAGCTCATCGCATCCGTCACCCGTCATGGCGGTGTTTATTCCCTCCTCTCTCGCCACCCTTAATCCGACATAGATTGTTATGCTATTGCGTATCTCCATGGGGTCAAAGGACCTCATTGTTTTAACTACCGCCCGAATAGCATCGTGCAATTCATCCTCGTCAAAGTAATGAATAAAGTGCTTAAGATGTAAGTTGTTTGCCACCAATGTAGCATATTTAACGTCAGGCGCTTGAGCGCCGAGAAGGGCGACGGTAAGCGCCTTTAACGCAACAAATTTTGACGCAATAACTGCCAAAACGCTTGTGTCTAAACCGCCGGATAGCAAAATGCCATCGGCTAAATTCTTCTTGACAGCCTCTTCTAATAAGAAGCGAAGCTCAAAACAAAGTTCGTCGATGGAACCACCCATGGTGGATCAACTTTTTTGCAGCGCTTCGTTTTCTAAAGCTTCGAGCTTGGACAGTGCTTCTTCACAACTCTCGACTACTATTGCGCCTTTACTTTTTAATTCCCTAAGAAGATTTTGCGCCTTTCCGTTTGTAAAGTCTCTTTGTCGGATTGGGGTTTCCTCAATTACTATGATCATTTTTCCTCTTTCTAGAGCCACCTTTGCGGCTTCCAAATTTTTCAAATTGCCATAACCGAAGGGTACATTTCCCACTATAATTGCGCTAGCCTCATCTATCATAGCTAGATTGGCTCTGTGGGCTTCTTCAGTTATCGGGGAGAAGGGGGCCTCGTTCACGACTGGTATGCCTAACGTGCAAGCGGCATCGTAATCTGTGTCTAACGTATTGAGCACACCCGTAGTTACGCCATAACCCTGCTCCAATAAGGTTTTCATCATTGGCGCTCCGCTTCCACCTCCGCATATTATGTGAACTATCATATCCTTTGATGGTGTAATCTTAGACCTTGATGTTGAGAGGGGAACGATATAGAGCAGATTAGTTATAGGATGTCGCTTTACAATCATGTTAACTTGAAAAACCTTCCTGATGTTCTCGCCAGTTAAAACCGTATCAATAGGTCCGATGGAAAATATCCTCCCGTTGTTCAATAGCATGGCAGAATCGCAATATCGTGCAGCTAAATTAAAATCGTGAAAAACAGCCAAAACAACTAGCTCTTTCTCTTTGCAAATCCCTCTTAAAATATCCATTATGCTTATTTGGTGATTAATATCTAGATGAGTTGTTGGTTCATCCAAGAGAAGCACTCTGGTTTCCTGAGTTAAGGCACGGGCAATGATCACGAGCTGTTTTTCTCCTCCGCTTAACTCATTTACTGGTCTTTCAGCGAGGTGCCATATATTTGTTAGTTCCATAGCTTTTCTAGCGATGGCTATGTCCTCTTTGCTTTCCGTTCTGAAGCGATCTAGGTAGGGGTTTCGTCCCATGAGGACGATATCTAAAGCTGCGAAATCAAAAGTCGCTATGGTTTCTTGGGGCACGACGGCCACGTTTTTGGCTACCTCCCTGCTCTTCATATTGTAAATGTTTATGTCATCTAAGAAAACCGTCCCTACTCTGGGCTTTAAGGTTCTGCTAATTGCCCTCAGTAAAGTTGTTTTACCTGAACCATTCGGACCTAAGATGCCTATAAACTCGCCTCCTCTAACCGAAAAGGTAACATTGTCCAGTGCTTTAATCGACCCGTAGTTGCAATCTATGCCGCTAATTCTTAAGGTGACCAATTTTACTTCCCTTGCCAAATTGCTGAGCCCTTTCTTTCACGTAGCAGATAGATAAAGAATGGACATCCTAAGAGGGAGGTGATTATGCCGACGGGTAACTCCGCGGGCCTGATGATTGTACGCGCTATCGTATCGCATAGAATTAACACAATTGCTCCGGCCAATGCAGATGAGGGTATTAGGATTCGGTGATCTGGACCCACTAAGATTCTCACTATGTGTGGAATGATCAACCCAATGAAGCCGATGATGCCGCTAATGGAAACCGCTGCCGCCGTTATCAGTGACGCGGAGGCAAGCATGATTTTCTTCAGCCTTTCGGTATCTACGCCAAGGTGTTGCGCTTGTTCTTCGCCAAGCAGTATTATGTTTAGGTCTCTGGCAAAGACGTAGATCAGAACTACACCAACGGTCACGAAGGGTAGGGCGATTTTTACGTAATTCCAGTTACATACTGCAAAACTGCCTAGTATCCAAAAAATTATGACATGTAACGCCTCACCACTAACTATTTCGATGAATGATATGACGGCCGATAGAAAGCTGTTGACGGCAATTCCAACTAGCAACAATGTTAACATCGGCACCCCCCCTCCCTTCCTTGCAATGTTGTAGACCATGAAAACCGTGCAAAGGGCGGTGATGAAAGCCATGAGAGGAACGGAATTTAGCACCCCCAATAGTGAGAAACCGATTCCAAAAGTGATAGCGAGCGAGGCGCCCAGGCCAGCTCCGGCAGAAATACCTATTATGTATGGATCGGCCATTGGATTTCTAAGCAACCCCTGTAAAACAACGCCAGCCACCGCAAGAGCAATCCCAACGATCGCTGCTGCCAAGATACGGGGTAACCTCACTTGAATAACGACGGCCTCCTCGAGGGGTAGCGAACCTCCTTCGACAAAAGTTCCAAGGAGGGGCAGATTTCTTACTATAACCTTCAACACGTCCAATGGCGGAATTTGCATCGGACCTATTGTTACAGCAGATGTAATTGTAAATACTAAAGTTACCGTTAGTAGGATAACGATGATCCTCCATCGAGCGAACCGTTTAAAGTAAGCAGTTTCAGTCTCACTTAAGTTCACGGAGGTCATCGCGTTCCCCCAACCTTGTGATGATGTTCATCATAGACTCGATCCAGCGCTGTAACGTTAGTCTATAGTTTATGACCCTTGGCTTACGCACTTTCCTTTTTCTCACATGATACACAGCTCACGTCACTTCCCAAAAAACCCGAGTTCTTCAAATCTAGCATGCAATAGCTTAATGGCCTTTACAAAAGAAGGCCCTGAATGGGTTAAAGGCAAATTCCTTTGTAAGGCTGTTACTATTTTACCCCCCTCCACAGCCTTGACGTTTCTCCACGCCCTAATATCTACCAGTGACGAGATATCTACTTCTCTCATCTCTTGTGGATTTTCAAAAATAAAAATCATAAGGTCAGGGTTTAAGGCTGCAACCTCGTTGAAATCCGCTGTAAAGTAAGTCAAAGGCTTTTCAGAGAAGACGTTGTAACCCCCTGCGACATGTATTAGATCGTTGATAAATGCTAATCCTCCGAAGGTGGTGGAGAATTTCTGTGGCCATATCTCTGTATATACTCTTGGTCTTTCCTCACATCTTACATCTACCTTGGATGTCTCTATTTCAATTGATAATTTCGTTGCCAGTTCACGTGCCTCTCTTTGCTTACCCACAAGCGTACCAACGATGAGCACATTACTGATTATCTCGAAAAGGTTGTTCGCTAATGGTATAGGGAATACATTGTATCCTTTTGAATGAAGCTCTAGGGCTAAGTTACGGTGAATGCCTGAGGTGGTCAGGATAATGTCTGGCTTTATTTTTTCTAAACGTTTGTAATCAGCTTTATCCACAGAAGCAAAGGCTGGCTTCTCAACTCCTTTGAGGTAGGGACTACACCAATACGTAACTCCAACCAATTTTTCTATGAGCCCTAATTCAACTAATATCTCAGTAACTGAAGAGGAAAGACTTGCTATTCTTTTTGGTTTCTCAGGGATATCTACCCACTCGTACAAAATCTCATTAAATATTTTAGACATCTTAACTAATCACGACCTTTCGGATAAAAACCTACAGATTCTGCTCTCCAGGGTTTTAACCTCATCATCTCTTTTAATTCTGAGTGTAAAGGATGATGAGCGACGACATATAAATGCCGCGTCAAAAGTGAAACAGCCTTGGTACGGAGATTTAGGATAGAACCTGATTCATAGTGAGATATTGAATGTTCCAATTTCTGTCAACCCGCTTAGATATTTTGTCGATCTTTTCGAACTTCTCTAGAAGCTCATCTGCTCGAACCTCGACGAGCTTATAGTTGGGCTCGTAAGCAGTTTTGTAGGTAAGGAACTCCACATTGTTCAGATATTTTCTAGCAACATTAAAGGCTTTCAGCATCTCCTTTGGAGTCGGGCTTCTTGAAATATAAACATCCAATTGTTCAGGAGCGAATTGATATAATTTGTAAAGTATATTTTTATCAACATGACTTAAGAATTTTGAGATTTTTTCAATCTCAGGGATATCTACAATATTTGGAATAAATATCGTTCGGACGTAAAAATTCAAGCCATAGTCATGTAATAACCGTACAGCTCTTAATACATTGATGTTACTCTTGCCCGTGTACCACTTGTGAATTTCGTCAGTGTATGCTTTTAGGTCCAATTTGACATAATCCACAGAGAGAGAATTCAACTCATCAACCAAATCTTTATCGAGCATATGACCGTTAGTCGATACACCAATCTTGCTAACACCAAGATCTCTTAACCCTCGGATAAGGTAAAGTAAATAATCCGGATCCTTTGTCGGCTCGCCGCCAGTCATTTGAACATCATCAACGAGACAACCATAAATTAGTCGGCAAGACTTGATGAACAAGTTGAGAAGCCCCTCAACTGAAAAAGTTCTTCCCGTTTCCTGCTTGGCGATGGCGAAGCAACCTTTACAATCGAAATTACAGCCAGACAGGTTAATCTTCACCTTTCTGCGAGGACTTTCCTCACACGTTAGGAAAGGCACTTTCCCAAACGCAGTCATACACCCCTCGCCTCCTTTAGTGTTAAGGGGGTTTTCCTTTTCCTCAACCAAATACCTCTGGATGAATGATTTTGGCGAGCGCCTCTAAGCCATCCACTATTCTTGGACTTGCCCTTGATATAAAATCCTCATCGATCTCGTATATTTGATCATTTCGTACCGCATAGACCTCGTTCCAGGCAGACCGCTCCCTAATCACTTCTGGTGAAAGCCCGCAGGCCTCTGCCATGGAGCCTTCAGAGATTATTATGATTTCTGGATCGGCCTTAAGCACCTCTTCTGTAGATGTCGATAGGTATTTACCTGCGTAACCCGCAAAAACGTTTATACCACCTGCCATGTAGATCAATTCGCTAGCAAAGGATTCTGACCCATAACTCCAATACCCTCCATCGAAAAAGTATTCGATATAAACGCGTGGTCTGGGAAGATTTTGTGTTTTATCAGTGACTTCTCGAATTCTCTTCACCATATTGGTCATAAGAGCGTCCGCCTCATCCATTTGCCCAGTAATTTCTCCAATTAAAAGGATATCCGAAAATACACCATCAACACCCTTTGGGTATATGACTACAACGGGTAGACCAAGCCCCTCAAGCTCTTCAATTATTCCTATTAAGTGTTGTATTCCTCCTGATGCTAGAATCAGATTCGGCTGTAAGCCCATAATTGCCTCAACGTTGAAAGCTTCTCCGAAAGATCCTACCACTGTTAAGTTGCCTGCCTTAACCCTTTCTTGGACCTCTGGGGGATAATCGGAGAATTCATCCACACCAAAGACTTTGTCTCCTAGACCTAATGCGAAAAGTATTTCCGTGCAACCGGGTTCCAGGGACACTATTCTCTTGGGAGGATACTCGGTTATCGTAACGTTTCTCCCCACATCATCTATAACGCTTATCAAGCCAGTAATCGCTTTCTCAGGTAGATGGAATTGTTGCCAAACAATCACTCCCGTAACTCCGATGATGATTACTAGTACCAGAGCAGGCACGATCATTTTCCTTTTAGTCAACATGATTCCCAAACTCCACAAAAACATGGTTGGATTATCCATCCATATAATCTTTTCCCTCAAAATAGAATAACCTTATTTAAGACACCAGACTATCAAAGTTCGTGGTGAATATGAAAACCAGCCCCACAAGCTTGCCGTTACTGAGATATTTAGAGGAGCGAGGAATCACGCTAAATGATCTTGTAAGCACGGCTCTGGAGCTGTTTGTTTCTCATCCCGGCGTGGAAACCAGGGAAAAAGCCGCCGACTTACTTAAGGAAGAATTCATAGAGGCCCTCTCCGATGTGAATGTTTCCTGCTTGGAGGTTGCGTGTTTCCGTCTAGAAGAGGATGCAAAATCCGGCTTAGTTCCCGGTCTAACGAGGGAAAGGTTCATGGGGCGCCCTGGGCTTGTCGCTGATGAGCTTTTAGGAATGACCATCGCCGACTACATCGCTGGAGCGAAAGGAATTTTCGAGTTCATCCGATTCGACAAAGCCAAACCGGGAATCCTTAAAAAACTTGGGCCAATCTCAAACGACGCGATTGGCGGCCTCATCGCGGGCGCCTCCTCAAACATGTACACTCGAGCCTTAAGGACTCAGAACCGATAAAATTTTAGGCGAAATGTTTACTGCGTTTCCGGCATCTGTTCATATTCAGCAAGCACCTTTATTGAAAGGACTTTAGCCCGTGATAAATATGGTGCAGCTGCCCCGAGCGTAGATTATCGTTTTAACAATCGGTTTCCCATTTGTTTTAAGTAGTTCTTCGGTTCAGGCCCCCTTTAATTCAAAACAAAAAATAATATTAAGTGGATCAAAGGAAAAATAATTGCAAGATTAAAATGCGAGAGGGGGTCTTGTGCAAAAAGAAATAGTTACAACAAAAAGAGCACCAGCAATTCCCGGCATCCCGTACTCGCCCGCTGTAAAGATAGGACAACTCCTCTTCATCTCTGGTCAGGTCGGAGACAACCCAAAATCAGACGTTAAGACTCAAACAAGACAGGTTTTAGAAAAAATAAAGGCGCTATTGGAAGAGGCTGGGACATCCCTAAGTAACGTAGTTAAATGCACCGTTTTCCTAGCGAACATGGACGACTTCGCTTCCATGAACGAAGTTTATAGGGAATATTTCGGTGAAAATCCACCGGCGAGGGCATGCGTGGAGGTTTCCCGACTGTTTAGTGATTTAAAAGTCGAAATAGAATCGATTGCGTATGTACCGTAAAATCATCGATTCACCCCCTTCTTTTTAGAAGAAACGTTCTTAAGCAATTATCTTCGTCAGATTCAGATTTTCCATTGTCATTCACCTACTATCACAGTGGATCCCACGTACGTAACAAGAATGAGATTTCAAAACGGAGTTGCTTAAACAAAGAAGCATTTAGGATGCGGCTGCCGGGATCCGAACCCAGGTCGTTAGTGTAGCAAGCTGATGCCCTCATCCAAGCTAGTCTTTGACCGCGCGGTTGGTAAACTACAATTCAAAGCGTGCGCTAGGCTTCTAAGAACCTTTCCCTACGAAAAGCCAGCCAACGACCCCCGCGATGGAGGGAGTCTAAATTTGAACATAAATTTACCAATAAAAATCCTTCGTTGCTACTTTGTCCTTGCTAACTTTTCTAGGTATTCTTTAAAGAGTGGATGGAATAGTTCATACTGTCCTCGTTCTTTCTTCAGCAAAAGTCCTTTGCGTTCAAGTCTGGAGAAAAATTCCGTAACACCTTTTACTCCTTTAATCATAGAAGGAGAGACTAGTGGCTCCTTGATTAAAGATATTCTCATTAGGACTTCCTTTTCTTTTTCGGACACTTCTCCGAGACGATTAACAAATATATTTCTCTCTAAAATTGAAAGAACTCGCGGCCAACATTCATCAAATCCCTTTTGCGATACTCTCTTTTTAGGACAGATTAAATTAATTAACTCATATACGATAAACATAATAAAGTATGGATGACCTTTTGATTTTTCATGAATAGTAGAAACCACCTCTTCTGAAAATCGTAGTTCCAATTTGTTGGCAAATATCCTTTTATTTATTGCTTCTCTTGTTCCTTCAAGAGTGAAAGGTTCTAGGTAGAATTGGTGAAAGAATCTTGTAAAAGGTTCAGCTAGGTCAACAATTTCCTTAAACAACATCCTTGGTCCAGTCATTACAAGCGAAAAATTGCATTCTCTTCTAGCCAGTTCTTGAAAGGTATTTCTTATTGCGAAGTAGGCGTCTGACTGATCGGTTTGAAGAAAGTAGTGCACATCATCAAGAAAGAGAAAACAGATATCCACTTCAGACGGGTCTAAGTGTTTTTTCCAAAGTTCCTCTAGGCTGTCCACTAAAGAAGGTTTTTTCTTTTCTATTTTTCTTTCAATCGAGACTGGTGGAATTGAAAACGTTACCTTCCACTTTGATAACTCTGCCAGCAATTTTTCTTCAAGCCCAGCTGAGACCTCATAATTTCTTTTTAACTGCGACAGAAAAGTCAAGCAAAAATCATCCCAGCTTCTGCAATACATAGGATCGAGAGAGAAATGAAAACAAAACGCGTTGATTTTAGATGCTAATTCTCTTAGCACCACTTCTCTCATCTTATACAACAGCGAGGTTTTACCCATCCCCCAATCTCCAAGAATCATAAAGTTGCTAGGCGCCGGTGGTCTTATTTTAGCTGAACTCACAATAGTTTTAGTGAAATAGTTTAGCTGTTCTCTTCTATTAGCAAAATATTTCGGATCGGCTGGATACTGAGGTGAAAACGGGTTAATTAGAATTCTGTTGTTTTTGTTATTTTTGTTATGATTGTTATTTCCAACCATCTATTTCTTCCTCCTTTTCGTATATTTCTTTTTGTATAGCTTGTATCTTTGAATTTTAGCTATACCTAAGCAACTTCTATGGATTAACCTGCCTGCGTAATAAGTTCCTGTTCCGGGGTAAACCTTACGACCACAAATAGCACATGTTTTGTGCATACTGTTTGTTACTTTTGTTATAATTGTTATAAATCATTTACGGAACTTTCACATGAGCCTAGTGGTGAACAGATTGATATTTTTACCGGTATACGCATGCGAAATATGTAGGGTTCTAGGAAGAGGGGGAATGTCCGTTGTACAGACCTGTCCATGGCTGTCTAGCCCCGTATAGGGTCGTTGAAATTGTTTCACCTCAACCGCATTCTTCTTCGCTGACTGGCACATTAGCGTCTCTTTCAGGCCAAAACTTTAGAGCAAACTAAGAACCGGAAGACCAACGAGTCATCTAAAAATAAAAAGGGGAAGTTAGTCGAGGATCCTTTCGATGGCGTCTGCCTCTGCCTCTTCCACCAAGGGGATTTCCGTTGTCTTTGCTGCCCTCTCTGAGAGGGAGACAAGATCGCTTCTATCTAGCAAATCCAGTTTCCACTTTCTCGCACCAGCCATAAGTTGCATCAACCCAACCCCCACCCTTTCGGTCAAATACGTGTAAAGCCCCATTGCTTCCCATGGGATTTCCTTGAACTTCTCCCCATACAAGTCCTTTAACGTTGGCGCGATAACAAAGAACTTGTCTGGAGTTGTGCCGTATCGATCTGCAAACGTTCTCGGAAGCTTGCCAGCCTCAGCCAGTTCCAGGAAATAAGAAGATTTCATGACCGCCAAGAGGGGAGACCTCGCCATCAAAACCGCCTTGACGTACGGACCCCTGCCGAAATTGCTCATCGCTATGGCCTTGAATATCTGCGACTCCTTTATGAAGCCCCCAGCCATTACAATGTCCGGCACCCGCTTGCCCTTCTTTCTCAAAATCTCCGCACACTTCAAAACTTGAGCCTCCAAGTAAACGGTAGGCGTGCTCATCTCGTCCATCATGGGCACCGGACTCATACCAGTTCCGCCTCCGGCGCCGTCAAAGGTCACCGCATCGATCTTTGCTTCAGAGGCGAACTTCATGGTGTAAGCGACGGTAGACGGTCTATAGGCGCCGGTCTTTAGGAATATGCGCTTAGCACCTTGACTCCTCAGCCAATCGATGTCTTCCAGAAAGCCCTTTTCGGTGGGCATGCCCACTCGGCTGTGTCTCTCAAAGGACTTGAACACATCCGCTTTAAAGGCTTCCTGAACGGTTTTGTCCTCTGGGTCCGGGATGACGATGTATCCCCGTTTTTTCAGCATGATGGCCCTGTCGAGGTCTCTGATCCTGACCTCTCCTCCGATCGCTTTGGCTCCCTGACCCCACTTTCTCTCGATGACATTCACTTCTAGCTTAGATATGGCGTACATTTCAACGCCCAGCCTCTGATCCTCCACGTTGGTTTGAACAGCCACATCACCGTGTTTTCCATCCCAAAGCTTTCGGAAGGCGTCAACTCTGCGCTTCAGCTCCTTTGAATAGGTCACCTTGCCATTTACAATTCTCGATTCGGGGTCCATGCCGCATACGTTTTCTCCAATCGTTATGATAATGCCTGAGAGTGCAGCGCCGACTGCCAAACCGTCCCAGTTCACGCGGGCCACCTC
>Ga0315312_1000586_pt1 | contig 39206 bp, 40 predicted proteins | sample TDP7_MG_FD_203629 | JGI IMG/M metagenome (GOLD analysis project Ga0315312, IMG submission 203629) | Freshwater sediment microbial communities from Lake Towuti, South Sulawesi, Indonesia - TDP7 | ecosystem: Environmental > Aquatic > Freshwater > Lake > Sediment | place: Indonesia: South Sulawesi... | reverse complement strand
GCCGTCTTGATGACAACCGACTGGCTGAGATTCGCAATCGCAAGATAGGCTTCGTCTTCCAGACGTACAACCTCCTGCCACGCACCTCTGCCGTGGAGAATGTGGAGTTGCCCCTTATCTATGCCGCAGTTGCTAATCGCAGGAAAAGAGCCCTTGAGGCCTTGGAAACAGTGGGGTTGGCCCATCGCGCCCGCCACCGGCCCAATGAGCTCTCGGGCGGCGAACAGCAGCGGGTGGCTATCACCCAACTGGCCACCCTGGTGGAGGCTGTCGCCCCAGAGTACTCCACACAGGCCCAGGTAGTCTACTGGAACAGGAATACCCAGACCAGTGTCCTGGGTGTCACCCCCGACTACCTTACAGTGCGCAATTGGCAGGTGGAGCGAGGACCTTTCATTGACCAACAGGACTGGGAAACCTTGGCCAAGGTTTGCGCTCTAGGTGCCATGGTGGCCGAGGATCTCTTCGGGGACAACTATATCGATCCTATAGGTAAAACTATCAAGATCAACCGCTAGAACTACCAGGTGGTGGGGAGAATCGGTATCATGAATATCATGCTAGTCTCCGTCACCGAGCGCACCCGGCAGATAGGCATCCGAAAGGCAGTGGGAGCCAAGCGGCGCGATATCCTCCTGCCGTTCCTTGTCGAGGCCATGGTCCTGAGCAGCCTGGGCGGCGTAGCCGGCGTCTTGGTCGGCTGGGGCGGGGCCCAGCTCCCCTCTCGTCTGGGGGGCGAGCTTCTTAGCACCCTAGTCACCCGGGGTTCAGTCGTCATGGCCTTGAGTGTCTCGGTGAGCATCGGCCTCTTCTTCGACATTTACCCCGCCAGTCGAGCCGCTCGCCTCGACCCCATAGATGTCTTGCGCTATGAATAGGCAAGGCGACCTCGGCTTCCCAGCCACGTTCTGCAAGAGAGAATTGGCACCAAAGATGGTAAAATGGCATGTAGATCGAGTTTTGCGCATACTCCCCGCAAATAGAACGTTACGCGAACTGGCTTTGTGAATTTGGGAAGGAGGAATAACCATGTCCTGGTATGAAGAATACTTCTCAAAAGAGTGGATGAGATTCAGAGATGTTGAAGCGATGTGGGACAAAGCACCCTCCGAGGTCGATTTCTTGGAAAAGGCGCTTCAAATATCGCCTCCCGCAAGAGTTCTTGATATAGGTTGCGGATTCGGTCGGCATGCTATTGAATTGGCTGCTCGTGGCTATGCAGTTACAGGGGTCGACCTTTCCCCGGAACTATTGGCTGAGGCGAGAAAAATATCTAAAAGAAAGAGGGTCTCTGTAACATGGAGGCAGAAGGACATGCGACAAATCGAGTTCGATAGTGAATTTGATGCCGCAATCTGCTTATTTACATCATTTGGCTACTTCGATAGCGAGGAAGAAAACTGCGAAGTCCTACGTCGTATATCGAAGGCGCTTCGTAGAGGTGGTCGATTCGTACTAGATGTTGAAAACCGAGATGGTCTGCTTATGAGATACCTGGCGCGAGATTGGTGGCAGACGAAGGCTAGCGACCTGGTGATGGAAGAGCGAAGGTTCGATCCCGTGAAAGGTCGGGGGCATACTAGGATATTGCTCCTTAGTGAAGGACGCAAGGTAGAACATAACCTTAGCATTCGTTGGTACTCCGTTCCGGAGTTGGAACGGATGTTAGAAGAGGTAGGCATATATATTCATCGTCTGTATGGAGGGCTTGATGGCTCCGAATTCGATCTCGGTGCAATGAGGTTGGTCGTGGTAGGAGAGAAGGCATAAACTGCTTTAGACTTAGCATATAAGCCACTTCGCCTAACAGCGTCTATCTGGTTCAGGCTACCACCCTCACCTAAATCGCCTTCGGCAACTTCATACACCCGCTAGACGTTAGGCGACATCGGCTTCCCGGTCGAGTTCTGAAAAAGAGGATGGGCGTCAAATCTACCATTTGGTGAAATGCGACGTAGATGAACTTTTCCAGGTTTTGCGCAAATAGAACGTTAAGTGCAACGCCCTGGAACCAGAAAGGAGCAAAAACCGATGAACAACCAATCTTTGTCTGATAAGTTGGCCGCCCTTGCCATAGCCGTGTTACTCATACTTACGGCGTGGGGAAATGCTCTGGCAATGCTCGTAGTTGCCGTGCTTGGCCTTGTTGTGGGTTTGGTGTTCTTTCGGAAAAGCATTGTTCGGGGTGGGGCTCTAGCAGCAACCGTTGGATTTGTGCTAGCCATCGTCATCGCGCTAGTGATGTTGTTACGGTAGTCCAAGCCAGCAAACGAAACCGGCCAAATGGATGGGCACTGCCCCTAACACGCAGCGCCAGTTACGCTTCGCGTAACCGAATTGCCACCTGCTTTGCAATCAGAAGGGCGAGGTTGGCCAGAGCGACTTTGCCCGGAAGGTCGCTGGTACGCAAGAGAAGGCGGCAACTTCGGCCACGGGAGAAACGCTAGGCCACACCGGTCAGAGATCAACTATGAGAAAAACCACCTTTCTTATTCTTCTAGCCCTTGCCGCTCTCTTTCTTGCAGGCTGTGGAGCGGCCCCCCCACCAACGGCAGCGACCAACGACAGATACTGAGTGAGGTGACCGACCGTCTCCCCATCCATTATGGTTTCGCCCTGGAGATGGCTATCTCCTGGACGACCAAGTAAAAGTCCCCGACCATCGCGGTGCAATCCATACCTTCTTGACATACCTCACGCCTTTGTATATCCTTCCTCCGGGGTTAAGTTGTTCTTCGATGAGGCTAAGATCCACGTACAAGCAGGAGCGGGCGGCAACGGCTGCGTCAGTTTCCGTCGAGAGAAATACGTCCCCCTCGGAGGGCCAGATGGGGGCAATGGTGGCCGGGGAGGTAATATCTACCTGGTGGTCGATCCCCATCTGAACACCCTCGTCAACTTCAGGAAGCGCCGCCATTTCAAAGCCGGCCGAGGCGGCCATGGGAAGGGAAAAGATCAACAAGGAAAGGCGGGAGAGGAGTTAGAGATCAGTGTCCCTCCCGGGACCGTAGTGCGCGACGCCGAGACTCAAGAATATCTGACTGATCTTATCGAAGGAGGGGAGAGGCTTCTTGTGGCTCGTGGAGGGCGAGGGGGAAGGGGAAACGCCGCCTTCGCCACCCCCACCAATCAGGCCCCTCGCCTCGCTGAACGAGGAGAACCGGGCGAGGAAAGGTGGCTGCTTTTGGAGTTGAAACTGATCGCCGACGTGGGCATCATAGGCTGCCCCAACAGCGGGAAATCGACTCTCCTTTCCGTCTGCACCGCTGCCCGGCCCAAGATCGCTGACTACCCCTTCACTACCCTGACCCCCAACCTAGGGATCGTCGACCTGGGCGACCGTTCCTTTGTCCTTGTCGATATACCCGGCCTTATAGAGGGATCCCACCAAGGGAAGGGGTTAGGGCACGATTTTTTGCGCCATATCGAGCGGACAAGGCTCCTCATCCACCTCCTCGACGGGGCTTCAAAAGATCCCCTCAAAGATCACGAGGATATAAATAGAGAACTGGCTCTCTTCAACCCCGCCTTGGCTCAAAAGCCGCAACTAGTGGCTCTCAACAAACTCGATCTCCCCCAAGCCCAAAAAATCTGGCCTAACCTCAAGGGAGAGATGGAGCGGCGAGGGGTGGAGATCTTGGCCATATCCGCCCTCACTGGCCAGGGGGTAAAAGAACTCCTCCATCGAGCCGCCCAACTCCTAGAGGAGGCCCCTCCTGAACCCCAGAGGGAGGAGGTGGCCATCTTTCGCCTCCCTGAAGAGGGATTTACCATACACCACGAGGACAACGGTTTTCGGGTGCGAGGCAAGAGGGTAGAGCGGGCGGTGACGATGACCGATTGGCGGTACAGGGAGGCGATCGAGAAACTCCACCGGGAGTTGGAGGCTATGGGGGTGACCCAGGCCTTGGAGGAGGCAGGGGTCCAGCCAGGGGATACCATCTATATAGGAGATATGGAACTCGAATGGTGGGAGTAGGAAAGATCGGCGTCCTGGGCGGCACTTTCGACCCCATCCACTATGGCCACTTGGCCGCAGCCGAGGAGGCAAGAGCCAAACTGGGCCTACAAGAGGTCATCTTCGTCGTGGCCGGCCTTCCTCCCCACAAATTAAATGAAGAGATTACCCCAGTGAAACATAGATACGCCATGGTGGAGTTGGCTATCGCCTCCAACCCCCACTTCTCTCTCTCCCGCATCGATATCGACCGGCCTGGCCCCTCCTATACCGTGGATACCATCGCCCTCCTGCGAAAAGGGAGAAAAGAAGAGATATATTTTATTATGGGGATGGACTCTCTTATGGAGATCGACACCTGGCATGAACCCCAGAGGTTGATCCAACTCTGCCGCCTGGTGGCGGTGGAGAGGCCCGGTTTTGTCCCCGATCTGGAGAGGTTAGAGGAAGCCATCCCAGGGATCGCCGCTCGCACGGAGATAATAGATATGCCCCAGATGGAGATCTCCTCCACAGACATACAGCGGCGGGTGAGGGAAGGGCTGCCCATAAAGTATCAGGTGCCCCCTGAGGTAGAGGAGCATATCTACAAGCATCGACTCTACCTTTAGTCAGGAGGCTGGGAACCGCTTCTTAATGGGAAAGGGGGAAGGAAAAATATGAAGATCTTGGAAACTCCCGTCATAGCCGCCATACGGCGTAACCACGCCCTGGAGCACGCCACTGTCCACCTCTTATCCCGCCGCGGCCCCTACAGCCAGGTCATGGGGAGGACTACCACCGATGGCTTCTATATATACGGGCCGGTAGAGACCAAGGAAGTGGCTGCCGCAGCCAGCGAGGCTTTGGCCCGCCTTCAGGCAGGGGAGCATGAACTAGCCATCCACCCTCGTTGTGGCACTAACCTCGCAGTGGCTGGCCTCCTGGCTGGCCTCTCCTCCTTCCTGGTCTGGGGCGGGAAGGGACGCAGGCTCACCAAACTCCCTCGTCTCCTCCTTGCCGCCACCATCGCTGTCATAGCCGCCCAACCCCTGGGTCTCCTAGTGCAAGAGCGCATCACCACCTCGACGGACCTGGAAGAGGTGGCTATCAAGAGCGTCACCCGTCAAAAAGTGGGCCGAATCGCGATCCACAAGGTAGAACTAAGCCCATCCTAATTTAAAAAGGGGTATATGTTTTATCTATTCCACGGCGAGGATGAGTATACCTGCTCTCTGGCCTTGGCCGAGATGAAAGCCAAGATAGGAGAGCCTTCTGTCTCCGAACTAAATATCATCAGCCTGGACGGAGAGGCGCTCACTTTGGAGGAGCTAATCCGCGCTTGCGATGCTCCGCCCTTCCTCTCCCAAAGGCGGTTAGTGATCGTGCGCGACCTCGCATCTCAGTTGGAACCCCAGCGAGGAGCAAAAAGGAGGGACCTGCCCTCTACCAAACGAGAGTTGGTAGAGGGTCTCAAGGAATACCTCCCTCACTTGCCCCAGACCACTAGGCTGGTCTTCATCGAGGAGAGGCCTATCAGCAAATCGAACCCCATCCACAGGCTGGCCTCCCAACTGGAAGGGGGCTTCGTCAGGGAGTTCAGACCGCCCAAGGGCGATCGCCTTCGACAATGGATCCGAGAGCGGGTAAAGGAGAAAGGCGGCCAGATCAGCCCTCCTGCCGTGGAAGAACTGGCTAACTTCTTGGGCGACGATCTCCGCCTCCTAGATCAAGAGATCGAGAAACTCCTCACCTACGCAGGGGAGCGCCCCATCGAGAAAGAGGATGTGCAACTCTTGGTAAGCCAGGCTCAGGTGGCAACTACCTTCTCCTTAGTCGACGCCCTAGGCCACCGAGACTCCAAAAAAGCCACCCTATACCTACACGAATTGATCGATGCCGGGCAGCCTATCCTCTATATCTTCTTCATGATCACTCGCCACTTTCGCCTCCTACTCCAGGCTAAGGAGTTACAGATCGAAGGCCTTGACTGGCGAGCGATCCAGACGAGATTAGGGCTCCACCCCTTCGTGGCCCAGAAACTGGCTGAACAAGCAGGGAACTTCTCCCGCAGCCGGCTGCATGCCATCCATCATCGACTGTTAGAGGTGGACACCGCCATAAAGACTGGCCAGATGGAGCCGCCACTGGCCCTCGATCTCCTGGCCATAGAACTTTGCACCCCAAGAGCCTAGAAAGAGAAAGCCCCTCTCATCGAGGGGCCTGCCTTTGACTATTAATTCCTCTTAGGAAAGGGAGGGCTGGAGTCGGCGGATCACCACCATCACCTTGCCCTGGATCTCCACATCCGCGGGATGGACGTAGATAGGCTCTAGAAGGGGGTTGGCGGGCTGCAGGCGGACCCGTTGACCCTCGTGATATATCTTCTTCAGAGTAGTCTCCCCCCTATCCCGCAACCAAACCGCCACCATCTCCCCGTTTTCGGCCTCCTTCTGGTGCTTCATGATCACGATATCCCCATCGTGGACCAGGGCATCGATCATCGAATCCCCCTTCACCTCCAGGGCGTATAGCCCTTCCTCCTCCTTAAGGATGTCCCGGGTCAACTCGATCGTCTCCGTGGGGAAACTATCATCGGGGATGGGGAGGGGGTCACCGGCCGCGATCCGCCCACACAGAGGTATCTGGATCCTACCGCCGAGGCTAGCCAACCCCCCTGGCAGCCTTATGCCTCTGGAGATCTCCCGATCTCGCTCGATATGCCCTGCCCGCTCCAAGATGCCCAAATTGTAGTTCACCACCGAGGTGGAGGAGATGCCCACCTCATCGCCGATCTCCCTAATAGTAGGGGGGTAGCCATGCTTGCGCATGAAATCGGCGATGAATTTCAAGATCCCCTTTTGCCGTTCCGAGAGAACCATCTCTTATCCCCTTTCCCCAAGACTAAAGATATTATACCACGAACTAATGTTCTATGTCAAGGGCCATCTTAATATAGAGAAGAATGAGCATTTCTTAAGATCGACCCCTCAAGAAAATCCTGACCAGAGTGACACAACCTATACTAGGCTTTCCTTGACTTACTGCCCGACAAGCATATATAATATTCAATGCCCACCGAACCTTTTCAAGGATGCAAGGCTTTAGGAGGTGAGGAGTTTTTTTCCTGCGTCACGAAGGCGGCTCCGGCCAGGGAGCGAGGGGTAGAAGTACCCTCATAAGGGGACTAAGGTTCTAATTTCGATTAATTTTCATGGCGCTTAAACCGTGGCCGGAAGGGCCACGGTTTTTGATTTTTGGGGAGTTAGATGAAGGCAGTTATTCTAGCGGCTGGTCGTGGCTCGAGGTTTGGGGGGAACAAGGATACCCAAAAAGTCTTGACTGAGGTGCTGGGACAGCCTCTTTTGGAAAGAAGCCTTGCCACTCTTAGAGAAATCGGCATTACAGATTTCGTGGTGATCACGGGCTTCAAGGCCGAGGCGGTGGAGGCCTTCATCAGAGAGAGGCGACTGAATAAACTCTACAACATAACCATAGTGCGGAACGATGAATGGCAGGAGGGGAGTGCTCGCTCTGTGCTCGCGGCGCGGGATTTCGTTGGGCCTCGCTTCCTGGTGGCCATGGGCGATCACCTTTTTGACCCTGAAAGCCTCAGGGGGCTCCAGCGCGTGCGGGGAGCATTCATAGGGGTCTTCGATTCAGACCCCAAATATGTGGACATAGAAGAGGCCACCAAAACCCTAAGCCACCGCGGCCATGCAAAGAAGGTAGGCAAGGGATTGGAAGAGTTCAAGTACGTTGATGCCGGTCTTTTCATCTGTACTCAAGAAATCTTCCCCGTCATCGACAAGTGCTTGGCTCAAGGCAAAGGCGAATGGAACGATGTAAAGCGAGAGTGGCTTAAAGAACATGAGATTCACATCTATGACCTCCGTGGGGCCTTCTGGTTGGATATCGATACCCAGCGGGACCGGCGTGAGGCGGAGAGACTCCTTTTGGAACGGTTGGGACGGCCAAGGGATGGAATCATCTCTAAGTATCTTAATCGTCCCATCTCCACTCGCCTCTCCCGTTACCTGGTAACGACCCCCCTAACCCCAAATCAGATTTCCTTTTCCGCCTTCCTGTTCGGTGCTCTGGCCGCTTTCCTTTTCGCTACTGGTCAACACGCCTTCCTAATAGCAGGGGGCGTTCTTGCCCAGGTTTCTTCACTTCTAGATGGATGCGATGGAGAGGTGGCTCGCCTGAGGGGAGAGGGATCGAGTTATGGCGCTTGGTTCGATGCAGTATTGGATCGCATGGCAGACGCATTGCTCATCTTCGGCATGACTTATGGCTTATATACCACCCTGAAAACTCCTTGGCCCTGGTGGCTGGGCTTCCTCGCCCTAGGAGGATCTCTCCTTGTGAGTTATAGCGAGAGTCGCTATGAGGGCGCCTTTCGCATTCCTTTCTTGTGGGATGGGTTCGGCCTCCCTGTCAAGAGAGACGCACGCCTCCTCATGATAATGCTGGCGGGGCTTTTCAATCAGGTGGCATTGGTTCTGTTAATCATCGGTGTCCTTTCCTTGGCGGAGGTGGTGCGAAGGCTGGTGGTGGGTTACTACGCTCAGGTGCCCTTCTTTAATGCAGCATGTAGAAGATTCAGGATTCTCAAGGGGGAAGAGAGTGCTCACCAAACCCTGATACCGTACGATAGAGAGGAAGGTGAGCACTTAAGATAGATGCTTCTGGAAAATGCTGACTACACGTGACGCGGCCAACCAAAACGATAACTTGACCTCCTTGGAGAGAGGAAGGTATACTTTTTATTATACGTGGCTATCTCTTCGCAAGGAGGTATTATATGGCTGTGGAATTGACTTTTCATGGGCACGCCTCTTTTACCCTTAAAGGGGGCGGGGCTACCCTTCTCCTCGACCCCTTCTTTACTGGTAACCCCCTGGCCGATGTGAGCGCCGATTCTGTAGAGGCTGACTATATTCTGGTCTCCCATGGCCACGGCGATCACTTCGGCGATACGGTGGCTATCGCCCGCCGCACGGGGGCCACCGTCATCTCTGTTTTCGAGATCGCCACCTGCTGTGAAAACCAAGGGCTTAAGGCCCACGCTTTGCATCTGGGCGGCGGCTGGGAGTTCCCCTTCGGGCGGGTGAAACTCACCATCGCCCATCATGGCTCCACTCTCCCCGACGGTAGCCCCGGCGGCAACCCCGCTGGCTTCCTCCTAGATATAGAAGGAAAACGGATCTACTTCGCGGGCGATACGGGGCTATTCTACGATATGAAACTGATCGGCGAGGAGAAGCCGATAGACGTCGCTCTCCTCCCCATCGGAGACAACTTCACCATGGGCCCCGACGATGCCCTGCGGGCGGTGAGGCTTCTTAATCCCAGGCTTGTCATCCCCTACCATTATGGAACCTGGCCCCTGGTGGAACAGGACCCTTACGCCTTCGCCAAAAGGGTGGAGGAGATGGGGGTTAGATGTTCAGTCCTTCCTCCAGGTCAAAAACTCACCCTGTAGGCAGCATGAGCGATAGATGCGCCCATCGCCTCAAAGGAGAAAGATTTGCCTTCTTGGTTTGAGACCGCAGGGGTTCTTGAAAGAGTACGCCTCTTCTTGAGGGAGCGTACCCCCCAGGCCTATATCGTAGGCGGCTACCTCCGTGACCAACTCCTAGGCAAGGAGAGTAAAGATATCGATCTATTAGTGCCAGAAGAGGCCGTGGCGCTGGGCCGCCAACTGGCGGCTCATCTAGGGGGAAGTTTCGTCCCCTTGGATGAGGAAAGGGGAGTGGCCAGGATCGTCCTTAAGGCGGAAAGAGAGCGTTACCTAGTCGATCTCTCCCAGATGCGTGGCGCTCTCGAAGCCGATCTCGCCCGGCGCGACTTCACCATTGACGCTATAGCCATGAACCTCTTTGACCCAGAAGCGCACCTCATCGACCCTTATGGCGGCCAATGTGACCTGAAAGAGCGAGTGGTGCGGGCGCTCTCCAAAGAGGCCTTCCAAGATGACCCCCTTCGCCTTCTGCGAGGGGTACGGCTGGCGGGGGAACTAGGCTTCCGAGTGGAGAGTCGCACCCAGGGGTGGATGTGCTGCCACGCCTCTCTTATCATCACCGTCTCCCCTGAGCGGCTGCGAGACGAACTGTGTAAGATCCTGGCCCTAGAAGGCTCCGCCGCCAGCCTACGCCACTTAGAAGGAACGGGCATCCTCGGCGCAGTCATACCTGAAATTCAAGGAAGGAGCGAACATCCGCTGGATAGCCTGGAGAGCCTAGAGGGCATCCTTCCCGCCTGGCGAGAATGGTCCTTCTTCCCTCATCTCCTCTCCCATCTGGGCCAACCGACGGCCGGAGATAGAAGCCGCCTCATACTCTTGAAGTTAACCACCTTGCTCCACCACCTTGGACAGGCTGACAAGCACCCTCCTTCCGAGGCTCTAGACACCTCTTCCCTAGAGAGGGTGCTTCGCCGCCTCCGTTTTTCTACTCTGGAAGTGCGCCTGGGCCAAACGATAGCCCTGGGGAACCCTCTCGCTTGGCGATTGACCCTCAAGGCCCCAGCCCCTCTCGATCTCTATCGCTTCTTCAGGGAGACAAAAGGAACAGGCGTTGAGGCTCTCCTCCTATCCTTAGCGGATCGCTTAGCCGCTCTAAAGGGAGATATGTCGTCTCTAGAGTGGCAGGGACACCCGACCAGCACCAAGGCCATTTTGTCTCACTACTTCGGCGAAGAGAGGGAGTGGATCTTCCCCCCCACCTTACTCACGGGGAACGATCTCCAAAGGCGATTTCACCTTGAGCCTGGACCTCTCATCGGTCACCTACTGGAGGCCGTTCGCGAGGCTCAGGTGGAGGGAAAGGTGAGAGGCCGGGAAGAAGCCCTCAAACTGATAGAAGAGATCCTGCCTCAAGAGAGGGCTGATTCGTCTACCCGCAGGCGGAGGAGGTGATACCGTTGCCTTTTCTGCCAATGGATGTTAAGATGAAAACAAATCTTGAATCGTTGAGGGGCTATGAGTGGGCAGCGTGGACTTAGGCGGTTGCTGAAGAACCTGCTTCTTGTGCCTGAGAAAGGGGCCGCGCCAGTATCCCCTCCACCTCTTCAGGTAGCGGCTCCCGAAAGGGTGACTGCACCCTCTGAAGAAGCCCCTGGCGAGGCCAAAATAGGGATCCCTGATGAGGATGGGGAGGCCTATCTGGAAAGGCTGCGCACCAAGATGGAGCGTACAGCCAGGGATTTCGCCGCCGGGCTCCTCAATCGGGCCCAGTTCGAGGAACTCTATGCCCACTACCAGGATGAGAGAGCGAATATAGAATTTCTCCTGCAAGTCTATCCTGAGACCGATAGGTGGAAATCGGCGGTGACCGAGGGGTATAGCGTGGCCATAAGGCGACGCCACCAAGCCCGAGTGGTCGCCTATTCCATCTACGATAACGAAACCAGCCTTCCCCTCTATACCTTCGGCGACTTCAAGATGGAGAGCGAGTTGGTGGTAGGGATGCTGAGCGGCTTCCGCTCCGCCTCCGTCGAGATCCTGGGCTCAGGTCTTCGCAAGACGGAGGTAGAGGATGGGAAAGCCCTCTACTTCGTCTCCGGCAGGTATACAACCCTTGTGGCCCTTTACTCCCGTGACCCCTCCCCGATTCAATTAAGAGCCCTGGAGGATGTGCATCGCGACTTCGAGACCGCCAATGAAGAGATCCTACAGCAGGGAGGAGCCGAGGCCTGGCAACTGGTCTTCCCTCACCGCCCCGTCCTCGAGTGATCCCGCCTTCTCTTGGTCTCGAAGCAAAAGCGCTTCTCAGGTATCTCGGTTAAGCGGTGGAAACAAGGCAGAAAGAAGAGAGGAAGTTGCGCGTCTTGAAAGTGGCTATCGTGGGAGACGGCTTTGTGGGAAAGACGACCCTCCTCCGCCGCTACTGCACCGGCCTCTTCCAGGAATCGAGGATCCTCACCATCGGCGTAGACTTCCAGACGGTGGTTATCAATATGGGTGGCGAGCGCGTGAAACTCACGGTTTGGGATATCGCCGGGCAGGAGCGGTTCGCCTTCGTCAGGGATTCCTTCTATCGAGGCAGTCGGGCGGTGGCTCTGGCTTACGATGTAAACGACCCTAAATCCTTCTACGATCTCCCTCGTTGGCGAGATGAGGTATGGCGGGTTGTACCCACCGCCTTGCTGATGGTGGTGGCTACCAAGATCGATCTCCCCCGAGCCGTCCCCCGCGAGGAGGCTATCGTTTTCGCCCGTTCTCTACCCGGGCCTTACTACGAAACCAGTTCCCTGGCCGGCATAGGGGTAGAGCGGTTCTTCCTCGGCTTCGCCCGCCGGGCCCTAGAAGGGGCGATACTGGCTGAAAGACGGGGGCCCAAGGCCGACCGCTGGCCTTAACCCCAAAAAACAAGGATATGAAAAGCCCCTCCCTTAAAATCGGAAGGGGCTCAAATTCTTTTAAACCGCCCTCCTACCTGCCCAGCGCCCCAGAAAAGCAGCGCCAACCATGTGGCAGCCCCTACAAGTAGCCCCAATTTCCACGAGGTGGGCGCGAAGGTCAGGCGAACCTCGTGGGAGCCGGACTCAAGATATACCGCTCGGAAGGCGTAGTTGGCCCTCAAGAGGGGCTCCTCGTTCCCATCAACATAAGCCCTCCACCCCGGATAATAAACCTCGCTCAGGACTAGATACCCCTCGCCCTTAGCCTCGGCTTCTAACCTTATTTCGTTGAGAGAATAGGAGGTGATAACGGCTCTCCCTCCCGAGGCCTCGCCTTCCAACGCCTTTCCTCCCTCCACCACAACGGCCTTAGCGGGGTCGAAGCCAGGAGCCTGGATAGCGGCCCAGGCCGATTCGTGATCGGCGGCTACTTGGCTTCGATAGACGATGAAAGCGCGGGGAAAGGTTGTAGTACGATATATATCCACCCTGGGGTCGCCATCAAAGGCCAAGAGATAACCCTCTCCTGGGGAGGCGCCTTTCTGCGTGATCAAATATCTCACGTTCAAAAAAGTGTACGGGGGCGAAGAACGGCTTCCTATCGCTTGCCTGTACCGTTCAAAGTCGGCTAACTTTAAAGGGGTATATATCCCCCCTATATCGAAGAGCCGGTGGATGAGGGCCAAATCAGGCTGCCAGAGCCCCCATAACTCCTGGGGGACCTCAAGGCGGTAGAAAGCCTCCTCCCCCTTGAGGAACTCTATGGCTGCCGGATGATGGAACCCCCTCGTGGGGTCGGTGGTGCCGATATCGATGTAGGCCCCCGTCGCTGCCAGATCGACGAATATCAAACCTATAGCCAAAAAACCCACCATCTGCGGCCTCGCCCACCGATGCCCCCGGATGTAAAGGAGAAAGAGGCTCCCGCCCAAGAAGAGAAGGAAAAGCACCAGCCCCTGGGTGGCGTTGGCTATGCGCGCTAATATCACTTGGTCCTTATCTTGGCTGAAAATGAGAACCGCGTAAGCGAGGGGCACGGTCACGAGAGTTATGGCTAGGAAGGCGGGAAAGGAGAGCCTGAGCACCTCCTTAAAGAGGGCATGGTTTCCACCTCTTAAGGGACGCAAGATGGCATCCAGCCCCAAAGCGGCTAGGAAAGCGAGGGCGAAATCTAGGAGGAGGATAAACCGGGCCGGAGCGCGGAGTTGCTTGAACCCGGGAACTAAGCCATAAAGCCAACCATGAAGGATAGCGCTATCTCCCAGGGCCAAAAGCAAGGAGATAATAGCCAAGAGCAAGAGAAAGCGGGTCAAACCGTCTCGCCGGAAAAGCAGGGCCAAGGAAGCGAGAAGTAGAGGGAGAACCCCTACATACCCCACCTCTACCCTATCCCAGAGCCCCCAGGAAAGGCGTGGCCCGCGGCCGAAAAAGCCGGGGTTAAGGAGCCCTATCAACTGCGTTGGAGAGAGGGAGAACCTAGCCGCCTCTTCATAGGGGATCTCTGCCCGCACCGAGAGTTGCATCATCTCGTAGCCAGGGAGGAGAAGAAAAGCCGTGGCCCCCAGGGCGATAACCAGGGTAAGAGCCGTAAGACCTAAAAGAAACGGTATGGCTCTGCGATCCCCTCGATAGGCGAGGTAGAGGCGATAGAGAAGGTAGAGGCCCAGGAGGAAGAGGATATGGAAGATGGGCTGAATATGGCCCGCCAAGATAGCCACCCCCAGGAATATTCCGGAGAGGAGGGCGTAGTTAACTCTCTTCTCCGTAAGAGCCCGGTGGTAGAAGAGGAAGACCAGAGGTAGCCAACTGGCGGCCGCGATCATGTTGAGGTTCCCGAAATGGATGATGAAGAGATCGGAGAACATGAAGGCTATGGCTCCAGCCAGAGAGGCCAAGCGACCGATACGCTCCTCCTTCCTAATAAAGCGTAAGCAGAGGTACATACAAGCCCCTGCCAAGAAGAAGTGAAGAACAGAGATCAACTCCAGAGTGCGGAAGGTGATCTCAGCCACCAGGAAGAAGAGAAGGTTTATAGGGTAAAAGAGGCCCGTTTGGATATCGGCGGCGAAGGGAGCGCCCCCATAAAGGTAAGGGTTCCAGAGGGGCATCTCTCCTCCCCTCAGGCTCTGGGCGGCGAAATGGTAGAGGGGGAAGAGAAAGGAGAGGAGATCGCCGCCATCGGCGGGCATCCAGACCGAAGTGAAGAGAAGCCGCCAGAAGAAGCCCACCGTGGCTAGGGCTAGGGCGCCTAGGGCTAGGAGGTCACGATGGTAATCGTGCCGCAGGCGCCCTTGGGCATAGAGTCGCCAGGCCCCCAAGAAAGTGAACAGCCATATAGCGAATAGTGAAAAGAAAACCACCCTCCCACCCCCTTTGAGGACAAGGGCGAGTATATCACTCCTACCTCCCCATTGCAACCCCTTGACAAATCCCCCTTTTGTGACTATAATATTAGTAACGATTATCATTATGGTTACATAAATGGCCATAGACGAGGAAGAGATAGGCCGGCGACTAAATATCAAAGGGCACCGCCTTACCAAGCAGAGGCTTGCGGTGCTTAAGGCCCTCCAGAATACAAAAAGCCACCCCCATGCTACCTGGATCTACGAGAAGGTGCGGAAGGAGATCCCCCACGTCAGTCTAGGGACGATCTACCGCACCCTGGGGATATTGAAAGAAGCAGGGCTCCTCCGCGAACTCGACTACGGCAGTTCCCTCAGCCATTACGACGCCAACACGGAAAACCATATCCACATCGTCTGCACCAATTGTGGTCGCATCGACGACCTCCCTCTCTCCCTACCCAACAACTTAGAGGAGCAAGCCTCAAAAGCCACCGATTTTCTCATCGCTGGCCACCGTCTGGAGTTCTATGGCCTTTGCCCCCACTGCCGTCCCTCAAGCGCTCATTGATCGAAAAGGGAAATGAAAGGAGGTTTAAATGAGCATCACCCAGAGTAATCTGCAGAGCGCCTTTGCTGGTGAAAGCCAAGCCCATATGAAATACCTCATCTTCGCCGAGAGGGCAGAGAGGGAGGGGTATGCCAACTTGGCTCGCCTCTTTAGGGCCATCGCCTTCGCCGAGCAGGTGCACGCTACCAATCACTATCGGGAACTAGGAGGTATCAACGCCTCGTCCCAGAACCTCCAGGTGGCCATCGATGGGGAAACCTGGGAGGTGGAGGAGATGTACCCTGCCTATCTAGCGGTGGCCCAACTCCAGGAGGAGAAGGGAGCCCAACGCTCCATGGGTTATGCCCTGGAGGCGGAGAAGATCCATGCCCAGATGTACAAAGAGGCCAAGGAGGCGATAGAGAAAGGAGTAGACCCAGAGTTGGGGGCTATCTACATCTGCCAAGTGTGCGGCCATACGGCAGAGGGCGAACCCCCGGAGAAGTGCCCTGTCTGTGGCGCCAAGCGCCAAAAGTATGTGAAGTCTAGACCGAGGGGAGGTTGAGCCTCCCGCCGAAACCATCACCCAATCACGAGGAGAGCGCAAAGATGGAAAGGTGGGAATGTCTCGTCTGTGGCTATATATACGACCCAGCCGAGGGCGACTCCGAGGGAGGGATACCGCCAGCCACGCCTTTTGAGAAATTGCCCGACGATTGGGTCTGTCCAGAGTGTGGAGCGGCGAAAGAGATGTTTGAGAAAGTAGAGGAGTAAGATGGGGCTGGTGAAGATAGAGGTCTATTGGATCTGGGCTCTCGACCCAGCGAAGACTTAGAGAATCGTCGCCAGGTGGGGCGAAGGATACCCCGTAACCTCTAAGATGCCAACCAGAAAGAAGAACAAGGCGGAACTCCTAGAGTACCTGGCTCAAGGACGGGCGAGGCTCCTTGCAGCCATCGAGGGGTTAAGCGAAGAGGAGATGACCACCTCCGGAGTGGTAGGCGATTGGTCAGTGAAGGAGATCCTGGCCCACATCGCCGCCTGGGACAAAGAGACTACGGCGGTCATAGAGAGGGCTATCTCCCAGGAGCATCCTGAATTCGATTACACTATTAGGGGTAGGCGTGGCTTCGCTAAGTGGAACGCCCAGGAGGTAGAGAAGAGGCGAGCCATGAGCGTAGGCCAGATATTGGCGGAGATGGAGGAAGCCAGAGAGGGAGTTATTGAACTGACGCATCAGTTGAGCGACGAGGACCTCGGTCGCCGTTTCGTCCCTCCTTGGCGCTGGCCGAGCACCCCTCGAAGGAGCCTGGAAATACAGGCCGAACACGATGTCGAACACGCCGACCAGATCATGGCCTGGCGAAGGTGTAGGAAGAGGGTCTAAGGATAATTTTCGTGCCCACGCGGCAAAATATGAAGATACTCCTGGATAGGGATAAGCAGTCAAAGGGAGAAAGGAGGGAAGCGGGTTACGAAAGGTGAAGCGAGAAAAAGGCGCAGAATCTAAAGGGGAGGTAAAATATGGAAAAGTGGAGATGCACAGTATGCGGCTATATCTATGATGGGGATACACCACCGGATAAATGCCCTAATTGCGGGGCTCCCAAGGAGAAGTTCGAAAAACTAGAAGAGAAGGCCGCACAGTTGATCGAGAGGTCCCGCCTCTCCAACGGCCTTCATATGAGGCTTTACACCCTGCTCGGTGAGGTGGCCGAGGTGGCTCAGAAGGGGGTGGAGGATAACCTAGATCCTCGATGCTTGGAGATATTCACCCAGGCCAAAGAGACGGCCGGGCTCATCCAGCAGAGGGTGAAGGCGGAGATCCAAACCCACATCGGCAAGGGGAAGTGGGGATAGGAGTAGACCATGAATGAGAAGATAATCGCCCTCCTCAACGAGGATATCAAAGGCGAACATATGGCCATCGTGCAATACCTTCGCCACGCCTACGCTTTAGGAGAGGGGGAGATGGCTTGCGAGATCGAGGCCATCGCCAGGGAAGAGATGCGCCATCTCGATTGGCTCTCGGAGAAGGTAGTGGAGTTAGGGGGCAAGCCCACTCTGGAGCGGGCGGAGATGGATCTGGGAGGCACCACCCCAGCGGAATGGCTACGGCGCGACGTCAAGGCCGAAGAGGATGCCATCACCATGTACAAGGAGCATATAGAGACTATCGCTGATCCCAAGATAAAGCGGCTCTTGCGCCGTATCCTCTCCGACGAGGAGGCTCACCATCTGGCCTTCAGCCGTATGGTCGAGAAATCGGGGCGGGAGAAGATAACCCCAGAAGGGGTGCTCCTCTCCGAGAAGAGGGATAAGACCATCGATACCTTGAACTGGGGGATCCGCCACGAGTATACCGTCATATTGCAGTACCTCTATCACTCCTATCTGACCCCCGATGAAGAGGTCAGCCTAGAACTGCAAGATCAGGCTATCAACGAGATGCAACACCTGGGTTGGTTGGCGGAGGAGATGACAGAAACCGACGGCAGCCCAGAGATAGAGGAGACCGGCGTCGACCGCTCAGAGGAAACCCCCGATATGCTCCGAGCCGATATCTCCGTGGAGCGAGAGGTGACCAAGGAGTACACCCGCCAGATCGACGAGGTCGAAGATCCCGGGCTCAAGAGACTCCTGACCCGCATCCGAGACCACGAGATCTACCACGACCAACTCTTCACCGATCTCCTGGAGGGGCTGGAAAAGGAGTAGACCCTCGCAGCAGTCTCTACTGTAAAGTGCGGTAGGTGGAGGACACTGACCCTGTGTCCTCCACCTCTTGGGTTTACAAAAGGACCGAAATCTGATATAATCTTGTCCGTTCTACAACAACAAAGGGAGGTAACACAGATGGCCTATAAGATCACCGAGGAGTGTATCCTCTGTGGGGCCTGCGAGCCGGAATGTCCCAATGAGGCCATTAGCGAAGGCGAGGAGATCTACATCATAGACCCTAACAAATGCACCGAGTGTGTGGGTTGGTACGACGAATCGCAATGCGCCTTGGTTTGTCCGGTGGACTGCTGCGTTCCCGACCCGGAGCACGAGGAGTCCCGGGAGGAACTCCTGGCCAAATTCAAGAAGATGTACCCGGACAAGGAGCCCAAGGTTTAAACCGTCGCCAAGGTGCAGCAGCCTGGCGAGGCGAATGGTGTCAATTTGAAAGCCCCAAAGGCCAAGGTCGCGGGAGCGGCTTCCTCTGGGGCTTTCCTTTGGAAAGGCTCTGATGACTATAGATCGCCTGCTAGCCATAGATGTAGGGGCTAGGACACAGGATATCCTCCTCTTCGAGAGTGACAATCCGATGGAGAACTGCGTCAAACTAGTCCTCCCCTCTATGTCCATTATTGTGGCTCAGAAGATCAAAGAGGCCACCGCCCAGGGGGAAGATATCTTCCTGGTGGGGAACCTCATGGGGGGCGGCCCCAACGTCAGCGCCCTCAAAGCCCACCTTAGGAGAGGCTACCGCATCTTTGCCACCCCCTTGGCGGCCAAGACCATCCGGGACGACCTCAACGAGGTTAGGTCTATGGGGGTGGAGATAGTGGAGGAACGTCCAGATAACGCTATGGTCATCGAGACCCGAGACGTCGATCTTCGCTCCCTGGGAAGAGCCTTAGCCCTCTTCAATCTAGAACTTCCCAGAGAGTACGCCATCGCCGTCCAGGACCACGGCGAAAAGCCCGGCATCAGCCAACGGAGGTTTCGCTTCCAACAATGGGAGAGGTTCGTGAAGGGTGGAGGCCAATTGGCGAGCCTGGCCTACCGGGAGGTACCCCCTTATCTCACCCGTATGAAGGCTGTGCAACAGGATGCCCCGGGCTCTTTGATGATGGATACCGGTTCGGCAGCGATGTGGGGTGCTCTTTGCGATGAGACGGTGGCCGCACGACAAGATGAAGGCCTCATCGTGGTCAACGTGGGCAATCAGCACGTCCTCGCTGTCCTAGTGAAAAGGGAGAGGGTCTGGGGGCTCTTCGAGCATCATACGGTATTGATGAACAAAGAGAAACTCGTTAATCATATCGAGCGGCTGCGCCAAGGGCTCTTGACCAACGACGAGGTCTATGAAGATGGCGGCCACGGGGCTTTCATCCACCCCGATTACAAAGGCCCTTTTCAGTTCGTGGCCATCACCGGGCCCAACCGGCGGATGGCTCAAGGGTTAGGCTACATGGCCGTGCCCTACGGCGATATGATGCTCACCGGCTGCTTTGGCCTGGTGGCCGCGGCCAAAAGAACCCTCCAGGGGGAAGATCGCTAATTGCTAGGGAGAGCCTTCCAGTGCCTAATCACTCGATAGGGAGAATGTGATGCCCCACGGGTATAAGGGTCGAATCTTGCGCCTCGATCTCACAAGCGGGGATAAGGTGGTGGAAGAACCAGGAGAGATCTTCTATCGACGCCACTTGGGAGGATGGTCCCTAATAGCCCATTACCTTCTAAAGGAGTTAAAGCCAGGCATAGAGCCTCTCGGGGAGGAGAACAAATTGATCTTCGCTTGCGGGCCTATCACCGGAGCCCCCATAGCGGGGAGCGGTCGTAACGCCGTGGGTGGTAAATCGCCCCTCACCAACCTCTTTGGAGAGGCAGATGTGGGAGGCTATTGGGGAGCAGAACTCAAGAGGGCCGGATATGATGCCATAATTGTGGAGGGCCGGGCGAAGAAGCCGGTCTTTATCTGGATCCACGACGACCAAGTGGAGATCCGAGACGCTTCCCATCTCTGGGGTCGCCCCACCGCTCCGGTCCAGGGGGCCATCCAAAAGGAACTGGACGACCCCCTCATCAGGGTGACCCAAATCGGGCCGGCCGGGGAGAGGCTAGTCCGGTTCGCCTGTGTAGTAAACGACCTCCACCATTTTGCTGGCCGTACGGGGATGGGAGCGGTGATGGGCTCCAAGAACCTCAAGGCTATCGCCGTGCGAGGAAAGGAACCGCTCCCCATCGCCGACCCGGAAGGGCTCCGCGCCATCTCCCGCTGGCTCCTGGAGAACTACATAGACCTGGAAGGGGGACTTCACGATGACGGCACCGCGGGTGGGGTGGAGTACCTCAACAAGAAAGGGGGGCTCCCTACCCGAAACTTCCAATCCGGCTCCTTCGAGGCGGCGGAGGCCATCGCCGGCTCCACCATGACCGATACCATTCTGGTGGGAAGAAAAGGGTGTTTCTCCTGTGCCATCCGTTGTAAACGGCGGGTGGCCGCTGAGGAGCCATACGAGGTCGACCCTAACTATGGGGGGCCCGAATACGAGACCGTCGCCGCCTTAGGCTCCAATTGCGGAGTCGGCGACCTAGTGGCCATCGCCAAGGGGAACGAACTCTGCAACGCTTATGGGTTGGACACCATCTCCACTGGGAGCGCCATCGCCTTCGCCATGGAATCTTTCGAGCAGGGGCTCATCACCCTGAAGGAGACCGAAGGGTTAGAGTTGACTTTCGGCAACGCTCCGGCCATGATAGAGATGGTAGAGAGGATCGCCCGTCGAGAGGGTCTGGGAGACCTCCTGGCGGAAGGGGTGAAGCGGGCAGCGGAAAGGATGAGGCCAGAAGCACAAAGGTATGCCTTACAAGTCAAGGGGCAAGAGATCCCCATGCATGAACCCCGTTGGAAACAGGGTCTGGGAGTAGGCTACGCTCTCTCGCCCACAGGAGCGGATCACAACCATAATCTGCACGATAGCATCTACACCAAGGAGAACCGTGCTATGCGGGAGATAAGAGCCCTGGGCATCCTAGAACCCTTGCCCGTCCATGACCTCAGTCCAGCCAAGGTTCGCCTCCTCTTCTACGTGACCAATTGGCAGATCCTCACTAATAGCCTGGGGCTCTGCTACTTCCTCCCCTACGATTTCCATCAAGTGCGGGATATCACAAGCGCCGTCGCCGGCTGGAACACCAGCCTCTGGGAACTCCTCAAGGTGGGGGAGAGAGGCCATCTGCTGGCCAGGGCCTTCAACGCTCGGGAGGGCTTAACTCCCGAGGATGACCGCCTCCCCCGCCGCTTCTTCGAGCCCCTGGGGCCAGGGACGCTCTCCCAGGAAGGGATAGCCCTCAACGAAAGAAAAGTGAAAGAGGCTATCTCTACCTACTATGCCATGGCCGGTTGGGATCCAGCCACCGGTATCCCCACCCGGGGAAGGCTAGAGGAGTTAGATATAGGCTGGGTGGCGGAGGAGTTAGCCCGGTGGGGAAAACTTCCCTGACCAGATGGGAAAATCCTCGTTACTATTAAGGTGTGGGGGAAGGGCTCAACTGAGGGGTAGGGGTGACCACGATGGGAGTAGGCGTGGGCGGAGGGGGTGGCGGCGAAAAAGAGCAGACGTAACTGGTAGCCATGCTGATAGCCACCAAAAGACCTAGGATGACAAAGATCATCTGCCCTGTAAGGCGCTTTTGACGTTTCCTCCGCGTCACTTTCTATTACTCCCGAATCAATTATACTACCACTCTTATCCTGAGACAAATATTGACATCCCTTCTGGGCGATATATGATTAAGTAGAGTGGATTTCGCATATTTGCAAAGGAGGGTTGGATGAGAGAGAAGGTAGCAAAAGCGTTGGAGACTATCAGGCCTTACCTCCAATTCGATGGCGGAGATATCGAACTCCTGGGGGTTACCAACGACGGAGTGGTGCGGGTTCGGCTGCTGGGAGCCTGTGGCGGCTGTCCTTTCTCCCAATATACCGTGCAAATGAACGTGGAGAAACGGCTCAAAGAAGAGGTGCCAGGGGTTAAAAAGGTCGAGGCGATACCCTAGAGGCAGGAAAGAGAAGGGATGATGACCAAGGAAGAGCGGATTAGGGCTGCTTTCAAAAGGGTGGCTCTAGATCGGGTTCCCGTCGCCCTATGGCGCCATTTCCCTGGTGACGATCAAAACCCTGAGCGCCTGGCTCAGGCCACCTTGGCCTTCCAGGAGCGTTTCGACTTCGATTTCATCAAAGTGAGCCCCTCCAACGCCTTCTGTGCCGCCGATTGGGGATCAAAAACCATATACCGGGGCAGTGAAAATGGCACAAGAGAATATATCGAATATGCCATCAAGGAGGCCGAAGGTTGGCAGAGGCTGAAACCCCTCGATGTGACCAGAGGGGTTTTAGGAGGGCAACTGAAGTGCCTTCGCCTCCTTCACCGGGAGATCGGGAGGCGAGTTCCCTTCATCCAGACGGTCTTTAACCCCCTGATGGTAGCCAAGTATCTAGCCGGCCCGGAGTTCATCGTCCATCTACGTCGCTATCCCCAAGAGTTCGAGAGCGCCCTTTCGGTTATAGGGGAGACCATGAGCGACTTTGCTCGAGAGGCGATCAGAGCCGGAGCCGACGGCATCTTTCTCGCGGTCCAACACGCCTCTTATGATCTCCTCAGCGAAAGCGAATACCGCCAATTCGGCACCCCCTACGACCTCCAGATATTGGAAGCCGCCTCAGACGGCTGGTTCAACCTCCTCCATATCCATGGCCAAAAGATCATGTTCGACCTCTTATCTAACTATCCCGTCCAAGCGGTCAACTGGCACACCCGAACTACACCACCTACCCTAAGGGAAGCCCAAGGCCGCTTCTCAGGCGCCCTAGTGGGGGGCCTAGGGAGGTGGGATCCCCTCGTTTACGGGAGCCCTGAAGATGTGAAGGCCCAAGTGAAAGAGGCCATCGCCCAAACTGAAGGACGAGGGCTCATCATAGGCCCGGGCTGCGTCGTCCCCATCACCGCGCCGGAGATGAACATAAGAGCGGCTAGAGAAGCGGTCGAACTCCCCACCGATTGTAGATAGGCCGTTGCTCTTGGCCCTGACGGCGAGATGTAGCGGTCTAGATAGAAGCTAACGCACAACGAGGACAGGGCAGGGGGCGTTTTCTACCACCTTGTCGGTTATGCTCCCCACGAAATAATGGCGCAGGCCTCTGGCAACTTGGGTAGAACCCATGACTACTAAGTCATAGCCCCCCTCTCCTATCTCCTGGAGGATTTCCTCGGTAGCAAAACCGTGCCTGAGTTTCATCCCCACCTCTATGCCCATCCCTCGTAGTACATCGTACTCTATAAAGAAATGGCGGGATTGAGGGATGCCTATTCCTGCGAACTCCTCCAGGCTGATCCTCTTCTTGTGGGCAAGATACCCCATAGTAAGAGGGTCGACGACGTGCAATAAGGTGGCCCTTGCCCCTGCCATTTGAAGGATTTTCCCCCCAAAGCGAGTGACCTCATCGGCGTGGCTCAGCCCACCGCTGCAGACGAGAGCCCTTTTCAAGGAGAAGGGCCTCTTCACCTTAACAATTAGAACGGAACTCTCCACGGCTCTCAATATGTGGCGCCAGGTAGGGCCTCTTAGGAATCTACTCCACCAAGCCCGGCCCAAAGAGCCCACCACCACTAGGTCGTATCTTTTCTCCCTTGTCTGCCGAACGAGTTCAGCCTGTGCCCTCCCTCGACGAGTGACAGTCTGAAAAGGTATCCCCTCTTCTTTTAAGAGCGAACGAACTTCCCCCGCCGCCTTGTCAACCCGCATCACCAATTCGGCTCGCTCCATGACCCCCAGGACGGTGACCTCCGACTCCAATACCCTGGCCAATTTCACCCCATAACAGGCCGCTATCTGGGCCTGCTCCGAACCGTTAATACAAAGAAGTATGCGCACATCCGCCTCCCAAATACCTTAGGCAAGGAAAAGGATACCCAAAATCGCCGAGGCGATAAGCACGGGGACAGCATCCAACCGAAAGACAAAAAGGGCGACAGCGCTAGCAGCCAAAAGAACCCATTGGGAGAGATCAAGATCACTTCCCAAGGCGAGGCTGGAGAGTCTAGTGGAGAGGGGTGTGAATTTAAGAGCAGAGAGGGCAAGGATTACGGCAATAGTTCCCATCCCCACCACAATCCACCGGGTCTTATCTAAGGGGGCTGCCTCTCCTAGAAGGCCGGCGAGTTTGACAGCGGTGAGAACCAAGATGACCACTACGGCTGGCAGAAGGCCTCTAACAAAGCCTTCCAACCAAGGCTGCCTTCCCAGCCTATCCAACAAGGTGGCAACGGTCAGCATGAGTATCGTAGGAGGCAGCGTGGCCGCGAAGGTTGCCGTCAGGGCCCCTGGAATCCCGCCCACGTAATAGCCCACAAACATGGCTGTCTGTAGAGCATCCGAGCCAGGGAGCACGCTGCCGAAGCCCACCGCCTCCACAAATTCCTCTTCAGTCACGAATCTACTACGTGCCACCGCTTCCTCGTGAAGCAAACCGACAGAGGCAGGACCTGAGGTGGTAAGAAGGTTAATCTTCAGAAACATGAGGAAAAGACCGAGTAACTTGCCACCCATTTCAGCACCTCCTTCATAAAACGATATGAAACCCAGAGACATAGTCGCCCCTGGGCCTCGATGACTACATCTCCCCTTAAGCCTGCGTGGTTACTGACGGGTTCGGGCGGGGAGAAGAGCCCTACTCGCCACGGCGAGATTCACCCCCTCCATCGAAAATGACGGATAATTGGGTCCCCCGCTTCCCGGAAGGGAATTCGGCCTTTAGATTATAGACACTGACTATATCCTGAAGCCACTCTACCACACTCATCTTCCTCCGTCAAGATGGTCCAGAGGGCATATATTCTCACATCTAAAACCCAGCGCCTTATCAACTCCCCCCTACGAACGACTTGGCAAAACGATCTTGCCCAGTTCGGCCCTCCCTACCTCCTCCAAGTTCTCGGGCCGATATAATATCAGCACCAAAGAGTATTCCCCCGGGGGAACCCCCACCAACACAGGCAGGTCATAGGAATCAACGATCGTTTCCCCTGGCTGCCAAGCGGTGGTGGGATAGGCAAAATAGACTGGCCCCCTATCCAGTTGACTAGCAAGGTGCCCTTGTTCGTCGACCAACCGCATAGATACCCAATACTCCTCTTCTATCTCGCGCAGAGCCTGCCAATAGAGGACAACACGTAACTTCGTGCCAGAAGGCTTTGACTTTAACTCAGTATCGAAGCCGTTGAGGAGGATCGAGTCACCAAAAGCCACACTCGTGGGATAGTCAGGGGCTATTGAAAGTTGTCCCGGCCTCTCCCTCACCCTAATCAGGGGACCCAAGGCCGAGAGGTGCCACCTCTCTTCCGCCCCAGGGAGGGGGCGGGTGAGGTAGACGGGGTGGCCGGCTGCCAGTTGCTCCTCCACTACCTCCAGCCGTAAAGCCTCCTCATCTGCGGCTATAGTCTTTATCTCCGGCCGTAACCCTTCCGTCTCCTGGAAGTAACGCAAAAGCGTCATCTCTCCCAGGATGCCCACGATAACCGCGTCCTTCTCCAGGGGCTGAGATAAGATGTCGATACCGTAATCATGGGCTTCCCACTCTTGGTTTAGATTAACGAGGTCGTAATTCCTACCCCAAAGATAGAGGGGCAAGAGCCCGCCCAGGATAAGAAAGGCCGCATAACCAGCCCTGGGGACCCCCTTTGAAAACCGCTCCCAGAGGCCAACCACCCCTTGCCAGAGAAGGGCCAGACCACCGCCGAGGAAGCAAGCCCAAACCAAAAATAGGGGTATGAAGAAGACCTCGATATCTGACACCCGATAGCCGAGGAGAAAAACCAAATTGGTCACCCCGGCGAGGCTCAGGAGGAGCAAGATTTTAGGCCGGCGGAAAGACCAAAATAGACCCAAGACCCCCAGGGCTAAACCTACCAAGGTGAACTGTTGGCGGAAGAGAGCAAAATAGAAGGCCAGGCCTCGGCTCTCCCCCAAGGGGTTCTGGGTAAAAAATACCCCGTATCCGCCGGCGGTAACCTGTTTGATGAAGCCGGAAAAGGTGTTCACATAGGTACCATCGAGTGAGGAGGTGTAAATGCCTCGTATAGGGATATAGAGGTAGAGGAGAAGGGGAACCAATAAAAGCGCAGCCAGCCTGGCCCACTCCCTCTTAATGAGCCCCCTATCTACCCAGAGGATAAAGGCGACCACGGCCGGGGCCAAAAGCAACATAGTGCGGTGATGGGTCAGGCTTAGGCCGTAAGCCAAGGCCAGAGGGCGGAGACTCGCTTCTTTGCCCTCCTCTACGGCTTCCTTCCAACAAAGGAGCAAAAACAAGATGAGGGCCACGAAAGCGCTATTAAGGGTATAGACCTCAGCCATGAGCGCTTGAGACCAGAAAACGGGGGAGACGGCGAAGACTAAGGCCCCAAGAAGGGCGGCCACCCGAAATTTAAGGGCCAACCTCATCGTCAGGTATAGCAAGGCCACGGTGAGGGCTCCGAAGAAGGCGGACATCAGGTTGACCCGGTAGGCCACATCTCCCAGGGGGAGAATCGTGAAGAGTTTGCCCAGAAGGGTATAGAGGGGGTAGCCGGTGGGGTGGGCGATGCCCAGCCTATAAGTAACCAGTTGAAACTCCAGGCTATCGCAGAAGATACAAGCCACCGAGGGGGCCAAGGTGCGAAGATAGAGGAGAAAGGCAGCCAGCCCTACCCCACTGGCGATCAGCGGATCGGCCTTGGCTAGCACGAAACGCTTGACTCGTGCAACTACCGAAGAAGCCTTCTTCATGGTTAGGATTTTACATTAAGAGCCTGGCTAAGCCAAGAAAGCAAGGGAAAAGTCTTGCGGGGATGAGAACTTGATGTTATGCTTTGAGAAGCGCAGGGAATGGTGGGGGAGGAGGGAGTGAAACTCTGACCTCGGCGAAAAACTAGCGCCAGGAGGTCTGTGGCCGAGACTTCCTGGCGCATCCAAAGGAGGAGAACGCTTGACAATGTCGTAAGGAGCCGCCTCACTGTCTAGAGCGTTCAATCTCAGCATAGATTAAGATGCTTCGTTATGGAAGGGGGTAATTAGTACCATTTTGGTGGAAAGGGTCACCAGGGCCAACTTGGGTTAGTTGTGGCAGATGCTCAAGGAGTGGTGGGGAAGGAGGAGAGGAGATGAGCCCAGTGAAATCAGTGGACGAACTTTGGGAAGAGTTTGGAAGGAGAGCACCAGAATCTGCATTCATCATACAGTCGAGCATGGTATATTCACTACGAGGGCAAAAGGAGTCGTGGCGAAGAACGCTGCGCGAGATGCAACATGTCACTAAATACTTCGCGTCAGAGATAGAGAAGTACAAACGACGGCTAGATGATATAGAGGATGACGTAAGGGAGTCAGGCAAATGCAGTCTGTATGTCATGGGCAGGTTAATGGGAGACTCGCGGATGTTCCTGGAGGAGTGGTCAGCTGTAAACGACCTGCTCTTGGGATACGTCAAGAAAGTTGAGCGCGAAATCAGAGACGCAGTGTAGGCGAGCCAGTCGGGCCTTGATGAGTAGGCAAGCGGCTCAGGGAGTGGTGGGGGAGGAGGAGAAGATGAATGAATCTATTATCGTTGGGGTGGTAGTTGGCGCAAGTGTAGCAGTTATCGGAGCTCTTGTTGGCCACTTTCTTCGATTGCGAGAGATGGACCAGCATTGGGACAAGGAGCAGCGGAGGATGGAGGCTCTTTGGGCTGAGGAAGAGCGGAGACGGAAATCCGACCGTAGACGAGAGCTGTATGAAAGAGACTTGAGGATAGTGGCTGATACGGTGAATGCACTTGTGGGGGTGGTGGATAGAATAGAGTGGTCGGCAGGGACAAATCTTAGCCCAGATGAGCGTCTTGCACTGGGGATAGAAGCTCATTTGATGGCAGGCAGGGCCAATTTGATCACGCTTTCTCTAGACGACCAGCGATTGGATGAGAACCTGCACAGACTAATCCGGGTTTTCAATCGCTGGACTGATTTAGTCGATTTGGATACCGGAGAGCCCTACGAGGGCACAGAGGAAGAGTTTCAAGAGCTGCAAGAAGAGATACGGAGGACAGGGGCCGAGGTACTGCGCCGAAAAAGGGAGATTTTGGAGGAAGTTTGAACGTGTGCGCGTGGTGAGGCCTGTGAAAGCCGGCCTCTTTTCCCTTCCCCGATCCCCCCAACCCCTTGACAATTTAGAACGTTTGTGCTATAATCCCAATTGGGATTTGGTCATTTGTCATTTGGCCCAGGTGGTTGTTTCCCATTTTTTATTTAACTACCTCCCCTACGCCTAGAGGGGGGTATATGCATATTTTGCCTCCAGTCACCTTTTCACCTTTTCGCCCGCTTGACAACCCCCCTCCCTTCCGCTATGATTAGAACACCTGCTCGCAATCAGATTCGAAGGTTCAATATGCCCATAACCATCATCGACCACGCTCGTGAAAGGATGCTGGAAAGGGGAGCCTCCGAGGATGAGGTGAGGATAACCTTAGAGGAAGGTATCCCCAGCGAAGCAAAGAGCGGGCGCAAAGCGAAGGAGAAGATCTTTGCCTACGATGGCTTCTGGCTAGGGCGAAGATACCCTCAGAAAAAGGTTAGAGTGATATATGTAGAGGAAGGCGAGGAATTGGTCGTGCTGACGGTCTATGCCTATTACGGCCAATGGGAGGGCTAAGACATGAAGGTCTCCTATGACTCCAAATACGATATCGTATATATAAAGTTCGTGGAAGGCTCAAGAGAGGTTACTACCCGCCAAATCGATGAGGATATCGCCCTCGATTTCGATGCGGATAGAAGGCTAGTAGGAATCGAAATACTCTCAGCCTCCAAATATCTAGACTGGGAGTCCCTTCTGCCGGTAGTCTATGAGCGCGAGACGGCGTAGAATAAGAGGCGAGCATGTGCCCCGCCTCACTCGCTCCGTTCCTTGACAATCCCCCTACCTTCCGCTATACTATTTAGGCAAAGAGGCTTTGGGGATGTAGCTCAGTTGGGAGAGCGCGTCAATCGCACTGACGAGGCCAGGGGTTCGAATCCCCTCATCTCCACCTAGCCTCCCCATTAAGAAAAAGGCTGTGAACAGGAGTAGTAGGCCATCCCTCCCAGAGAGCCGGGACGGTGGAAACCAGCAGAGTGCAAGGGGGAGCGCCATAAGGCCGAACTCGCCTGGGAGCCGCAGCGGTGAACTATCAGTAGCCGCTGCCGGAGGCGACCGTTATCGCGCTAGAGTGGGCAGATCGTGGGCCTGTGGCGCAGTTGGGAGCGCGTCTCAATGGCATTGAGAAGGTCAGGGGTTCAAGTCCCCTCAGGTCCACCTGTCAAACAGGGTGGTACCGCGGAGTGGCCCTTCGTCCCTGAGGCGAAGGGCCAAATTCTTAAGGCCGATTTTATTAAAAGGTCGCGAGACAAAGGGGTCGGTGGCCGGGAAGGAGACCCCAATGGCTGACAAGTACATACCCCAAGAGATAGAGCCCAAATGGCAGAAGAGGTGGGCGGAGGACAAACTCTATTACGTCACCGAGGATAGTGAGAAGCCCAAGTTCTATGCCCTGGTGATGTATCCCTACCCCTCCGGCGATCTCCATGTGGGCCACATGAGAAACTATGTCATCGGCGACCTCGTAGCCCGCTATAAGATGATGCAAGGCTATAACGTGATGAACCCCATGGGCTGGGATGCTTTCGGGCTGCCTGCGGAGAACGCAGCCATCGAGCGTGGCATCGATCCCAAGGTGTGGACGGAACAAAGCATCGCCAAGATGAAGGAACAATTCTTCAAGATGGGCAGTTGCTATGACTGGGCACGGGAACTAGCCTCATACAAGCCGGAGTACTATAGATGGAACCAGTGGTTCTTCCTGAAACTCTATGAGCGCGGCTTAGCCTATAAAGCCTCTGCTCCCGTCAATTGGTGCCCCTCTTGTGGGACTATCTTAGCCAACGAGCAGGTGATCAATGGCCGTTGCTGGCGCTGTGACACTGAGGTCACCAAGAAGGACGTCGAACAGTGGTTTTTTAAGATCACCGAGTATGCCGACGAACTCCTAGAGGACCTACAACAACTGGAACAGTGGCCAGAGCGAGTAAGGGTGATGCAGGAGAACTGGATCGGAAAAAGCGAGGGGGCGGATATCGTCTTCAGAAGCGAGGAGGGGGACGATATCACCGTCTTCACCACCCGCCCTGACACCCTCTACGGGGCCACCTTTATGGTCCTAGCCCCGGAGCACCCTCTGGTGGAGAAACTCACCACCCCAGAGCAGAAAAAAGAGGTGGAGGAGTATATCGCCTGGGCCCGTCGCCAAACGGAGATCGATAGGTTGGCCTTGGAAAAAGAGAAAAGGGGCGTCTTCATCGGCGCCTACGCCCGCCACCCCCTCAACCAGGAGCGGCTCCCCATCTATATCGCCGACTACGTGCTTATGACCTACGGCACCGGGGCCATCATGGGCGTCCCCGCCCACGACGAGAGGGATTTCGCCTTCGCCAAAAGGTATGACCTCCCCATCCCTGTGGTCATCGCCCCCTACGGCTGGCAGGGAGAGGAGTTAGAGGAAGCCTATCTCGACCAAGGGATGATGGTCAACTCCGGGCCTTTTAACGGTATGCCCTCCGAGGAGGGGAAAAGGGCCGTCACCGAAGTTCTCAAGAGCAAAGGGCTGGGAGATTTTGCGGTCAGTTATCGGCTGCGCGACTGGCTCATCAGCCGCCAACGGTACTGGGGGACCCCTATCCCCATTATCTATTGCTCACACTGCGGGATAGTACCCGTGCCGGAGGAGGATCTCCCAGTGCTTCTGCCTGGGGGAGTGGATTTTCGGCCCACAGGCACAGGCAAATCGCCCCTAGCCACCGTCTCCGAATTCCTCAATACTACTTGCCCACGATGCGGAGGAGAGGCGGAACGGGAGACGGATACCATGGACACCTTCGTCGATTCCTCTTGGTACTACTTCCGTTACACCGATCCCCAGAACGATCAAGTTCCCTGGCGGAGGGAGAAGTCCGATTACTGGATGCCAGTAGACCAGTACACAGGGGGGATAGAGCACGCCATCCTCCATCTGATGTACTCCCGCTTCTTCACCAAGGTCTTCCGCGATATGGGGCTGACTGGCGTCAGTGAGCCCTTTAGACGCCTTTTTACCCAGGGGATGATTACCAAAGGCGGGATCGTTATGTCTAAATCCAAAGGGAACGTGGTCCCCGTCGATGTGGCGGTGGACACCTATGGTGCCGATACGGCCCGAGCCTTTATCCTCTTTATAGGCCCCCCTGAACTGGACGCCGAGTGGAGTGACCGAGGAGCGGCGGGAGCCCACCGCTTTTTGAACCGGGTCTGGAGCCTGGTGTTGGAAGAGCCACCCACCCTTAAGGGAAAGGCTACCGAGGAGCAGGTCGCCCAACTGCGCCGCAAGACCCACCAGGCCATACGCAAGGTCACACAGGACATGGAATCGTTCTCCTTCAACACCATGATCGCCGCCCTGATGGAATACAACAATTACCTGGCAAAGGCCAAAGAGACGCCGGTGGTGAAGAGCGAGGCTTGGCCGGAGGCGATAGAGAGCCTACTTCTCCTCTTGGCCCCCTCTTGTCCCCATATAGCCGAAGAACTCTGGGCCCGCACCGGCCGGCCTCACACCATCCACCAGCAAGCCTGGCCTCAGTGGGACGAGGCGCTGGCCGCCGAGGAGCGCTTCACCCTGGTCATCCAAGTGAACGGCAAGGTGCGGGACAAGGCCGAGGCCCCGGTGACGATCTCCCAGGAGGAGGCCAAAGATCTGGCCTTGGCTAGCGCCAAGGTCAAGCGGTATACCCTGGGGAAAGAGATAAAGAAAGTCATCTACGTGCCCGGTCGTTTGGTGAACGTGGTGACCCAATGATAGGAGGCAACATGGAAAAGAAGATCGTCTCCACTGAGAAGGCTCCTCCCCCCGTGGGGCCCTACTCCCAGGCGGTGATGGCGGGCGACTTCATCTTTGCCGCCGGGCAATTGGGGATCGATCCCAAGAGGGGCGAGTTAGTCGAAGGGATCGAAGCCCAGACTCGCCAGGTTTTGACCAATCTGAGCGCTGTTCTGGAGGCAGCAGGGAGTTCCTTGGACCGGGTGGTGCAGGCCACCGTGTTTTTGGCCCACATGGAGGATTTCGCAGCTATGAACACCGTCTACGCAGAGTTCTTCCCCCTCGAGCCACCGGCTCGCTCTACGGTGGTGGTAGGCCAATTCCCTGGGGGAATCTTAGTGGAGATAGAGGTTATAGCCCTGAAGGCGTGATTTTTGCTTTTCCGGGAGAAATCCGCTATAATAGTAGTAACCTCTAAATACCGGCCTCTTGCTCAGCGCAGATCAGGAGGAGCCGATCTCATGAAGCAGAAGCATGGCCAACAAGTTCGATAGATTCACTAAGAGAGCCCGACGTGTCCTAGTCCTGGCCCAAGAGGAAGCCCAGAGACTCAACCACAACTACATCGGAACGGAGCATCTGCTCTTAGGTCTAGTCCGCGAGGAAAGCGGCGTTGCCGCTCAGGTCCTCAAAGACCTGGGGGTAGAACCCAACGCCCTGAGAAAAGCCGTAGAAGAGATGATCGGCCGGGGCGAACGGAAGGTCCTGGGGAAGATCGGCCTCACCCCCCGCACCAAGCGAGTCATAGAGCTGGCCGTAGATGAGGCCAGACGCTTGGGACACCATTACATCGGCACCGAGCACCTCCTCTTAGGTCTGGCCCGCGAGGGCGAGGGGATCGCCGTAGATGTCCTCAAGAGCCTGGGGGTGAACCTTGACCGTCTCCGCACGGAGACAGCACGGATCATGATGGAGAGCCCCGCCCAGCCCCAGGCGAAGAAGGGGGAGACACAGACCCCTCTCGTCGATCAACTGGGGATCGATCTCACCGCCTGGGCCGAAGAGGGGAAGTTAGACCCGGTCATCGGCCGCCAGAGGGAGATCGAGAGGGTGATCCAGATCCTCTCCCGACGCACCAAGAACAATCCAGCCCTCATCGGCGAGCCGGGGGTAGGGAAGACAGCCATTGTCGAGGGGCTAGCCCAACTGATCACCTCCGGCCAAGCGCCAAAGGAACTCCTCAACCGGCGTCTAGTGATGCTCGATGTCGGCTCCTTAGTGGCGGGAACCATATACCGAGGCCAGTTCGAAGAGCGGCTCAAACGGGTCATCGAGGAGATAAAGAGCTCCAATAGCATCCTCTTCATCGACGAGCTGCATATGATAGTGGGCGCTGGAGCAGCGGGCTCCTCCGTCGATGCGGCCAATATCCTCAAGCCAGCCTTGGCCCGAGGGGAGTTGCAGTGCATCGGGGCCACTACCCTGGACGAATATAGGAAACATGTGGAAGGAGATGCATCTTTAGAGCGGCGCTTCCAGCCCATACTCGTCGAGGAGCCAACTATCGATGAGACCATAGAGATCCTAAGGGGGGTAAAGGAACGGTACGAAGAGCATCACAATGTCGAGATCATCGATGAGGCTTTGAAGCAAGCAGCCTACCTCTCAGCCCGATACGTCCCCGATCGCCACCTCCCCGATAAGGCCATCGACCTCATCGACGAGGCCTCCTCTCGAGTGAGGATGTATAAGATGGCTCCTCTTCCCCAACTACAAGGAGCCCTCGATGAATTGCAAGAGATCCGCCAGAAGAAGGAGGAGGCTTTCCGCGCCCAGCGGTATGAGGAAGCCGCCAACCTTCGCGACCAAGAAATAGGACTGGGCGAGGAATTAAGGCAACTTAGCCTAGGCTCCGAAGAGGTCGAACTCCCCAAAGTCACCGCTGAGGATATCGCCGAGGTAGTCTCTATGTGGACAGGGGTGCCCGTTACCCGCATCGCTGGCGAGGAGTCAGAGCGGTTGTTGCATATGGAGGAGGCTCTCCACCAACGGATCGTGGGCCAAGATGAAGCGATAGAGACCATCTCCAAAGCGGTGCGGCGCGCGAGAGCGGGACTCAAGGACCCCAAGCGGCCCATCGGAACTTTCGTCTTCTTAGGCCCCACGGGCGTAGGCAAGACGGAGACGGCGAAGGCCTTGGCCGAGTTCATGTTCGGTAGCGAGGAAGCACTCATCAAACTGGATATGTCGGAATTTATGGAGCGCCATAACGTGGCTCGCCTAGTGGGAGCCCCACCGGGCTATGTCGGATACGAGGAAGGAGGGCAACTAACGGAGGCGATACGGCGTCGCCCCTATTCGGTGATCCTACTGGACGAGGTAGAGAAGGCGCACCCGGAAGCGTTCAATATGCTCCTCCAGATCATGGAAGATGGGAGTCTAGCCGATGCCAAGGGCCGCCGTGTGGACTTCCGCAACACCATCATCCTCATGACTTCCAATGTGGGAGCCGAACTTCTCACCCGTGAGATCTCCCTAGGGTTCGCCGTTCATCGAGACGAGGCGAAAACCGCCCAAGAAGAGTACCAGAAGATGAAGGAGAAGGTCCTCGACCAACTGAAGAAGACCTTCCGACCCGAGTTCCTTAACCGGATCGATGCCACCGTCGTCTTTCACGCCCTCACTAAAGAGCAGATCAAAGAGATCGTGGAGTTGATGCTCAGCCAGGTACAAGAACGGCTACGCCATCAAGAGATCAAACTAGAGGCCACGGAAGAGGCCAAGGAATTTTTAGCCAAAGAAGGGTATGACCCCCACTTTGGAGCCCGTCCTCTGCGTCGAGCCATCCAACAAAGGGTGGAAGACCCCTTGTCCGAAGGGGTATTAGCCGGCGAATTCCAGCCCGGCGACACCGTTGTCGTTGACCTGGTGGATGAAGAGATACGACTCCGGGCCCTGGAGTTGGTAGAAGGAGAGACCCCTTCTTAAAAGGGCGTGGGGAGATAAGAAGAGGAGGCGACTACCCTATGGTAGTCGCCTTTGACATTTAGGGAGCGTTATGTTATTATATTAATGATCATTTCTACCTGTCCGGTAGATACATAATTTGAGCGCTTTTATCCCTAGGTACCTACGAGAGCAACCAGGTAGTGAGGCCTCATTATCGATGGTCTGATGGATAGGGAGGCTTCTTAATAAGGGTTGAAGGGGCGTTGGAGAGGAGCCTCCTAGCATAGTAGTAACTCTTTCTCGAGTGTACTTAGAGGTACACTCTTTTTATTGAAAGGGGGTGAAAAATGAGGTTAGAACTTATGGCTCGCCTAATAGGCATGATCTTCTTCAGCGCTCTCGGTTGGCTCCTAGCCGATTTCCTGGGCAAGAAGACAGGGGCTATCGATACGCCATCATATATCCGCTATATCCTCACCTTCATCCTGGCCGGGGCAGCGTTAGGGCTTCTGGCTACCCCTTGGCTGATCCTCAGGCCTATTCGCTGGTTTCGAGGCCAGATCAAGCAGATCCCAGCCCGTCATCTCTTGGCTGGCGTGCTGGGGCTAGCCATCGGTCTAGTGATATCCCTCCCCTTCTCCTTCGCCCTCTCTTTCTTTCCCACCCCTTGGGGGAAGGTAACACCCCTCATCTCCAGCCTCCTCTTTGGCTCCTTGGGGGTCGCCGTCCTAGTCATAAGGGAGGAAGATCTGATGGGGATTATCGGCAGCCGTTTCTCCAAGGAGATCCCCTCCCGCCCCAACAGCCGTTCCGTCCTCCTGGACACTAGCGTCATTATAGATGGCCGCATCGCTGACATCAGCCAGACCGGCTTCATCGAAGGGACGATGCTCGTCCCCCGTTTCATCCTGGATGAACTCCAATACATCGCCGATTCCCCAGACACCCTGAGGCGGAATCGAGGAAGGCGAGGCCTGGATATGCTGAACAAACTCCAGAAGGAATCGGTCGTGCCCATCCGCATCACCGACATGGATGTGGAGGATATCAAGGACGTGGATGGGAAACTGGTAAGGTTAGCCAAAACCCTCCGTTGTCCCATCCTCACCAACGACTACAACCTTAACCGGGTGGCCGAACTGCAAGGCGTGCGGGTTTTGAACATCAACGAGTTGGCTAACGCCTTGAAAGCGGTTTACCTGCCCGGCGAGTCGTTACAGATACACCTTCTTCAAGAGGGCAAGGAGCCAGGACAGGGTGTAGGTTACCTAGACGACGGGACCATGGTGGTAGTGGAGAATGGGCGTCAATACATAGGCAGCAGTATAGATGTCGTAGTCACCAGGGTCCTACAGACGGTTGCCGGGCGGATGATCTTCGCCCATCCGGAAGAGAAGAGATCTTAGGATGACCGTGATAACCATTTCCCGGCAATTGGGGAGCCACGGAGACGAGATCGGCGCGCAGGTGGCTGAAGCGTTGGGGCTACGGTTCGTGGATCGGGAGATAATCCGCCAGGCCGCCCAAGAGGCTGGTGTGCCAGAGGTGGCCCTGCAAGAGATGGAATACGAAGGGCAGCGGAGCGTCATCGAACGCATCCTGAATAGCATGAAGAGCATGCCCCCCATCCCCCCTACGCCAGAGGCCTCGTTGCGGGAGCCGGCGGCCTCTATACCTTTGCCTTTTGGGGGCATCCTCAGCCCAGCCATCCCCCCTTTCGCGGCCACCATGGATGACTACGTCCGGATGGTAGGGATGGTGATCCAAGACCTGGCCAAGGGCGGCGACGTGGTCATCGTGGGTAGGGGCAGCCAGGTGCTGTTGCGCGATCTCCCCCACGCTTTCCACCTCCAAGTGGTAGCCCCCTTCAAAGAGCGGGTGGAGACGATAATGAAACGGGAGGGGTTGGGGCGTCGCGAGGCGATCACCCGGGTGAAAGCCAGCGACCAAACACGCCGAGAATACCTGAGGCGATATCACCGCGTGGAATGGCTTGACCCAACCCTCTACGACCTGGTCATAAATACGGGCAAGATACCCATCCCTCTGGCGGTAGAACTGGTGGTGGCGGCTCAAGGCTAAGACGGCACCTCCAACCGAAGAGCAAGGTAATAAGGGGAAAAAATTGGCCAACCTCCTGAGGATCTCGGGTTGCACCTGTCTGGGGGATGCCTTCTTGGCATCCCGGGCCTTAGTCAAGGCCATCCCAGCGAGGTGAGATGTGCAGATCTATAACACCCTTAGCCGACGTAAAGAGGATCTTATCCCCTCTAGGGATAAAGAAGTTCGTATGTACGTCTGCGGGCCTAACCTCTACGGCCCCTGCCATGTAGGCCATGCTATGTCTTACATCGTTTTCGACGTCCTTCGCCGCTACCTGGAGTACCGGGGCTACACCGTCCAACATGTCCAGAACTTCACCGACATCGAGGATCGGATCATAGAGACCGCTCAGGCTCTGGGCATCTCGGTCAACGAGTTGGCCCAAAGGTATATCGATCGCTTCTTCGCCGAGATGGACGCCCTCGATGTCAAACGAGCCCATCACCACCCGCGAGCCACTGAGGTCATCGACAAGATGATCGAGATCATCCAAGGCTTGATCGTCAAAGGACATGCTTACGTGGTAGATGGGGATGTCTACTTTCGAGTGACGAGCGATCCCGACTACGGCAAACTGTCAGGCCGCACCTTGGAGGAGATGCAAGCCGGGGCTCGCATAGAGGTCGATCCCCGCAAGGAGCACCCTATGGACTTCGCTCTCTGGAAGGTGGCCAAGCCCGGCGAGCCGAGTTGGGATAGCCCCTGGGGGCAGGGGCGGCCAGGCTGGCACATCGAATGCTCGGCCATGGCTATGAAGTTTCTAGGAGAGCAGATCGATATCCACGGCGGAGGACAGGATGTTCTCTTCCCCCACCATGAGAACGAGATCGCCCAATCGGAGTCCTATACGGGAAGGGTGCCTTTCGCCAAATACTGGGTACATAACGGGCTGCTTCGCCCCTCGGAGGAGGAAGAAGAGAAGATGACCCGCCATTTGGCTAACTTCGTCAGCATCCAGGAGGCACTAGAGAGGTATAGCCCAGATGGTATCCGTCTCTTCCTCCTCTCCTCCCACTATCGGAGTTCCCTCACCTGGTCGGAGGAGGGGGTATTGGCCGCAGAGCGAGGGGGGGAACGGTTGCGTGCCGCCCTCAGGCCGCCTTACGAGAAAGATGGCCAAGCCTCCCCAGAACTAGCCCAGAAGGTAGAAGAGACACGCCAGGCCTTTCAGGAAACGATGGACGATGACCTAAATACCGCCCAGGCTTTGGCTACCCTCTTCGACCTGGCCAGGGCTATTAACCAAGCCAGAGACGAAGGGAGAGGAGGTGAGACCTTCTTCGCCGCGCAAGAGGCCTTAAAGGAACTGGCCGGCGTCCTGGGGCTGAAACTGGAGGCTGAGGCCAAGGGGGTAGCCATCACACCTTTTATCGATCTCTTGGTGAGCGTTCGTGACAAGTTGCGAGCGGCTAAATTATACCCCTTGTCTGACAAGATCCGAGAGGAACTGAGCGAACTGGGCGTCATCTTAGAGGATGGACCGGGAGGCACCACCTGGCGGTGGGGCTGAACTTGACCAAAGAAGCCTTAGTGGGTATAATTATTAAATTAAAGCCATATAGTTCAAAGGTAGAGCAAGCGTTTTCTTCCTGGGATTCTGAGCACGCTAAGGTCGTGCGACTGGAGTCCTCGCTTGCCGGCGTAGCTCAGGGGTAGAGCAAGTGTTTTGTAAACACTCGGTCGGGGGTTCAAATCCCTCCGCCGGCTCACAAACCCAGGGCTTCAACAAGGCTATCAGAGAGGTTAATTTACTATCACTTTCAGCGGGGGCAGGTACCCAAGTGGCCAAAGGGGACTGACTGTAAATCAGTTGGCATAAGCCTTCGGGGGTTCGAATCCTCCCCTGCCCATTTCCAAGGGAAGTTGGAAGAGCCGATATCCAACTTCTCCTTGTGAAGATCCAACAGGCCCACGTAGCTCAGGCGGTAGAGCACATTCTTGGTAAGAATGCGGTCCCCGGTTCAAATCCGGGCGTGGGCTCTATAAGTGAAAGGAGAAGGTAGATGGCTAAGGAGAAGTTCGTAAGGGACAAGCCCCATGTGAACGTGGGGACCATAGGCCATGTAGATCACGGGAAAACCACCCTCACCTCGGCCATGACCAAGGTGCTCTCTTTCAAAGGGCTGGCCCAGTTCAGGCCTTTTGACTCTATCGACAACGCCCCGGAGGAGAAGGCTAGAGGGTTAACTATCGCCATCAGCCATGTGGAGTACTCCACGGAGAAGCGCCATTACGCCCATATCGACTGTCCAGGCCATGCCGACTATATCAAGAATATGATCACCGGGGCGGCCCAGATGGATG